>Ga0066604_10001322_pt1 | contig 13949 bp, 5 predicted proteins | sample Higcelwee11metaG_FD_59501 | JGI IMG/M metagenome (GOLD analysis project Ga0066604, IMG submission 59501) | Freshwater pond sediment microbial communities from the University of Edinburgh, under environmental carbon perturbations - High... | ecosystem: Environmental > Aquatic > Freshwater > Pond... | reverse complement strand
GTGTACCTCGCGCTCATCGGCCTCGCCGCTATCACCTGCCGGGGGCGAGACGCGCCGCGCTGGCTGTACCCGATCTGGGCGTTGGCGTGGCTGCTGATCGTACGAACACACCCGGTCTACCCCGGCTTCTCGGCGCCGATTGAGCAGCGGCTCGCGCCGGACTGGGCGGAGCACGTCATGGGGCCCAACGAAGATCCGCCCAAGACGCCTTGATTGACCAAGCCGGTGTAAGCTTGGCACCGCGCGCCCGTTCGGGCGGCCCGAGCAGGCCGACGTGACGCGAGAGGTGTGGATGACACGGACGAAGAAGGTGTTGGGCGGCATGGCCCTGTTGACGGGCCTCTGCGCCTTTGGCTGTATGGGCGCGGTGTTCTGTCTCCCGGCCTATTTTAAGCACGGGATCCTCGTCGAGACCTGCCCCGATGGCGGCGTCCGAGGCGCCATCAACGTCAACACCTACGGCTTAGAGCGAGGCCGCGTCGGCAGCGTCGAGGTGGACCTCATCGGGATCTACCTGGATGAGTATGGTTACCCCCATGAGGCCGCGGTCGGCCGCGGCGACGTGAGCCTGGTCTTGAGCCGCGACGGCAAAGAGACCCCCCTCGACTGCGACTGGGACGAGCCTTGGCGCGGTCACCACAGCTGCCCTCTGAAGCTGCCTGAAGATCTCACCGACGGCGATTATGTTCTGCGCGTGAGCGTAGACGGCCCCCTCGTTGACGACCCCAGCGTCGAGGTGAAGCTGCCGCTCTACGCCCCGGCGATGGCCCAGGTGATGACCGACCGACCGCTGTACGAGCCCGGCGACAACATGCTCTTTCGAGCGATCACCCTGCGCCGCGCCGATCTCGCCCCGGCCGATGACCGCCCCGGTGAGTGGCATGTGCTCGATCCCAACGGCGAGCTGCTCCTGCGTGAGCGCAGCAAAGGTGGCCCCTGGGGCATCACCGAGTCGAGCTTCCCCCTGAGCGACGACGCCACGCCGGGGCTGTGGACGGTGCGTTGGGTCTCTGGCGCGGTCACGACCGACGTTCAGGTGCGCGTCGAGCCGTTCACCCTGCCCCGCTACACCGTCGAGGCCAGCGCGAACCGCGCCTGGCACAAGGCTGGCGACCCCTTGAGCTTCGCCGGCGTGGCGCGTTACACCTCCGGCGCCCCGGTGGCGAACGCCGAGGTCGTGGTCACCGTCTCCGGCGATGGGGACTGGCCGCCTCCGACGGAGTGGCTTGAGGAGCGCGAGCTAACAACCGACGCATCAGGAAGGTTCACCCTGAGTTTTGGTGAGGTTCCTGCGGATCTTATCGGCGAGGCCAAGCTGCGGATTCTCGCCGTGGTCACCGACCCCGCCGGAGACGTGCAGCGGGGCCAAGCCGCGGCGACGCTCTCCAAAGATCCTGTGCTCGTAGACGCCGTCACTGAGCTCGGCGACGGCCTCGCCCCTGACTTCAACAACCGCGTCTACCTGCGCCTGACGAGCCCTGATGGCGGCCCCTTGGCCAACCGGCAGGTCACCGTCACAAACGCCTGGGCGGCCGTTAAGGAGCCCAAGACCTCGTCCACTGACGCCGACGGCGTCCTGGCGATGCAGCTCGACCCCGGCCAGCCCGTGAGCCTCGTCACGCCGCCGCCGCCCTACCGTCCCCAACCTCGGGCGGTCACCCAGGCCGTACGTTTTAACGGCGGAAACGAACACTTAGACGGTCGAGAGCTGCTGTTGGAGGAGCGTGTGGCCTTAGAGGCCGTCGCGCGCCGCGCCGAGGACTGCGGCGTGTGGGCGGTGCGCTCAGCCCAGCGCGCGACCATCGCGATGGAGCTCTCTGGGTCGCGCCTCGTTCGGGCGACCAGCGACGGCTCAGGGTTCGGCGAGTGTGTACGCGCCAAGATCGGCGATCTCCCTGGGTACGGCGAGCGTGTGCTCAGCGTCACCTTCGCCGCCGCCAACCCGGACATCCCCGCCCTGGAGGTCGCCGTCGAGGACGTCGTCGGGTCGTCATCGGCGCGTATCACCCCACTGCTTGAGGCCCGCGCGCCTCTGGCAAATCTGTGCCTCCTACGCTCTACCGCAGAGGGTCAGCTCTCTCGACAGCTCGTGGTGACCGCGCGGGAGGGCTCAATCGAGCTTGGCCAGCGCTGGGCCGAGAGCGACGCCGGGGTGAGCTGGGCTGAGGCGGGCTGCGTGGCGCAGGCCATCGGCAGCTTACGCCTCGTTTCCCCCGCCAGCGCCGATGGTGTGGCGATCGTCACCTTTGATGTGAGCCAGCCGCGCTCGGCCCAAGACTCGCGCCCACGCGCCACGGTGAGCGACGGCTTTGAGCTCACCGTCGAGGTGGACGGCGTCGGCGCCACCCGCTGGCGCTCCACGCCCAGCGTCGTCCCGACCCTGCGCCTGCGGCCCTCAGCGGTGCTGCTGAACCCGGGCGACGCCTTAGAGCTTGAGGTGCTGCGCGGCCCCGACTACGCGGGCGAGCTGCCCGACACGCTCACGATCCGCCAAGGCACGGCGTTCTCGATGACCTGCGCTCGCGACCGTAAGGCCCTCAAGCTCCTGAGCAAAGAGGACCGCGCCCGCTGCCCCGAGCCCAAAGACGACAACCGCGTGCGCTTCACCCTGCCCAAAGACCGCGACGGCTTCTACACCGCCGAGTGGGGCGGCGCGCAGACGATGGTTTATGCCCGGCCGGCCTCGACGCTCAGCCTCACGATGACCACGGACAAGCCGCTGTACAAGCCCGGCGAGCGCGGTGAGCTTCGCCTGCAGACCTCCTCCCAGGCCGTCGTGAGCGTGGCGGGCGTGGACTCCACCTTGGGCACCCTCGCCCCGCTCGTGGCGCCGAACGCGCTCAACGCGGCGTTGCAGAAGGTGCACAGCGACCAGCCCGCCTTCGGCCTGTTCGACGCCTTGGCCTTGACCTCGGGGATGGTGCGCGGCGAGGCCGCGGCGATGGCGACGATTCTGCGGGTGAGCCGAGTGGACCTCATCGACCCGCTCTCTCCGCCGGTGAACGCCGCGGCGAGCTGGCGGGCGCCCGTTGAGGAGGAGCTGCTGGACGTGTTCTACGCGGTTCTCGCCGACGCACGCGCCGCCGTGCGCGCCTGGGAGAAGGCCGCCAAGCCCGGCGAGCAGCTCACCCACGCCCGCACCAAGGAGCTCTGGGACGCCACCTTAGACGCTCGTGAGGCCGCTGATCGCCCGGTGAACGACCCCTATGGCCGTCGTATGGTGCTGCACCAGCTCTCTGAAGACCTGCTCGCCAAGACCCAGCCGAACCTGCTCGTCCGCGACGCCGCCCGGCTCCCCGAAGACAACGAGCCCTGGGCCGCTTGGGTCCAGGACGAGGACAACCAATGACCGCCCGCCCCGCAGCCACCTTGTTGGCCCTCGTGTTGATGCCGTCCTGCGGCGCAGAAATGGACGCTGAGCCGTCGATGGCGCCGCCACCCGCGGAGCAGGAGATGAAACGTGCGGACTCCGGCAGGGCGGGCGGCGCGCCAGGAGGCGGCGCGCGCCCCAAAGCGACGGGCAACCGGGCCGCCCGCGAAGAGATGGCCCCCGCCGCGCCGATGGCTGAGGGGGCGGCGCTGGGCTACATGGATGACGCGACGGCCCCGATGAAGAAGGCGGAGAAGCCGGCTGACGAGGCCGAGAAAGACCGCGCGCAGAGCGGCGACGACGAGGCCCCAGCCACCCGCGCTTGGTTCCCCGAGACCTTCTTGTGGCGCCCTCTGGTGATCACCGATGAGGCCGGCTTGGCCACGGTCAACTTCACCGTGCCCGACACCTTGACCACCTGGCGGGTGCTCGGCTTGGCCGCGAATCGCGACGGCGCCCAGGCCGGCTCGGTGACGAGCTTTATGAGCACCTTGCCGGTGTACGTCGATCCCGTCGTACCCGAGAAGCTGCGCCTCGGCGACCGCGTGATCTTGCCCGTGCAGGTCGTGAACACCACGGAGGAGAGCGTCTCCGGCCTGCTCACCGTCGAGGGCCTCGGGCTCACGGCGAGCGGCGCGGGGCAGGTCACCGTTGGCCCCGGCGGCGCCATCGTCGAGCGTGTGACGGCGGTGGCCGCGCAGCCCGGCCCCGGTCGCCTCGCCGTGCGTTTCGCCTCTGCGGACGCGGCGGTCAAAGAGCTCGTCATCGAGCCCACGGGCCGCCCCAACGCCCAGTCTCGCGGCGGCTTACTCGTCGGCGCGGCGTCGATGGATCTCGCCACGCCGTCAGACACCGAGCACGCGGAGCTGCGTGTCACCCTGCACCCCGGCCCCCTCGGGCTCCTGCGCGCTGAGCTGGACCGCACCGCCGGGGCCAGCGCGTACGACGCGCCGTTCACCTTCGCTTTGGGCGTAGACGGCGCCGCCACCCTCACGGCGTTAGGCGCTGCGCCTGATGAGGCCGCCGTCGCCTCTCTGCGCTCCGCCCGAATTCGCGGATACCAGAGCCTCGTGCGCCAGCTCCGTGAGGTGGGCCCCGATCAGGCCTTGGCCGTGGCGATGATCTCCCGCGCTCCTGAGGACGACGAGCTCGCGTGGCGCCTCGCTGAAGTCAGCCGCCAGCGCCTCGCCGAGGTCCAGCGCCCCGATGGATCGTGGACCGTGCCCCAAGGCTCCACGGTGCAGCGCCTGTTGGTGACGACGGCGTCTTGTGCTTGGGCCGTGAACGAGACCGGCAGCCGCGTGCTCGCCGCGGGCGCCGTGGAGCGCCTCTACGACGTCGCCTTCGCCCCCGAGGTCGCCGACGCCTACACCGCGGCGTGGGTTCTGCGCGCGGGGCTCGCTGACTCGGCCACCGCCGAGGCGCTGCGCACGATCGTCAAGGACGCCGTGAGCATCGGCGGCGATGGCCTCGCCCGGGTGACCTTACCCGCCGGGGTCGTCGGACCTGACGGTCGACCGCCCCAAGAGGCCGAGGTCTTGGCCCTGGCGGCCTTGGCCTTGGAGGGGGACGAGCGCCCTGCCCTGCTCGCCGCGTTGATGTCGGCCTGGGCGCCGGGGCGCGGCTTCGGCGGCCCGGCGGCGTCGGTGGCGGCCTTAGACGCGCTCAAGCTCTCAAGCTTGGGCACCAAGCCCGACTCCATGGCCGTGGTGCTCAAGATCGACGGCGTCGAGGTCACCCGGCACACGCTCCGCGCCGAGGCCGTCGGTGAGGTCGTCGTGTTGCGCGCCCCGGCGCCGAAGGTCGGTGAGCACCACTACGAGCTCGTCGCTGACGGCGCCTGGCCCGGCCTCGCCTACCGCATGGACCTCACGGCCTGGACGCCCTGGACCGGCGAGACGGGCTCCTCAGGGCTCAGGGTCATGGTCGGCCACGACGAGCTCTCTGTGGGTGACCCCGCCCAGATCACGATGACCGTGAGCGGCCCCGAGAGCCAGTCTCTGCTCGTCGAGCACCGCCCGCCCGTCGGCTTCCGTCTTGACGGGTCAAGCCTCACCGGGGGCACCCTCGTGCGCGCCGATGACGAGTCCATCGTCATTCGGGTCACCGTGGGCTCAAGCGGCCTCGCCTATCTCAGCGTGATCGCCACGCCGACCTTGGCCGGCACCCTGTCCACCGGCGCGACGTCTGTGAGCTTAGAGTCCAACCCCAACGTCATCGGCGTCACCCCGCCGATCCCGTGGACGGTTGAGTAAACGCCGCACGCCGAGCGAGGCGAGGCCCGCCCGGGGATGCTACGCTTAGGCGTCGTCCCCGCCGGAGCCAACGGAATGGTCTATTACCGCCCCGTCCACAACGAGGTTCAGCTCTTTGAGCTGGCCGCGAAGATGCGCCTGCCTGTGCTGCTCAAGGGCCCCACGGGCTGCGGCAAGACGCGGTTTGTGCGCTACATGGCCGAGCGTCTCAACCGCCCGCTGATCACCGTGGCCTGCCAAGAAGATCTCAGCGCCGCCGATCTCACCGGGCGATTCACCTTAGAGGGCGGCTCCACCGTGTGGCGCGACGGCCCGCTCACCACGGCCCTGCGCCAAGGTGCCATCTGCTACTTGGACGAGGTGGTCGAGGCCCGGCCCGACGTGTTGACCGTGCTTCACCCGCTGACCGACGACCGCCGCAGCTTGCCCCTGGAGCGCCTCGGCGAGGAGCTTCACGCCAAAGATGGCTTCTTGGTCGTGATCTCCTACAACCCAGGCTACCAGTCGGTGACGAAGGAGCTCAAGGAGAGCACCCGCCAGCGGTTCGTGAGCCTGAGCTTCGATTACCCGCCCGAGGCCGTCGAGGCCGAGATCGTCGCCGCAGAGTCCGGCTGCACCCCGGATGTGGCCAGACGCCTCGTGAGCTTGGGCCGCGCCTCACGAAACCTCCGCGCCCACGGCCTCGCAGAGGGCGCCTCGACGCGCCTGATGATCTACGCCGCGCGCCTGGTCACCGGCGGGCTCAGCCTGCCCGAGGCCTGCGAGAGCACCCTCGTGGGCTCGTTGACCGATGATCCCGAGATGTCCAAGGCCCTGCGCGAGCTGATCCGCTCCGTGCTGGGTTAGGCGGGCCCGCCGTTGGGAGCGCCGACCTGGCCGCCGACGCCGGAGGAGGCCCACCGCCTCACGATGGAGGAGTACGGGCTCTCCGAGGCCGAGCTCGGCTTCGCCCCCGCTGAAGACGCCGAGGCCGAGCGCGCGCTTTTGAGCGCCCTGCTCTTCGCGCGCCCGGTGCGGGTGTTGAGCCACAGCGGCAAACAGGTGGGCACCACCCTGGCCGAGCTGCAGCGCCGCCTGGGCGCGTGGTTACGCCTCGTGAGCGGCTTTGACGTGAAGCTCGCCGCCTCGGATCCACCCGCCACAGACGGCACCACGCTGTATCTGCCCATCGCCGTGCCCGCCCCCGCCGAGCCAGATCTTGACGAGCGACTGTATCGGGCGATGGGCTTGATGCAGCTCGGGCTGTTGCAGCTCGGCTTTTTAGAGCGGCGTGAGGTGCTCGCCGAGATCTATCGTGACTGGGTGCTGCGCTCGATCTACCACCTGCTCGCCGCCCGGGTGGTGCTGCGGCATTGGTCTACTCGTTACCCAGGCATCGCCAAAGACCTCCTCAAGATCCCCCTCGTGGAGAAGGCCGGCGAGCTGCGCGTGAACGTCACGCCGGTGCCGCGAGACGGGCTGCCTGAGGTGTTTATCCCGTTTTATTCGGGCCTCACGGTGAACCTCAACTGGCCCAAACAGCCCCCCGGCGGGGCCGAGACGGCGGCGGCGGTGGCGGCGGTAGACCACGCGCCGTCGATTGAGGCGGCGAAGCTCGTGGTCTTGGGCCGGGCGCGATCCCTTCGCCAGACCTTCGCGCGGCTGCGGGTGGGCGCGCCGCCGATCCCGTGGTGGATCGGCGTGATCCGCCCGGAGTGGATCCTCGCCGATCTCAGCCGCGACGTGGCCTATGAGACGGCCTGGATGAAGGGCACGAGCCGCACGATGGAGCTGCTCAACGAGGCGATGGCGAGGAACGCCAAAAAAATCCCCCTGCCGCCCCAGCCTATCCCCGAGCGCCCCAAAGGCCTACGCGAGCGCCTCAAAGACCGCCTCTTGGGCGGCCCGCCCTCGCCCGATCTCGCGAAGATGCCCGCCTATGGCCCCGCCCGAGACGAGGCCCAGGCCAAAGCCGCCGCCGCGGCCGCCGCTGATCAGCCCCCGGCGAGCCCCGCGCGCCCTGAAGACGACGGCGGCGCGGCCTATGACGAGTGGGATCACCAGGCCGGCGTGTACAAGGTGAACCACACCCGCGTGTTCACCCCAGAGGCCCCCGCCGGGGCGCTCTCCTCCTATCAGAAGGTCGTCACCGCGAACGCCCAGGCCATCGCCCGAATTCGCCGCCGCTTTGAGGCCCTTCGTGTAGAGGAGCGCTGGCAGGGCGGCTTACAAGACGGCCCCGAGATCGATCTTGACCGCGCGCTCATCGCCTACGCCGACCTCGTCGCCGGGCAGCAGCCCAGAGAGGATTATTACCGCCGGTTTGTGCGACAACGCCGGGATCTGTGCGTGATGACCTTGGTGGATCTCACCGGATCTACCCAAGGCCAGGTGCTCCACATGGAGCAAGAGGCGCTGATCCTCTTCGCCGAGGGCCTGCGTGTTCTGGGCCTGCCGCACAGCTTCTACGGCTTTAACTCTGAGGCGCCCGATCGATGTAATCTGTGGCGTCTCAAGGGGTTTGAGGACGGCTACGACGAGCGCACCTTACGCCGTCTGGGCAGTCTACGGGCGGGGGGCGCCACACGAATGGGCGCGTTTCTGCGGCACGCGGGGTCGATCCTCGCCCGCCGCCCAGAGGGCCGCCGGGTGTTGATCCTGCTCAGCGACGGAAAACCTGAAGATCGTGGGGAGTACCGCGGCCGCTACGGCGTGCTCGACGCGGCGATGGCCGTTCGTGAGCTCGCCCGGGACAACGTGCAGGTTCACACCATCAGCCTGCGGCGCAGCGACGGCGACGACGCCTGGCTCGGCGAGATCTTCGGCCCCGGGCGCACCTTGTCGTTGCAGAGCGTCGATCTGCTGCCCGAGCGCCTGCCCGAGCTGTTCAGAGGGCTCATCAAGTAGGGCCTTGACGCGCCCATTCACGGTGGCAGGCGCGGCGAGCCGGGTCAAGCGTGTCCTTGTCCCCTTAGGGCCATGTTTTGACCGCCCCCCACGGCGACCGCGCCGAGCGCCGCCCAGCCTGGGCAGAGCGGGATATGATGAGATCCTTCCGCCGCCGCTCCGCCGCCAATCGGCTAAAAGACTCCGCGCCTCCTCGTCCCCGACGCCCCGCCGCTGACCGCCTCTCCTCATCTCCTTCTTCTTCGCGCCTCCCCTTCGCCTCGCTCCCGCCTCGCGCTCCTCTCCAACCCACCTCCCCCACGACGCCGAAATGGGCTCACTGACGCTGTTGCTTGGCCGCACCCGCTGGCGTCGCCGTGAGGCGCTGCCCGTCGGAATCCTGCACGCTGACGCCGTGAGCGGGGTCGGGCGCCCGGCGGCCTTGTACCTCACCGACGCGCCGCTCGGCGAGCGCGCGTTGGAGCGTGAGCTTCGTGAGGCCCAGTCCGAGCGCTTCACCTTTGAGCCCCAGCTCAAGGTCTACACCGCGCTCTTGGAGGAGCTGGCCATGCGGCACGGCGGGGGCCGGGCGATCCTCCCCGACCGCAGCCTCGCGCTCATCGCCCAGCGCGTCATCGAGCAGTCACCCCAGCGTTTCCCCTGGATGCGCCAGATGGGCGCCACCCCCGCCCTCGGCCAAGCCCTCGCCCAGCTTCACCAGGCGGCCTTGGAGTCCGACCGCGACCCCATCGCCGGGGCCCCCCACGAGGACGAGCTGCGCGAGGCGATGTCGGCCATTGATCGCGCCGTAGAGCGTGTGCCCGGCCACCGCACCCGCGCCCGGGCCTTCCGTGAGCTGCTCGCCGTCGTCGAGCGCCCCCCGGCGGCCCTGCGCGACTGGTTACGCGCCCAGCGCACCGTCGTCGTCTCCGATCTGCTCCAGCCCACGGCGCTGCGCAGAAACCTGCTCATCGCCTTGTCTCGGGCCTGGGTGAACGAGGGCTGCGAGGTCATCATCACCTTCGAGATCGGCGTCGATCTCGCCGGTCAGGCCGCGGCGCGGTTCTTTGACTACGAAGATCTCGACGGTGAGGCGTGGTCGCTCAAGGCCTTCGCCGCCACCCGCCGACTGCGCAAAGAGCTGTTTGACGCGCTCGTCGGCGAAGGTGACGCCCGGGTGGTCCTCGCCGGCCCAGACGGGCTCATCGAGGTCGAGCCCGGCGTCGATTACCCCGGTGAGTCCGACCCCGACCTCACCGATCTCATGTTCCGCGACGCGCCGCTGCAGGTCGAGGGTGACCCACACACCTTCGCCCGGGCCCAGCTCGGCGACGGCCGCGTGCGCCTCGCCCGCCTGCCCGACCCCGACGCCGAGCTTCGATTTATCGCCCGTGAGGTCAAAGACGCCCTGCTCGCCGGGGTAAAACCCAAAGACTGTGTCGTGGCCTTGGCCGATCTCTCCGCCCGCGCCGACCGCCTGCGCGCCGTGTTCCAAGACCACGGCCTGCCTTTCGCCTTGTCCTCGGGTCAGCCCTTGGGCTCAAGCCCCGTCGCCCGGCTGGTCCTGCGCATCGCCCGCCTCGCCCTGCGCGACTTCCCCGCTGAAGATCTCCTCGACGTGCTGCGCTCAGAGCTCGTGCGCCCGTCTCCGCCCCTGCGCCCCGCGCAGATGGCCGAGTGGTGCCGCGCCGCGGGTGTGCGCGGCGGTGACCCGGCCACCTGGGAGGCGCCGCTGCGGGCTTGGCTCGGCTTACGCTACAAAGGTGAAGATCTCGACGCGAAGGTCAAAAACCTGCCTCGAAGCCTTGATCTCCTCAGCACAATCACCGGCTGGATGGAGCCCCTCGCCCAGCCTGCCACGGCTGAAGAGTACCGCGACCGCCTGCTCTTCGTCACCGACAAGCTGCGGCTCTCTCAGCGTGTCGGCGCCTGCGAAGAAGACCCAGACGTCGCCCGGGCGAACCTTCAAGCCTGGGGCGCGACGATCCGCCAGCTCGACGGCATGGTGCAGGATCTCCGCGTCGTCACCGCCGATCGTTGGCCCGCGATGGAGCTCTACAAGCAGCTTGAGGCCACGATTCAAGACGGCGCGTGGCAGCCAAGCCAGGCCGGGGCCACCCGGGTGCAGGTGATGTCCGCCGCTGAGCTGCGTGGGCTCAACCCCAAACGGCTGTGGCTCGGCGGCCTTGTGCGCAGCGCCTTCCCACCTCCGCCCGGCGTGCCGTTCTTGGTGCCCCGCAAGAACCTCCGCGACGCCCAGCCCGTCGATCCCGTCGCCGAGGCCCGCTACCTGTTCTGTTCATTGCTGCGCAACACCCTGCGCGGCCCCGAGCCCGACCGCCTCACGCTGTCCTGGGCCGCCGCTGAAGACGGCAAGACCTTAGCGCCTTCGCCGATCGTCGAGGAGCTGCTCTCCGTCCCGCTCAACCTGCCCGCCGAGGCCGAAGCCCGCAGCTTCGGGCGTTACGCCGTCGATGACGTCGATCTCGACGGCGCCTCGCCTCGCTCTCGCTCTGACGCGCTGCGCGCCGCCGCAGACGAGCCCGAGTGGCGCGCGCTCCTGCCCGCCGCGGACGTCACCCTCGCTGAGCTGCACGATGAGGTCGTCTCCGATCGGGCCGCCGAGGCCAACTTCGGCCCCCGCGACGGCCTGCTCCAGACCCCACCCACGCCCCCTGAAGAGCTCGCCGTCACCTCGTTGGAGTCGTACCTGCGCTGCCCGGCGCGGTACTGGTTCAGCTCTGTGTTACATCTGGGGCCGCCTGAAGAGTGGAACGCTGAGGTCGCCGCCACACGCCGAGGCACGGCCTTACACGAGGTGCTGGAGAGCTTCTTTAAGCGCCGCGCCTTGGCCCCGGTGCGCCCGGGCGATGCTCAAGAGCGCCTCTCCAAAGAGCTGTACGACGCCGCCACTGAGGTGTTTGACCGCGTCGAGGCCGAGGGCAACTTTGACCGTGAGCTGTTCCGTTGGCAGCGCGCGCGCTGGGTCGCGGGCCTCATCGACGATGAGCCCAAAGGTGTGCTCGCCTGCTGGTTAGAGCGTGAACAAGAGAACGGCCTCGACGCCGAGCCGATGGCTGTAGAGCTCGAGTTCCGTGGCCTCCAGGTCGGCCCGCTCTCTGTGCGGGGTAAGATCGACCGCGTAGATCGTGTGCCCGGCGGGCTCCTGCTCACCGACTACAAGACCGGCAAAGTTCAAGATCCCAAACGGTTAGAGCGTGGCCTGCTCATCCAGCCCGTTCTGTACGCCGAGGCGCTCACCCAGGCGAACCCCGGCCAGCCCGTCGCCGCCTGCTATTACGAGATGAAGGCCCCCAAAGACATGGGCCGGGTGGGCTGGTCTGGAGATGGCGAGCTGGTCAAGAAGCTCGCGGGCTCACGAGTGAAGCCGGCCATCTTTGACCACACCCGGGGCCGGGCCTACCTCGATCACGCCGCCCGGGCCGCCGAGCGCCTCAGCCGCGGCCGTTTTCACCCCACCCTCGCCGGAGACCGCGACGCCGACTGTGAACACTGCGACTTCTCGCGGGTGTGCCGGGTGTCCCACGAGCGCGCCGAGCGCCTGCGCCCCCACGCCGAAGGAATGGATCTCCAGGCCCCCCTACGCGACGAGGGCCCGTGAGGTCAGTACAGCGGTGGTGGTCGAGATTGACCCAATCTCACTTGCCGGACGACGCCGGGTCGGGCCCGCCTCACCTCAGCATGAGCCCCCATGCGTCGGCTCGGCGCGCCCAACCGGGCGCCGTCATTCGGCGCGATCTGGGGTCAATCTCGACCACCACCGCTGTAAGGTTTGACGATGCAGCTTGATCTGAGCGGGCCAAAGGTCCGATTAGACGTGGCGGATCCCGCGCTGAAGCTCACTGAGGCCCAGCGCGCGGCGATGGCCACCGACCGCGAGATCCTCGTGAGCGCCGGCGCCGGCGCGGGCAAGACCCACACCCTGGCGCTACGATACGTCGCGTTGTTGCTGGAGATCGCAGAAGACGCAGTCTCGCGCGACGGTGTGCCTCGGCCCGACATCGAGTCTGTCTTGGTGTTGACCTTCACCGAGAAGGCCGCTGAAGAGATGTCCGAGCGCTGTTATCAGCGGCTTCTGGGGCTCTCTTCAGCTCTGCGCCGGGCCCAGGACGAGCTGACCACCCGCCACGGAGATCTGTGCGCCCGACGCCTCATCGCCGCGGTGGACCACCTCGTCGACACCTTCAACCTCGCGCGCATCTCCACCTTTCACGCCTTCTGTGGGCGTCTGCTGCGCGAGTTCCCCGCCGAGACCCGCTCTGACCCCGGCTTTGAGGTGCTGGAGCCCTCCCAAGCCGAGCGCCTGCGCGCCGACGCCGCCGAGCGCGCCTTGGCTGAGCTCGCCAAGACCCAGTCCCCCGACTTTCCGCTCCTGCTCGACGCGTTTGGCAGCCGCCGCACCGTGCTCGCCGCCTTAGACGCCGCCCTCTCCGAGCGTGGGGCCTTGGCCGAGCGCCTCACCGAGCACGCCGCGGGCCTGGTGACCGTAGACGATCTCATCCGCCGCGCCGCCGTGCGCCCGGAGACGGTCAAACGATTCTTAACCACCGAGGCCCTGCCCACCTTAGAGCGCATCGCCACCGTGCTCTCTTGGGTGACCCGGGAGGGTTTCTGGGCCCACGATGAGCTCAAGCCCCTCGTCGAGGCCCTTCAGCGCCTCCCCGACGACCCGCTTCGACTGTACGAGCTCTACCAGCGCTCGCTCGCCGCGCTCCTGCGCGACGGCAAGGTCAAGGGCTTCACCACCTGGTACGACATCGACAAGGCCGACGCCTGGCCCCGCAAAGAGCTGTTTAAGGCCGCCAAAGAGGAGCTCGGCGCCTTGGCCGCCACGCTTGGCGACTGGCCCGAGCGTTACCGCCTCGCCCGCCGCCTGCCCGTGCGCGCCGATGGCACCCTGCTCGACGTGCTGCGGGCCTTGGGCCGACTGTTCTTGGCCGCCCAAGAGCATTTGCAAGAGGCGCTCCTCGACCGCGGATCGTTGGACTTCTCCGAGCTTCAAGCCCGCGCCGCCCGGGCCATCGCCGAGAAGCCCGCCTTGGTTGAGCAGCTTCAGCGCCGCTTCCGCTACATCATGGTGGACGAGTTTCAGGACACCGACGAGGTCCAGTGGTCGATCGTGCGGGCCATCGGGCGCCCCGGTGGCGGGCCCAGCGACCGCATCTTCCTCGTCGGCGACGCCAAACAGGCGATCTACGGCTTCCGCGGCAGCGACGTGACCGTGTTTCGAGGTGCGGAGGCCGAGCTTGGGGTGAAGGCGCTGGAGTTCCCCGAGAACTTCCGCAGCGCGCCGGAGCTCATCGACTGGTTTAATGATCTGTTCACTCAAGTCCTGGGCCCCACCGGGCGCCCCGGCCCAGCCTATGAGGCCCGGTACAGCCCCCTGCGCGCCGCCGGTCCCGAGCGTGATGGCTCGGTTCGTATTGTGTTGCATGGGG
>Ga0066604_10001312_pt1 | contig 14011 bp, 9 predicted proteins | sample Higcelwee11metaG_FD_59501 | JGI IMG/M metagenome (GOLD analysis project Ga0066604, IMG submission 59501) | Freshwater pond sediment microbial communities from the University of Edinburgh, under environmental carbon perturbations - High... | ecosystem: Environmental > Aquatic > Freshwater > Pond... | reverse complement strand
CAGGTCTACGTCGACGGCGTGCTCCTCGGCGACAACACCGGCTGGTCCACCACCGAGACCTGGTCACAGTCCCTCACCACCACGGGCGTTCACCACATCGCCGTGAAGGCTGAAGACGTCGGCGGCGCCGTCGCCGGCTTCTTGGCCTCCATTAGCCTGAATGGCGTGGTCATCTCCCAGACCGGCGACGGCTCTTGGATGGGCAGCGCGACGGACCCGGGCACGGGCTGGGAGACGTCCACGGCGGGCCTCACCGCTGAAGTGTCGGCCATGGGCTGCGACCCGGGCCGCTGGAACGGCCGCCCCGTGGACCTCATCGCCACCGGCGCGGAGTGGGTGTGGCAAGACAACTGCGGCGACGTGGCCAAGTACGGCGAGAACTGGTGGGTGCTTGAGTTTGAGGTCTGCGAGTCGGTCCCGGCGGAGGAGATCTGTGACGGCGAAGACAACGACGGCGACGGCCGCGTGGATGAGGACTTCACCGACACCGACGGCGACGGCACCGCCGACTGCATGGACAAAGAGGAGTGTGGTGACTGCGTCGACAACGACGGCGACGGCACCGTAGACGAGGACTGCAAGTACGAGCTCGGCGTGCTCGCCGCCGCCGATGACTCCGTGACCGCCTACCTCGACGGCACCAAGCTCGGCGACACGAGCGGCTGGTCTGACGTGGGCAACTGGGTGCAGAGCATCACCGGCGGCACCCACCACCTCGCCTTCGCGGCGAAGGACAACAGCGGCGTGGTCACCGGCTTCATCTCCGCGGTGTACATCGACGGCGACGTGGCGTTTGTCACCGGCGAAGGCAGCTTCTTGGCCACGGCGACCACCCCGGCCACGGGCTGGGAGACGTCTACGGCGGGCATGGTCCCCGACACTGAAGCGACGAAGTGCCTCTCCCGCTGGAGCTCCGGCGTGACCGACATCACCAACGCTGGCGCCACCTGGGTGTGGGAGGGCGACTGCACCAACCCCAAGGCGAACCCCAGCAACTGGTACGTCCTGGAGTTCCAGGCTTGCCCCGGCGTTGACGGCGACAAGAAGGAGTAGTCCCTCCGCCGAGCGTCTAAACCCCGCCCCTCGCCCCGGCTCGTCCGTGGCGGGGGGTTGGTGTCTGGCCCTTCAGCGTCCAGCGCTACTGCGCGGCGGGGAGCGGGAGGTCGGTGGTCCAGGCGCGCAGCACCCCGACCTTCTCCGCGGGGATGTCCAGCTCGATGATGATCCGCTCCTTGGCGCGGGGCGGCACGGTGAGCTCACCGCTGACGGAGCTGCGCGGGCGCTGCACAAAACCGTCGGTGTCGAGGGCCGAGAGCTCCAGGTTCATCACCCGCATCGGCTGCTCCCCCTTGTTCTCCACAGCGAGGGTGACCCTGCTGCCGCCGCCTTCGACGGCCTCGACGCTGACCACGGCGAGGCCGCCGTTGGCGTTGACCTCCTCCATCGTGCTCACCAGGAGCGCCCCGTCGATGGACGCGCCCGACTTGCGCCCCTCGGCGATGCCCTCGGCGACGCCCGTGGTGACCTCTTTGGTGGTCTCGACGGTGGTGCCCACGACCGTCGCCGTGCAGGCCTTAAAGAAGTCGCCCGAGCAGGCGAGCAGGGGGACCGCGGAGAGAGCGAGGACGAGCTTAAGGGCGCGCATGGAGGATCCTTCGGTTGGAGTCCCAGGATCTTCAACGATCTCTGCGCGATTGTCCAGGGGCGTCAGCCTCCCCGGTGTTCGCTGGCCCTCAACGCCCGACGAGCAGCCGCGCGGTGAGCACCTCACTCACCCCGTCAAACAGGCGCTCGACCCCGGCGAGGAGCACGTCGGCCTGGGCCACACCGACGCGGCTGTGGCGCTCCAGGTTGAGGCGCAGAAGCTCACCCAGGGCGCCGGGCACCAAGAACGCGCCCAGGCCCCGGACGACGGCGACGGGATCCGCCGGGGGCGGCAGGCGCTCACCGCGGATCACGAGCTCGCCATCGAGCAGGGCTGGCCAGGCGCCGATGCGGGCGAGGAGCAGGTCGGTGTCGGCGTGGTCTTGGCGCTGCACCCGCAGAGGCACCACGACGGGGCTGGCCCAGGTGTCCAGCGCCCAGGTGGGGGCGCCGTGAAGCTCCGGAGGGTCGAGGTGCAGGGTGAGGCCCCGGCCCCGGGCGGGCAAACCAAGCGCCAAGGCGCGCTGGGTGTCCTCTTGCTCCAAGAGCGCCTCAAAGGCGCGTGACCAAGGCTGGCGCTCCTCCATACGTCTCGCTCCGATGGGCGGTCAGACCGACCGGGCGAATCATAGCCGAACCGGCGCGCGCGGGCTCCAGGGGATATGTTGGGGAGCCCACCCGCCTCCACCCCACGCGCCGCGAAGAGCTGGTCTTGAGCACGCCCCGCCACGACGCTGATGATGACGCGCTGGACCTGCTCCGCGTAGAGGTGGCCGTGGTGCCCGCGTCGAGCAAGTACGCGGCGCTCGTGCGTGAGGTGGCCGCCCGGGCGGGCGCGGCGTTTGTGCCCGTCGATCTCGCTGTGCCTTACGACGTCGTGGGCCGCCTGCTCGTCGTCGATCTCACCCAGGTCATGGTCACCCGGCGGCTGGGGCGGCAGGTCATCGCGATCTCCACCCGAGACGACCTCGACTGCTACGACGTCATCCACCCCGACCAGGTGCAAGAGCGCCTGCGCCGCGCACTCACCAACCTGATCGAGGTGCAGCAGCACCGCGCCCGGCTCCAGAAAGAGCGCGAGACGATCCGTGTGCTCAACGAGCTCGGCTTCTCGCTCTCGGCGATCACCGACACCAGCCAGCTCCTCGACCGCCTGCTCTCCCACGCGCGCCGGGCGCTGCGGGCCGATGGCGGCAGCATCTACCTCGTCGCCGATGGCGTGATGCGCTTCGCGGCCTCCCAGAACGACACCATCCGTTTTGAGCCCACCCGGTCCACCCTGCCCGTGGATGTCACGTCCATGGCGGGCTTCGCCGCGCTCAACGGCGAGCTTCTGCGCCACGACGACCTCCGGTCCCTCGGCGTCGAGGTGCCCTACCGCCCCAACTTCGTGAACGACCAGCGCCTCCACTACGAGACCCGCTCGGCCCTGCTCGTCCCGATGTTTGACCGCGACAACGCCGTCTTTGGGGTGCTCGCGTTCTACAACCGCAAGTCCGAGCCCGGCGCGCCTCTGGCCAGCTTCGACCGCGTGCTGCCGTTCACCGAGCACGACGCCGACCTCGCCCGGTCCATCGCGTCCCAGGCCAGCGTGGCCTTAGAGAACCACCGGCTCTACCAAGAGATTCGCGACCTCTTCGACGGCTTCGTCACCGCCGCGGTCACCGTGATCGAGGCCCGAGACCCGTCCACGGCGGGTCACTCCCACCGCGTCGCCAAGCTCACCTCACGCATCGCCCAGGAGGTCCACGACAGCGACGAGCGTGAGTTCGCCGGGGTGCGGTTCACGCCGGTTGAGCTGGAGGAGCTGTACTACGCCTCGATCCTGCACGACTTCGGCAAGGTCGGCGTGCCCGAGCATGTGCTGCTCAAGGCCGACAAGCTCCACCCCTGGGAGCTAGAGCGCGTCGAGGGCCGCTTCCGCGTCGCCGCGCTCCAGACCCGCTTAGAGTCCATGCGCGCTGAAGGGGGCGAGCCCTTGGAGGGCCTGCTCACCGAGCTAGACCGCGACCTGTCCCTCGTCCGCCGCATGAACCGCACGGGCTACCGCTACACGCCCGACGACGTCGCCGCGCTCAACCACATCTCCGGGCGCTGGTGGCTCACCGACCAGCCCGGCCCCGTGGTCACGGCGCTGGAGTGCGCCCGGCTGTGTATCCCCCAGGGCTCTCTCGACCCTGAAGAGCGCCGGTCCATCGAGGCCCACGTCTCGTTCACCTACAACTTCCTCAAGGTCATCCCCTGGACCCGCAACCTCAAGCGGGTGCCAGAGCTGGCCCACGCCCACCACGAGAAGCTCGACGGCACGGGTTACCCGCTGCGGCTCTCCGGTGACCAGATCCCCTACGGCGCCCGGCTCATGACGATCGCCGACATCTTCGACGCCTTGACCGCCGGTGACCGCCCCTACAAAGGCAGCATGGCCATCGAGCAGGCCACCCGAATCCTGCGCGCCGAGGTAGACGCGGGGCACATCGAGGGCCCCGCCGTGGAGCTGTTCATCGGCAAGCGGCTGTGGGAAGGCATCGTCGGAGCGCGCGCCCCCGAGGGCCTCCTGGGCCCCGGGCGTCACGATCACGGAGCACACCGCCATGAAGACCCTCCTCCCTCTGCGCGTGAACGGCGAGACCCATGAGCTCGCGGTTCATCAGCACTGGTCGCTCTTAGAGGCCCTGCGCTACGAGCTTGGCCTCACCGGCAGCAAACAAGGCTGCGACAAGGGCGACTGCGGCGCGTGTACGGTCTTGCGCGACGGGGAGCCCGTGCTCGCCTGCTGCACCTTGGCGGCGACCTGCGAAGGCAGCGAGATCACCACCATCGAGGGCGTGGCCGACAAAGACGGCCCGCACCCCATCCAGCGCGCCTTTGACGTGTGCGGCGCCTTGCAGTGCGGGTTCTGCCAGCCGGGGATGATCCTCTCGGCCAAGGCGCTCTTGGACCGCTGCCCCCAGCCCACAGACGAGCAGCTCCGCGAGGCCCTGGGCGGCAACCTCTGCCGCTGCACGGGCTACACCAAGATCTTCGAGGCCGTGCGTCTGGCCGCGAAGGGCCTAGACCGCCAGTCTCCGGTGCGCTACGGCGAGCCCGCTGAGGGCTTCTTGGTGCTCGGCGCCCGGGGTCGCAAAGCCGACTCCATCAGCAAAGCCACGGGCGAGGCGATCTACACCGACGACATCACCCTGCCGCGGATGGCGCATGGCAAGATCTTACGCTCGCCCCACGCCCACGCCCGCATCCGGGCCATCCACACCGAGCGCGCCGAGGCCCTGCCCGGGGTCTACGCCGTGCTCGTGGGCAGCGAGCTGCCCACGCCCTACTGCGTCATCCCCTGGACGCCGGACGAGACGGCGCTCGCCATCGACAAGGTGCGCTACGTCGGCGACGCCGTGGCGGCGGTGGCGGCGGTGGACGAAGACACGGCGATCAAGGCCCTGGCGCTGATCGAGGTGGACTACGAGGTGCTGCCCGCGGCGGTCGAGCCTGAAGACGCGCTCAAAGTGGGCGCGCCGCTCATCCACGAGACCGACTGGAAGGGCCGCCCCCGCCAAGACAACGTGTGTAAAGAGGTCGCGCTCGACTTCGGCGACGTCGACGCCAACCTCGCCGCGAGCGCCGCCGTGGTGAGCGGCGAGTGGTTCTACGAGGGCTCAAACCACGCGGCGATTGAGCCCCACTGCGCCTTGGCGACGTTTAACCCCGACGGCCAGCTCACGATCTGGTCGGCCACCCAAGTGCCGCACTACCTGCACCGCGAGCTCTCCCGTGTGCTCGGCCTGCCCACCTCCAAGATCCGCGTCATCCAGCCGGTCTTGGGCGGCGCCTTCGGGGGCAAGTCCGAGCCCTTCGACCTCGAGTTCTGCAGCGCCGCGCTCTCGCGCAAAGCCAACCGCCCGGTGAAGATCCTCTACACCCGCGAGGAGGTCTTCTACAGCCACCGCGGCCGCCACCCGATGCTGATGAAGATGACCTTAGGCGCTGATTCCGACGGCACGCTCAAGGCCGTAGACAGCGACGTGCTCATCGACGGCGGCGCCTACCACAGCTTCGGCATGGTGACGACCTACTACGCCGGTCAGCTCCTCACCGGGCCCGTAGACATGGCGTCGTACCGCTTCAAGTCCAAGCGGGTGTACACCAACAAGCCCTGCTGCGGCCCCAAGCGTGGTCACGGCTCGGTGCAGCCGCGCTTCGCTTTTGAGTGTGGCCTCGATGAGCTCGCCGAGAAGCTCCACATCGACCCCATGCAGATCCGCCGCAAGAACGCGCTGCAGTCTGGCCAGCGCACAGTGAACGGCCAGCTCGTGCCGTCCACGGGCCTCAACGCCTGCTTAGACGCCGTCGAACAAAGCTCCGGCTGGAAGAGCCGCCACGGCAAGCTGCCCTATGGCCGGGGCCTCGGCGTGGCCTGCTCGATGTACATCTCGGGCACGGCCTACCCGATCTACCCCAACGAGATGCCCCAGTCGGCGGTGCAGGTGAAGGCCGACCGCAGCGGGCGGCTCACGATCCTCTGCGGCGCGTCCGACATCGGCCAAGGCAGCGACGGCATGTTGGCCTACATCCTCGCTGAAGAGACGGGCATCCTCCCCGATGACATCGTCGTGGTCTCCTCCGACACCGACCTCACCCCCGTAGACCTCGGCGCCTACTCCTCCCGTGTGACGTTTATGTGCGGCACGGCGGCGCAAGAGGCCGGTCGTAAGCTGCGCCAGAAGCTCATCGGCGGCGTCGCCGGGGCCTGGAAGCTCCCTGAAGAGCGGATCGGCGTGGCCTTGGGATTTTTATACGACAAGGACGAGCCCGGTCGGCAGATCGCCTCCAAGGAGGCCATCTGGCTCGCTGAGGCCGCCTATGGGCCCCTCGGTGAGGTCGGCGCCTACCGCACCCGCAAGCTCGGCGGCGACTACCGCGGCGGCAGCATCGGGGCGTCCCCGGCCTACTCCACAACCGCACACGTCGCCGAGGTCAGCGTCGATCCCGAGACCGGCCAGGTAAAGGTGGAGAAGGTGTGGGCGGCGCACGACTGCGGCCGGGCGCTCAACCCCCAGCTCGTCGAGGGTCAGATCGAAGGATCGGTCTACATGGGCCTCGCCGAGGCGATCATGGAGGCCCACACCTTCCGCGAGGGCGGCCTGCACCTGGGCCCGAACCTCCTCGACTACCGCATCCCCACCTCGGTGGAGACCCCCGACATCCTCACCCACATCATCGAGACGATTGACCCCGGCGGCCCGTATGGCGCCAAAGAGGCGGGGGAGGGGCCCTTACACCCCATCATCCCCGCCATCGCCAACGCGATCTTTGACGCCGTGGGTGTGCGCTTGCGCCGCATCCCGTTTACGCCCGCGCGGGTGCTCGCCGCGATCGGCCAGGCCGAGGCCGCGCGCCTCGCCAGCAAGTAGGAGGCCGCCATGCTGAGGATGCCCGAGTTCCGTGTTCATCGCGCCCGCAGCGCACAAGAGGCCGTCGAGCTGTGGCATGGCCTCGGCGGCGCCGAAGGTCGCGGCAAAGACGCGGTGTGGTCGGCGATGTACCTCGCGGGCGGTACCGACCTGCTGCCCAACATCAAACACCGCCTATTCACGCCCAAACACCTGATCTCGCTGGAGCTGCCCCAGCCCCAGATCGTCGATGAGGGCGATGTGATCCGTATCGACGCCGGGGTGAAGCTCCAGGCCCTCGCCGATCACCCGCTCATCCAGGCCACGCTGCCGCCCTTGGCCAGCGCCGCCGGCAAGGTGGCCGGGCCGCAGATTCGCCGCATGGGCACCCTCGGCGGAAACGTGCTCCTCGACACCCGCTGCCTGTTCTACAACCAGACCGAGTCCTGGCGTCAGGCGCTGGGGTACTGCTTGAAGAAGGAGGGCACTTGGTGCCACGTCGTCGGCGGCCCCAAGACCTGCGTGGCGGCCCAGTCGAGCGACTGCGTGCCCGTGCTCCTCGCCCTCAACGCGCGCCTGCGCCTCACGGGCCCCAGCGGCGAGCGTGAGCTCTCCTTGCGGGAGCTCTACCGCTACAACGGCTTTGACCACCTCACCCTCACCCTGGGCGAGCTGCTCACCGCCGTGCGGGTGCCCAAGCCCGCGCCAGGCTTCCGCGGCCTGTACCACAAGCTGCGCACCCGGGGGTCCATCGACTTCCCCGAGCTCTCCGTCGCCGTGACCGGGGCCTGGGAGGGCGACGCGCCCAGCTCCTTGGAGATCGTCATCGGGGCGATCAACCCCCAGCCCAAGCCCGTGAAGGGCTTAGACGAGTGGCTGGGCCGCCCGCTGACCGACGAGGGGATCGAGGCGATCACCACGCTGGTTCACAAGGCGACCCGGCCCCAGGGCTCGATCATCGGCGACCCCGACTGGCGCCGTGCCATGGCCGGGGTGTTCACGCGGCGCGCGCTCTTGGAGCTTCGCGCCGCGAGCGCCTGATCGCTGACGACGATCAGCGACGGCGCGAGCCGCCTTGCTGCGCGTCGGCGTTGCCGCCGCCGCCGCCGGACTTCTTGCCCGTCTGGGGCGCGACGGCCGGGGCGCGCTTGGCCGGGGCGACCGGGGCGGCGCGTTTGGCCGGGGCGGCGGCGGCGGGCGCGGCGGCGGCGGCGGCCTCGGGGGCGCCTTCAGGAGCGTCCACCGCGGCCTCCTCCTCCACCGGGGCGACGGGCTCTACCGGAGGCGGCGGCTCCACGACCTCGGGGACGGCGGGGGCCTCCTCGGCCACGGGGGTCAGCTCGACCTCGGCCTCCTCCCCACCCAACATGCCGCAGGCCAGACTGAACAGTGCCACAGAGCCCAACACGAGGCTCGACGCGAGGCGCTTCATCACACACTCCTTGGTTAGTTCGCGTCCCTCGATGGGACGACCTGTCTTTATGACCGCACACAGCCGCTCGCAAGCGCGCTTAGACGCAAGCTTCTGCGAGTGACAGCCTGGAAACGGACCCTCGGCGAGATGACTTACACCTTGCGTTGGGGCCGAGCCATGATAGCAGGGCCGCTCAATCGAACCGACTCTGGAGCGAGCGGTGATCACCCAGCTCAGCAAAATTCGCAATATCGGCATCAGCGCCCACATCGACTCTGGCAAGACCACGCTGACCGAACGCATCCTCTTCTACACCAACCGGATCCGCGCGATCCATGAGGTGAAGGGCAAGGACGGCGTCGGCGCAACGATGGACTCTATGGATCTCGAGCGTGAGCGCGGCATCACCATCCAGTCTGCAGCCACATACTGCAACTGGAAGGACAGCTTCATCAACATCATCGACACCCCCGGGCACGTCGACTTCACGATCGAGGTCGAGCGCGCCTTGCGTGTTCTCGACGGCGCGATCTTGGTGTTGTGCTCGGTGGCGGGCGTTCAGTCCCAGTCGCTGACCGTCGACCGCCAGATGAAACGTTACGGGGTCCCCCGCATCGCCTTCGTCAACAAGTGCGATCGCCAGGGCGCCAACCCCATCCGCGTCGCCGGTCAGATCGACGAGAAGCTCGGCCACAAGTCCGTGCTGCTTCAGCTCCCGATCGGCCTCGAGGACAAGTTCTCCGGCATCATCGACCTCATCACCATGAAGGCCTACTACTTCGACGGTGACAAGGGCGAGCAGATCCGCGAGGAAGAGATCCCCGAGGAGTACGTCAGCCAGGCGAACGACTACCGCGACAAGATGCTCGACTCGGTGTCGATGTTCTCCGACGAGCTCACCGAGGCCATCTTGATGGAGGAGGTGACGGAAGACATCCTCCGCGCCGCCATCCGCAAGGCCACCATTGGCCTCAAGATCGTCCCCGTGATGTTGGGCTCGGCCTACAAGAACAAGGGCGTTCAGAAGCTCCTCGACGGCGTCTTGGAGTTCTTGCCTTCGCCGCCGGACGTCGAGAACCACGCGATCAACCTCGACGACAACTCGGACATGCTCATCCCGTCCGACCCGTCGAAGTACCTCGCGGTGCTGGCGTTCAAGCTCGAAGATGGTCGTTACGGCCAGATCACCTACGTCCGCATCTACCAGGGCACCCTGCGTAAGGGCGACACCATCATCAACGCCCGCTCGGGTCAGAAGGTGAAGGTCGGCCGCCTCGTCCGTATGCACTCCAACGACATGGAGGACATCGAGGACGCCTGCGCGGGCGACATCGTGGCGCTGTTCGGCGTTGACTGCTTCTCCGGTGACACCTTCACCGACGGCTCGGTCAACATGGCGATGACGTCTATCCACGTCCCCGCCGCCGTCATCTCGCTCACGGTGAACCCCAAGGACAGCAAGTCCCAGAACAACATGGCGAAGGCGCTCAAGCGCTTCACCAAAGAAGACCCGACGTTCCGCCTGTCCTCGGATCCCGAGACCGGCGAGACGATCATCTGGGGCATGGGCGAGCTGCACCTCGACATCTACATCGAGCGTATGAAGCGTGAGTACTCCGTAGACGTGGAGGTCTCTCCTCCCCGCGTGGCGTACCGCGAGGCCATCAGCCAGCGCGCCGACTACAACTACATCCACAAGAAGCAGACCGGCGGTTCGGGCCAGTACGGCAAGGTCGCTGGCTACTTTGAGCCCAACGAGACGAACACGTATGAGTTCGTGGATGAGATCGTCGGCGGCTCGATCCCCCGCGAGTTCATCAGCGCCATCGACAAGGGCTTCAAGTCCATGTTCGAGAAGGGCCGCCTCATCGGCGCCCAGGTCATGGGCTTCCGGATCGTGCTGAACGACGGCGGTTACCACGCTGTTGACTCCAGCGATCAAGCCTTCCAAGAGGCCGCTCGTGGCGCCTTCCGCGAGATCTACTTCAAGGCCAAGCCCATCGTGCTTGAGCCGATCATGAAGGTCGCGCTGGAGGGCCCCGCGGAGTTCTACAAGAACTTGGTGGGCACGCTCATGCAGCGCCGCGGCACGATCATGGGCTCCACCGAGGTGGATGGTTACTCCGCGATCGAGGCTGAGGTTCCCCTCGCTGAGATGTTCGGGTACGCTACGGCCATCCGCTCTGCCACCCAAGGCAAGGCTGAGTTCACGATGGAGTTCGCCCGGTACGCGCCTGCGCCGCAGAGCATCACCGAAGACCTCATCAAGAAGTTCGAAGCCAGCAAGAAGGCGAGCTGAGGAGTCCAGCCATGTCGTACGCAGAGCTCTTCGAGCGCAGCCCCATGCGCATCTTCGAGCGGTCCACCAACGGTGGGCTCGCCAACGGTCAGCTCGGCGCGATCATCGGCCGCGCCGGGGTGGGCAAGAGCGCCCTCCTCGTGCACGTCGCCCTCGATCGCCTCTTCCGCGACCAGAAGGTGCTGCACGTCTCGTTGCGTGAGGGCGCGGAGCACGTCCGCACCTTCTACAGCGAGATCTTCGAGGGCATCGCCCGCGTGTCCCGGCTCAAGGGCCCCGACCGCGACCGCGCGCTGGTCAAGATCGAGAAGGGTCGCCTCGTCCAGTGTTACCTCGACCGCGGCTTTGGCGCGGCGGATCTGGACAAGGCCATCAGCTTCACCGCCGACGTCATGCACTTTGTGCCCGACCTCGTCGTGGTGGACGGCTTCGACACCTCCAACGAGGCTGAAGTCAACGGCCTCTCGGCCCTGGCCAAGGCCCGCAACGTCTCGATCTGGACGTCCGCCCGCGTAGACGGCGGCGCCGCCATCGGCAACGAGAGCGCCTGGGACACCCTGATCCGCCTCGACCCCGTCGACACGGTCATCGAGCTCAAGGTAGAGCGCGCGGGCGGCGCGGCGGCGGCGGAGGCCATGGGCCTTCAGCTCGATCCCAGCACCATGCTCCTCTCCGGCGAAGACACCTGGGACGCGGCCTCGGCCCCGCCCTCGCCCAAGCCCACGGACTGCACGGTGTACTCCGGCGGCGCCCCCGGCGCTGAGGCCGTCTTCGGCGAGGCCGCTGAGCGTTTTGGCGTCACCGAGATGAACTTCACCTTCGACGGGCACAAGCAGGTCCGCGAGCGCGGTCGCCACATGTTGGCCGAGCGTGAGCTCGCCGCCGGTGATGTGTCGCTGGTGTACGTCTCCAAGCGCCTGAACCGCACCTACTCGGAGGGCACGATGATCCGTCGTGTGCTCCAGAGCTTGTGGCACCAGGTCAGCCGGGCCCAGCAGGTCTTCGTCGTGGGCACGATCCTCGACGACGGCACGGTGACCGGCGGCACGGGCTGGTCTGTCGAGCTCGCGCGGATGTGGCACAAGGACCTCTGGGTCTACGATCAAGAGAAAGAGTCCTGGTTCCACTGGACGGGTGAGCGTTGGGTGGCCGGCGTGGCCGTCATCGAGAGCCCCCACTTCTGCGGCACGGGCACCCGGTACCTCACCGAGGCCGGCGCCCGCGCGGTGAACGCGCTCTACGAGCGCAGCTTCGGGCCGCACATCGCGGGCTGAGCGCGCCCCGAGGTGAGCAAGACCGGGCTCGGATGCGTCAGTGTCCGGGCCCGAGTCGCTTCAGCGGCCCGGGGTTTTAGTCGGCGCTGATCGTGCAGCCGGGCTCGGTCCACCAGGCCTTGCCTTTGGCGCCATCGGGGGCGGTGGGCGAGTAGTTCGGGGTGTAGGCCACCTGCCAGCCGTACACACCTTGGCGTAGGCCCATCGCGCCGCCGTAGAGCTCATCCGAGGTGTCCCAGAGCAGCTCGGTGATCTTGGCGTCTACGACGGGGTGGGCCACGGGCTTCGCGGGGTTGAGCTTCTCGGCGGCGGTGGGGCGCATGAGCCCGGCGGCGCCAAGGCGCTTGAGCTGGTACGCCGCCTCGGCGTCGATGGTGGCGAGGCCCGCGAGGGGGCCCAGCCCAAAGAGCCGGCCCAAGAGCCAGTCCGTGTCATGGGCGATGGCGATGGTCGAGAGGCGCTCGCCGGGCCCGCCAAAGGGCAGAAGCTCGGGGCCGTTCCCGGCGGTGCCGCCGAAGGGCTCCAGCTCCATGAGGGAGGCCGGGGTCAACAGACCGCCGACCCGGGCCGAGGCCGCCCAGGCCCAGATCAGGTGCTGCTCGCTGCCGAAGTAGCCTCGGGCTTGGGCGAGCGCGACGAGGTCCGCCGTGCCCCGCACCCCACCCTGGCCGTCTACCCGCGGGATGTCGGCGTAGGCCATGGCGTCATCAGCGTCTTTGCGGGCGCGGGCGGCGTCGAGGTCCAGCGCGCTCGGCGGGCTCAAGGGGCTCACCTGCACCCGGACGTGCCGGGAGCAGATCACCGTGGCCCCGCCGGCGATCTCGGACTTGAGCCCAGCCTCAGCGGCGCCGGGCAGCTCCGCCGCCAGCGCCGTCGAGAGGATGAGCCCAAGCCCCAGCATCAACCGAGGTTCTTGACGTGCAGCTCTGCGAGCTGCGCCGGGTCTACGGGGCTGGGGCTCCCGGCCATCATGTCTTGGGCCTTCGTCGTCTTGGGGAAGGCGATGACGTCGCGGATGTTCTCCGTGCCCGCCAACAACATCACGCTGCGGTCGAAGCCGAAGGCGATGCCGCCATGGGGCGGGGCGCCGCAGCGCAGCGCGGAGAGCAAGAAGCCGAAGCGCTCTTCAGCCTCTTCAGCCTCGATGCCCAAGGCGCTGAACACCTTGGACTGCACCGCCGAGTCGTGGATACGGATCGAGCCGCCCGCGATCTCGTAGCCGTTGCACACGAGGTCGTAGGCGCTCGCCCGGATCTCTCCGGCGCGATCCGTGCCCAGAAGCGCGATGTCTTCGGGCTTGGGCGAGGTGAAGGGGTGGTGCATCGCCACCCAGCGCTGGCTGTCTTTGTCCCAGTCAAACGCCGGGAAGTCCTTGACCCAGCAGAAGCTGAAGTCGTGCTGGTGCAGGCTGAGGTCGCGGCCAAGCTGGGCGCGCAGGCGGCCCAGGCCAGGGTTCACGGCGCTGGGGGCGCCCACGCCGACGAGCAGCAGGTCACCGGCCTCACCGCCAAGCGCGCTGACCACGGCGGCGGCCTCTTCAGCGGAGAGCAGCTTGGCGAGAGAGCCCGTGAGGCCCTCGGCGCCGACCTTGCCCCACAAGAGCCCGCCCATGCCGTAGCGCTTCACGAACTCGGTGTAGCCGTTGAGCACCTTGTTGGAGGCGGCCTCGGCGTGGCCCTTCACGTTCATGCCCCGGCACACACCGCCGTTCGCCAGGCCGCCGGAGATCACCGTCGAGGCGCTGCCCACGACCAGGTCGGTCAGCGTCTTGAGGTGCATGCCAAAGCGGGTGTCGGGGGAGTCGATGCCGTAGCGGTCGATGGCCTCGGCGTAGGTGATGCGGGGGATCTCGTCGATGGTGAGGCCGCGGATCTCGGTGAACATCGCGCGCAGCACGCCCTCGGCGACCTCCATCACCGTGTCTTCAGTGGGGAACGAGATCTCGATGTCGATCTGGGTGAACTCGGGCTGGCGGTCGGCGCGCAGGTCCTCGTCGCGG
>Ga0066604_10001306_pt1 | contig 14033 bp, 13 predicted proteins | sample Higcelwee11metaG_FD_59501 | JGI IMG/M metagenome (GOLD analysis project Ga0066604, IMG submission 59501) | Freshwater pond sediment microbial communities from the University of Edinburgh, under environmental carbon perturbations - High... | ecosystem: Environmental > Aquatic > Freshwater > Pond... | reverse complement strand
ATCTTAATCCCACAAGTTCATCCAGTACTTGCCCATCAACTCAAATCCGCGCTGAGCCCTGCGCATATTAGCCTCGGAAGTAGCTCTGTCGTATTTCGTTTTTCCGTATCGCGGGTCATCCATCGCCGCGCACCATGACTCGAACGTGTGATTTCGCTTGAGTTGCCTATCGATTGCATTGGTATGGGCTTGATCGTAATCGGGATTATCGATTTCGACATAATCCAGTTTCTCATTATCATACTCGAACCGCAACGCGTACTCGATCTCGCCTAATACCCAATCCCACGCCTTCTGCGCGGCATCAGAGGTTTTGGCGCTATTCGGGTCTTTCCAGTCTTCCTCGGTGCAGTTCTTGAAAAAATCGTTGATTTCCGGAAACGGGGAATCCCTGAAACTCCATTGGCAGGGGTATCCGTGCAAATGGTTCTTGTAATAGCAAAAAGGTTTATACATTTTATTCGCGGCTGTGGAATAAAAGCTCCAATACCAATTCCGGGAGAAACCATGCTGCAGGATAAAAAGGGCTGCGCGAAACGGTGACAATACATCTGAAAAGCGCATGCTGTCCTCCTTACTTTTTCCACACGACGTGGCGCTTCCCGAACGCCGTCCTCGCAACCGTTTCACGGTCGATAGCATCGTAATCCTCAATTCGCTCGGGAAGCGGATTTTGCGCGAGGAGGCCGAGTTCGCGCGCGGGGAGGATCGCGTCCCCGAAAACGAAGTACGAAAGCCCGTCGTCGTCAAGGTCGTCGAAGTTTTGCAGGAATGCGCGCCGGTACGCCGCGCAAAGATCGTCGGTGCGTATCGCGTCGCTCTCGCTTTTGGCAATCAGGCGAAGCGCGAAAAGGATGGATTCCCCGACGCCATCCATCATCCGGTCGTTCACGGGATTCTCGGTATCGTTATAGAGATCGATCATGGCTACGAAAAGCTCGCGGTAGAGCGTTTGCCAGTCCTCGTGCGCAAGTATCGCGTGGCCCTTCTCGGTAATGCAAAGCTTTGACGATTTCGCTTTGGCGAAACCCGCGAGGCACACGCAGAGGCGAAAACGGACGAGCGGAATGTGACCCGACTCCGATTTCGGCTTCATGATCTCTCGCACCCGCGGCGATTCCTCGAGCGCGAAGTCCTCGTCGAACCATCGGCCGACGAAATCGGGCGCAAGATACCCGCTTGCGGTCATGCGGATTGGACCGCGCTCAAGCTCGCGGAGCAGCGAGATCGCGGCGCGAAGTACCGGTATGTCGCGCGTTTCTTCCGTCGATATAGGCCCCGTTATCGTTACGAGCCGTTCAATGGCCTTTCGCCGGTCGGTGAACATGATATGGATGTCCTCGGGAGAAAGCCCCGCGAAATCGGCAATCGGCTGGCTGTTTTTGATCGCCATGTAGGAGTCGAGAAACGCTTGGAATTCCTCCGCAGATTTGAACTCCCGATTCCCCGCGATCAGGCGCATGTCGTTGAGCGCGTCCGTCGCGAGGTTCGGCGTCCCGAGCATTTCCATCACCGTCGGCTCGTCCGAGAAGCCGCTCTTCCCGAGGCAGCAGTTCTTGTATTTCTTTCCCGAGCCGCAGGGGCACGGGTCGTTTCGTCCGGGTTTCATTACGGCGAATATACTCGCTGTAACGGGAAACGGTCAATGCAATGGTTTGAAGTAGAAGGCGTCTCGATCGGCGATCTACCTCGCGCGGAGCTATGCGATGTTCCATCGCCCACGTATGAAGGTCATTGCATGGGCGGAAGAATACGCTTTATTCATTCACGCCGCTACCCTGCCGAGGTTCGCCGTACTTTCCTTGATTGTGACGTTCTTTCCTACGATTTTGTCCTTCGGTCAGTTGTTGTTGACTTTCACTTTGTATGGGTTCTGCAACGATATTCGACATCCTTCCTGTTCGTGATAATCGTGGTATACTCTCATGCATATCGCTCGAATGACAATAATAAAGGGATACGATGAAAAAATACTACCGGATTATGCTGGGCGCGAAAAGCGCCTATGCCGCGCAATGCTTCGCGGAAGGCTTTATTGGCGCGGACTATGGGATACGAGAGGACTTGACCGGGAAGCTGTCCGATAACTGGAAAGAGTTCAATAAGGCTCTTATCCCGGTATTTCTGCAATCCCATCCGGACAAGACGAAAATAGGCGCGGGGCTCGCGTGTGGAATGCTCTGGACAGTCTCCAAGGGTGTGTTGATCGGTGATATCGTGCTTAGCCCCGACGGAAACGGAACGTATCGCGTCGGGGAAGTCGCGGGCGATTATTTTTTCGCAGACGGTCAGATTCTTCCTCACCGACGGAAGGTACGTTGGCTTACAGTCGGGATCGGCCGTGACGCGATGTCAGAGTCTCTCCGCAATTCTGCTGGATCGATCGGAACCGTGAGCGACATCTCCCGCTACGCGGACGAAATTGAGTCTTTCATCGGGGGAAAGGTTTCTTCCTTGATACAGTCGGTTGACCCGGATATTACCGATCCCTACGCATTCGCGATGGAAAAGCATCTTGAGGATTTTCTGGTCGCTAACTGGAACCAGACGGAATTAGGCCGCGAATATGATATCTATGAGGAAGAGGGGGAGAAAGTCGGGCAGCAATACCCGACCGACTCAGGGCCGCTTGATATTCTCTCGATCAGCAAGGACCGTAAACGGCTTCTTGTCGTAGAGCTCAAGAAGGGTCGCGCGAGCGATGTCGTCGTGGGGCAGATTCTTCGATACATGGGCTACGTCAAAGACGAACTCGCCGAGGCTTCTCAGGAAGTACACGGCGTCATTATCGCCCTCGAGGACGACCTTCGCATGCGTCGCGCACTTTCGGTCGTACCAAACATACGCTTTTTTCGATATCAGATAGGTTTCAAGCTGGTTAAATAAGGGGTTCATCGTTTTTTCTGGCTGACTGTCGCCTTGTTTTGTGGTAAAATGATAAATAACTCAAAATCATCTTCCCTAATACGGAGTTTAGCCAATGAATCCCGAAGAAATAGCCTTTCTGAGCAATCTTGAGGCGAAACTGTGGCAATCGGCCAATAAACTGCTTCCGAGCCTCGATGCCGCACGCTACAAGCACGTCATGCTCGGCCTCATCTTCATCAAATATGTTTCCGACGCCTTCGAAGTCCGCGTTACCGAACTGAAAGAGAAGTTCGCCGATCCCAAAGACGATTACTTCCTCGGCGACGACGCAGAAGCGTCCTTTATTGCGGAAGAGCTCGAGAACCGGGACTACTACGCAGAAAAAAACGTGTTCTGGGTACCCGAATGCGCGCGCTGGAAAAACATCGAGGCGAACTGCCGCCTCCCCGTCGGCGCGAACCTTCCCTGGGGCGGCGAATTCCGGGGAGTCGGGCGGCTCATCGATGATGCGATGACCGAAATCGAAAAGGAAAACCCCAAGCTCAAGAATATCCTCTTCAAGGACTTCGCGCGCGAGGGCATCGACGACGACAAATACGGCAGCCTCATCAGCGACGTCGTCGGCACCATCCCCTTCGTCCATAAATCGCTTAACTCGAAAGACATTCTCGGCCACGTCTACGAATACTTCCTCGGCGAGTTCGCGAGCGCCGAAGGAAAAAAGGGCGGCCAATTCTACACCCCGAAATCCATCGTCAGCCTCATCGTCGAAATCCTCAAGCCGTTCAAGGGCCGCGTCTACGACCCCGCGATGGGCTCGGGCGGCTTCTTCGTTCAGTCGGATAAATTCATCGACGCGCACGGCGACCGGCGCGACCTTATCTCGGTGTACGGGCAGGAATCCAACCAGACCACCTGGCGCCTCGCTGCCATGAACATGGCCATCCGCGGCATCGACTTCAACTTCGGCGGAGAGCCCGCGAACACCTTCACGCGTGACCTCCACCCTGACCTCCGCGCCGACTTCGTCATGGCGAACCCCCCCGTTCAATCAGGACGAGTGGTGGGACGAATCCCTCGCCTCCGACCGTCGCTGGCAGGGCTACCCCGTGCCGCCGAGGCGCAATGCAAACTTCGCCTGGCTTCTCCACATGCTCGCGCACCTGGGGGAATCGGGTTCCCTCGGCCTCCTCCTCGCAAACGGCTCTATGAGTTCCGCCTCGGGTGGCGAGAACGAGATCCGCGCGAAGCTCCTCGAGAACGACCTTGTCGAATGCATGGTCTCCCTTCCCGGCCAGCTCTTCACGAACACTCAAATTCCCGCCTGCGTCTGGTTCCTCACCAAGAACAAAAAAGCCCGCACGGTTGACGGTCGCTCCTTCCGCGACCGCCGGGGCGAAACGCTTTTTATCGACGCCCGCAACCTCGGCCGCATGGCCACCCGCGTCCAGCGCGTCTTCGACGAAGCCGACATCCGCAAGATAGCCGACGCCGTGGAGTCCTGGAAAACCGGCGGCGCCTACTCGGACGAGCCGGGCTTCTGCAAGTCCACGCGCATCGAGGACATCCGCAAGAACGATTACGTCCTCACCCCCGGCCGCTACGTCGGCTCCGCCGAAGCGGATATTGACGATGAACCCTTCGCCGAAAAAATGACTCGGCTCACTTCCGCGCTCTCCGCCCAATTCGCCGAAAGCGCCCGCCTCGAAGGCGAAATTCGCGCCCAACTCGCCTCCATCGGCTACCCCATCGAAGGCCAAAAAAAATGAGCGCAAAGAAAAAGGAAAAAAGTGAAGGGGGGGAAGTCTCCCCCCTCGTTCCCGAAGTCCTGCGAGTCTCGGACCTCGCCTCGCGCGTTCCTTCGGAACGCACTGCGGTGGCTTTGGATACCCCCCTCGAAGGATTGCCTGAAGGGTGGATTGAAACGACTATAGGTCAAATTGTCAATTCACAGAAGAACGCTTTGGTAGGTGGCCCTTTCGGATCTGATCTTGTTTTGAATGATTATACGGTATCTGGCATTCCGGTTATTCGAGGCCAGAACATGGGCAATCGATTCATTCAAGGTGATTTTGTTTACGTGAGCGAAGAAAAAGCGATTAAATTGGATGCAAATACAGCAAAGCACGGAGATGTTGTTTTCACACAACGAGGTACACTAGGACAAGTCTCTATAGTCCCAAAATCCATACATGCGAAATACGTTGTATCCCAAAGTCAAATGAAACTGACTGTAAATCGCGATCATGTTGATCCTTTTTTTGTGTATTACTTATTTAAAAGTGTTGAACAACAGAACTATATTAAGCAAAATGCAATTCAAGTGGGCGTTCCACACACAAATCTGGGCATTCTACGAAACACGCAAATTAATCTTCCTCCTCTTCCTCAGCAAAAAAAAATCGCCGCGATTCTTTCCTCTCTCGACGACAAGATCGAGTTGAATCGCGCGATGAACGAAACCCTCGAATCGATCGCGCAAGCCCTGTTCAAATCATGGTTCGTCGACTTCGACCCGGTGCGCGCCAAGGCCGCGGGAAAGAAACCCGTCGGCATGGACGACGCGACCGCCGCACTCTTCCCCGATTCCTTCGTCGACTCGGAACTCGGCCCGATCCCGAAAGGGTGGGAGGTGAGGAGTCTTGATGAGCTTGGACAGTTTTTGAATGGTTTAGCCTTGCAGAAATTTCCCTCGATTGAGGGTCAAGAAGTATTACCGGTTATCAAGATAGCAGAGTTAAAAAAAGGTGATACGATAAATGCCGATACTGCTTCTGCTGATATTGATCCGGATTATATCGTTGATGATGGCGATATTCTTTTTTCGTGGTCCGGTTCACTTTTTGTTGACGTATGGTGCGGAGGTCGAGGAGCGTTGAATCAACATCTTTTTAAAGTAACATCGGAATTGTATCCAAAATGGTTTGTACTTGTATGGATTAATGCACATCTCGCCTCCTTTCAGAAAATTGCGGCAGATAAAGCCGTGACTATGGGGCATATAAAACGCAGTCATCTTACCGAGGCGAAATGCATTGTCCCTAATTCAGACTTTATTAAGAGTGCGTGTAGTCAGTTTGAAACTATACTTAAAGAATATGAGCGTAATAAATTGGAAAATCGTAATCTTGAGGTAATCCGCGATTCCCTCCTTCCCAAACTCCTTTCGGGAGAGATCAGCGTTGCCTCGATAGGGGATGACGCAAAATGAATCCGGTATCGTTCGGTAAATATACTCCGCAGTATCGCGAAGACGAGAACATCCCCTGCATCGAATGTGGTTCATGGAAAGATTTCGCCGACATCGTCGAGACGCTGAACGATGACCGCGACTCATGCTTTGTTTTTCGTGGCCAGAGGCAAAACGACTGGAAGCTGACGCCGGGACTCGCTCGGTTCATGAAAAGCGATGTGGTCGAGGAATACGTCGCCGACGAGCAGATTCGTCGTTTTCGGAAATCGATTCGCGGCCGCGTTGCCGATCATGCCCTCATGACCGAGGACGATGATTCCGAGATTAACGAGCTTTGGTCGATCGGCCAGCATTATGGCCTTTATACGCCGCTCCTCGACTGGACGCAGTCGCCGTACGTCGCGCTTTTCTTCGCGTTTGAAGGCGAAGTCGATTCCGTCCAGATCACGGATTCCTGGCGCGTCGTCTACGCCCTGAATAAAAAGGCCATTGAATCGCTGAACGTCGATTCTGAAAGCGCCATTCAGTTTATTGAACCGCGCAAAGACGATCACGGCCGTCTTGTGAGCCAGGCAGGGCTCTTTACCCGATCCGCTTATGGAAAAACCCTTGAGAATGCCCTCCTTGAAAGTCTGAACCCTCTCATGGGAAGTCTTCAGGCTAAGGAAGAAGCGTTATTTGTCGCAACGTTTCTAGTTAAAATCTTGATCAAAAATGAAAGCCGTCGCGAAGTACTCAAATATCTCAGGCAAATGAATATTCATTTCGCGAGCCTATTTCCCGACCTTATCGGTTCCGCGAAGGACTGTAACCGTCAGATCGAGGAAATGTACGCGCCGCCAGAAAACCTACCGGCACAACCGACGGTTGGTCAGGTTGCTGCACAAGAAATCGATATCTCAGACAATGAAGAAATTGACGTTCGTGACATCGCGCTCGACGTCCAGACTGCGATGGTTAACGTAAATTCCTGGTCCATCGCATCTCCCGAAAAACTTCGCTCTCTTCTTGCGGAATTGGGATCATCACGCGTCAATTCCGATCAATTAGCCCGCGATATTCTACGCGCGATCGAGCCGAACACCAGCCAAGTAGACTGGAATCTTCATGAAGCGTCAATCGCGCGTATCCGCAATATCACGCGGGCCATTCTCCGCCGAAACGGTTATAGTGAGCCGTCGATAGATAAAATTATCGGACGCTTTATTATTCAGGGGGAGGCGCAGGAATGAGTTATCTGCTTTTTATGGACGAAAGCGGCCATGATCATAAAAATACACCGTATGAAGTGCGGGGTGGCGTCGCGATTCCCGATCACCGGCTCTGGCAATTCGTACAGGATATGCAAGCTCTTGAACGCGATTGCTTCGGGGATTTGCTGCATCACTACGGAAAAGAGCTCAAAGGCCATAAACTTCTGGACAAAGACCGCTTCAAATGGGCTGCGCAAGATGCGTGGATGGATGACGCTGAACGGCGAAAGGCTTGCCTTGCATTTTTGAATAAGGGTGTACAGAAAACAGCCCCCTTAAAAAGAGAATTTACTGCGTATGGTCAAGCCTGCCTATCAATGGTTAGGGGTATTTTTCGTCTTTTAGATCAACACGAGGCAAAAATTCTCGCCGCAGTGATTCCTTGTACCATCACTAAACCGGAGAACTTTACTTACGAAGACTTCCTGCGTAAGGACCATGTTTTTCTGTTCCAACGTTACTTCGATTTTCTTAAAACGGTGAACCATCAAGGCCTTCTTGTCATGGATGAAACCGAAAAAACCGAGGATCGGCGATTCGTGGAGCGCATGAACAGGTACTTTCTTCGCACTCGTACCGGCGTGTTGCGCGCTACACAAATCGCTCCGGTACCGTTCTTTGTGGCATCCGATATGTCCTATCCCGTCCAAGCCGCCGATTGCGTGATATACTGCATTAATTGGGGTTTTAGGCTCCCCAAGTCCGGTATGAATGCCCCGGTAAGGGATGAAGTCGCGGCAGAAAGCGCTGACTGGATTTACCGTCTACAGGCGTGTACCGATATAGGCGAGAATGGGCGTTGCTTCAATGAGTGGGGAATTGTCTATGTTCCCGATCCATATAGCGGCAGACAATAAAAAAGGAGATAAAGCGCTTGGTTAGCAACGAGTGCTTCACCTCGGCAGAATCTCCATATAAAGTATATGCCGTAAACACGGAAATTGTCAATAAACGAACGGAGAAATTAAGAAAATGACCGAAGACCAGCTTGAGCGAATGGCGATTGAGTGGTTTCAGGAAAACGGCTACGCGTACGCGTACGGGCCGGATATCGCCTTTGACGGATCCGCTCCCGAGCGGTTCGATTACCGAGGCGTATTGCTTGAAGGTCGGCTTCGCTCCGCGCTCGGGCGCCTGAATCCCGGCGTTCCGCCTTCCGCGATCGACGAGGTCGTGTCGGTTATCCGCAATGTCGGTCACCTTTCGCTCGCGCAGAATAACCGTCAGTTCCACGACTGGCTCATCGACGGCGTGCCGGTCGAGTACGAGCGTGACGGAAGGAAATCGGGGGACCGCGTCAAGCTCATGGACTTTGGTGTCGTCGAAAACAACGAATTTCTCGTCGTCAATCAGTTTACGATACTGGGAACCAAACAGCCCCGCAGGCCGGACCTCGTCGTCTTCATCAACGGAATGCCGATTGTCGTCATCGAGCTGAAAAACCCGGCCGACGAACAAGCTGATATCTGGCAGGCGTTCCGCCAGCTTCAAACTTACAAAGACGAGATTTCGGATCTTTTCATGTATAACGAGGCCCTCGTCGTCTCCGACGGAATCAACGCGCGCCTGGGATCGCTCACAGCAGACGAAGAACGTTTTATGCGCTGGCGGACCGTGCGCGGCGAGAACGATCGCCCGCTTCTCGAGTTCGAACTTGAGACGATGATCCGGGGTTTCTTCGATCGCGAGCTCCTGCTCGACTATCTCCGTCACTTCATCCTCTTTGAGACTGCGGGGGATCGACTCGTCAAGAAGATCGCGGGATACCACCAGTTTCACGCAGTGCGCGAGGCAGTGCGTGCCACCGTTATCGCCGCGAGGTATGAAAACGAGGTTGCGGCAGCACCGCGAGCTGATTATGCGAACCGTGTCATTCCGGGTTCGAAGAAGGGTGGCGTTATCTGGCATACCCAGGGTTCGGGAAAGAGTATCTCGATGGCCTGCTTCGCTGGCAAACTACTACAGCAGCACGAAATGCGGAATCCGACTCTTATCATCGTAACAGACCGGAACGAACTCGACGGCCAACTTTTCGAAACCTTTTCGTCCGCGCAAAGTTTATTGAAACAGACGCCCGTGCAGGTTGAGAACGTCTATGAATTGCGTGAGCTTCTTTCCTCTCGTCCGTCCGGAGGCATCTTCTTCTCGACGATCCAGAAGTTCCAGTTGCATGAGGGTGAAACAAGTTTTCCCGTTCTCAATGATCGCCACAATATCGTGGTCATGGCCGATGAGGCGCATCGAAGCCAGTACGGCGACAAGGCGACGCTCAATAAAAAGACCGGCCAATACACGTACGGCTTTTCGAAGAATATGCGCGACGCGCTTCCGAACGCGACCTTCGTCGGCTTTACCGGAACGCCTATCTCGCTTGACGACAAGGATACTGTCTCCGTTTTTGGCGAGTACGTCAGTATTTACGATATTGAAGACGCGGTTAAGGACGGCGCGACCGTCCCGATTTACTACGAAAGTCGGCTCGCGAAACTCGATCTCAAGGAATCGGAGCTTCCAGTAATTGACGGGGAGATCGAGGAAGTAATCGAGGACGATGAGGATTCTGCAACCCGCGAGGAAACGAAGAGTAAGTGGGCCGCACTCGAAAAGCTTGTTGGAGCCCAGCCCCGAATCGCGCAGGTAGCCGCCGACATCGTGAACCATTTCGAGTCTCGTATTGCTTCGGTCGATGGAAAGGCGATGATCGTATGCATGAGCCGCGATATTTGCGCGCATCTGTATAACGAGATCGTGACGCTGAGACCTGAGTGGGATTCGTCAGATCCAGCGACCGGTGCCATCAAGATTATCATGACCGGCTCAGCTTCCGACAAACCGTTGTTGCAGCCGCATATCTACAATGCGCGAACGAAAAAGCAGCTCGAGAAACGGTTCAAGAAACCCGAGGATCCTTTGAAAATCGTTATCGTTCGAGATATGTGGCTAACCGGATTTGACGCCCCGTGCTGTCACACGATGTATATCGACAAGCCAATGAAGGGCCACAACCTGATGCAGGCGATCGCGCGCGTTAATCGCGTCTTCAAGGGGAAGGAAGGCGGACTTGTCGTCGATTACATTGGTATCGCGAACGAGCTTCGCTCCGCGCTCGTCACGTACACACAGTCCAAAGGCAAAGGACGCCCGACGATTGACACACACGAGGCATATGCGAAGATGCTCGAATTCCTTGACGTGACGCGCGGTCTCTTTCATGGTTTCGATTACCGCGATTATCAGACACGCCCCATACCGCTTCTCGTTCCAGCCGCAAACCATATTCTTGGCCTCGATGACGGCAAAAAACGTTTCTACGACGCGGTCCTTGCCCTGAGCAAGGCACACTCGCTATGTTCTACCCTAGATGAGACCAAACCATATCGCGAGGAGATCGCATTTTTTCAGGCCGTCAAATCGGTTATCGCAAAGGCGACCGGATCGGACAGGGTTCGAACCGAAGAAGAAAAGAACGGTGCGCTCAAGAAGATTCTCGATAATGCAGTAGTTTCTACCGGTATCGACAATATCTTTGCGCTCGCCGGACTCGATCGACCCGACATCTCTGTACTCTCGGATGAATTTCTTGCCGAAGTTGCGGCAATGCCCGCGAAGAATCTCGCGGTAGAGCTGCTCCAGAAGCTTATGAATGACCAGATCAAGTCACGCATGCGAACTAACCTCGTTCAGGAAAAGAAATACAGTGAACGACTTCTTGAAACCCTGAAGAAGTATCGAAATCGGTCTATCGAAAGCGCGCAGGTCATCGAGGAACTGATAAAGCTTGCGAAGGAATTCCGTGCCGCTGCGGCCAGGGGTGATGACTTGGGTCTTTCTCCCGACGAAACAGCGTTTTATGACGCGCTCGCGGATAACGAAAGCGCTGTCCGCGATCTGGGCGATGAAACGATCAAACTCATTGCCCGTGAAATAACGGAAAAACTAAGAAAAAGCACTAGTGTCGATTGGCAAAGCCGTGAAAGTGTGCGCGCGAAATTGAGGAATTTGGTCAGAATTACCTTACGTAGGTACAAGTACCCGCCGGACAAGACCGAGGAAGCTATCGAACTTGTCCTGAAACAAGCAGAAATACTCTCAAATGAGTGGACAAAGGATACCGAGTAAGAATTAATAATTGACAAATATAGCAAAATTGCTATATTATAAGCGAGGTCAAATGAGATTCTCATGGTACCCGCACTTTCTGGACCCGGACGCCCAGGCGAAGGTCCTGAAGTTTATTCAAAAAGACCTCAGAAAACATCCCGACTTAGTCATCCGGGTACGAGAGTTTCTTATATCCGTAGAGAAAGTCGATAACCTTAATTCGTATTATAAAAGCGAGGAAATGGCAAAGCTCGAAGGCGCTTTGCATGAGATGCGGATTCCGCCGGTCAGACACGGTGGGGTCGTTCGTATCTATTTCTGCGTGAATCCTGAGGATTCACGGGAACTCATGCTTCTGGATGCCGAACTTAAGCATGAGAGAGAGCCAGGACGTACCGATACCGCTAATCGTCGTCTGAAAGAGTATCTGTCGTATCTGGCAAGAAGGAAACTAGGATGAACAAGGACGGGAAGGACATTGTCGGGTTTCTGAATGAAACGATCGAAAACGACGCTGAGCTCCGCGAATACGAGAAAACATGGGGAGCCTTAACTTCATTCCTGAATGACTATGAGCACATGAAAGGATTGCGCCATCTCACGCAAAAAGACATCGCCTCCGCGTGCGGAACGACGCAGAGCGCGATCTCGCGACTTGAACGTTTGCGGGGAAAACCCACGTATGAGCTGCTCAGACGGCTCAGCGAGTCGGTTGGAGGATCGCTCTTCGTCTCTCCGATGGCGGACGTTACGATTACCCTTCCCTACGACCTTCAGGACCGCGCGAGGAGTCTTGCGGATAAGAAAGATATGCGAGTCGATGAATTGATGTATTCCATGTTGCGAAAGGCCATCGATAACGCCGAATACCGGGATGAATGCAACGGAACGAAATTCGAGCTGATTATTTCCAGTAGTGATAAATCGATACCCATCGGTCAATATGCGCATGACGTCGTGACTTGTGGGACTATTGGCGATGAAGCATCCTCCGCTTATTCATTAGGAGCGTAGTATGAACGAGCAAACGCAAAAAGATTTGCAGGAGTTGAACTCCTCGATACAGATACGGAGTATCCAGTTCCAGGACGTGCATAGTCGGCGTACGATGATTTCTTTTCAGCCGGAAAACTTCACGACCGGAGCGGCGATTAGCTGGAACCAGCAATTCGCGGAAGGCGATCCCCTCACGCTTGCGGATGGCTCATTGGTTTTCAGGCCAAAGTATGCTTTCACGGTCAAGAACGGCGAAGCGGTCAGCTTTGAGGCAACCATGATATGCGCGTTGCTATTTTCAGTCGAGAACAAGGACCTGTACGAGAAGCACTGGGCGAACGAAGAGGTTCGGAAGGTTTTTCTCGAAAAGCAGATCATGCGGCTTATGTGGACGATCCTCCGCCAACAGCTGATGGATTGCATGAGTCGTCATTCGATGCCACCCGTTCCGCTTCCGTGGATCGTATAGATTTTGGTTTGACGCATGGACGAATGCTACGACCGAGAAACGCTCTATGGTGAGATTTGGAAGAAACCGATGATCGTCGTATCGAAGCACTTTGACGTTTCGGACGTCGCGCTCGCGAAGATATGTGACAAGCTGAAAGTGCTTCGTCCAGCCGCGGGTCATTGGACCAAGAAAGCCGTCGGAAAGGACGTGTAAGATTTAGCAGCTTCTTGGTGCGGTAAAATCAGAATTCGTCAAGTTTGGTGAAGTACTCGAAAAAACGAAACAGAAGCTTGATGCCACGAGCAAAGAAATTGACTTAGCTAGCGTGCGCTCAAGGTCGATAGACCGGCAGTTTAGGGACATCCAGGAACTTCCATCAGGGACGGCGTCGATGTTGCTTGAGGAAACTACTGCGCGGACTGAATTGTCCGGAACCCGTCAGTTCTCGTATCATCCCTATCGTGTAAAGCGGGAGGGCCATCCGTTTGGTCTCCCGCTTTGATGCTTTCCCTTACACTTCCACATTTATGCAACGACTTTTGTGTGTTATCTGCCAAAAAGTGCAACGACTTTTGTGCTTCACTTGCCACCAAATACAACGACTTTTGTGCTTAACTAGCCACAAAGTGCAACGACTTTTGTGTCTCACCTGCCAAAAAGTGCAACGACTTTTGTGCTTCACTTGCCACTAAATACAACGACTTTTCGTAATGAATGGTTTTCCTACTATTTTCAATCTAATTTTCCCGACTCCTTTCTGCGGTTTATCGAAAAACTCATAGCTCCGGTGACGCCTAATGACCGGTATGCTCCATTAATCGGATAGTGCATCCGACAAGGAGGGAGTTTGAAGGGAAAAACGACGGAAGGCGTGACGGGAGCGCGGCGGCCGGTCGGCGGTACGGGCCGATTCACCGATCTTGCGCTCGGGAGGGAGTTTGTCGAGCAGTACGCGGAGCGAGTGCGATACTGCCCTGCGTGGAAGAAATGGTTTATCTGGGATGGGGCGGTCTGGCGGAAGGATGAGTGCGATGGTATCCATGAGCTTTTAACCGAGTTCATTCGCGGGATGCACCGGGCGGTCGCGGCGGCGGGCGATTACCGGAAGGCTCTCGAGACGCAGACGCAGATCGTCAAGTGCGAGTCCCTGAGGCGGCGCGAGGCGATACTG
>Ga0066604_10001290_pt1 | contig 14137 bp, 15 predicted proteins | sample Higcelwee11metaG_FD_59501 | JGI IMG/M metagenome (GOLD analysis project Ga0066604, IMG submission 59501) | Freshwater pond sediment microbial communities from the University of Edinburgh, under environmental carbon perturbations - High... | ecosystem: Environmental > Aquatic > Freshwater > Pond... | reverse complement strand
GGGCTTAGCGGTTGTTCTTGCCGTCGCCATCGGAGTCAACGCCGTCGAACCAGCGCTCTTTGGGGGCGGGGGCGTCGCTGACGATCACCTCGGGCGTCGGAGGGGGCGTGGCGACGACGCCGTACAGCGGCTCGACGAGGATCGGCTTGGGCTCCGGCGGTGGCGGCGGCTCCGGCGGCGGCTCGGGTGGCGGCTCTGGCTCCGGCGGCGGCTCGGGCGCTGGCGGCGGCGGCGTAGGCTCTGGAGCGGGCTTGGGCCGCTTGGGAGGCTCGGGCTCGGGCTCCGGCTCCGGCTCCGGCGCGGGCTGCTCCACCTTGCCGTAGAGGGGCTCGGGCCGGGCACGGTCGGGGTCGTCGGCGCCCAAGAGCGTGAGGCCCATGACCACCGCCGCCGCGCTGCGGGCGAGCTTGCCGCCGAGGTTCACCCCGCAGTGGGGGCAGGCCAAGCTGGGGAGCTGGACGTGCTGTCCGCAGGCGCCGCAGGGGCGAAGGGTCATGGGCGCTCCGAGGATCAGGTGTCGTCGCTTCCGTCGCAGTTGGAGTCCACGCCGTCGCCGGCCGTCTCCGTGGCGCCGGGGTTCACCGCCGCGTCGTCGTCGTTGCAGTCGCCGTCGCCGACGGTCACGCCGTCGCCGTCGGCGTCCGCGAGGTAGGAGGTGTCGGCCACGCCGTACTCGGGCGCGGCGGCGCTGTCCGAGGGATCCTTGTCGCCGCAGCCCACCAGCGCGAGGCCCATCAGCGCGGCGGCGGCGGTGTGACGGAGGCCGCAATCGCGGAGCTTGGTGCCGCAGTGGGGGCAGGCGCAGGCGCTCTCAAAGACGTGGGTGCCGCAGTGGGCGCAGTTGGTCATCGGCATGATCGTCTCCTCAGGAAGGCTGGATGTGTCGCGGTGGACGACGGGATTGTAGACCCAAAACGTGCGGGCTGTGTGGCGATCGAGGCGGCTTGTGCTACGCTGCGGGACATGTCGCCAATGAACGCCAACACCCAGACTACGACTACCCTGCCTCTCGGCGGGCTCGTGGTCGTGTCGGCGCGTTAGCGACGACGTCCCCACCCAGCGCCTCGCCGACGACCGGCGAGGCCCTTCCGGTGTCGTCGATCGTCGGTCCATCAGGAGACCGACATGAACAAGCTCCCCGAAGATCACCGCTCCATCGCCCGCCGCCTGGACCTGCTGCACTTCCAAGAGGAGGCCCCCGGCATGGTGTTCTGGCATCCTCCAGGCTTCACGCTCTTGCGTGTCTTGGAGGAGGCCTCCCGCGCCGCGTCAAACCAAGAGGGCTACCTCGAGGTGCGCACTCCGCAAGTGCTTCGCGCGTCGATCTGGGAGCAGAGCGGCCACTGGGCGCACTTTCAGGAGGGCATGTTCCGGGTGGGTGATCCGGCGATCCCCGCCGCGCTCAAGCCCGTGAGCTGCCCCGCGCACATCGGGATCGTGAACCGACGATCCTTGTCGTGGCGTGAGCTGCCGTACCGGGTCGCCGAGCTCGGCCTCGTGCATCGAGACGAACAACAAGGCGCGCTCTCGGGGCTGTTGCGCCTGCGCCAGTTCACACAAGACGATGGCCACATCTTCTGTGAGCCCGCCCAGCTCGTCGAGGAGATCCGCCGGTTCTGCGCCTCGATTGGGCCGTTCTACGCGGCCTTCGGTTTTGAACGGGTGGAGGTCGGGCTCTCCACAAGGCCTGAGGCGCGCCTCGGCGACGAAGCGGGCTGGGACTTCGCTGAGGCGGCCTTGGCCGAGGGCGCGGCCAAGGCGGGGCTCAACCCGGCGATTCAGCCCGGCGAAGGTGCGTTCTATGGCCCCAAGCTGGAGTTTGTGCTCATCGACGGCGCCGGGCGGCGCTGGCAGTGCGGCACGATGCAGGTGGATCTGGTGATGCCCGAGCGGTTTGACGTGGAGTACGTCGGCCGGGACGGGCAAAGGCGGCGGCCGGTGATGCTGCACCGCGCTCGGTATGGCAGCCTGGAGCGGTTTATGGGCCTGCTCTTGGAGCACCACCAGGGGCGTCTGCCGGGCTGGTTGGCGCCGTCTCAGTGCTGGGTGTTGCCCATCGCTGAGGAGCACGAGGCCTGGGCGGAGCACGTCCGGGCGACGCTCGCCGCCGCTGGGCGTCGGGTGGTGCTGCGGTCCTCTGAGGAGTCCTTGGGCCGCAGGATCGCCGAGGCCCATCAGCAGGGCATCCCGGCGGTGCTGGTGATCGGCGGTCGGGAGGTCGCCGCGCGCTCCGTCGCCTGGCGCCAAGGGGCCGGGGGCAGCGCGCCGACCCCGCTTCAAGAGGCCGTCGAGCGCCTCAACGCCCTGTGCCGCTGCCCGCTGGACCCTTGAGAGCAGCCTTGAGGGTCACGGTGCTATGCTGGGGCTCCACCTTGGAGAGCCCCAGCGTATGCGCCCCAGGATCCCCCGCCGCCAGGCCCTCACCGCCCTCAGCGCCTGGTTCGCCGTGAACCTCGTGCTCGCCGCGCTCTTCGTCGGGCTGAACCTCGCGTACCGCGCCGGGGCGGACGCCGTGGAGTTTAAGGGTGGGGTCGCCAGCTTCGACCGCGAGTTTGACGGCGCGCTGTTCGGCATCGACGCCAAACGGGCGTACCGGGTGAGCGGCTCCGGCGACGTGGCCGTGGTGAAGATCAAGCCCGGCACGCCGCCGTTTCGCCCGGTCTGCGGCACGACGACTCTGGACGGTAGCCTCATCAACCTCGCGATGTACCAACGCGGCGACTGGGTTTACAGCGGCTACCCCGAGTTTGACGGGGTGGACGCCTACAACCTCAAGACCGGCGAGACCCTCTCCGTGAGCGCGCCGACCCCAGCGCCGGGCAAGACGAGCGACCCGTTGACGATCCCCGAGTACCGCAGCCGGGGCCTCACCTTCACCGAGGCCAACAAGCTCACGCCGGAGCGCATCGTGCGTGGCCATCGGCAGCTCGCCTCCATCGAGGAGAGCTGCGAGGTGTTCAACGCGGCGTTTTTTGTGCTCTTCGCCGCCTCGGCCGTCGCCGGGCTGTGGCTGACGGCGCGGGCGCTGCGATCAAGCGCGGAGCCTACTGCTCCATCAGCTTGACGACGAGCTGGTAGCCGCTCTCGATCTCCGCGGCGTTCATCTTGCCCTTCTTGACGTACTGAACGGTGGCGGTCTTGTCCAAGATGACGACGACGGACTGCTCGTTGCAGTCGCCGAGGCCCCAGGCCGTCGCCAACAGGCGATCGGGGTCGGTGAGGATCGTGGCGCCGTACTTCTCGATCTTCTTGCGCACGACGGAGCGGATGACCTCATCGGGGAGCCAGGTCTCCTTGAGGTTCGCCACGCCGACGCCGCGGTACTTCGCCTTGTCGAGGTTCGCGGCCTTGAGCTTGTCGGCGAAGGCGTCGTTCATGTCGGAGACGTCGGGGTCGGAGTAGAACACCGCGACGACCTTGGAGCCGATGTCGGGGATCTTCGCGGGCTTGTCGTTCGCGTCACGAAGCTCAGGGTTGGAGACCTTCTGGCCGACAGACGCGGCGATGGCGTCCAGGCCCCCGGCGAGCAGTCCGAAGAGAGAGACGGCGAGGAGGCCTTGGGCGAGAGCGCGACGGGTGAACATGGGCAGAACTCCGGTTGAACGGGAACAGGCATCGTAGCATACCCCAGACAGAGTGTGAGCATTCCCTGTGGGGTTTGACACAGGTCGGGCGGTTGGGGCGATTGCTTAGGTGTCCTCTTCGTCCAAGACGGCGGCGACCGCGAAGATCGCGAGGCCCGCGAGCCCGACGATGCCCGCTACGCCTAGGGCGACCTGCCACCATGGCGCGTCTTTGCGAAGACTTGTGTTGGTAGCGCTGATTGCGGTAGCTTGGGTGCGCTCATAGGCGCGGTCCACGAGGCGGTTGAGCTCGGCGGCGCTGTATCCGAAGCTCATCGCCAACCGCTTCAGGACGAAGGCGTCGGGGGTGAGGCTTCCACTCTCGATCCGGGAGAGGGTTGACTGCTGGACTCCGACCTGCTCGGCGAGCTGGCCTTGGGTCCAGCCCTTCTTCTGGCGGAGATGTGCGATCACTTTACCGAGGACTACCGCGTAGGCGTTCTCTTCGGCGTAGGCCATTCGTCGTCTCCATATTTTTTCTTAGTATGGCGCGAATGGGGTTGCGCATCAACGGGTGTCGGTGGAATATTATGCAGGCCTGCATCAGATCCACTCAATGTGATTGAATAGGTCCAGGTCGGTGCAATCATCGGAGGTACCCAAGATGAAGAATCAACGCTCTCGTAGCGGCGGCGAGAACCTCTCCGCTCGCATTACCAACAACGTGCTCGACAAGGCTGAGGACCGCGGACACGGCCACCTTAGTGAGGGGGCTGCCGTCGGCGCCGGTCTCGGAGCCCTCCTTGGCTCATTTAAGGGCGTAGGTGGGGCTATCGCTGGCGCGGCTATTGGGGCCGCTATCGGCGGCCTGATTGGAGAATCGCAGGACGATTAAACAACATCGCTGACACAACATAGACCCTCGCCTGTGGTGAGGGGTTGAGGTGAGATCATCAACCGCTCACCACAGGCGAAGGCCTTAGAGGCTCGTTGGGTTTCCCACGGGCCTCTACTTTTTCCTTGCGCCGCTCACAAGTTCTTGTCTTGACGTCTTCTCGTTGTTCTGGTAACAGATATTGAAAGTCATTATCAATAACTGCGCCTCCTCCTCCCCGTCGATGGGTGTCACCGTCCCAAGCTGTGTGGTGTGGTCTTCTGGGCAGCTCGGGTCCGATTTATGGTGCGCTCAACCGGCGGGGAGGTGGAGGGCTCTCTTGGGCGGCGGCCCGATTGGGCGACGGTCGTTGGGCTAGGTTAGGCTCTGGGGGATGAACCCCCCGTCCTGGCTCAACCTTCGCTGGCTCTTGTTGCCCTTCGCCGCGCTCTTGCTCGCTGGGGGCAAAGCGGCGGTGGACGCCCGAGGCTGGAAGCTCGGCGCCCCGGCGGCGAACACGGCGGCGGTCTTCGCGCCGACGGAGACCACGCCGATCGTCTTGCCCGCGCGCTTCAAGGCGATGATCACGCGGCCGACGTACTTCTTCTACTACTCGCCCACCTGCGGCCACTGCCAGACGGCGATCCCCGAGGTGGTGCAGCTCCAAGAGCGCCTCAAGGAGCGCCTGGACTTTGTCGCCGTGGCCTCGTCGATGTCCACCGCCCAGCAGATCGCGGCGTTCAACGACGTGTATGGCGTCACCTTCCCCACGGTTCACGACCACGACGGCGCCTTCGCCCAGGCCATCGCCGCCCGCTCGACGCCGACGGCCCTCGTCGTCGCCCCCGCTGAAGAGGGCGGCGAGGTGGCGCGTGTTCTGGGCTTCTACCCCTGGTTTCCTGGCGCCTCGGCGCTGTTGATCTTCAAGCTCTGGCCAAACGACGGCTTCACCCTGGCCTTCCCCAAGGACGTGTACCAAGGCGGCACGTCCTGCGCGATCTGCCACACTGAAGAGGCCCGCGCTTGGTCGGTGAGCCACCACGCCATCGCTTACCGCACGCTCTACACCCGGGACAAGGCGGATGACCCGGCCTGTGTCGGCTGTCACGTCACGGGCATGGGCCAACCCTCGGGCTTCACGCTCGGGGATCACGGCTCGAAGCTCACGAACGTCACCTGCGAGGCCTGCCACAGCGCCGGAGGCCCCCACGACGGCGTGACCGTAGACGCCAGCGCCACCTGCGTGGGCTGCCACGACGCCGATCACTCCATCGCGTTCACCGTCGAGAAGGGCCTGCCCCACATCGACCACTACGCGGCCTTGGGCCTCAGCGACCGCGAGCTTGACGACCGATGGAAGCTCTTGACGTCGGGCGAGGCGCCCAAGCCCCTTTTGGCGTTCCCCGACGGAGCCTCTCAGGGGGCCAAAGCCTGCGAGAGCTGCCACCCGGCCGAGGTGAAGGCCTGGCAGGCCTCAGGGCACGGCGAGGCCCGGTCTCTGCTCAAAGGCAAAGAACAACGGAACCCCGAGTGCCTCGCCTGCCACGCCACGCCGACGCGTTACACCGCGGGGATGCCGCCGGAGACCTTCCTCAACGAGGGGGTGGGCTGCGAGACCTGCCACGGCCCGGGTGAGCAGCACGTCCAGGCGCCGAGCGCCACGAACATCTTGGGCTTGGGCGAGACCTGCCCGGAGTGTGTGATCGAGTCGGTGTGTACGAGCTGCCACACGCCCCAACAAGACACGGACTGGGCGCTCCAGTCGCACCTCACGGCGATTGAGGGTCACCGCTGACGATCACGCTGGCGCCGTTGTTCTGGACGCGGATCCACTCGTCGATCGCACCCCAGCGGGTGAGCAGCCAGCGGTAGCGCGCGGCGGGGTCTGTGGGGATCTCGGCGGCGGGCACACGCTCAAACCGCACCTTGACGACCTTGTCCACGAGCTCACCGCGCACGAGGTCGGCCAGGGTGCGGGCGCCCTCAAGGCCGGTGTGGGCGCAGAAGACGACGTCTAAGCGGGGCTCAGCGTCTAAGATTGCGAGCACGCCGCCGGGTTTGGGCGCCAAGGTCACCTGCAGGGCCCGGGCGAGGGCCTGGATGTCTTCAGGCTGGTTTTGAAGCTCGGCGACGCGGGCGGTCTGGCGAGCGGGGGAGAAGCGCGTGCCCTCAGGGTAGAGCACCAAGGTCTCATCAGCGCCTAAGCCTCGGGCCAAGTCACGGACGCGGTCTACCTCTCCGGCGTCGCCCCGGCGCACAAAGACGTTGGGCACACGCTGGCCGATGACGTCGATACAAGGGTCCCAGAGCAGCTCGGACTTGAGCACATAGCGAAGTTTTAGTCCCAGACCCGCCGAGAGCAGGGCGACGGGGAGGATGGTGTCGGCGGTGCTCGCGTGGCGCACGAGCAAGAGCGTCGGGCCGGGGCGACACTGATCGAGGCCCTGCACGTCCCAGGTGAGGTTGAACAGCGCGCTCAGGGCGCCGCACAGCGCGGAGTTCCAGCGGCGCTGCAGGGTGTAGCTGGCCTCGACCAGGGCCTCCCCCGAGGTGGTCAGCGCGATCCAGCCCGCGCCGAGCAGGCCGAGCAGCTCACAGCCCAAGTACGCGCCGAACATCAACAAGGCCCGGGTGGCCGCGAGCTTGCGGGGGCGCACCAGCTCCAGCAGCAGGCTCACGAGCAAGAGCGGCAGCGCGGCGGCGGCCAGAGCCCAAGACGCGAGCAACACCCCAGAGATGGAGATCGCCCGGCGGCGCCAACGATCGGGGTCGTCGGTCACCGGGGCGACGAGGGGCTCGGCCATACACGCTCCTGGTTTGAGCATTCAGTGTACAACAGGCCAAGGGTTCGCAGGCGCTGGGGGCCCGAAGAGGATAGCCGAAGGTATGGCCTTTGACCCCGGCGCCCGCGCCAACCTCGTCGGACTGCTCACCAACGTCGGCTTGACCGTGCTCAAGCTCGTCGTGGGCGTCGGCGCGGGCAGCGACGCGCTCTTGGCCGACGCCTTCAACAGCGCCGGGGACATCCTCGCCACGGCCATCGGCGCCGTCGGGTACCGCCTCGCCCAGAGCCCCGCCGATGAAGACCACCACTACGGCCACGGCAACGCGGAGTCCGTGGCGGGGCTGATCATCGGGGCGATGCTCTTCGGCACGGGCCTGTTCATCGCCCTTGACGGCGGGGTGGCGCTCTGGCGAGACGAGTCCAAGGTGCCCGCGATGTCCGCGGCCTGGGCGGCGTTGGGCACGGTGTTCGTGAAAGAGGCGCTCTACCGCTACACCCGCCGGGTGGGCGAGGCGCTGAACGCCCCGTCGCTCCTCGCCAGCGCCCGGGACCACCGCGGCGACGTCTTGGCGAGCAGCGCGGTGTTCTTGGGGGTGCTCGGCGCGCGGGCGGGCATGCCTTGGCTCGACCCGTTGGCGGCGGTGCTCATCGGCGTGACCATCATGGGCCTCGCCGTGAAGCCCCTGCGCGAGAACTTCGGCGTGCTCATGGACGAGTCTTCGCCTGAGCTGGCCGAGGCCATCGCCGCGGTCGCCCGCCGCGATCCAGACGTGCTCGGCGTAGACAAGGTCGGCGTTCACACCTTAGGCGCCTACCACGTCATCGACCTGGAGATCTCCGTCAACGGCGCCTTGCGGCTCACCGACGCCCACACCATCGCCCATCGTGTCTCCGACCGGGTTCGGGCCGAGGTGGAGCATGTGCGAGAGGTCAAGGTGCACGTCAACCCGGGCGAGGCCCCCGCCGCCGAACAAAGCTGAACACGAAGGTCAGCCAGGCGATGGGGAGGAGCGGCGAGGCCGCGCAGGTCACCCCGCCACAGTCGGCGCTGCCGCTGCATGAGGGGCCGCTGGAGCCGCCGTCGCAGCCGTCGCCGGAGCTCGTGCCACCGTCACATCCGCCGCTCCCGCCGCTCCCCGAGTCGGTCGAGGATCCGCCGTCGCAACCGCCGCTCTCGTCACCGCCCTCGCCGCCGCCGCCGCTGGGGCTGCCCGGCGTCTGGGGGTCATCTCCGTCGAGGATCCCGTCGTTGTCGTCGTCGTCATCATCCAGGTCAAAGATCCCGTCGTTGTCGTCGTCGTCGTCGTCGATGTCGGGGATCCCGTCAAAGTCGGCGTCAGGCAGCTCGACGTCGGCTCCGCCGCCGCAGCCCCCGGTGGAGACGCTGAAGCTGGCCTCGCCGCCGTCGAAGGTGACGTCAGGGAAGGGCCAGAGGTCGACGTAGAGGTGGTCGCGGGCCTCAGAGACCTTGCCCAGCCACAGCGCGTCGGGGAGCGCGACGGTGAGCGTGTCGGCGAGGGGATCCCCCGGCGCGACGGCGAGGCCTTCGGGGGCCTCAGGCAGCCGCCCGGTGAGGAGCGTGTGGCCCTCCAAGACGAGCACCCAGTCGTCCGCGTCCACGAGCATCTCTTGGGGGATCACTACGACGGAGGGGTTGAGCCCGATGGAGAACGGCGTGTTCCCGGCGAGACCCTCCAAGACCAACGAGCCCGCCACGGGGTCATCCTCAAACCACAAGCTCAGGCCACACCAGCCCCCGGCGGGCAGGGACAGCGGCAAGGGCGCGTCGGTGAGCAGCTCCACGGGCTCCACAACCTCAATCTGCACCGCGCCGCCCGCGCAGTCGTCGAGCCAGATCGCCGAGAGGGAGGCCGTGGCCAAAGAGAGCGTGACCGAGTCGTCGTCTAAGGCCACGAGGTGCAGGTCACCCGGCGCGGCGCAGCTCCCGAGCGCCAAGGCCAAGAGGAGAGACGTTCTGGGCATCGGGGCACCTCGGCTAGGGATGCGTCGATTCTGCCACGATGAACGCTGGTTTTGGCGGGGTGTCAGGGGGGAGTCATGGGAGGGGGCTCGGCTGACCGCCATGGACCGCCTGGAGGCCAGCGGTCTACTTGGGCGCCAGTCCAGGTCGGTGAGAACAGCGTGTAGAGCGTGCTCAAGAGCTGGTGAAGGGGCGGCGTGTCTTCAACACCCGCCTTACGAACGTAGGCGCTCCACTGCTGGGCCTTCGTGGGATCGGCCGTCATGGCGTCGCTGAGGCCGATCGGCGGGGCAGTTGGGCGGGGGATCCCTCGGCGGGTGAGGGTGTTGTCGACGGCCCGCAGCAGCTCGGCGTCGAGCTCAAACCGCTGGCTGAGTAACCAGAGGTCGTAGTAGTCCTTCATCCGGCTGTTCTCTAGGCCAAGTGCCAGGATGGTGCTGTACTTCTCGGCCATGCTCGTCTCTTTGGGGTAGACAAAAAGCTCTGGCGCGGGGAGATCGAGCAAGCTGGGGTAACGCTCACGGCGCGGCGCAGGGGTGATCGTGTCCCCGAAGCCAACGTCGATGTGGACACGAACCTGCTCTTTGCCAAAACGTGCGTTGAGGTCGGTGGAGAGGCCCGGGTAGGCGCGGTTTCGGGTGGCGACGGTCACCTTGATGCTCGTGAGGTCGAAGCTCACGCCGTCGTCGTCGACCTCTGCGCTGAGCACGTCGCGCAGGAGCTGGGCAAACTCCTCGGGATCGGGCTCGCCGCTGCCCAAGAGGTCGATGTCTTGGGTTGGGCGCTTCACGTCACGCAGCCAGATCCCGAACATCATCGCGCCTTTGAGCACGAACTTGTCGCCATAGGGGGAGCGGGCGAGGCGGTAGAGCAGGCGCTCGTTGACGTACTGGTCAACAAGGAGATGGTAAGCCAGCCCCCCAGGCGCCCGACTCCTCATCTTCAGCCGATCCCGCACACTCGCGACGACGTTCCGAGTCAAAGCAGCGCCTCCACATACGGTCGCATCTTGTTGTAGGCCCGTCGCCGTCGGGCGATGGCCATGAGCGGCTGCACGCCGTTGGGGGTGCAGCGCAGGTAGTCTTTGAGGGCGTCGAGGGCGGGCTCGAGGCCCACCTGACGAAAAAAATGGAAGGTCTCGACGACGGCGCGGGCGGGGGAGAACACCTTCACCGCCACGCCGTCGATGGTGTGGTGCTCGACGTCTTGGGCCAGCTCAGCCTCGTCAAGCCAAGACACGCGGAGCTTCAGGCTCGTGAGTCGAGGCGCCCAGCTCCCTCGGGGCAGGGCGACCCACTCTTGCCAGGGGCGCTCTAGGCCGAGCTTATGAAAGTGCAGCGCCGAGAGCAGGGTGATGACGGCCTTTGGCGCCTTCGCGGAGACGACGGCGAGGCTGTTGTGGATGGAGATCTCGGCGTCAGCGCCTTGGTAAAGCCCACGCTCGACACGAACGAGGGTTCCCCGGCTGGTGAGGCGGCTCGCCGTCGCCTGTGAGCCGCTGCGGGCGCTGAGCAGCCCGGCGCGAATGAGCCCGTCTTGGGGTCCGGGCCGCTGGCCCTGCGCACGTTTCATGGGTGAGATCCTCGCAGTCTTTGTGGAGATGTTGAGGTTTTCTATCACAGGGTCGTATGGAGACGCAAGCGGAGCACCCAAGAACGTTTTAGCAGTTGCCTAACTCGGCGCCGAGAGATCGGGACGGAGATGGGTGAAAAACTCTCAAGATTCGCAAAAATTGATAGAATTTCACTCATTTCGGAGCGCCAAACGAGTGAAGACCTCTCAGCTCTCACGAATCTTGAGAGGATCTCACTCACACCCTCACGCCCTCGCCCCGACTCACAGCGCTAACCCGCGTCAGCCCCTTCGCGCCGCCACCAGCGCCATCAGCCCGAAGGCGCCGGCCAAGAAGAACAGCACGAGGCTGAGCGCGGGCAGGCCGAAGAGGCGCATGTCGGTGTAGGGCAGGCTCAGGGCGGCGCACAGCGCGGCGGTCACGGCGAAGGCGCCGAAGAGCTGGGCGCGCAGCCGCTGGTCGAGGCGCTGGGAGGTCTGCGGGTCTTCGCGTGTGACGATGTTGAGGCGAAGGCGCTGATCGTCGATGTCGTCGAGGAGCTGGCTGAGGCTCGTCGGCAGGCGCCGGGCGAGGGTGCTCAGGGTGACGAGGTTGTAGAACAGGTCCTCTTGGGTGCGCTGGGACGAGAACCGCTCGGAGACGAGGCGCTGCACATAGGGCCTCGCCGCGCCCAGCGGGTCTACCTCAGGGATCAGCGACTTCGCCAAACCTTCTGTGGTCAACAGCGCCTTGAAGAAGGTCGTGTAGGTGGGCGGGGCGCGCACACGGTGCTTGAGGGCGCCTTCAGTGATGTCCAACAAGAACCGCCCGATCTGCATCTCCTGGACGCTCACACCCTCCCAGTTGCGCTCGACGACCAGGGTGGTGTCGCGCTCAAAGGCGTCGTAGTCCACACGCTCGCTCTTGATCGCGATGTCGAAGAAGATGCGGGAGATGGTGCGGTAGTCGCCGCGCTCTAAGGCAAAAAGCAGAGAGACGATGCTGTCTTTCATGTCCCGGGTGAGGCGGCCCACCATGCCGAAGTCGAGCAGGCCGATGACGTGGCCGGGCAAGATCAGCACGTTGCCCGGGTGCAGGTCGCCGTGGAAAAACCCGTGGTCAAACAGCATCGTGTAGGCCACCTCCAGGTAACGGCGGCCGACCTCGTCCATGTCGTAGCCGTGCTCACGCGCCTGGCGGATCTTCACGCCGTCGAGGTGCTCGATGCACAGCACCCGGGAGGTGGTCATGGCGTCGAAGATCGTCGGGATCTTCACCCGGGGGTTCCCGGCGAAGTTGGTGGTGAAACGACGCATGTTGGTCGCCTCAGCCAAGAAGTCGAGCTCGGCGGTGATGCTGCGCTCAAACTCGCTGAGCACTCCCTGGGGGTCGAGGAGCTCGGCCTCGGGGAACTCGGCGCAGAGGCGGTTCACCAGGAGGTGCAGGATGCTCAGGTCCGCGCGGATCATCGCCGCGATGCCCGGGCGCTGCACCTTAAACACGATCTCCGCGCCGGACTGCAGCGCCGCCCGGTGAACCTGGGCGATGGACGCCGTGGCCAGGGGCGCCTCGTCGAAGCGGCTGAGGCCCGCGCGCCAGCCGGAGCCGAGCTCTGCGGTGAGGGTGCGCTCAATCTCGGGGAAGGGCAGGGGGCCGACGTCGTCTTGAAGCGACTGAAAGGCGGCGAGGTACGCCGCGGGCACCACGTCAGGCCGGGTGGAGAGCACCTGGCCGAGCTTGATGAAGGTGGGGCCTAAGTCTTTGAGGGCGGCGACGGCGCGCTCGGGGGTGCTCTCGGACTGGTCTCGGCTGGCGCGATCGAGGCCAGGGAGATCGAGGGTCTGCACCAGCCAGCCGAAGCCGTGGCGCACGAGGATGGCCGCGACCTCACGTAAACGGTTGATGTCGCGCACGGTGTGCGTGAGGCCGCCGACGGTGCGCACGACGGGACGGACGATTCTCACGAGGGGCTCCTGTCTCCGCCCTGGTCAGCGCCCGGAGAGGATCAGGCCCGCCGCCACCGCGAGCAAGGCCACCACCGCGGCGAGGATGGGCCACAGCGGGCGCGCCGGCGATGGGGGGGGCATCAGCGAGGAGAGATCGACGGTGTGCTCTTCGTCCTCGGGCTCGATGAGCTCGACGGTGAAGACGTGGGCGCCGATGGTCACCCGGTCGCCGGGGCTGATGGACTTGCTGGAGGTGACCCGGCGGTCGTTCACGAACACGCCGTTGCGGCTGCCCGTGTCTTGAACCCACAGGCCGTTCTCGCGCAAGGTGACCTCGGCGTGAAAGCGGCTGGCCTCGGGATCGCTGATCTGCACGGTGTTTGTGGGGTCGCGGCCGATGCGCACACCCTCAGGGCCGATGAGAAATCGTTTGCCTTGGGGGCCGCCGGAGACGCAGAGGAGATGGGGGACGCTCATGGGGTCGACGATCGCTCGTTTGATCCCTCGCCTATAACCACTCGCCTGTGCGCCGCCACACGCAGGCGTGACGCGGGCGTCAACCCCGGCTCCACAGCAGCCAGAGCCCGGCGGAGAGGCCGAGCACAGACGAGGTCATCAGCACGGCGGCGACGATGAGCCAGAAGCGCAGATCGAGGGGGCTCTGGCCCTCCTCCGCTGGGGAAGGAGGCGCGGCGGGCGGCGTCTTGGCGGCGCGCTTCGGCTTTGTCGGGGCGGCGGCGGGGCTCGGGGCCTCCTTCACCGTGGCGACCTTGCGGCCTGGGGGCGGCGATGCGGGCGGCGACGTAGGTTTGGGCGCCTCCACTTTGGGCGGCGCAGGCTTGGGCGCCTCCACTTTGGGCGGGGCGGGCCTGGGCGCCTCGGCCTTCGGCGCCGTGGGCTTGGCCGCGCGCATCGCCTCCGGGGGCAGCTCATCCGCGCCCTCAAACTGGATGCTCGCCGCTGTCGTCTCGCCCTCCTCCAGGTTGGTCTCTTCGTCACCCCCTCGAAAGAGCTGGCTCATCGACATGCTGCGCAGGGCGAGGATCTCCCGAGGCGCGGGGGCGACGGTGGTGGGCTTCAGGTCGGGGTCGTCGGGGTCGAAGGACTCACGCTCCTCGAGCACCTTGGACTGTAAGGGGGCCTGGACCTCCTCAGGAGCGGGGCCGTCGAAGCGTAACAGCACGTCGCCGATCTGGACGTAGGTGCCGTCGAGCAGCTCACACATCGGCATCGGGTGGCCGTTGATGAGCACACCGTTGCTGCTGTCGAGGTCTTGAACGACGCAGCGGCGGCCTTGCACCAAGAACGCGCAGTGGCGGCGGCTCACCCGGGTGCTGGGGACACGGACGGCGCAGGACATCTCCCGCCCAGCGACCTGGCGGCCGGGCTGGAGCGCGAACACCAGCCCCTCACCGGGGCCCCGCACCACCGTCAAC
>Ga0066604_10001288_pt1 | contig 14142 bp, 10 predicted proteins | sample Higcelwee11metaG_FD_59501 | JGI IMG/M metagenome (GOLD analysis project Ga0066604, IMG submission 59501) | Freshwater pond sediment microbial communities from the University of Edinburgh, under environmental carbon perturbations - High... | ecosystem: Environmental > Aquatic > Freshwater > Pond... | reverse complement strand
GCCGAAGTTGCCCGTGGAGGAGTCGCCGTTGATGGAGTAGGCGTCTACGCCGCCGACGTACAGGATGCGGCGGAAGGGGTCGATCTCCAGGGCGCCGCAGGTGGTGGTGGCGTCGAGGGTGATGGTGAACGGGGAAAGCTCTGTTAGGCCGTTCGCGTCAAACGCGCGTAACGCTTGGTTGCCCTGCTCGCAGATATAGAGGATCTGGGTGAGCGGATCCATCGCCACACCCACGAAGCCGTTCGTCGCCGACGTGGCTGGAATCGCGCGCCCGTCGTTGTCCGTCGCGTTGCTGTCGCTGAGGTCGTAGGCGCGGATTACACCCTGGCCGGTCGCGTACTTGCCGACGACATAGACCGTGTTGTCGGGATCCGCCGCATGACCAAGCCCCGGCGCCATGAACAGCACCAGGATCGCCGCGCTGATGCGCGCCTTGTGTGGATGTGGCGGAGCCATCTTTCGTTGAGCCATCTGCGTCTCCTGTGCCCTGGAATCAAGGGCGCTCTTCGAGGGTCATGACAACACACGACGAGGGCCGCGTGCTGGAGAAGGGGGGTGCGGGGTTGCTCTGGAGCTCTCGAACGTCGGGGGGCAGAATACCCCAAAAATGCGCAGAGATACCAGTTGTGAGGCCTTTCATGGCGCTTCCATCGGGCTCAAGACGCGCGTGAGGAGGGCGCGCTGGGCGATTGCCATCGGCATCGAGCCCAGCTCCAAAAAGGCGCGATGAAAGGCGCGGTCTAGATCGAGGGGATCCGCGTTGGGTGGCGCGGCGTTCGCCAATGAACGTTTGGTCTCCCAGATCAAGTGGTTACCGAGCAGGTAGCTCAGGGGCACGCCCCGGTGGAGCGAGTACCAGCCGAGCTCCGCCTCAACACGCTCCGGCACGAAGCCCGTCACGGCGCGTAAGAGCGCCCCGGCGGCGACGAAGGGGTCGGGGTGGGAGAGATCGACGTCCACGCCGATGTCCAAGAAGCGGCGCTCGCCGGTCATAAAGAACAGGTCGATGGCCACCCGCGGCCCGATGCGCGCGATGTCCCGTTTGGTGATGAACCGCAGCTCGTCGGCTTGTTCGGCGCGGTAACCTTGGTCGAGCATCCAATCTTCGAGCATCGTCGTCCAGCCCTCGGCCTGGTCGTTCGCTGAGGTGAGCCGACGCACGATGGAGGGGTGGCCCGCGGCCCAGGCGAGCTGGAGGTGATGGCCGGGGATGCCCTCGTGGACCATCATCGCGGGGATCGACAGGGCGGTGTGTTCGTCGCGAAGGGCCTCGGAGAGCGTGAGGTAGACGAGGCTTGTCTGGGTGCCTTCGCGGAACGGCGGCGGCGGGATCATCGCCCCGGCGGGGATGAGCGGCGCCATGAACGGCGGGGTGCGGAGGATGCGCAGGGCGTGGTCGGGGGGCATCGGGAACAGGTCTTGGGCCTGAATGAACGCCAAGATCGCCCGGTGTTCGGCCTCGTACACCTCCAGCACGGCCTCTAGTTGGCCGTCGGGGAGCGCCACGGCGAAGCGCGCGTTGAGGTGCTCCTGGAGGGCCTCGGCGGTGGTGTCCTCGGGCAGGCCGTAGCGGCCGACGAGCCGGGCGCGCAGGGCCTCGACCTCGTCGCGGTTGCGGGCCACAAAGTCTCGGGCGAGCTGGTGCAGGGCGTCGAGGCTCAGCGTGACGCCTTTGGCGCGCAGGAGGCGCTCGGTCTGCTCCACGCCGATGTGCAGATGGGGGGTGGTGGGCAGGGCGCGCAAGGCGTCGGCGTAGCGGGTGATCGCCGCCTCGGCCGTGGCGCGGGCGGCGCGCAGCTCCTCCAGCTTGGGGTAGTGGACCTCTTCAGCGAGACGCTCGACGGTGTCATGCAGCGAAGGCAGGCCGTCGAGGGTGGAGAGCTCCCGGGCCGTCCAGCGGGCGACGGGGGTGTGCAAGCGGCGAACCATCCGCTCCAAGAAGGCCGGCGTCGCGAGCAGCCGGGCGAGGATGTCGTCTAGGCGTTGATCTGCCGGGCGCGGGTCGTTGACCAACATCAAGTAGACGCCGTCCCCCAGCTCGTCCCCGGCCATGGGCGTCTGCTGAAGGTGGCTGCGGCCGTTAAACCGGGCCTCGCCCCAGAACAGCTCCTGCTCCAAGAGCTGCACGGCGAGGGTGTGGTCGATGGCCTCATCAGCGCTGAGGCTGGCCAGATCAACGCCCTGCAGGCGCGTCAACAGGGATCGGGCCGAGCGCAGCGCCGTCTCTTCAGCCTTGGCGCTTGGATCTGTGAGCTCCCCCAGGTCATCGAGCAGGCCGAGCGCTAGCCGGTTGATCGGCACACGCACCTTGTGCTTGTACAGCTCGCTGATGAGTTCCCGAAGTGACTCGTTCATCCGTTGATCCTGTGCTCCACAAGCGCGAGGCACTTCTTAGCCTAAGCGGGCTAGGATCTGTGAAGGAAAACTTTCATCAACACCGTGGGGAATCATCAGATCATTTTTATTTTGGCGCTGACAGGGGCGGGATCCTCCACTCCACGCCCCGCAAGGAGGTCTCTCCGCGCTCGCGCCGCAGGACGTTCACCAGCCGCTTCGCCAAGGCGTACAGCCCGAAGAACCGGCGCAGGGCTCGGTCGTCGGCCCAGGTCGGCGGGGTCGCGGAGAGGATCCACTTGTCGTCTACGGCGCCACGGTCCATGAACCGCACCACCCCGACCACAGGCAAGGTGAGCCGGTCGCCCAAGCGAAGGGCGGGGCCGAGCACGATGGCGTCGAGGGGATCACCGTCCTGGCCGTCGATGGCCGGGGCGCAGCCATAGTTGAACGGGCAGGGCAGGGGAGAGAGGAGCTGCACCCCGCTCACCTGGCCTTGGGCGTCTAAGGCGCGCTTGATGTGGCCCCCTCGGGGCACCTCGATGATCACCGAGAGGGGGTCGGCCGGGGCGCCCAGGTCATCCAGCATCGTCGCTCCTCAGCCCAGGGCCTCGCCCACGGCGGAGCCCTCCGCTATCCTGAGCGCGCTGGCCGCGCCCCGCGCAACGCCGCGCCGATCCTGGGCTACCCCCGCCGACCCTGCTTTCCTGAGCGCCCCGCCGTGATCACCTCCCTCGACGTCCTCGGTCGCCACGGCGCGTCAGAGCTGGGCCTGCCCGAGCACGCGATGGTGCGCTGCATCTTGCCCCTGCCCACCGGCGACGTGGCCTTGGGCAGCGACTACGACCTCACCCTCTGGCGCGCCGGGCGCTTCATGGCGTTCCCCTTCCCCCAAGGCGCCCGACGTGAGAGCCGCCGCGTAGAGAGCATGGCGGTTCACGACGGCGTCTTACACATCGGGACGATGCGCAGCCGCTTCGAGTGGCCCTTCAGAGGCCAAGCCGCGGGCCGAGGCCACCCGCTTGACGGCGCCGGGGGCTTTGACGACCTGCGCGCGGTGTTCTCTGACGGCGCGCGCCTGCTCATGGGCTGGCGCCTGCGCCTCGATGGCGGCGTGGGCCCCCCCGAGAGCATCGCCTTCGTCGTCGCCTGGGGCCGCACCTTCGCGGGCACCATCGACGGCCAGCTCTGGGAGGTCGACGGCGAGAAGGTGCGCGACTTCGTGGCGATGGGCAAAGGCCGCCCCGTGCGCCACCTGGGCTTCGCCTACCACCAGCTCTGGGCCTGCGCCGCCGGGGCCCTGCACCGCTGGGACGGCGAGACCTGGCGCCAGCGCGACCGGGAACCCTACGCGCTGCACACCGACAGCAAAGGCCGCCTCTGGCTGCTCGCTGAAGGGGGCCTGTGGGTGAGCGAAGACGGCGGCTGGCCTCACCCGGTGAAGATCCCGCTGGACCGCCCTTGGGCGCTGGGCTCCACCGAGGGGCGCTTATGGATCGGGTGTAAGGGTGGGGTCGTCGTCGCGCGGCTCCCCGACTGAGGCGGGGGGCGCCCGTTTGGGCGCGGCGAGGGCCTTGGCGGCTTCAGCGGCGCGGTCGGCCGCCGTCTTGGGCACCCACAGCGCCGCCGGACGCACCCGCCAGCCGGTGCGGGTGTTGAACGCTCGACCGGGCAGCTTGATCCGGGCGCCTTCTTTGTAGTGCTCACGCTGGCCATACTTGATGTCTTTCTGGGAGACGAGCAGGGCCGCCCAGACCTGCTGGGCCATGGCCTCCTCGACGACGGAGGGGTTCTGGTAGAGCGGGCCGCGCTTGTGCTGGATGTCCCACAGCGAGATCAGCGGCAGGCTGGGCTTCTTGCCGACGAGGTGGGGATACCAGGGGAACTGCGGTGCGAAGATCTCGCCCTCGACGGCGCGGAGCTGGGTGAGGAGCTGCTCTCCGGCGGCGCGGTCGGCCTCGGTGGGCACATAGTCTTCAGCCTTCTCCCAGCCGGTGCGGGTGAGCTGGGCGCTCAACAGCACGGCGACCAGGGGGACAGCCCAGGCCCGGCCCTCAAAGGCCCGGCAGAAGGCGCCGATCGCCGCGCCGCCCGCCGCCGCCACGGCCCAATGCCCAGGCATCAGCACGTTGATGAAGCCGCCGTGATGGGCGCGCATCAGCATACAAGCCCCAGCGGCCACGGCGAGCACCCCCAGCCACAAGGGCGCCCCTTCGCCCCGGCGGCGAACGGTCACGGCGAGCCAGGCCACAGACGCCGCGGCGAAGAGCGGCAACGACGAGGGCAGCTCCTTCGTGATCGTCGGCAGGGCCCGGTCCGCCACCAGGGGGTGTGTGGCGGGCACGCCGAGGAGGTAGGTCAGAAACATGCCGTCTGTGGCGAGCTGCAAGAGCCCCGTCGCCAGAAGCGCCGGGCCCGCAGAGGCCGCGGTGAACAAGGCCGCCCGGCGCCAGCCCACGCTCCACCACAACCACAAGGCGATGGGCAGGCCGAACAGGGCGAGGTTGTGTTTGGCCAGAAACGCCAACGCGAGCAGCAGGCCAGAGGCCACGACGGCGGCGGGGCTGGCAAAACGCGCCAGAGTGATCGCCCAGGCGGCGAGGCCCACGGCCACGGCGTCGGCGCGCACGAGGTCCATGAACGTGCCCGACTCCTCCCAGGTGGTCAGGAACGCCGCGCCTGCCCCGACGGCGATGCCCCAGGGCGCGCCTTCACGTCGGGCGGCGGTGATCGCGGCGGCGGCGGCGAGGAGCGTGCCCACGATCGAGAGCCCCCGGCCCACGAGGTACGACGGCTCACCGATGAGGCTGATCAAGAACGGGTAGAGCGGCGGGTAGATGTAGGGGATGAACTCGGCGCTCGGCGCGGGGTAGAGCGGCAGGCCTTGCTCTAAGCGCAGGGCGTGAACGAGCATGCCGCCCTCCATCCACTCGATGTCGAAGGGGTAGAGGAGGCGCGGCGCGACGTAGCCCCCGAGGGTGACGATCACCCACACGCTGAGGCTAAAGACGAGGAGCTGGCTCAGGACGTTGAAGACGCGGGGCATATCTTGGGGCAATATCGTGTCTGCGCGCCGGGTTCACCCATCTGGGTCCTCAAGCGCCGCTTGCCGAGCCGCCAAGCCGGGATACGGCAAACCTTCGCTCTCCAGCCCGCACCCCCAATGGAGCACCCCATGAAGCGGATCGCCCTCGCCCTCTCTCTGACCGCCGCCCTCGCCGCCTCGGTGGCCATCGCGGGCGACGTGAAGCTCCCGGGCGGCGTGAAGGTGGACCCCCGCAGCGGCGCCGTCGCCGCCACCCCCGGCGCCAAGGGTGAGAAGGCCGATGAGGCCGCGTGCTCCATCGTCGTGCCCGCCGGGGTGACGGTGGTGAAGGGCCAGCAGGTGCTCATCAACAACGACGTGAAGGCGCTGGTGTGCCCCGGCGCCCAGGTCACCGTCACCGCGAACAACGCCACGCTGTACATCGCCGGGGAGGCTGATGTCTCCGTGGCCGGGAACAGCGCCAAGGTCTACGCCCACGGCGCGGGCCGCCTCGCCGTCGCCGGGAACAACGCCTCGGTCTACACCGACAAGCTCGCCCTCACCGTCGTGAGCGGCGAAGGCTCCAAGCTCCTCCAGTGCCAGCGGGTCGCGCTCGACACCGGCGCTGTGCAGAGCGGCTGCTGAGAGTTTCGGGTCGTGTGAGCTTCGATCGTCTCATTTGGGCGGCCTGTGCTAAACTGCCTGGGCCCCACCCCTCTGAAGACGAGGAGGTCCATCATGGCCTCGCCCCTCACGCTCCCTGACGCCAAGCACCTGCCCGATGTGATCGCCAAGGTGCAAGAGGCCTTGGCCGCCGCCGCCGCGCCCCTAGAGGCCGCCATTGGCAACGCCACCGCGGCGTTAGGCAACGCGGCCTCGGCGCTCTCCGAGGCGGCCCAAGGCGCCGCATCAGCGCTCTCCGACGCGGCGTCAAACATCGCCAGCTCTCTGCAGAGCGCCGCGCAGAGCCTCGCCGAGAACCTCAGCAGCGCGATCTCCAACGTGGCCTCGTCCATTCAAGACGCCGCCGCCGGGGTGGTCAGCTCCATCAGCGACTCCTTGGGCGACATCGCGTCCAACTTGCAGTCGAGCTTGGGGGAGCTCGCCTCCAACCTCTCCGAGGCCGGCGCGGGCATCGTCGACTCCCTCAAGGGTGGCCTTGAGGCCGCCGCGAGCAAGATTCAGGACGCCGCGGCGGGCATCACGAGCAAGGTCACCGACGCCGTGGCGGGCGTGACCGAGGGCCTCAACAACGCCATGAGCCAGGTCGCGGACAAGGTTCAGTCCGCGGTGCAAGACGTCACCCAGCAGCTCCGCGAGGGCCTCGACACGCTCTCGACCACGGTGAAAGACACCGTCGCCGCCGCCACCGAGCAGATCAACGGCGCGATGGCCAAGGCGACCGAGGCGATGAACGGCGCGGTGAGCGCGGCGACGGGCGCGCTCAACGACGCGGTGGGCGGCGTACAGAGCGCGCTCACCGAGCAGCTCGGCGGCGTGAGCGGCCTCATCAACGACACAGTCGGCCAGGTGGCCCCCGACCTCGCCGCGAAGGCCACGGGCGCGATCAGCGACGCCACGGGGAAGATCGGCGAGGCCGCGGGCGCGGTGACCGGCGCGGCGGCGAAGGCCGGAGAGGCGGTGAGCGGCGCGACGGCGAAGGCCACAGAGGCGGTCGCTGGCGCCACGGCCGCGGCGAGCGAGGCGGTCTCCGCGGCGCTGGACCCCGTCACCCAAGCCGCCAACAAAGCCATGGACGACGTGAACGGCGCGGTCACCTCCGGGATGGCATCCGCCACAAAGGGCGTGAGCGACGCCACGAGCAGCGTGAACGACTCGGTGAAGACGGCCATGGGCGACGCCAAGGGCGCGGTGGACAAAGCCGCGAACACGATGCGTCAGGTCGGCAGCGCCGTCACCCGGGCCTCGGCCCTCGGCGGCTGAGTCGGGCGTCATTCAGCACAGACAGCGGGCGGTCACTCCCCGAGCGCGCCGCCGTCGGCCGCTGTGCCCGGTGAGTAGCCCGCGCCGCCGTGGGTCACCCAGGCGCCGGAGAGATCCGGTGAGCGGGTGATCGCCGCGTCTCGCTCCAGATCGTCGCTGAGATGATCTGAAGCGCAGGTAGACTCGGCACAGTCGCCCCAGCTCAGGGCCAGGACCGGCTCTCCGTCAGGCGTAGACAGTCGCAGCACGTCTCCGGCGTTCTGTAGGTTGAGGCTGCCGTCGAAGTCGGCGATCTGCACGGTCACCCCACCAAACGGGCCCGTGGGCACGCCGCCGCCGAACACCACCAGGGCCTCGCCGGGGCCTATGCTCGTCCCGACGGGGAATCTGTGTCGAAAAGCGTCCTCGGCGTCGCCGAGGCCCCAGCCCGCGAGACAGACCGCGCCCTCTCCGGTGTTCACCAGCTCCACCAGCTCGTCTTGCAGGTTGTCCCGCGCGCCGTCGCCGTTGGCGTCTCCGGGCGCGTCGTTCGGCGGGTCGGCGAGCACCTCATTGAACACGATCCCCGCGCCTTCGGTGGCCGTAGACGTTTGGCAGGGCGTGGCCCCGTCGGGGCGAAACAGCCACCACGCCGCCGAGCCCGCCATCTGTGTGACGTTGTGCGCGGCGCCGGGCACCTCGCTCTGGGTCCAGCGGTGGGGCTCTCCCAGACCCTCTACGGTCGCCATGAAGTGCCGGCCACGCTCCAGGCGGTTTGTGCCTTGTGCCTGGGCCTCGTCTGTGCCACGAAGGTCGGGATCTTCATCGGCGGTGGCGGTGTCGGCCTGGCCAAGCAGCACGATCAGCTCTCGGCTGAGCGCTTGGGTGACGTCTCTCCCCCCGACGGGGGAGCCCGTGAGGCCATACGGCATCTCTGTGTTGGGATCACCCGCGCTAGAGACGGGCAGGGTGTACCAGCCGGCGTTGGCCGCCACGGCGCGTCTCACCCGGGCCGTGGGGTGGAACAACAAGAGCCGGTGGGTGAACTGCGCCCCGGCGCTGTGGCCAAAGACGAGGTAATCGCAGCGAGACCCGGCGCCGGGGAGCGCGCCCTTGATCGCCTCAAAGAGGTGCTCCAGCTCCATAAAGGTGGTGTCGCTCTCGGGGCGCCACTCCCCGGCGTCGTAGGTGCCGCCCGAGGGGGGCCCGTTGACGCCGAGGCCCAAGGTGTAGTCCTCGCTGTTGGGGTAGAGACTCTCGGGGAACTCCGGCGCGATGGCCAAGGCCCCGGCGCGCTCGGCGTAGGGGGCGATGGCCGCGAGGTAGGCCTGGGCGTCTCGTCTCGCGCCGTGCAGGACAAAGACGATGGGGCCGGTGGCCTCATCGAAGCCTGTGGCCCGGTAGGTGGTCGCCGTGAGCGTGTTGTTGTCGCGGGCGACGAAGCGGATTGAGCCGGCGCGCTGGGTGAGGGTCTCGGCCCCGGTGAGGAGCGCTGGGTAGGGATCGCGCCGCTCACAGTCGGTCGTCGCGCCGCAGCCGTGCGCGGCGGCGAGCAGAAGGATCGAAGGAAGAAACCGGCTCGTCATAGATTCCCTCAGGGCGCAGCCCTATGATGAAGGGTCTCTATGCCAACTTCACCCCCGCCACCACCCCCGATCCCCTGATGACCGACGCCCAGCCCCCGATCCCTCGTGGACACCTGCGCCGCCATGTGCGTGAGCTCACCGCCGCGCTGCTGGTGGTCGCGCTGATGCAGGTCATGCTTGGGGCCATGCTGGTTGTGCGGCGCGGTGGCGTTGAGCAGGCCGTCAGGCTGCATGGGATGATGTTGGCGCAGCTGAACGAGAGCCTACGGATCGCCATTTCGCCAGGGGAGCCCGGCGCTGACATCGACGACAAGGAGGGCTGGTCGAGCCGCCACGCGCAGGTTCGGCAGGCGTTGGTCTCGCGGAATCTGGCGATCCTCCAGCGATTCGACTCGACCTACGCCCAGGCGGTCATGGAGACCGATGGCCGAGGGGACGCCGGGGCGGCGCGTCGTCAAGCGCACCTTGGCTACGCGACGGCGATCACCGAGGTCATGCAGTCCGAGGTGCAGGCGCGTCTGCCACGTCTACGCACGCTCCTGCTGCTCATCCTCGCGCTGGTCCTGCTGCCGCTGGCGACCCTCGCCCTCGCGGTGTGGCGCTTCTACCTGCCGATCTCCCGGCAGATCCTCCTCACCGATCAAGAGCTGGAGCAGGCGAAGTCGATGCTCCTGGCCAAAGAGCGTGACGCCGAGCAGCTCTCTGAGGTCACCTTGGCGGGCCTCGCCGTGCGGCAGTTTCGTGAGCAGATCAACGCCTCGCGGCGTCTACAAGACCAGCTTCGGCTAGAGCAGGCCAGCCGGGCGCTCGTGGAGGGCCTCGTCGGCGGGCAGAGCCCTGAAGAGATCGAGGAGCGCCTCGTGCGCCTCTGCGGCGCCATCGCCCAGCGCGCGGAGATGACACGGTGTTCAGTCGGGCTCACCGCCCGGGCGACGGGTGCCGGGCCGCGGGTCGTGGAGTGGACCGTTGAGGGGGCGCCGCCTTGGCAGGACAGCCTGCTGGCCGGCGGGGCGAACCAAGCCGCCATGACCCACATGCATCTCCAAGAGGTGCTGGCCATCGGCGACACCTGGAAGCTGGACAGCGCCGTAGCGCCGCTGCGGCCCCAGTTTGATCATTATCAGGTGCGGGCGATACTCACTGTGCGGGTTGGCCCGGAGCACGCGCCTCTGGGCACGGTCTCGTTGTCCTCTCGAAAGCCGCATGAGTGGACAGAGTCCGAGGTGAACGATGTCCGCCTCATCTCCCACATCGTCGCTGGCGCCTTGGAGGCGAGAAACGCCCAGCGCGCCTTGGAGCACGAGCGCCAGGCCCTCGCCCAGCGTGTGGCCGAACAGACCGCCGAGCTGACCTCCGCCAACGCCGCCTTGGTGCAGATGATGTGGACCAAGGACCGCTTCTTGGCGAACATGAGCCATGAGCTGCGCACGCCGCTCTCGGTGGTGGTCACCTCGGCGGATCTCCTGCACCAGGGCCTCTACGGGGCGCTCAGCTCCCGGCAGCAGCGGGGCCTCGACCCCTTACGCCGCGGCGCCCAGCACCTGCTCACCCTCATCGAGGACCTGCTCGATCTCAGCCGCATCGAGTCGGGGCGACTGCCCATTGACCTCGACTGGTGTGACGCGGCGGACCTCGCCCGGGTGAGCGCGCAGTTTGTGCGCAGTCTCGCGTTCAAGAAGGGCGTCAGCCTTAGCACAGACGTCGGCGTCGAGCCCGCCATGCTCCAGTGTGATCCTCGCCGGGTCAAACAGATCCTCATCAACCTCTTGGGCAACGCCGTGAAGTTCACGCCCTCGGGGCGAGAGGTGGGCTTGAGCGTCTCTCCAGGGGCCGACGAGGTCTCGTTTACTGTGTGGGATAAGGGCCTGGGCATCTCTCTGGAGGATCAGGCGCGCATCTTTCGGCCCTTTGAGCAGCTCGCGCAGAACCCTGCCGACGCCGGGGGCACGGGCCTGGGCCTCGCCTTGGTGAGCCACCTCGTCGCCCTGCACAGCGGGCGGGTCAGCGTGCGCTCAGCGCCCGGCGAAGGCAGCACCTTTGTGGTGACCCTGCCCGTGCGGCAGGCGGGCTTCTCGGAGACCCCCGTCCTGTCACCCGCCACAGAGACCACCCCGAGGGCCGACCCCGCCGGGCGCCTGCTCATCGCTGAAGACAACGAAGACACCCGCGAGCTTCTGCGTGAGCTGTTCACGAGCTTTGGCTGGGAGGTGTTTGAGGCGGACGACGGCGAGGCCGCCTGGGCGCTCTTGCCGTCTGTGCGCCCCGACGTGCTGTTGACCGATGTTCATATGCCCCGGCTCACCGGCCTCGATCTCACCCGCCGCCTACGCGCCGACCCCGTCTGGGGGGCCCTGCCCGTCGTCATCCACACCGCCGTCGCGATGCGTGGGGACGAGGAGCGATGTTTGGGCGCTGGGGCGAACGCCTACTTCGCCAAGCCCGTCGACCTGCGGCGCCTGGAGTCGGCGCTTCGGGGCCTCATTCGTGGGGCCAACGCCTGACGGCACAACCTCGACGTGCTCGGCGACGACCTGCTCACCCTCGGCCCAGATCGTTGTGGGTGTGGTGAGGCGCAGCGCTCGCTCTTGACGGGTCATCACCCCCACGCCCAAGGACTCCGCGACGTGCCCCGGGGGTTTCCCGGCGGCGACACGCTGGGCCAGCCAGTCGTGGTGGTGGGTGAGGCGGGCGGCGGCGCGGGACGCGGCCCAGGGCTGGGCGCTCAACAGGCGGTCTCGGGCGAGGGCCATGAGGCTCGGCTCACGGTCTACGCCGACGCTGGATCGCCCGGTCGCCAAGGCGGCCAGAGACGTCGTGCCGGTGCCCAAGAAGGGGTCTAAGACCACGTCCCCTTCGATGGAGTACATCAGGATCAGCCGGTAGGGCAGCTCCAGGGGGTACGCGGCGCTGCGGGCCCGGGCCTCGGGGTCAATCAGGCGCTGATCGGCGCCGAGCAGGTCTGTCCAGAGGTCGGAGAACCACTGGTTACGCTCCTCCCAAAAGTACGCCGAGGCCGCCCGGCGGGCCTGCTCCTCCTTGGAGAACAGGCGTTTGCCCCCTTTGCGCAGGATGAGGATGTACTCGTGCTCATAGGTGACATAGGCCCCGGCGGGCAAGGTGCCCGAGCCCATGAACTTGTTGGGCGAGTTGTTCGGTTTGCGCCAGAGGATGTCGGGCAGGGGCGTGAGGCCCAGGCGCATCGCCGCGGTGAGGACGCGGGCGTGGTTTGGGTAGAGGCAGAACTGGTCGTTGAGGCTGCGGGTGGCGTCGCCGATGTTCACGCACAAGAAGCCGCCGTCGGCGAGGGCGCGGGTACACTCGGCCCACACGGCGTCGAGGGCCTGGTGCTGGGCCTCAAAGCAGGCCATGCCCTGCCCGGCGTCCAGCGCCTCGCCCGAGGCGGGGCTCAGCGCGCGGAACACCTCGTCCCACATCTGCACCATGGGGTAGGGCGGCGAGGTGACGATGAGCTGCACCGAGGCGGTCGCTACGCCGTTGAGCTGGCGGGCGTCGCCGAGGAGCAGCCGGTGGGTGGTCCGCATCCCGGCGTCATATGGCGGCGCAGGGTGGCCGGCAATCCAGCGGCGCTGCGCCAATCCGGGGCGCTGCTCCATTTTGGAGCACCTCCCGCGCCGCGTCGCTCCACGACAGAGCGCCGTAAGCAAGGACTCGCCCCTGGCATACGTATTGCAAATGAAGGGTTCAACACCCCCTGGAGGCCACATGCACCTCGCCAACGGCGTCAGCCCCGAGCTGGTTTCCCTGTTCAACCAGGCCGCGCGACTCTCCCGAGTCGGCCGTCACGAGGACGCGCTCAACACCTGGGAGCGCCTGTTCTCGCCTGAAGGTGTGTGGAGCGAGGCCGACACCTTGGCGGCGAGCCCCTGCTTCTTGGCCGTGGCGGCGATGCGCCGGGCCTGGGTGCTCATGGACCTCGGCCGCTTCGACGAGGCCCGCGAGCGCTTCGAGCGTGGCCTGCTCCCGCGCCTGCTCGACCTGCTCCCCGCCTCGGAGCGCTTCGACTACTGGTTCTCCTACGGCAACACTCTGGCCGAGCTGGGAGAGCTAGAGGAGGCTGATGCCGCCCTGGGCCGGGCGATCTGCGTGGCCATGAGCGACCTGAACGACAACCGCCGGGCGTCCCGGGCCTGGAGCCGCCTGCTTGACATCGCCACGGATCAGCACGCCTGGGGCTTCTTGGCCCGGGAGGGTGAGGCGGCGGCGAGCTGGGCGGCGAGCGCCGGGGAGCCCAGCTTGGAGGTCTCGGCCCTGTGGCGTCGGGCCTTGGCCCTGCGGGTCTTGGGACGTGAGGCCGAGGCGCACGACGCGCTCCTGCGGATTCGTGCCCTCGCCGAGCGTCTGGGGCTGCGTGAGGCCCGGGCGGCGGTGGAGCTGGCCCTGAGCGCGGTCTGAGCGTGATGAAAGGCTCGGAGCAGGGATCCCGGTCACCGCCCGGCCTGCCGATCGAATATGCTGGGGACGCCGCAGACGCGGCCGCCAAGAGGAGCGCCCCCCGGTGCAAGAACGCACACCCCAAGACAGCAAGATCGATCCTCAGGCCACGGTGCCGCGGGCCTCACGCCTCGTGCCGACGCTCACGGTGATCTACCACCCTGAGCTCCCCGTGCTCGGCCGCCAGCTCCCCGTCACGCCCGAGGTCCCCGTTGAGCTGGGTCGCGGCGCGGAGGTGCTCGGCCCCAACGCCTTGGATGATGGCCGGCTCTCCCGCCGCCACTGCGTGATCCGCGCCGAGGGCCGGGCCGAGGTGGTCCTCGAGGACCAGCAGAGCCGCAACGGCACGGCGGTGAACGGCCGCCGGGTGTCTTCAGCGACGCTCCGGCACGGCGACGTGATCACCTTGGGCAAGCTCACCTTGCTCTACACCCTGCAGCCCCGGGGCTTCGCGCCCGCGCCGAACCCCCGCTTCGTGGGCTCAAGCCCGGCGCTCATGGCGATGATTCACGACCTCACCGCCGTGGCCCCCGGCAGCGCCCCGGCCTTGCTCGTGGGCGAGAGCGGCGTCGGTCGTCGCAAAGCCGCCGCCGAGCTGCACCGCGTCTCCCGCCACCGCGGCCCCTACGGTGTGGTGGACTGCGCGGCGGAGAGCGTGCCGAGCTGGGAGCGCATCCGGTCGAAGGTCGGCCAAGGCGTGATCACCTTCGCCCACATCGAGCTGGCGCCGATGCCCTTGCAGCGCGCGATCTCCGACCACATCACGGCTCTGGGCGACGGCGAGGGCCTGCGTATCCTCGCCACCGCGGGCGGTGACCTGCG
>Ga0066604_10001287_pt1 | contig 14151 bp, 10 predicted proteins | sample Higcelwee11metaG_FD_59501 | JGI IMG/M metagenome (GOLD analysis project Ga0066604, IMG submission 59501) | Freshwater pond sediment microbial communities from the University of Edinburgh, under environmental carbon perturbations - High... | ecosystem: Environmental > Aquatic > Freshwater > Pond... | reverse complement strand
GGGGGTGGTCGTCACCGGGGGCAGGGTCACCGGATCGGGCGCGCGGGGCGGCGGCGTGGGCTCGACCACCCGCGGCGGCGGCGTAGGCTCGACCACCCGCGGCGGCGGCGTGGGCTCTGGGCGAGAGGGCTCGGGGCGGCGGACCTCGGGGGGCGGATCGTCAAAGCTCGGCAGCGGCGCGCGCGCTCGGGGCGGGGCGCGGCGCACCCCCAGGCCACCCTCGGGGGTGCTCGGGAGCGGCTCGGGCCCCGCGGCCTCGGCCTTCTTGGGGGTGGCGTCGCTCAGGATGGCGTCGATCACGGAGCTGGCCGAGCTCTGCGAGCGGTTGAGCGCCCGGCGCAGGCCGCCGTCGGTGGAGGAGCTGATCGAGCGGATCAGCTCATCGGCGCTGATGCGAGAGCGGGGCGCCTCGGCGGGCGGCGCGGCGGCGGCAGGCGGCGGGGAGCCCCCCATCGGCGCCGGTCCGTCGAGCTCCTCCTCTTCGTCGCCGACCTCCCCCGGGCGGGTCGTGCGCGGCGCGCGGGCGCGGCGCCCTTCGGCGGGGCGACCCCATCGGCTGTCTGAAGGGGTCTGCGGCGGCGGCGCGGCCTTGGGCGGCTCGGCGCGGGGCGGTGTGGCGGCCTTCACCTCGGCGGCGGGGGTGGCCTTCGCCGCGGGCGCGGGCTCGGCGGCTTTTCCTTTGGCGGGGGGTGTCCAGGCGGCGCCTTTGGCCTGCGCCGGGCGCGCGGGGCGCGGCGGCTCGGGCTCGTTGTCTTGCTCGGCCAAGATCCGCGCGAGATCGGCCTTGGACAAGGACTGCGTCTTCCCGGCGTCCAGAGACTCCCCGGTGCGCCGCTGGGTCTTCGACACCCGCGACATCGTGTCCATCAGCGACGGACCGCTGGCCTCAGCGCTAGAGAGCACCTTCTGAACCGCGCGCAGGTAGCTCGCGCCGTCGGGGAAACGGTCGCGGGGCGAGGGCTTCAGGCACAGGTTGAGCAGGTCACGCACGCCGTTGGGGAGCTGATCTTTGAAGCGGAACAGGCGCCGGGTGCCCTCGCCGCGGCTGGCCTGGGTGCGGATGTCGTTCACCAGGCCGTCGTACACGGGCTTGCCCGTCATCAGCTCAAAGGCGACCAATGAGAGCGCGAAGAGGTCGGCGGAGACGTCCTCTTTGGTGGAGACCATCCTCTCAGGCGGGCAGTAGCGGAAGCTGTCTTCGCCGGGGACCTCGTTGTTGTTGGCCTGGAACTGGAGGATCTCGACCTGGGGCAAGGCGTAGCCCATGATCTCGACCTGTCCGTCGGCCTTCACCATCACGCGCCAGGGCGTGAGGCCGCCGTGGGAGTAAACGCCCGCGGGCTCACCGGCCTCAGCGGCGTTCAGGAGGATCTCCCCAGCGGTGTACATGAGCTCTAAGCCCGCGCGGATCCCGGCGTTCTGCCCCAAGTCGGACAGAGTGCGCACGACCTCATAGGCCGACCACGCCTGCCCCGTGGGGTACACGAAGGCGCCCTGCTTGGGATCATGGGCGACGAGCTCAAGGAGCCCGGTGACGTAGGGCGCCTCCAAGAAGCCCTTGACGACCTCTAGCCCTGGCCCGATCGCCGGATGCGCGCGGTAGGGCGGGTGAAACGCCACGGCGGTGTGGCGGAAGCCGTTCTCTGAGCTCAGCTCAACGAGGTCAGCGCCGGGTCCGATCGTCACCCGACCCGTCTTCTGGTAGCCAGCGATGGTGTCCATTCAGCCCTCAAGGAGTCATCGGGATCCTATCATCCCAAAGCGGGCGCGTGGCCAGTCCATGCTACGCTGAGCCGCCCGGAGGAAGCTTGTCCAACACGTCCCGTCAGGCCCGCCGCGAGCTCGTCGCCGAGCTGCAGAAGAAGGCGCCCGAGGTCGTCCCCGACAAGAAGACGGCCCAAGAGCTGCAACAAGAGATCCAGGGCCCAGATTCCCAGGTCTCCCCCGAGAACGCCCGCGCTCTGGCCTCCCAGGTGGGCAACGCGGCCTTGGCGAAGATGCTCCGCGACGTGGGCCGCCAAGAGGGCCCGGCGATCGAGGTGGAGCAGGTCGAGGAGCAAGAGCAAGAAGAGGAGCAAGAACAAGAAGAGGATGAGGGCTGGGACGAGGGGCTCGAGGCCGCGTTCTCGTCTAGCATGAGCGCGCCGCAGTCCTCTGGCCAAGGCACTGAGGCCGGTGGGGGCGCTGGCGCGGACTACGACCAGCAGTACGGCGGCGACGACGACGCCGAGCCGCCCCCGGTGAACCCCAAACGCCGCGCCTTCCGCCGCGCCCACGCCCAGACCGGCTTCGGCATGGCGCAAGACAAGCTCAAGACCGACGACGACGACGAAGAGACGATCTACCTGGACGAGCTGCCGCCCTTAAACCACCCCGAGGCGCCCCAAGGCGACGAACGTTTTGACGCCGTCTGGGGCTGGCTTCAAGAGCCTGTGGAGCACGCGGACTGGGACCCAGAGCCTGAAGACCTCACCCTCGCCCCCGAGGGCCTCGTCGTGGTGATGGAGCTCGGCCAGTTCTTGAGCGCCGCCGCCCAAGACCCCCTCACCCGAGCCCTCGGGCGCCTGTTGGGCCCCACCGCCGGGGGCCCGGGCCTGGCCACCCAGGTCGCCCGAGGCGGGGCCTTGGGCACCCTCGCCATGGTGATCGAGGCCGAGCGGGTAGAGCTCCCCGCGGTGAACCAAGCGGCGACGATCGCCTTGGAGCGTGACGCCCGCCGCCAAGGCCGCGCCGCCGCCCACATCTGCGCCCAGCGCAGCCGCCTCGCGGCGCACTTCATCTTTGACGAGGCCGTGCGCGGTGAGCTGCCGCCCACACCGGGCCGCGCCTCCCGAGGCCCCGCCCCCGGTCGTCGCGCCCAGGGCCTGCTCGACGCCGCCATCGACCACGTCGTGAAGCCTTGGCCCGTGCGCCCGCCGCGGTCCATGGCCCGCACGCACAGCGGCGATCTCACCATCGACGCCCAGACCGCGGCCTTCGACGCCGTGTTTGCTGAGCTCATCGGCCCCGGCGACGAGCTGCTCACACACTTAGAGCCCGACCAGCTCCAGCCGCTGATCGACAGCATCGAGACGCTCGTGGGCAGCGCCGGTCGCGCCCAGGCCGAGGCCGCCTGCGCCGCCATCGCCGCTCTGCGCGCCGCCGGAGCCCCGGTGCAGACCCGCCTGCGCGCCATCCTCCGCGCCGTGGACGAGGAGCTGCGTGAGATCGCCCGCGAGTCCATCCGTGTGGGCCGCCGCCTGGAGAACCTCGTCGGGGAGCCCATGGACGACGCCGAGCCCAGCCTACACGACGCTGAAGCCGCCTTACGCCGCTGGAGCGAGCGTTTGCTGTTGGTGCGTGAGAGCTGCTTCGGCGCTGTGGGCCGGGTGGCCTTGACCGCGACGGGTGGCGCGTGAGCCAGGCCGTCTCCCACGCCACCACCCTCACCAGCGCGCTGGAGGCGCTGCCGCCCTTCGGCCCCGCCCTCGCCGAGCTTGGCGCCCTGGACGCCGCCTTGGTTCAGGCCTTGGGCCGCGCCCCCGACGCGCCCCTGGCCGTGCGCGCCTTGATCCGCCGGGGCGAACGCCAGCTTGTGCTCGGTCAAGAGGAGGCCGCGGCCACCTTCGCCGAGGCCGCCCGCCGGGCGATGGCCCTGGGCGACGCCGAGCGTGACGCCCACGCCCGTCTGTGGTGTGTGCGGGCCTTGGCTGAGCTCGGCAGCGCCGCCGACGCCCGGGCCTTGATGGAGCGCGCCGACCGCGACGCCGAACATTTCCCGGCGATCCAGCTCACCCGGGGCCTCGCCCGCGCCGCCTTACGCGCTGAAGGCGCCACCTCAAGCCTCCAGCACGCCCTGACCGAGCCCGGCCCGGTGAGCCGCCGCCGCGAAGAGCACGACGGCTGGTTGGCGCTGGGCGAGGCCTTGGAGCGGGACGCCCGCTGGCGTGAGGCTGATTCCGCCTACGCCCGGGCCCAAGCTCTCGCGCATAGCGCCCAAGACGCCGCCCTGGCCGCCCGGGTGGCGCTGATCCGCGCCTTGAGCCTCCTGCGCCACGGCTTGCCCCGGCAGGCCGCGCCCCTGCTCAACGCCGTGTGGATCGAGGGGGAGCCCGCCCTGCGCCTCACCGCGGGCCTCTTGTTGAGCGGCCTGGCCTTGGCCGAGGGGGACGCCCGCGCCGCCGGTCCCCTCGCGGCGAGCTGCCAAGCCCTCGCCTTGGAGCGCCGAAGCTGGCTGGCCTACGCCTCGGCCAGCATCGACCTCGCCATGGCCCGAGGCCTTGAGGATCCCGAGGCCGAGGCCGCCACTTTGCTCGAGTCCTTGGCGCGATGCCGCGCCTTGGGTGAGCCCGGGGCCTTGCTGCAGTCGCGCCTGCTGGAGCTGCGTGGCCAGCGCCGCCAGCGCCCGGAGGAGCCCGAGGCCGCGCCGGTCGTGGACGAGGGCGTGGGCGGGGCCGTGGAGGAGGATGACGAGGGGGTGGGGTGAGGGGCTGGCCCGCGCCACCCCCGCCGCCGTCCTCCCATCAAGATCCTTGCCCATTTGCCCTCCCCAAACGCACAATTTTGTGCGAGAGATCCAACCACCTCCTCTCGCGCCCCTTCCCTCTGAGGCATACTTGGCGGCTGTGCAGCACCTCACCAAAATCGCCGACATCGACATCATCCGCCTTCACGACGAACAAGAGGCCGCGGTCTACCGCCCGTCCTTCGTGGGGGCGTACCAGACCATCTTCTCTGAGCCGCCGTACAACGAGCTCTTTTACCCCTACGAGGCCGAAGGGGTCCTGGCGCGCACGCTCCAGACGCCGGACCACATCGCCTTGTTGGCGGTGCGGGGCATCACCGTGGTGGGCTTCGGCTTCGCGGTGCCCCTCGCGCACCGCAAAGACGTCGCCCGGGAGGTCCAAGGGCTGCTGCCGATTCAGCCGACCTATTACCTCTCAGAGCTGGGCATGCTCAACAAGGTCCGCGGCCTCGGCCTCGGCGGGGAGCTGATCCGCCTGCGCCTGGAGATGATCAACCGCGCCAAGTACAGCCACGTCCTGCTGCGCACGTCGGCCACGCGCCACGCGGGCTACGACATGTACCTCAAGCGCGGCTTTCAGGACATCGGCGTGTACATGGAGGTCCACTCCCGCCGCATCGACGGCCAGGTGACCACCGACCGCCGCCTGTTCTTGAGCCAGGTGCTCTGATCTCCCGAGCGGCCGTCGCGCTCGGCGCCTTCGCCTGCGCCGCCTTGGTGGGCTTGGGCCTGCGCCCCGGCCTGTTCTTGGGGCATGAGGGCGGCGAGCTCTTCGGCCACCTCTGGGTGATCCATTGGCACGCCGAGGCCCTGCCCGCGTGGCCTTCAGGCACAGACCTCGCCTTGGGCGCCGATCCCTGGCCGGTGATCGACCCCCTGACCACGCTCACCGTCGCCGCCCTGAGCCGTCTCGTCGGCGCCGTCTCGGCCTGGAACGCCCTGGTGTTGGGCGCCGTCGCCTTGGCTTATGTCGGCGGCGCGGCGGTGGGTCGTCGGGTCGGTGGCGCCCCCGCCGTGGCCGGGGTGCTCGTCGCGCTCTCGCCGCCGCTCTTGGGATCGTTGTCTTCAGGGCTCAGCGAAGACGCTGGGCTGGGCCTGCTCGCCTTGGCGTATGCCGCGCTGCTCGGCGAGGGCTTTGGGATGAGCCTGCTCGGCGGCGCGCTCCTGGGCCTCACCGCGGCGAGCGGCCTCGTGTTGGGCGCCTTGGGTGCCTTGGGGGCCGTGGCCTTGGGGCTGGTGGACCTCTGGCGCAGGCCCGCGCGTCTGGGGCGCTGGGTGTCCGCCGCGCTGCTCGCCTTGGCCTTGGCCGCCCCCGCCGCCTGGATGCACGCCGACCGCCTCGGCGGTGAGGGTCACCGCAGCGGCGCGCCCCACGAGCAGCCCGAGCCCGCGTGGCGCCTCAACCCTTGGCGCGGCGCCGATCTGGCCTCGTTTGTCGCCGTCGGTGAGGCCCAGCCCCCCGAGGGCGCCTTGATGCGCATTCACCCGACGGCCCTGGGGCTCGTGCCCTTGGTGTTGGCGCTGATCGGCGGGCGTCATCCGCTCTGGCTGGCGCTCGTCGCGGCGATGGCGCTCTCCGCCGGGCCTCGCCTGAGCTTTATGGGTGAGCCTTTGGGCCTCGACAACCCGGCCGTTCGCCTCTTTCGTTTGTTGCCCGGGGCCGAGCTGTTGAACCACCACGCCCGGGTGATGCTGATCGGGCAGCTCGCCTTGGCCGCCTTGGCCGCCCGGGGTGCGGTCACCTTGGCCGCTCGCTGGCCCGGTCGAGAGCGCCGCGTGCAGACGGCGCTGGCGCTCTTGATTGCCGCTGAGCTGAGCCTGCTCTCCCCGACGCCGCTGCCCCTGCCGACGACCTCGGCGCACATCGACCCCTTGTGGAGCGCCCTCAAGGATGTGCCCGGCGCGGTGCTGCCGCTGCCGCTTGCGGGCCCCGGCGTTCACACCCAGCGCCCTCTGTACGAGCAGCGCGCCCATGGCCGCCCCTTACGCCTCTCGCCGAACCGACCCGGTGACCTGGGTGAGCTTCAGGACGACCCCACGGCGCGCTGGCTCAACACCTTGGCCTTGCCCCGGGGCGCCCGCCCGCCGGAGTCCCCGTCTTGGACCGGGCTCGCCGAGGCGGGGGTGGGCGCCGTGGTCGTGCGTGAGGCCTATGTGGAGGAGGTGACGGCGCGGCTGGGGCCGCCGGACGTCACGGCGGAGGGTGGGGCGGCGTGGTGGGTGTCGGGGAGGTGAGGGGGGGCCGCGCTAGAGCAGGCCAAGGGTGACCGCGTGCTGATAGGCCACGCGGCACGCATCCGCCTTCGCGGCCCGCTTGCTTCTGCCCGAGCCGTAGTACACATCTAGGTCGATCTCCGTCAGATCGAGGCGTAGGTGCCAGCTTAGGTTTTCGGGAGACCCCTCAAACCACGCATCCGGCGTCGGGGGGCTTGTGCGCTTTTTCCGCTGGTACAGCTCATTGATCGCGCCGACGGGGTTGGAGCAGTCGTCGGTGGATTCGATGTAAGTAAGCAGGAGCGTGTAGCTGTTGATCCAGTCGGTGACGATGCGCTCCACGGCGTCTCCCTGCCCGTCCGCGACCAAGGCGCCCAGCACCGCCTCCATCGAGTGCTCGATCACCTTGTCATGTCCTCTCAGGTTCACCTCAGCGCCGCGCCCCACCCGCAGCAGCTCGCCGAGTCCCAGCGCTTTGCCCCGCGCGATGAGCCAGCTCTCGCGCTTAAACACCTCGGCTGCGCGGGTGAGGCCCCCTTCAACGGCGGTGGGGTGGGCATCAAACAAGGTCCGCGCGACGACCTCCCCGAGCTTCGCGTCCCCGAGGAACGCGAGACGCCCGTAAGACTGGTGGGCCAACGCGAGGCCACCCCGGGCGGCCTCCTCAACCCACGACCGGTGTGTGAGCGCCTGGAGGAGCAGCTCCTTGTTGTGGAAGGTCACGCCCAGCCGGTCTTGTAGTTGGTTGAGATCGTCGTCGCTTGGGCTATCGGGGTACGCAAACATGGGGGCCATCCTGGGCGGTGAAAGTGGGGTCACACAGCGCAGAGCATAAACCACCCGCGGCGACTCTGAGTTTAGACCGGGTGAGACGATCACCGGGCGGCTCAGCGGATCAGGCCGATATGCCGCGCATCGCAGAAGGCGCTGGAGAAGGCGCCGGACTTCGCCGCTTGTTTTGTTCTGGCAGAGTCAAAGTAGATTCCAAGGCCGACGCGCGTAAAGTCGTAGGTCAGATGCCAGACCGGGGCGTGGGGAGGCCCGGTGAAGCGCTCTGATGCCCCCGGGGCGCGGGCGCCCCACCGCCCCGAGTACAGCTCCTTCACCGCGCCGATGGGCTCCTTGTAGCGCCTGCCCGTCCAGAGCGCAGCGAAAGAGGACGGGTGGGTCGTGATCCAATCGGAGACGAGGCGCTCAATGGCCTCCTCCTGGTCATCGGCGGACAAGGCGCCCAGCACGGCCTTCATCGTGCGGTCCACGAGGTCAGGTTGGGATCTGAGGCTCGGCGGTTCGTTGCACCCCACGCGCAGCAGGTCGTCGAGGCCCAGCTCCCGACCGTGCTGCGAGGGCCAATATCTTCCCGAATACAACCCTCTCGCACCATACGGCTCTCTCGCCAGCGAGGCGGAGTAGGCGCGTGCCCGGCATCGGGCGACGACCCCCCAGAGCAAGGGGTCACCGAGGTCTACAAGGGTCTCTTGAGAGGGGTGGGGCGGCATGTGTCCACCAAGGGCGTCCTCCTCCACCCAAGAGGGGTGCGTGAGCGCCTGCAGGAGCAGCGCCTCGTCTCGGAAGCGCACCCCCAGCCGAGCCTGTAGATCGCTGAGATCCTCGTCACTTGGGCTGAGCGGGTAAACCATCATCGCGGCTCTCCTCGGCGGCTGAGCATGAATCACTGAGCCTTCAGCCTGTTGAACGCGCAGCACGTCAGGGATCGGACAGCCAAGGGCACGCCGTCGAGCGGAGCCCAATCGCCTGCCGGGGTTTGAACAAGCTCGGGCGCGCGGTCTTCGTCAAGCGCTGAGAGTCGGCTGGCCTGGGGGGCGCAACGTCTCCTCCAGGTGCGGCGCGAGCAGGCCGTCGAGGAGACTGTGCAAGGCCGCGTCTCGGGAGAGGCCCGCCTCCTCTCCGGCGAGCTGCGCCATCGCCGACCGGAGCTGCCGCTGGCGCTCAAGGCTCAGGCTCACCTGCAGCGCGCCAAAGTGACGACGGGAGGCGGGCAAAAGCTCCAGCCACGACGCCACCCGCGCCGGGGAGAGCTGCACGATCTGGAGCGTAGACGGGCTCTCGACCCGCTCGGTGACGAAGCGCTCGCCGGGCTCCTTGAGCCGGAGCTGGCCCGCCTCGGTCAACATCGCCCGGCCCCGATATCGCCACCGGGCCGCGCCTTCAGCGACAAAACAGAGGTCCCACGACTTGACGTAGCCGCTCCAGCGCTGGGTGGAGCGGTGGATCTGCACCAGCTCGACGCCGTCGAGGCCCGGAGGGCGCACGAGGCGGATGGACTCTGGGGCCAAGGTCATCGGGCGGCTCGTGGGGTGCGCGGGGCGCGAGGGCTTGGGGGAGAGGAGGGCGTCGTGGTCAGCATAGTGGACGCGGCGAAGGGTTGGGAGGGGGCCATGCCCCGGTCAGGCGACCGAACCCGAAGGAGATCTTGATCTGCGGCGCTGCGGGTCACCTTGTCAGGCCCGCGCAATTGAGCCGGGCCGCTGCGGGTGAGGAGGTCCACACTCTGAGAGTTGGCGCGTTCCCCCGGCGCCTTGTGCAGCGCTGTGCGGCGCTGTGCGCGCGTGTGCAGCGCTGTGCAGGTGGTGACTCAGTCGGTCAGAGAGAAACGGGGCTCTCCACAGTCGTCAGGCGGCGCGCAGCTCGGCGGAGTGTCTAAGGCGGCGAGGGCCTGCGGAAGCGCATGGGAGTCTGTGGTGTCACACGTCGGCCCGTCGAAATATTGGTCATCGCAGTTGAACATCAGGGCGAGCTCGTTCAGTTGTTGTACATTGGCCGCTTCAAGACGGTCGAGCACGGAGCGCCAGGGCTCACCCCGCAGCACACAGACGCCGACGCGGGGGAGGGAGTGGCGGGAGTCGGTCACGGGCGCGCACGAGGACCAGTGAGGCGGATCATGGGGGAACGGCTCAAAGTCCGGGTCGGAGTTGGCTTGGAAGTCGCAACGGTGGACGGCGCCTTCGTGCGACAGAATCGTGATCGGTCGCTCATCCCCCACGAGCCAGGCGAGATCGTGGTCAAGCGACAAGGGATAGGAGGAGATCGTGGTGCGCGCCATCGCAGGCCGCCCGTCGGGGCTGCGCCAGGTCACGAAGGGTTTGTTGGACCCGGAAAAGCCGGTCGAATGGTCGAGGCGGATTGTTCCTAACCAATCGACCGCCGCGGCCGCGGCGGGGTTGACGATGATGACGGCGTTCGCCGAGCCCGGTCGGTTCTCCCCGTCGCCGAGATACAAGTAGTGAACCACGAGCAGGGTCAACAGGCGGCTCAGCGCATCCGAGGTGGTCGCGATTCGTAGCTCCCAAATCGGCAGCGCCGCGTCTACATCGGGGCGGATCCACACCGCTTCAGCTGCGCTGGGGGTCACCGTGAAGATTATGATCGGCGCTGGGTGCTCAGCGATGCCCCCAAACGACGCCGTCGACAGCGGCACAAGCTCCGGCGGCGCGTCGGGCGCCGGTCCACAGGCCAGAAGCGCCAAGACGGGCACGAGCGTTCGCCAAGGGCGGGTCCGGCGAGGCGTCATCGAAGGTCCGCGAGAGGGGAGTGGAGCGCTCCTGCGACACCGGCGCTCAGCCCCCGGTTCGCCGCTTGTCCACCCTCGGCCTTCGCGAGCGCGCCCGCCCCTCGCCCCGCGCCGCCGGGGGAGGTAGGATGAGCGTGCCCTGTCATCCTCCGAGGTCCGCCATGTCCAACAAGAGCCGCTCGATTCGCCTCGTCACCGAGATCCCTGGCCCCAAGAGCCAAGAGATCGTCCGCCGCCGCGAGGCCGCTACGCCCCAAGGCGCGGCGAAGCTCACGCCCATCGCCGTGGCCTCGGCGCATGGGGCCGTGGTCACGGATGTAGACGGCAACCAGCTCCTCGACCTCGCTGGGGGCATCGGCGTGCTGGCCGTGGGGCACACCCCCAAGGCCGTGGTGGACGCGGTGAAGGCCCAGGCCGAGCAGCTCCTGCATATGTGCGCCATCGTCTCCACCTATGAGCCCTATGTGGAGCTCGCCGAGCGGCTCAACGCGCTCACCCCGGGCGACTTCCCCAAGAAGACCGTGCTGCTGAACACCGGGGCCGAGGCCGTGGAGGCCGCGGTGGCGATCTGCCGCTCGTACACCAAACGGCAGGGTGTGGTCGTGTTTGAGGGGGCGTACCACGGGCGGTCCAACCTCACGATGGCGATGACCTCCAAGTTTAATCTGTTCAAGAAGGGCTTCGGGCCGTTCTCCCCCGAGGTCTACCGCTTCCCGTTCCCCAACGTCTACCGCCGCCCGCAAGAGATGACCGCCGAGTCCTTCGTGGACTGGCACATCCAGAACCTCGATCACTGCTTCATGGGCATCGTAGACCCCTCTCACGTCGCCTGCGTGGTGATTGAGCCGGTGCTGGGCGAGGGCGGATTTTTGCCGGTGCCCGCGCCGTTCCTGCAGGCCCTTCGGCGACTGTGCACCCAGCACGGCATCGTGCTCGTGGCCGACGAGGTGCAGGCGGGCATGGGTCGCACGGGCAAACTGTATGCGATTGAGCACTCCGGCGTGGTGCCCGACGTGGTCGTGAGCGCGAAGTCCCTCGCCGCGGGGATGCCGCTCTCGGCGGTCACCGGGCGGGCGGAGATCATGGACGCGCCCCATCCCGGCGGCTTGGGTGGCACCTACTCCGGCAACCCCTTGTCCTGTGTGGCGGCGCTGGCGGCCCTGGATGAGCTGACCACGCCGGCGTTTCTGGCGCGCTCCGCTGAGGTGGGCGAGCGCCTGCGCGCCCGGCTGTTGGAGATTCAGGCCCAGCACCCCGAGCAGGTCGGCGACGTGCGCGGCTTGGGCTCGATGTTGGTGATGGAGCTGGTCAAAGACTCGGCGAGCAAGGCGCCGTGGATGGATCTGTGCGCGGCCTTGTGCGCCGAGACGGTCAAACATGGCGTGATCACCATCCGCGCCGGGCTCTTCTCCAACTGTGTGCGGTTTCTACCGCCGCTCAACCTCAGCGACGAGCAGCTCGACGAGGCGATGGACGTGGTCGCCGAGAGCCTCAAGATCGTGCTGGCTCGGCATGGGGTGAGCATCGGCGGTGCGGCGTGAGCCGAACCATTCGACGCTTGACCTTGGCGGGCTCCCCCGAGGCCCGGGGCGCGCTGCATGGGCAGACCTACGCCGACTCCATTCGTGTCTACGCCCAGTCGCGGGTAAAGCTCTCGACGGCGGGCACACGCCTGGGCCGCGAGGACGCCATAACCCTCGCCACACGCTGCCTGCCCCACCACGAACAGTACGCCCCGGATCTGTACGCGGAGCTTCTGGCGATGTGTGTGGCGGCGGGCATCACCCCGGCGGAGGGCGTGATCGTCGGCGGATACACCGACTTTTTGGACGTGGTGCGCGCCGTTGACATGGGCGCGCCCATCGAGGACACCTGCACGGCGGCCCTGGTGCCACCATCCGCCACAGACGGCCTCGGCGGCCTGTTCACCCAGACCTGGGACATGCACGCCTCCGCCACGCCCCATGTGGTGATGTTGCGCCACGAGCCCGAGGGGGGCCTCGCCGCCTTGACCTTCACGACGGTGGGCTGCCTGGGGCAGATCGGCATGAACGAGGCCGGGATCTGTGTGGGGATCAACGATCTCAGCTCCTTGGGCGGTCGTCTGGGCGTCACCTGGCCGTTTGTGGTGCGTAAGGTGCTGCAACAAGACAATCTTCACGACGCCGTGCGCGCCGTGGTAGACGCGCCCCTGGCCGGAGGCCACAACTATCAGCTCATGGACCGGCACGGCGCCGGGGTCAACATTGAGTGGATGCCGGGCCGGGTGGAGGTCACGCCCCTTGGCGACACGCCCATCGCCCACAGCAACCACTGTGTGCTGCCGACGACGTTCGCCCGCCAAGCGCCGCGGCCCGAGGCCCTGCAGCGCTCGTCCTTGGAGCGGCTGCGCCACGCGGACACCTTGCTGAGCGCTCGGCCGATCACCGTAGAGAGCCTCATGGCGCTCACCCGGGACGAGACCTGGATCTGCCGCCACCCCGAGCCGCCCTTTGAGTACGAGACCTGCGGGGCGGTGGTGATGTCTCCGGCGGCGGGGCGGCTGTGGGCGGTGTGGGGCAGGCCGTCCGAGGGCGAGTACGAGGCGTTTGACCTCAGGCCCTAGGGCGCCTTCGTCTTGGGCGGCGGCCTGTCGGGGCGCTTCTCAGGGGGCGGCACTTGCGGCGGCCGCCGTGCGCCGGGCTGGGTGTGAACGGCGGCGCCGGGCTTCTTGATGATGAGGCCGAGCTTCACCGCTTGAAGGCCCTTCGTCGGCAAGGCCTCTTCGCGTAGGCCCGCGAGGAGGCAGTTGCCTTGCTCTTGGGTGACCCCGGCCATCTTCACCCGGCGTAGGCGGCCCGTGGGCTCGACGGTGAGGGTGAGCTCGATGGGGCCGACGTCTTGCAGGCCGCAGGTCTCCCGCAGGGCGGGGATGCGGGCGGTGACGGCGTCGGTGAGGGTGGTGTGAACCGCCGAGCCCACCTTGAGGGTGCGCGCCGGGGGCAACAAGGCGTCGGGGAAGGTCCAGGGGGCCACCCACCACGCCGTGAAGCCGAGGCCACCGGCGAAGCCTCCGAAGAGCAACAACCCCAAGACGATCCAGGCGAACCAGCTTCGGCGCGGCGGCCACTCGGCGGTCATGTCGTGGGGGTCGGGCGGCGGGATGAACGACGGCTTGGGCGCGAGGTCGGCCTCGACCTGCATCGGCGGCGCGCTGGGGCTGGGCGGCGGGCCCGGCGGGATTCGCTGCGGTGGCCCGGGCGGCTCAAACACCGGCACCTGGGAGGCGACCGGAGGCGCGTCGGGGTCGGGGAGGGTCGTGCGGGAGCGCACGGGCAGGGGCGGCAGCGCGCTCTCCACGGGCAGGGGCGGAGGCGCCGTGGGGCCGCCGTAGCTGCCCATGTCGCTGTGGACCCCAGCGGAGGGGAACGCTGGATCCGGCGGCGGGAAGGTCGGGTCGGCGCTCGTCTCGTCGGTGAGGATGGGCGGGGGCTCGGCCTGGGAGGGGGTGTCGTCGTTGGCCATGGTCGTGGGTGCGTCGTCGGCGGAGCGGGAGCCCGCCAGGGTGGTGGGCGCGTCGGCGCCGTCGTAGGGCGAGGGCTCGAAGGCGGAGGTGGGCAAGGCGCCCGAGGCGCTGAGGTCGATGACCTCACCGTCGTCGAAGGTGTCTTCAGCGGTGTGTGGCGCCTCGGGCGGCGGCGGCGCCGGGGGCGGCGTGGCCGGGGCGCCGACGCTTGGGAGCGTGAGGTCGGCGGCGATGGCGAACAGCAGCTCCCGGGCCTGGGCCATGCTCACCCGGCGAGTAGGATCGGGCTGCATCGTGGCGGCGAGGAGCTGGTTCCACCCGGCCACCCGCGCGGCGGTGTCCCAGCCGTCGCCCAGGCGCGGGGGCAGGGCCACGCGTAGGCTGTCTAAGGTGCGC
>Ga0066604_10001286_pt1 | contig 14156 bp, 10 predicted proteins | sample Higcelwee11metaG_FD_59501 | JGI IMG/M metagenome (GOLD analysis project Ga0066604, IMG submission 59501) | Freshwater pond sediment microbial communities from the University of Edinburgh, under environmental carbon perturbations - High... | ecosystem: Environmental > Aquatic > Freshwater > Pond... | reverse complement strand
AAAAGTGAGAAACAGGATGGTGACGACCCTGTCAGAAGATGGGACAGAATGGCAAGCGGTTTTGCAAAGAGAAGCTCAACAGAGGAGGCTGTGAAACGAAACGGGAAGATCCTCTCCATGCTCAAGGAGGCTGGTGCACTGAAACAGGGGGCAACAGTTCTGGATATCGGTTCAGGGCCTGGCAACTGGGCAATACCAATGGCAGAGGCAGGTGCGGTTGTAACCGCACTTGAACCATCAGGAGAGATGATCAAGGAGCTTAAGAGGCGTGCAGAGGAGAAGGGGGTAAGCCATCTGATCAATATTGATCAGAGAACATGGCAGCAGGTTGATATAAAAGAGGATGCTCCTGAAGCTAATAGCGCTGGAAGTGGCACTTTTGAAGGTAAATTTGATCTGGTCTTTGCATCCATGACTCCTGGCATCTCAAATCCTGAAACATTACAAAAAGCAATGCGAGCCTCTAAAGGGTTCTGTTACCTGAGCAGCTTTTCAGGTGGAGGGTGGCGTAACGCCTATAAAGAGATCTGGAAGGAACTCTTTGGCCAGGAGATCTCATCTCATGCCGGTGATTTTATCTACCCTTTCAACTACATCTATTCACTTGGATACCGCCCTCATATCGAGTTCAACTTCTGGGAACATGAGCGTGAGGAGAGTATTGAAGATGCTCTTGAAACCATTCTCTTTTTTGTCCACGGCAACTCTGACGTCTCACCTGAAATAAAGGAGAAGCTCACATCATATCTTGAAAAGCGGTCAGATAATGGAATCTTCAGGTATCAACATAAGATCTGTCAGGGCGTTATGCTGTGGCAGGTATAGGCGGCAGACAGACAGTGGCCGATGTAGGCAGACAGGCGGAAGCTGTGCCTATCTATTGCTGCTGCCCTGATGGTAGAGGTTAACCAGATGGCCATTATTAAGAAACAACTGATGAAAAGAGTGGAGGAAAGAGAGTGAGACTTACAGCTATAGTTATAACAGGGCTCTTCTGCCTTATGGTTACAGCCATCTCAGGAGCTCAGGAAGAGACAACCAGCCTTGATGATATTGATGTGACGATAGAGAAGCTCATCACCCCGACCAAACAGACCAACGAGACAGTCTATACAGGAAGCGAGATCACTGAAAAGGGTATGGAGCTTCAGGGAAATCAGGGTGAGACAAGCATTTATGAGATTATGGACATCCTTCCAGGGATCAATGTGGAGACTCCTGACCCTTACGGGCTTGCGGCGGAGCAGCGCAGTGTGAGGGTTCGCGGTGTAAGAGGTTATCTTGGCTCAATGACTGTTGAGGGTGTGCCAAACTGGGGAGGCAACCCCATGGGGCCGCGCGAATATATCTATGACACTGAGAACTTTGACGGTATCTCTGTCTATAAAGGTGCTGTGCCAGGGGATTTCGGGACAGGAGTGGGAGCCAGAGGAGGGGCAATTGAACTCTCTCCTGAGTGGCCTGATGAGGAGGATTTCGGCATAAGTTTCAGTCAGGGGATCGGAACAGACTCCTACAGCAGAACCTTTTTCAAGGTGGACTCTGCAAAAATTCCCGATATCAACACAGGCGTTTCAATGTCCTACTCATATACAGATGCGGATAAGTGGAAAGGGCCAGGAGATCTTGGCCCAAGAAACAACTTCAATATGATGTTCAGCCAGCCTGTAGGAGAGAAGGAGAGCATCAAGGTGTGGGTCAACTACAACGACCTATCCCAGAACCTCTACAGAAGCCTCTCATATGCAGAGACACAGGATCTGAGTGCCAACTATAATAAGGATTTCAACAGTGAGTTGACAGGAACAAAGAGCGAGGATATCTACTATTATGATTACAACAGAGGTGACTACAGGAATGTTGATCTTATGTCTGTAATCCCGGTCTCTTTAAACGACTCCCTGAGCCTCTCCTTCAAACCCTACTATTCAATGGAAGATACTGAAATTCTTGGAGGGGTTACAACTCAGGGAGGTCTGATTCAGAAGAGAACCAGGGACACTGAGAGATATGGCCTGATAACTCAACTGGATCAGGATCTGATGAACTCCGACTCATCATCTCTTATGGCATCGCTTGGATATGCGTTTGAATCCAATGACATGGTGATCAAAACTCAGAATTTCGATCCTGTCACATTTGCCAGTAAAGGGTATGGCATGTACACTGAAAATGACGGGGATGGGGTTGTACACAGTCCGTTTCTAAAGGTTGCTGGCAATATCGATAAATTTGACTGGCAGACAGGTCTTAAATATTTCTACTACAAAGATCCTGCAAGCCAGGGTTATACATCATCAGCCCCTGATTACACACTTGTCAGGGCAAGCGATCTTGACCGTGAAGAGAAAGAGTACGATGAACTCCTTCCAACTTTGGGAGTTGGGTATAACCTCTCTGACGCTCTTAACCTCTATACAAGTTATGGAAGAAATTTCATAAGACCCTACTCCTATGTTCCCATCATCACCATTTATAATACAAACAGAAGCACATTTCAGACAGCAGGGGTAACGTTGAATGATATGTTCAATGGCTATAATATGGAGATCTCAGACAATTTCGAGGCTGGAGTCCGGTTCAGAAACGAGATTTTTGAAGTGAGCCCCGCTCTGTTCTACTCAACACACGACAATCTTCTGACCACTGTATATGATCCAAGAGTAAATTTAAGTTATCAGCAGAACGTAGGAGAGGCAACAGGCTATGGCGTTGATCTTGAAACAAACCTTTTTCTCACATCTGATATCACCCTCTTTTTCAACCCCACCTACACAAATATGACATATGACGGGAATCTCACCTATCAGGGTCAGACATTCAACTCAGACGGTAATCAGGTGGTTGACACACCGGAGTGGATGTTCAAGACAGGTCTGATTTATAAAACAGGGCCATTTGAGATAGTGCCCATGTTGAAATATCTGGGCGAACGTTATGGAGATGTTGAGCATACTGAGGAGATTGACTCTTTTATCACAGCTGATCTGAACCTTAAATACTCACGGAAGATGAAGTCATTGAAGGATACCACAATGAATCTCTCGCTGCAGTTACAGAATCTGTTTGATGAAGAGTATGTTGCATCCATCAGCGCAAGCGATGACTCCCGGGCAGGAAGCACAGGCTACTATGTTGGTGCACCTTTCACCACAATGCTCTCTGTATCTTTTGAATATTGATTCATGCCCCCTATTTTTTTTCAGACTCCTGCTCTTCCCGCCTTTTTGAGTCAATGTGGCGGGAAGAGCAGTAGATTAATCTCTTTTTTTGATCTGAAAAGTTTTTCGATCTGAACTATCTGTTGATCTGAACTATCTGTTGATCATACTTTTTAAGGAGTAATAAATGAGCTGTTATCCTGGTAGCTCCGTCAGTGCCACTCAGAGATATCACGAGAGTATAAAACGCAAGCGGCTTATCTTCTCTGCCCTTGTAACTGTTATCTGCCTGCTGGGTATCTATGCAATTTCCAGAGGATCTTATCAGTTATCTTTGAGCCATCTGCTTGAGGGGCTTATTGGCAATGGAGAGGGAAACTCGCATCTTGTGGTGTGGAATATAAGGATGCCCCGCATCGTTGCAGCTGTTGTGGCCGGGTGGGGCCTATCTCTCTCAGGGCTCATAATTCAGTCGTTGCTGAGAAACCCTCTTGCCTCCTCCACTACTCTAGGAATAAGTCAGGGGGCGGCATTCGGGGCAGTGGCTGGCATTATTCTGTTTGATTTAGGCAGTGTAGATTCTGACAGCATATACTCAGTTTACTCTGTTTCGCTATTTGCATTTTTAGGTGCAAGTGCAGCTACATGGGTAATTCTTCTTCTTGCAAAACTCAGAAAGTTCTCTCCTGAAACCATTATTCTGGCAGGTGTTGCCCTCTCCTCACTTTTTCACTCTGCCACAATGCTTATCCAATATTTTGCAGCTGAGACACAGATCGCATCAGCTCTCTTCTGGACATTTGGAGATGTTGCTCGATCAAACTGGAAGGAGATCGGCATCATGACAGTGGTGACTGTTGCAGCCTCTATTTGGGTCACCTTTCACAGGTGGAATCTCAATGCACTTCTCTCAGGAGAGGATGCTGCCAAGGGGCTTGGAGTATCTGTAGAGTCTCTGCGTACTCAGGGTATGATGATTGCCACTTTTGTGACCGCTTTGATCACGGCATTTCACGGTGTTATCGGATTTTTAGGGTTGCTTGCACCCCATATTGCAAAAAGGGTAGTTGGTGCTGACCACAGGCTTCTTATCCCCTTCTCCTGTGCAGTGGGAGCAGCTCTTCTTCTGCTTGCCGATACTGCCGGAAGGGTTATGATAGGCTCGGGAAATCTTCCGGTAGGGGTGCTCACCTCATTCATGGGAGCGCCCATGTTTCTCTATCTGCTTATAAGAGGGGTGAAACGATGATGCTCTCAGTGCAGGGGGTTGATTTTTCATACAACAGCCACCCGGTGATAAAAGATGTTCTCTTTGAGCTTGACAGAGGGGTGGTGCTTGGAATTCTTGGTGTAAACGGTGCTGGCAAATCGACTCTTCTTAAGTGCCTCAACAGAGTTCTCACCCCTAAGAGAGGGTCAGTGATGCTTAACAGAGAGGAGATTCTCACCATGAGGGGCAGTGAGATTGCAAAACGGATGGCATACATGCCCCAGAAATATTTTGAAGAGTCGCTAACCGTGTTTGACTCAGTTCTGCTGGGAAGAAAGCCTCATATAAAGTGGGCAGCCCAGGAAAAAGATTTTGTTATTGTTGAAAATATTCTCAAATCAATGAACATAGACTCATTTGCGCTCAGACCAGTCAACTCCTTAAGCGGAGGGGAGATGCAGAAGGTTATAATTGCAAGGGCGCTTGCACAGGAGCCGGAGATCCTTCTTCTGGATGAACCCACAAGCAATCTTGATATAAAAAACCAGTTTGAGGTGATGGCAATGGTCAGAAGGGTTGTCAGAGAGCAGAATCTCTCAGCTGTTGTCTCCATTCATGATCTCAACCTTGCGTTCCGCTTTGCAGATCTATTTCTGATGATGAAACATCACACCGTATATCAGGTTGTTCCAAGAGAGGATGTAACTGCTGAGATGATCCATGAAGTGTATAATATTGATGTCTCTATTGTGACTGTAGAGGGACATCCTGTGGTTGTGCCTCTATATAGAGAATAACTGAGGAGAAAAAGAGCATCATTATTCTTTTGAAAGCCAGCGTGTAATAAGAATGAGCAGTAAGGAGAGTGTACCAAGAAGAGAGACCAGGACAAGTGCTCTGTCATATTCCCCGGTGAATACTGCGTTATACACCTCCAGGGATATGGTATTGGTTCTGCCTGAGATATTACCGCCGAGCATCAAGGTCACCCCGACCTCTCCAAGTGATCTGGCAAATGCAAGAGAGAGACCTATGGCTATACTCTTGCGGATCGATGGCAGTACCACTCTGAAAAAAGTGGTGGCAGGTGATTTGCCAAGCACATAGGCGACCTCAATCATCTGGTTGATCTCACCACGGATTGCCGTCTGCACCTGTTTGACGATAAGAGGAAGTCCTGCTATAAAAGCCGCCAATACAATGCCCCAGAAGCTGAAGATTATCTCCAGCCCGATCGTATTCTTGAGAAAAGCGCCGATCATGCTGCGACGCCCAAGCAGCATCAGCAACAGAAACCCGGTTGCAATAGGTGGAAAGATCAATGGCAGCGTTACCAGAAAATCGAGAATGGAGATCAGACGCCCCTGCCAGCGGCCAAGAAGATAGCCCAGAGCAACGCCGCAGAGAGCCAGCAGAGGCATGACCACACAAACGGTATGAAAAGTGAGACGAATAGATGCCAGGGTGTCCGGTTCACGGAGAATATCGACCACTCTGAGCCAGAATGGCATCATAAACCCTGTTTTCTGAACATTGTCTGCGCCTCTTCTGACTTGAGAAATGCCACATATGAGTCGGCAGCCTCTGTATGTTTACTGTGCTGCAATCTCTTGGCAAGAATCAGAATCGGACTATAGAGCTTCTCATTTATGGGGATGACGAGTTCCACCCTATCCTTTATGGCCAATGCTTCGGTAAGATTGATAAATCCAACATCCACTTCACCAGTCAGCAGATAGGCTGTAACTTGCGGCACAGTACCAACCATAAGTAATTTAGGCTGGATCTGTTGCCAGATACCCTTATTATTAAAAAATTGAGCTGCAGCATGGCCGTAGATCGCTTTTTTCGAGTCTGCAATAGCCACTCTTTTTACTGCTGTACTGGTCAGGTCATCAATATTCTGGATCTTTACCCCTTTTGCCACGGCAGCTACAAGCCTGCCCTTACCGATAGTCAACTCTTCAGTAAAACCAAGTTCAGTTGCATCAAGGAACTCTTTATCTCCTATGATGAAATCAATAGCCCCGCTCTCCTGAGCTTGGGTGATGATCTGGCCCATATTGCCGAAAACCTTGTTTACCGTCACCCCGCTACTGGAGGTGTAGGCCATGCTGATCTGGTCAACCAGACGTCTGTAACCTGCTCCTGCCGCCACTGTGAGGGTATCCTCTTCAGCATGCACCACAGGAATCAATACAAGAACAAGTATTGATATGAATGAGATAAAACGAATATACATAACCTCCTCCAGAATTAAAAACAGGTTGAATATTGATGAGTTATACCACTACTGGTTCTGAAGCTGACTTCTGTAGAAGTGTTTGCATCTCTCTGACAATAAATGCCTTCTGCTGCTGCAACCAGTTACTCTCTTCCCTTCCTCTCTGCAAGGAGATGATATGTGCCGACAGAGCAAATGCCTCGACAAGATCGTGGGTGACCTGAATAATCGGCAGTGCCAACTCCCTTTGAACCTCCAGTAATTTTTGCCGGAGGGTATGGCGGTTCTCAATATCAAGAGCAGAGAAGGGTTCATCCAGCAGAAGCAACTTCGGACGACGCGCAAGGGTCTGACAGAGAGCAGCTCTCTGCCGTTCACCCCCTGACACCTCATGTGGACGCTTGTTATATAGATGGCCTATTCCCATTGAATCCAGAAGATCCATCGGGCTTTCAGCGTAACGCATGCCAAAAATAACATTCTCGGCCAGAGTCATATGCGGAAAGAGAGCATATTCCTGAGAGAGAAAACCAACCTCTCGGGATTGTGGAGTAGCATGAACGCCTCTCTTGAAATCGTTCCAGCACTCTCCCTGAAAATGGACATGGCCGTCGTCAAGTCTATCCAGGCCAGCCAGACAGCGCAGCACAGTCGTCTTGCCTGACCCGGACGGACCTGTCAGAACAACAGTTTCAGCCGGAGGGCAGTTGATGGACAGTGAGAGTGTATATGAGGATAGTCTCTTTACAAGTGTGGCGTGGAGTCCGTGCTGATGCATAATTGTCTTTTCCAGAATTCAACATGATTCAATATTAACTGATGTATTGGTATAATACTGATGCCCTGACAGGCACAACAGAGTTTGAACCAAAAGAGAGTCATCCGGGTGCTTCATAATTTAAAACTGATATTTGCATAAACCCCCAGAGGGGCTCCAGTCTGATAAGTTGCCGCTGTATTTGTTGCAGCCAGAGCATCGTCTGCTGTATTGATTGCCGCAATATACTCTTCATCAAAGAGGTTTGTAGCGGTAAGCCTGAGTTCTACAGATTTTGCGCCAAACATATCTTTTATCTCGTATGCAATATCAAAGTCCACGATTGTGGAGGCACCTATTCTCTCCTGATTTAGCACGTCACCGTATCTTGAAGAGAGATATTTAACAGACGGGGTAAGCATAAAATCCGATATTCTGTATGAGAGCGCTGCTTTAGCCATATACTTGGGTGCATCAGGTACCTGGTTGTCGCTTGATGCAATAATGGAATCTGACCCTGTTCTCAGATCATCTGTAAAGTAGTATTGGTTGTAAGATAGCCCCACCAGAAAGTCCAGATTGTTCAAGATCGGTCCGCTTGCTGTTAACTCTGCACCATACCCCATGGCATCTGCCGCATTGTAAGGGTAAGTGATGTTATATGCAGCATCGTAAACCCTTGCCTGTTTATTTTTGACAATGGAGACAAAGGTGTTTGGATTGAGGCAGATATCTCCTATCTTGTACTTGACCCCAAGATCAAAATTATCTGCTGTCTCCAGATCCAGTTTATCCCACAGCTCCTGGAGTGTCACCCCCTTGGAGACAAAACTTGCCCTCTGCTGGACATAGGTTGGAAACAGATTTACGTCAAGACCGTATGTCCTGGTATAATCAGCATAAAGAGTCATATCATCGCTCATGTTGTAACCGAGGTAGGTGGTTGGCAACCACTCTCTGAAGTATCTTTCATCCACGCTTGCCCATGTATCCAGTGTGCCGTTGGCAATGGCTGTATCATAGTCCTGGCTTGTAGTAGCATTGGTACCATTAGTGTAGCTTTTGATCTCTCCCAACCTGAAATTGAGATATCTGACCCCTGCAGAATAGACAAACTGTCCAATCTGACCGCTCACCTCTGTAAATGGTGAATGAAAATCGTGAGCGCCAGTGTCAGCAAGTACTGCATATCCTGCATAGGTGAGGCCGTCTGCGCCAACTGTATATTTTTTCTGGGCAGACGGAGGTCCTGGCGGATTCTGTCTGTGCACCCAATATCCAAGTTTTGTCTTCAGCTTTTCCGAGAAGCTCTTTTCGTAATTCAGTAACGTACCAAACACCTCATGATCTATATCCCATTTGATAACATTTTCTTTAGATGCATAGGAGTATTCTCCGTTATCATTGAGATAATAGGGTTTGAAAGAGAGTCTGGAGTCTGAGGTGAGCGATTTTTCTATATTGGCCAGAAGAGCTGTATCTTCAAAGTGTTGTTTGTTGTAGTCATAGTAATTTGCGCTGGATGGATCGGTGTTGAAATCTTTGCTGAAGTTCTGATCTAAATTCTGGGACTCGCTATAAGTCATACTGTAGTAGTTATGGTGGTCGTCTCTATTATGTGAAACAAACAGCTCTGTCTTGAGTTCATCGTCTGGCTTGGTCACAATTCCAAAAGAGCTGTTGGTGCGTTCAAGATCGCCTTCGCCTTTGTATTTATCGCTTACTGTATTGGAAAAAGAGCCAAAGGCAGATACATTGCCAATCTCTCCAGTATCAAGACGCAAGAAACTTCTGTAAAAACTGTCGCTGCCTGCTGTCTGAGATAACTCAGCGCCAAATAGATTTTCAGGTCTTCTGATATTCAGATCAACTTTTCCGACCAGGTTTGAAAAACCGAGCCCTTTATCTACCGGAATATAACCCTTATACAGATCCACGCTTTCAATATTTTCCAGGTCAAATATCGTTTTCCCCCCTCCTGGATTACCGCTTATCGGTATGCCATCATAGGACTTAACGCTTCCCGGCCCTGTCTGTTTTTTCCCTCGGATTCTGATAGAGTCGTGAAACCCGTTTTCATTTGTGCCAAGTGCATCAACGGATGTGTAATTCACAGAGGGAGAGATCTCAATTATCTTGAACAGATTGATATTGCCCTGCCTGCCAAAGATCTCGAGACTCTTCCGGGTATAGCTATCCTGGTTTGACGGATCAAGCATGTTAAATGGTTTTACAAACTCTTCCTCTTCAGCTGCCGTACCATAAACTGTGATAGTCTCCAGCTTTAACGGTGATGGCTGACTCTCTTGAGACTTCTCAGCTTTTACCGCACTACATGGTTCCAGAACAAGAACTGCCAAGATGAAACTTATGATGAGCAATTTTCTTGCAATATGTTCAGGTTCAACTTTTATCCGAACAATCTGCCTGCATAACGATACCATGATCTCCTCCTGATGTTTATCATCTTCTCTATTATTGTCTGAAAAAACCGACACTCTTCAAACCCAAAAGTAGTTGACGACTTTTTTGTGTGACTCTATAAGTCAGTGGACTCTGCTTCCGCTTCTGATCAGATTACGCAGATCTGAAAGCCTTTTATCCATTGCGTTCAGCTCCTCAAGCAAAGCCTGCTCCTCCTTGTCAGTCTCAAGTATTGCCGATATGCCGCCGTTTTTTATAACCACCCTTCTGCTGCATGATATTGCAATAACAGGGTCATGGGTGGCCATCAGTACAATCTTCTCCTTTCTGATCAGAAGGTTGAGAGCCTCTCTTCTATCCACTCCTGCATTCTCGATCTCGTCGATAAGGACAACAGGAGATGCACTGAGACAGGCCACATCAGCTATCATCAGAGCGCGGGACTGACCTCCTGAGAGCGCTGTAACCGGAGTATCCTCCTCAAAAGGCTCTCCTGCCAGTTCCGAGGCCATCCGGTATATCCGGCCTACCACCGCATCAACATCTTCAACCAGGCGGCTCTCCGCATGAAGCGTGAGAAAATCGCGTACAGCAAGATCCATGACAAAATTCATGTTCTGTGAAAGCTGGGCCACCAGCCTCTTCTCTCCAGAAACTCTCTCCTCCCCGTCAGGTACCCTGCCGTCTATCAGAATCCGTCTGCCTGACGGAGTATCTCCCTGAGCCAGATACTCCACATCGGACAGAAGCATACTCTTTCCTGAACCTGTGGGGCCTACAACTGCAACCACCTCGCCAGCATGCAGTTCGAGCACAGGCAATTCCGGCCTGCCGCTTTTGTCTCTTCCGCCTGTTATGGTCACATGTTTGATTGCTGAAATGCTTTTCCTGCTGACACTCTCCATGTGTTCGATAAAGGATAGAAAGCTATCTTCAATCACTGCCGGATCAAAATCCACTCCAGGCTCATCAGGAGGTTCTCTGTCAAGTTCCGAAAGGAACTGTGAAATGCTCCTGTTGCCGGTAATTTCAGGCATTGATGAGGAGAGAAAAAAATCCCTTGCATAGGGGTAGCTCTCCAGCACTCTTTCAAAAGGTTTATCAAGGAGATCTCTATTTATCATGACAGATCCATCATTTTTATGTTTCCCACCTGTGAGTCCTTTCCTATCCTTGTCTCTCCAAGGCAGTATGAGCACAGCGCCGCAGGCATTGAGAATCGAAGACGGAAGTTTTCCAGCGTTTCTGCCGACGGAGCTGCCTCAAGGTGTCTGTTCAGAAGAAGAACCCCCTGTCCGGTAAGTCCGTTGACCGGAAGAACCGCAGCTTTGGGATTTACCTGTTTTACCCTGAAAAAAAAGACCTCACGTTCCGCCTGTGAGACAATATCGCTCTTTGTTATGATCACAACATCTGCGGTTTTCAGCATCGGCCCGATCTTTCTCGGCGTCTGGACTCCGCTCAGGTTGTCTATGACACAGACAGCCAGAATGTCTCTTATATGCGGAGAGCAGCGGTTGCATAAACCGGCGCTCTCGCTTATCAGAAGATCAACTCCTGCTCCTTTGGCCCACTGGACACACCCTTCAATATTGGTTATGAAGAAATGATCCGGGCATAATCCTCCTGCAAGACCGGTCTTCACCGGAATGCCTGCCGTACGGTACCTCTTCTCATCCTCGGTCGAGAAGCAGTCAAACTTCACCACCCCCACCTTTATCCCCGAGCCTGTGAGCCCCTCTGTTGCCCTGAGTATTACAGAGGTTTTACCGGATGACGGCGGGCCTGCCACTGTAACGATTTTCATAACAGCGCCCTTTGCTGCACCAGCGGCAGAAAGATGGAGTCTATCTCTGCGTTGATCGTCTCAAGATCGTTTGACCTTATATAGTCCCAGCCCGGCCATTTGAGTCCGGCACTGCCGGGAAGATCGCATTCTACATCATCTCTTGGAGTTGGAAATGCCGCCCCTGCAAACACTTTGGCCAGATCTCTGCCTGTAAGATAATCGGTTACACCTTTCAGTTTATGCGCGCTCTCTCTTTTCACAAGCATGGTTACAGGACTTGCAAGCGCTCCCTCTTCCGGCCATATCCGCTTTACAGCCCTGTTGGACGGTATTTTTCTCGAGAAGAAATCGGGCATAACGTAAAGTGCCGCCGATCTTCCGCTGCCTGCTGTCTTTACCATCTGGGAAGGATGTCTTCCATCCAGTACGTTACGGGCAAGAGCGCTCATTGCAGATGCTCCGTGTTCTTTATAAAAAGGAACAAGCACTGCATGGCAGAAAAACTGATCCGAGCCTCTCAATGTTATGCTTTTTTCCCACACAGGATCGAGAAGATCGGACCACCTCTGTGGCAGCGCTCTGCCATTGAGGCTCTGTAGATCCGCCACTATGATCAGAGGGTTTACACATAACATTGTATAGATACCCTCAGGGTCGGGAATTCCGGCATCAGCAAACAGAGCGGACGGCTTGCAATCTGTTATATTGGCAAAGTGTCCGGGCCTGACAAACCTGTCGTAAAAACGGCTGTGATAGAATGAGTTGAAATCTGATGAGATAACAATATCAGGAAGCTCATCAATTGATTCCAGATGACTTACATAGGGGTAATATGAGACCTCATGGTTAAGGTTGCTCTCCACAGAGCAGCCAATTCCTGCCTTGCCAATACCCTGAAGTGAGTTCATGAATGCTGCAAGATCTCTTGAAAAGGGAACTTTCAGGCCGCACGGCATAAGAGCCATGAGAGTCTCTGCGCATCTTCCCCCCTCTGTGAATCCCGGTACATCCAAAGCAGTATCATTACTCCTGCTGGCCTCTTCCAGCATTGAGAGAAATCTCTCCACAGCTATCCCGTGCGTCTGAAGAGCAGTTTCCAATGTAACAAAAGGAGCTATTGCCCTCATATTCTCTTCGCTTACAAGCTCTTCCAGGCCGTGCATGGCAAAGAGTTCCCTTGTTGCGGGGCAGATTGCCATCACCTCTGAAAGCAGCATGTGTTTGTCTGTCTGTCTTGGGCTCATATGAAAATCTCCGGTTATTCCCTGATTTCACCATTTCAAGGCGTACTTTATCTTGATGATTGCCTGATGCCTTGAAAATATATACTGCCTGAAATCCTCTATCTTCAGAATGTCATCCTGACTCCACCGTAAACCTGAAGTGGTGACTGGATGAAATCGCTGTTCTCCTCTTTAAAGAGATTATCTAGGCCTGCATATAATTGTAACTGACGATTTATCTTTTTTGTAAAATAGAGGTTCACAAGATCATAACCGTCCAGCTCATTGCCATCCCCATCTTCGCATGTGCCGAAATAAAGATAACTGACTCTGGATTCAATGTTAAAAACCGGGATCTTCCACGCAAGGATGATATTGCCTTTCCAGTCCGGCTCATAGGCAAGATCGAGCCCCGTATCCTCATTTTCCGTATCAAGCCATGTACTTTGAGCACTCATTCTCACATCTTTTGCAATATCAACACCTGCCTCGACCTCTACTCCAGATGTGCTGGCATTATCTACATTTTCATAGCTGTAGCTTTTATACTGACCATCACTGTTTATCAGGTTGGTTGCTATAAGATCTTCCAGATCGTTACGGAAATATACTATCCTTGTGCTGATCATGCTTTTCCTGAACTCAATGCCTGTTTCATACCCTTCAGAAAGTTCGGGTTCCAGCTCTTCGTTGCCAAAGTAGATATACTTACCCTGATTTTTGGAGACTTTGCCGTAAAGCTCATCAAGTGCAGGGGCTCTGAAGCCCTCTCCATAGCTGCCCCAGATACGGCCAAAAGGAAGATAATGGCTTGCTGTCAGACGCGGAGTCACATGAGAGCCCGAAGAGTCATAACTGTCATATCTCAGACAGGCCGTAATGCCGGTATCACTGCCTGGAAACCACTCAAGCTGGCTGTAAACAGCACCCACCTTTTCAGACTCTTCATCCCCTGCGGAACTGTTCATCTCATCTCCCTCAAGAGTCTCTTTGCGCATCTCTCCTCCGCCTGTCAGAATGAGACTGTCTGATGTGAACCAGGAGAAGCGACTCTCGGCCTGCATGAGAGAGCGTTCCTTGTCCATAGCCTCGGCAGCAGGTGTAAAATCATATGACCCATCCGATTGGTTGCCGTATATTCTGACCATTCCGCTGTAGCGCCCATTCTCCCTTATATCATACTGAATGAAGCCTCCCTCTCTCTCATCTTCGGCATCACGATCCCTTTCAAGATTCTTGTAAAAACGTCTTCCCTCTCTTGTGAACGAGTTCCAATCCTGACCGACAGAGAGAGTTCTTGATTCATCAATATCAAGGGTCTCACGAGCGTAAACAGTATCAAGCGTGGTATCGTCTATATCGTCAGGC
>Ga0066604_10001285_pt1 | contig 14157 bp, 15 predicted proteins | sample Higcelwee11metaG_FD_59501 | JGI IMG/M metagenome (GOLD analysis project Ga0066604, IMG submission 59501) | Freshwater pond sediment microbial communities from the University of Edinburgh, under environmental carbon perturbations - High... | ecosystem: Environmental > Aquatic > Freshwater > Pond... | reverse complement strand
GGGGCAATGGCGCGCTATCCTCTGTGTCGGGCTCCCCGCGCCGTGTGTGTGGCGGGCTCACCCCCTGAGACACATGAGGTGGTTGATGCTCTCGCTCCTGTTGTGGACCGTGGCCTGCGCGCCCAAAGTGGTCGAGCCCCCGCCGTTTCCTTACGTCCGGGTCAGCACCATGACGATGCTCGGCCCCCCCGAGGTAGAGACGCCGATGTGGGAGTACGGCGTGCCGCTGGAGGACTTCCGGGCCCGGGTCAACTCCGCCGACCTCGACGCCTGCCTCGCCGCCTTGGGCCCCGACGACAAACCGTGCTGGGTAGACCTAGACAAATGCACCTGGGCGCTCGTCAACCACGAGGCCGCCTTTGTGTTCATGGACCTCCAGCGCTGCGCGCCCATCCCCCGGAGCGCCTGGACCCTCTACGACGCCGAGGGCCGAGGCTCCCCTCTGCCCGCCCTCGCTGAGGTAGAGGCCCCCGCCGCCTCGCCCTGAGACGCCTGCGGGGTGAAGCTCATCCTCGCACCCCCGCGCCCTCACCGCGCCAGCGCCCGCCCAATCTCCTCCGCGATGATCTGCTCCAGCCGCGTCGTCTGCCCCGCCTGCGTCTCCACGAGCCGCGCGAGCTTCATCTCCGACTTGGGCGCGATCCCCTGAGGGCTCGGGTTCCCACAGCCCGAGCACGTCAAACACGCCTCCGGCAGATCCGCGCCCGGCGCATCCGCCTTCGACACCGACAACGGCGGCCCGCCATACCGCTTGAGCCCCAACGACCGCAGCTTGACGGCCTCCTCCGGCGGCAGCTCCTTCACGCCGCCCAGATCACGCGCGGTCTTCGTGATCAGCGCGGTGTGCTCCAGCGTCTCTAGACGGCAGAAGGCCTCCATCAAGTCGGTGCCCAGGCACACGGCGCCGTGCCGGTCCATCAAGATGGCGTCGTGGGTGCGCACATAGGGGCGGATGCGGTTCGCGAGGGTCTGTGTGCCGGTGGTCTCGTACTCGACGGTGGGCACGGTGCCTAAGGTCAACACGACCTCGGGCAAGACACAGCGGGCCATGCTCACGTTGGCGATGGTGAAGGCGATGGCGATGGGCGGGTGGGCGTGCACCACGGCGAGGCAGTCGGGGCGCTCGTCGTAGCAGGCGAGGTGCATGGCCATCTCGCTCGTGGGTTTGCCTTTGCCCCGCAGCTTCTTGCCTTGGCGGTCGATGACGACGAGGTGCTCGTCCTCCAAGAAGCCCTTGTGACAACCGGCTTGGGTGCAGAGGATGTTGCCGTCGGGCAGGCGCGCGCTGAGGTTGCCGTCCATGGCCACGAGCAGGTGGCGCTCGTAGCACAGTCGGCCGAACTGGATCATCTGCTTGCGGAGGGTCGTCTCGTTGGGGATCGCCATGCCGGGCCTCTAACGGGTTCTTGGGCGGGTCGCTCAGAGCTTGTTCTGCTCCAAGAACAGGCGCAGCATGAGCACGGACTCGTTCACCCGCTGAAGCTGGTCGGCGATGGACGACAACCACGCGCGCAGGAGCTTGGGGCCCACGGGGTCACCCGAGCGTAAGAGCGCCTCGAAGTCTTCTTTGCCGATGGCGCCCAGGCGGGCGGCGGTGACCGCGCGCACCCGGGCGCTCGCCGGGGCCCCGTCGAGCACGGAGACGAGGCCGAACCACTCGCCCACGGGCAAGATGCCGGGGAGCTCGTAGGGCTGCTCGTTCACGACGAGGCGTTTGCGCACGGAGAGTTGGCCGTCGAGCAACACGAAGGCCGCTGAGCTGGGGCTGCCCTCGCGCAGGATGTCTTGGCCGGGCAAGACGGGGATCTCGATCATGCGCAGGGCCAGCGCGGCGCGCTCCTCGACGGAGAGCATGGCGAGGCACGAGACGTTGTCGAGCTCACGGGGGTGAATCATCTCAGACCTCCCAGCCAAGGCTCTCGACGAGCAGGCGACCCTCATCCACGGCGGACGCCCGGGCCGCGAGCTCAGCGCCCACGAGCAGCTCGTCGCGAAAGCGGCGGCAGATCTCCACCTGGAGGCCCTGGAGGATGTGGGTGGCCCGGGTGTCGCCCTGGGCGATGAGCGTCTCGAACACGCTGCCCGCGAGGTGCCACACTGTCGAGTTGGAGAGCGCCCGCACCGTGGCCGAGCGCGGCGTGGCCCGGGTGAGGCTCATCTCGCCGATGCACTCGCCGGGGCCGATGATCGCCAAGGCCAAGGGCTCGCCATCGCGCACGCCCATCACCCCAAAACGCCCGGTCAACACGACGTAGAAGCCGTCGCAGGGGTCCCCTTCAGCGAAGAGCACCTCGCCCTCACCACAGGCCATGGTGGTGCCCGCCTTGAGCACGGAGATGGCCTCGACGGCGCCCATGCTCTTGAAGATCGGGTTGGCGCGTAGGTTTCGCGCCACCTCGTCTAGCCGATCGTCCATGATCTGCACCTTGGCTCCTGTCGCGCGTCCTGCGCGTGGGGTGAAGGGGTTAGTCGCGCTCCGCCTTCCGGCGCCGACCGAGCAGATCCATCATCGCCTGGGCGGACGGTTTGCCCGCGTAGAGGATGTTGTAGATCTCCTCCGTGATCGGTAGCTCTACGCCTAAGCGCTCGCCGAGCTGCCGGGCAGACCGCGCGGTGATCACACCCTCGGCGACCTGACCCAGCTCAGTGAGCACGGCCTCTAAGGTGCGGCCTTGGCCCAAGGCGATGCCGACGCGGCGGTTTCGGGAGAGGTCGCCGGTGCAGGTCAACACCAGGTCACCCATGCCCGCGAGGCCGGCCAGGGTGAGCGGGTTCGCGCCGCGGGCGACGGCGAGGCGGGTGATCTCGGCGAGGCCCCGGGTGATGATGCCCGCCCGGGCGTTCTGGCCTAAGCCCATGCCGTCGGCCACGCCGCAGGCGATGGCCATGACGTTCTTGAGCGCGCCGCCGATCTCCACGCCGATGAGGTCGTCGGAGGTGTAGACGCGGAAGTTGCTGCCATGAAACGCGGCGGCGACGCGGTGGGTGGCGAGATCATCCCGACCGGCGACGACCACAGCCGTGGGGAGGTCGTTGGCGACCTCGGCGGCAAACGACGGCCCGGAGAGCGCGCAGATGCGGCCATGAAGGGCGTCGGGCAAGACCGACTGGAGCACCTCGTCCATGGTGCACACCGTCGCCTCTTCGATGCCTTTGGAGGCGCAGCAGACGATGGCCCGGGGGGAGAGCGCCGGGGCGGCGGCGGCCATCACCTCCCGCATGGTGTGGGAGGGCACCACGGTGACGACGAGCTCGGCGTCGTCCAAGGCGGAGTCCATGTCCCCGGTGACCGTGAGCGTGTCGGGGAAGGCGCGGCCGGGCAGGTAGCGGCGGTTCTCCCGGGCGGCCTGGGCCTCGGCGGCGCGATCGGCGCGGTGGTCCCACAACCAGACCTCGTGGCCGCAGCGCCCGAGCTGCATCGCCAGGGCTGTTCCCCAAGAGCCCGCGCCCAAGACGGCGCAGCGGGTGAGGTGAGGTTGGCTCATGTCTCCTGAAACTCCTCGAAGTAGTCGATGCGGCGGCGATCGGCGCTCGCGGGGCGGGTGCGGGGCCGGGCCCACTCCCGAAGCTCCTTGAGCCGGTCGTCCATCGTCACGGCCAAAGGCACCGTCTCGCGGATGACGCGTAACAGCTCACGCTCGTTGAGGGGGCGCTGGTCGGCGAAGGTGTTGAACAAGGCCTCGATGACGACCTGCTCTAGCTCGGCGCCGGAGTATTTGTCGCTCTCTTCAGCGCATTGGTACAGATCGAGGCCCGAGGGATCCCGGCCGCGGCGGCGCAGGTGGATGTCGAGGATCTGCAGGCGCTCGTGCACGTCGGGCAGGTCCACGAAGAAGATCTCATCGAAGCGGCCTTTACGCAGGAGCTCTGGCGGCAACGAGCGCACCTCGTTCGCCGTGGCCACCACAAACACCGGCTTCGACTTCTCCTGCATCCAGGTCAAGAAGGTGCCGAAGGCGCTGCCTGAGGCCGACTGCCCTTGGTTCAAGAAGCCCTTCTCCAGCTCATCAATCCACAGCACCGCCGGGGAGATCGACTCGGCGATGCGGATCGTCTCCCGCAGCGAGTCCTCCACCCGGTCTCCGCCGGAGAACAAGGCGCCCACGTCCATCCTCAAGAGCGGGATGCGGAACAGCCCGGCGACGGCCTTGGCGGTGAGCGACTTTCCGCAGCCCTGCACACCCAACAAGAACACGCCCTTGGGCTCGGGCAAGCCGAACTCGCGGGCGCGCTCGGAGAAGGCCACGGCGCGGCGGCCGAGCCACTCCTTGAGGTTGCCCAGGCCGCCCACATCGCCCATCTCTTCGACGTGATCGTAGAACTCCAGGTGCGGGCTGCGGCGGATCGCCTGGCGTTTGGCCTCGGCGAGATCCTTGAGGCGCTCGGTGGAGAAGCCGCCGCCATCGAGCACCACCCGGGCGAAGGTGCGCTTGATCTCCTTCTCGGTGAGGCCCAGCGACACCCGGACGATCTGCTCAAAGAGCTCCTGGGTGAGCTCTTGGTTCTGTTTGCGCAAGAGCGCCTTGAGCACGCGGCCGACCTCGTCAGCGTCGGGCAAGGGCACGTCGAGCACGGTGAGGTCCTTCTCAAGCTCACGCGGCAGGCGCAGCGTCGGCGAGAGCAAGACGATGGCCTGACCGCGGGCGCCGAGGATGGGCTCTAAGTCGCGCAGGCGGCGGATGACGTCGGGGCGGTCGAAGGCGACGTGCAGATCCGCCATGACAAACAGCGCGGGCTCGGTCACACGCGCCACCTCGTTCAACGCGTCGAGGGGATCCTTGGTGCCGTCGCGGGGGGCGCCACCCAGCGGGCCGAGGCCCTCCGTCAACCTCCAGCGCCAGATGGACAGGCTCTGGCGCTCACAGAGCTTCAGCAAGTTACGCTCCACACGCTCCTCTTCATAGGTGAGCAGGTAGAGCAGCGGGTATCGGGCCTTCAAGAGCAGGCCCACTCGGTCCATCAGCGCGCGCATCCCCCGAAGACTAGCACAACGGAGCCTCCCCTGCGCATCGGCGTCGCGATCACCCGGGCCTCCCAGGTCGAGCCCACCTGGACCACGGTTCATATCGCCTGCGGCGCCCTTCGCGCCGGGCATGAGCTGCGCTTCATCGAGCCTTGGGACTTCGAGATCGACGCCGAGGGCCGCCTCGTGGCGCGCGCGCACGTCTTCTCGCCCCAAGAGATCAGCCGCGAGAGCCTCTGCGAGAAGCTGCGGGGGCGCACGGCGGCCCGGCGCTACATCGAGCTCGGCCGCCTCGACCTCATGTTGTTACGCATCAACCCGATCAACGCCTCGGTGTTGAGCTTCGCCTCGCTGGTGGAGCGCCTCGGCGTGCCGGTCTTGTGTACGCCGAGCACCCTCGTGCGCACCTCCAACAAGGCCTACCTCGCGACGCTCACCGACGTGCCCACGCCACGCACCTTGGTGAGCCGCTCGTTCTCCACGCTCAGCGCCTTCGCCGCCGACCAGCCCACGGGCACGATCATCAAGCCCGCCCGGGCCTCGGGGGGCCGAGGCATCCAGCTCGTCCCGCCCCAGAGCCCCATGCCCTTAGAGGCGGCCCTCGACGGCGCCAGAGACGCCGGAGACGGCTACATCGTCGCCCAGGAGTACCTCGTCGCCGCCGAGGAGGGCGAGAAGCGCCTGGTGTGGTTGGACGGGCGCCTGCTCGGGGGTTACCTCCGGCGGCGAGCTCCAGGTGAGTTCCGGCACAACCTCAAACAAGGCGGTCAACCGGAACCTTGCGAGATCACCCCTCAAGATCACGCGCTGATTGACGCTCTCACCCCCCACCTCCGCGCTGACGGCGTCTGGTTCGCTGGCGTTGATGTTATCGGAGGGCAGGTGGTAGAGGTCAACACCCTCAACCCCGGTGGGCTCCACATGATTCAGGAGTTCACTGGTCTCGACCTCACCGCCCCGGTGATTCAATGGCTCGAAGCTCACGTCGCGACTCAGATCAGCCTCCGGTTACCCCCCCAGGTGTCCTCCCCCTGAACGCCACGGGCAAGGACATCCTCTCCTTAGAGAACACCCGCATCCCGTCGCGTAAGCAGATCGTCGATATGCTGCGCAAGAACGGGAACTTAGAGCACCTCGACCTGCGCGGCGCTGACCTCAGCGGCGTGTCGTTCGACGGCGCCAAGCTTCGCTGGATCAAGCTCGCCGAGGCCAACCTCGCCCGCTGCTCCTTCCGCGGCGCGGATTTGAGCGGCGCGTCGATGTGGAACGCGAACCTCAAGGACGCCTGCTTCGACGACGCGATCTTAGAGGACGCCGACCTCGACTGCGCGAACATCGACGGCTGCTCGTTCAAGAACGCCCGCATCCGCAAGACGATCTTCCCTACGCCGAGGCTCTCTTTGCACCAGGTGCAGGACTCTCTGCGCACGGGCGCGAAGATCAAGCTTGAGAAGAAGAGCCAAGACGACGATCTCTAAACGCTCCTTGAACCTTCCCCACCGGCCACGCGCGGAACCTTCCGCCTCTACGCGCGGTCTGCTCTTTCGGAGGCGCTCGGCATGTTCGCGACCCTGCTCGCCATGACGCTGGGCGTCACCTCCGATGAAGAGCTAGTGAGGAGGTTCGGGTCCGGTGATCGATCCGCGTTTAGTGAGCTCGTGCGCCGCTACCAAAGCCGGGTTTATAGCCTGTGCTTTCGGTGGCTTCGCGACCCCGCCAAGGCTGAAGAGGTCGCCCAAGACGTCTTCATCGCCCTCTACAAGAGCCTCGCCGACTTCCGCGGCGAGTCCAAGCTCTCCACCTGGATCTTCCGGGTGGCCACAAACCACTGCAAGAACCGCCTCGTCTACGGCAACCGCCGCCGTGAAGATCGCCACGAGTCCATCGACGCCCCGGTCGGCGGCGACGAGGACGGCCCGGTCAAGCAGTACGCCATCGACGCGCCGGGCCCCGACGCCTCGATCAACCGCGCTGAGGCGAGCAAGCTCTTGCAGGCCGCGCTGGACGCCTTGGACGAGGACCAGCGAGAGATCGTGCTCCTGCGGGACGTGGACGATCTCAGCTACGAAGAGATCGCCGAGCTGCTCCAGCTCCCCAAAGGCACGGTCAAGTCGCGCCTGCACCGCGCGCGCGCTGAGCTCGCCCGCCGCCTCTCCCGCAAGGTCGGCCTCGAAGATGTCGTCTGACCTCCTCCTCTTCTTGCTCACGGACGCACCATGACTGACCCCCGCGCTCCTGAGAACCTCTCCGCGCTCTTGGACGGTGAGCTTGACCCGGATGAGGTCGAGGCCGTCGAGCGCGCGCTCCGGGAAGATCCCGCCCTGCGCGCCGAGCTTCACGCGCTGCAAGAGGCGATGGAGTTCACCCGAGAGCACGGCCCGGTGGAGCCCCCGGCGGGCTTCGCCGAGCGCCTCAACGCCCGCATCGACGCCGAGCTCGCGCCGCCGAGCCTCTGGGAGCGCCTGCGCGACGCCTTCCGCCAGCTCCCCTGGGAGGGCCTCGCCTTGGCCGCCGCCGGGGCCCTGGTGCTGTTTTTTGTGCAGAGCGCGCCGAAGCAGACCCCGGCGACGACGGGCGGTGACGACGCGGGGGTTGACGCCGTGGCCCAAGGGCGGCCCGAGCTGGGCGTAGAGGGGGCCCCGGCCCTCGCCCCCGCCGCCGCGCCCAGCCCGCCGCCGACCGCGCTGGCCCAAGGCCCCGAGGCTGGCACCGCCGTGGCCACGCCCGACGCCGTGGCCCAGGCCCGGCCCCGCTCCAACCCCAGCCTGCGCCTGCCCGATCCCGCCCCCAGCGACGCGGCCTCGGAGTCGGGTCAAGACGGCCTCGCCTCGGCGGAGCTCTCCGCCGCCGCGCCTGCGGATCCCACGCGGGGCAGCCTCGGCGCCGGGGGCCAGAAGGGCCTCGACGCCGCGATGAGCTACCGCCTGCGCGCCAGCGACAAGCGGGTGCTCAGCCAGCTCAGCGAGCTCGCGCGGCTCAACGGCGGGCAGCTCATCGACGCCTCGACGGGCGAGGCGATGGACCTGCGCGCCTTTGACAGCGCCACCCAGGCCCAGGTCGTGATGCGCGTGCGCGCCGACCGGGTCACCGCGGCGACGACCGCCCTGCGCCGCTTGGGTGAGCTGGACTACCTCGCCCGCCGGGATGACCTGCTCTATGGCTCAGGCGCCGTAGACGTCGCCATCGACGTGCAGCTCAGCGAGGGGTCAACCCGCTGAGCCGCTCGGCGTCACTCCCCCCGGCTCAGGGGCTCGTGACGACGAAGTTGTCGAAGTAGCAGCCTGAGTCGGCGTCGTAGCTCCACACGCCGGGCTTGTTGAGGCCGATGGGCGACGTGGACGCCTCGTAGTCCAAGACCTCGACGCCGTCGAAGGTGACCGTGACGTCGGGGCCCACGACGGTGACCGAGAGGTCGGTCCAGGTCTTGTTGCGGGTGAGGTCGCGGCTGTTGTCGTCCGTCGCCAGGGTGGAGCAGGCGCCGCTCACGCAGCGGTAGAGCTCGACGCGGCCTTTGCCGCTGTAGCCGCCGTAGAAGGCGTTGGGATCAAGCCAACGCACGAGCCAGTAGTTTGAGGCGTCGACGTAGCCGAAGGCGAGGCCGCAGCCGTTGATCGCGCCGGTCGTCGCCGTGCCGTTCGCGTAGACCTCGGCGCTGACGGTGAACGACTCCATCTCCCCCATGTCGGGGCCCACCGCGACGGCGTTCGCGGCGTTGGACGACTCGTACAGATAGCCGCCGGACATCTTCCACGAGCCCGCGTTGCCGCTGCCGCTGAGGTCGGTCGTCGTCCAGCCGGTGAAGGCGCTGTCGTCGTAGTTGTAGCTGTAGACCGTGCTGTCGGCGCAGTTGTAGACGCCGTCACCATCAGCGTCATAGGCGCGGTCGGCGGTAGTGTCGGCGCTGCCGTCGCAGTCGTCGTCGACGCCGTTGCAGACCTCGTCGGCGTCGGGGTTCACCGTCTCGTCCACGTCGTCGCAGTCGAGGTCGTCGGTGACCGTGCCCGAGGGCTGGTCGCAGGCGATGGTCTCGGCGCCCGGGTCGCCGAAGGTGTCGCCGTCGTCGTCGTTGAACCAGCTCGTCGCGTCTACGGCGTCGCCGTCGATGTCGCCGTCGCAGTCGTTGTCTTTGTCGTCGCAGACCTCGGTGTTGGTCGAGAAGACGTCCGCGTCGGTGTCGTCGCAGTCCTTCTTGTTGCCGATGGCGCCGGTGGGCCGAGAGCAGGCCTTGATCACCACGCTGGCGTCCCCTTCGCCGTCGCCGTCGGAGTCCGCGTAGTAGGTCTTGGCGTCTGACGCGCTGGAGTCGTCGGTGAGGCCGTCGCAGTTGTTGTCCAGGCTGTCGCTGCACAGCTCCTTGGCGCCGGGGTTCACCGTGGCTCTGGTGTCGTCGCAGTCCGTAGCGTCGGCGACACCACCCGTGGGGGCCTCGCAGGACTCGCTCGCGGCGCTGGCGTCGCCGTAGCCGTCGCCATCAGCGTCGTCGTACCAGGTGGAGAGGTCTACGGCGTCGGTGTCGGTGACGCCGTCGCAGTTGTTGTCGGCGCCGTCGCAGATCTCGACGCCGTCGGGGTTGATCTCGGCGTCGGCGTCGTCGCAGTCTTGGCTGTCGGCGACCGCGCCCGCGGGCTGCGCACAGGCCAAGAGCGGATCGGCGGCGTCGCCGAAGGTGTCGCCGTCGTCGTCGGCGTAGAAGGTGGAGGCCGTGGACGTGTCGAGGCTGTCGTCGGCGTCATCGGCCAAGGCGTCGCAGTCGTTGTCCAGGCCGTCGCAGATCTCGGCTGCGCCGGGGTTCACGCTGGGGTTGGCCTCGTCGCAGTCGCCGGAGACCAGCGCGTAGCCCGGGGGCGTGGCGCAGCGCTGCAGGGAGAAGTCGGCGTCGCCGTAGCCGTCGCCATCCGCGTCTTGGTACGCCGTCGTCGTCGTGCTCACGTCGAGGCTGTCGTCGCCGTCGTCTTTGAGGCCGTCGCAGTCGTTGTCTGCGCCGTCGCAGACCTCCAGGCCGTCGGGGTTGATGGCGACGTCTTTGTCGTTGCAGTCGTTGCAGGCGGGGAAGCCGTCGGTGTCGGCGTCGTCGTAGCCTACGGAGCCGTCGCAGTTGTAGTCGTTCGGGTCTTCGCAGTCGGACTCCTCTGCGTTGGGGTAAAAGCGGGCGTCCTCGTCGTCGCAGTCCCCCGTCGGGGTGACGTAGCCCTCGGGCTGGACGCAGGCCTTGAGAGACTCGTCCTCCACGCCGTAGCCGTCGCCGTCTTTGTCGGCGTAGAAGGTGGCGACGTCGATCGCCTCCTCGTCGATCTCGCCGTCGCAGTCGTTGTCGCGCTCGTCGCACAGCTCATCGGCGCCGGGGAAGATGGCCGCGTCTTGGTCGTCGCAGTCGGTGTCTGCGGTGACGCCGTCGCCGTCCTCATCGAGGGGCTCGGCGCTGTCGCCGCCGCCGCTGTCGGCCCCGGCGCTGTCGCCGCCCTCAACGCCGGTCTCCTCGACCGTGCCGTCCGTCTCTCCTTTGCAGCCCGTCATCACCAGGGCGCTGAGGCCCAGAATCCACAGGGTACGCATGGCGCTCCTCCTTGATCGCCGGTTTGGGGGATAGTGTACCGCGCAGCGGCTCGTGGAGGGCACATTCGATGGTGCAGCGGTGGAACATTCAGCCTGGCGTGGGCCTCGGCCCGGCGCTCATCGCGGCGGCCCAAGCCCGGGGCGGCCTGATCGTCGAAGATCTCGACGCGGAGCGGGTGGTGATCCCCTCGCCCAGCGCGCCTGACGCGAGCTTGGAGGCGCTTGGAGCCTTGTGGGGGCCGTTTGTGGAGGCGCCGATGGCCTGGCTTCACCAGCTCTCGCCGCCCAAGGGCGCGAAGATCGCCGTGCTCACCGAACGTCTGGGCTGCTTTGGCTTGGCCGTCGCCGGGGATCGTCCCGGGCAGCGGGCGGCGCTGGCGGCGCGGAACATGGCGGCCTTGGCCTGGGCGCGGGGCGTGGCCGAGCGGGGTGTGGCCCTGGTGCTCGTCGTGGTTGAGCCAGAGGCCGCGCCCAAGGCCGTCGCCGAGGGCGTGCTCGCCCGGCTGGACGAGCTGACGATGGCTACCTCAGGCAGCCTGTGGAGCTGGGACGGGCGGCAGCTTCCTTGGTGAGCGGCGCCTCACATCGGGCTGCCGCTGCCGCCGCCGCCAGAGGAGGGTGAGCCCGAGCTGACCGTGCTGTGGTCGTCGGTGCCGCCGTCGTCGTTCTGGTAGTAGTCGCCTTGGCCGGGCTCCACCCGCACCATGCCGCCGCGGTACACCCGCACCACCCAGAAGTCATCCACACCTTGGCCGACGGCGATCTTGTTCGCGAAGGTGAACTCCAGGTATCCGCCGGTCGAGAGCTCACCGACGGAGTTGGCGAGCATCCCCCGCGGCGTGAACAGGATCTGCTGGGTGACCGGCTGGAGCAGGCCCACATAGGGAGTGGCCTGGGCGGCGCCGGGCTGGAGGTCGTAGGTGCCCTCAGACGCCATGTCATCGACGCCGTCCACGTCGGCGTCAACGGGGAGGATGTCCCAGGTGGTCGAGCCCAAGGAGCGGTTGCCCACGGCCATGTTCCAGGCGCCGCGCTGATCTTGGCCGGGATCGGCGTAGGCGTCGTCCCAGTCGGTGACGGTGAGCGAAGACTCGCGGTTGTTGAGGATCGCCTGCTGCCGGATGAACTCGACCTGTTGGGCGAACTCGTGGGCCACCTTCCGGGTGCGCATGCGGGGGATCAGCTCACGCAGAGAGCTGGTGCCGAGCGCCGCGAGGATCGTGATGATCGCCACGACGATCATCACCTCCAACAGCGTGAACCCGCGCCGGGTGGGCCGAGGGTGCTGAGGCGCTACGATTCGCATGAGGACCTCCAGTCCCTGATTCCGCTCATCCTGGCACAAGGCGGCGTTTTTGTCCAGTCGGGGCTTGACCTTACCCTGGCTCATCCCCCTCGATCATAGGCTCAGGAGCCAGTCCCGCACCCGCTCCGCCGCCGCACCCCGGTAGGTCTCGGCGCGTTTTGTGTACAAGGCCGCGAGCACCTTCTCCGGGTGCACGTTCTTGGCCTGCTTGAGCGCCCGGTAGGCCTTGTCCGGGAGCTCCAGCTCCTCAAAACGGCGCTTGATGTGGTCCCAGGCGGCGCGCTCGGCGGCGCGTAGGTAGCCGTCGCGGGCATCAGCCAGGGCCCGGGAGTCGCGGCCTTTGCCCGCCGTCGCCAGCTCTTTGACCAGGCGATCGGTGAGCTGGCGCAGGGTGGAGGTCTTCGTGTCTTTGGGGATCTTCGTGTGCCGGGCCAGCTCCGTGAGCCACGCGCTCCCCGTGGGGTCCAGGGGCTCGGGCGCGCGGCGGGCGTCGTCTTGGGGGGAAGGATCCCGGGCGACGAGGCCCTCGTTTGGGGCCAAGGCGCCCTTGAGCGCGTCACGAAGGGAGTCCATGGTGCCTCCGATGGGGTCGTTATGCGGCGATTGGGTTGACGGGGTGAATGGGTAACCATAAGAGGCCGGGTCTGCCTCCGGGGTGTGCCCGGTGGACGACAAGCCCTGCAGAGCCCACGATCTTCCGATCAATCCCCCTCTCAGGGTCATTCAACAGCACCGATGGAGCGTACTTAATGGCGCGTTATCGTGGACCCCGGCTCAAGCGTTGCCGGGCCGTGGGTGTGGTGCTTCCTGGCCTTGTCTCTCAGCGTACCCTCGGGAAGCGTGAGTATGGCCCTGGCGTTCATGGACAACGCCGGAAGGGGAAGCCCTCCGACTACAAGACCCGACTGATCGAGAAGCAGAAGCTTCGCTGGCACTATGGCGTGCTGGAGACTCAGTTCATCCGTTACATCAAGGAGGCCTCTCGCCGCCGTGGCCCCACGGGCCGTGAGCTGGTGAGCCTGCTTGAGAGCCGCCTGGACAACATCGTCTGGCGTCTCGGCCTCGCCAACACCATCGCTGGCGCACGTCAGCTCGTCGTTCACGGCCACATCAACGTCGACGGCAAGCGCGTGGACCGCCCCTCCTTCTCGGTGTCTCCCAACCAGGAGATCTCGATTCGTGAGAAGGCCCGCAGCAAGAAGTTTGTGCAGGAGGCCCTTGAGGGCGCCGCCTCCAAGCAGCGTCCGCGCTACCTGGAGCTCGACCCCGCCAAGGCCACGGGCAAGATGATCACCTCGCCCGAGCTAGAGGACCTGCCCTTCGAGTGCAACCTCCAGGCCATCATCGAGTTCTACTCGCAGCGCACCTGATCGGTCGCTGGCCCAAACGGCGCCGTCCCTTCGGGGGCGGCGTCGTCGCTTCAGGGGGTCGTGGGGCTCGGCGCGGCCTGCTCGGCGAGGCGCTGCAGGGTCGCCCGGTCCACCTTGTACAAGCTCACGCTGCGCTGCTGCCCGGGTGAACGAAACACCCGCTCAAAGTGGGTGGTCACCATCGTGTCCATGAGCTCGTCGGGCTTGTTGGCGAAGCCGTACTGCGGGCGCTCCTCGATGACGTAGGGGAGATCCCCCCGGCCCGAGCAGCCCGCGAGCAGGGTGCGGGCGCAGGCGGACTCCGTCTCCGCGCCCAGGTTGGCGCAGGGCTGGAGCAGGCAGCGTTTTCGGCCGCTGTAGAAGTGTAAGGTCTGGTTGTTGCTGACGATGTGGTCGCCCGCGGCGAACTCTTCGCGGATCGCCTGGCCGATCTGCAGGTCTTGCAGCGGCTCCTCCGGCGGTGGCGGCCCGGGGCGCTGGGACTGCAGCGGCGCGATCAGGACCGAGAGCAGCCAGAGGCAAGGCGCCCAGGCCAAGATCCCCCTCGGCCAGCGCGGCAGGCGGCGCTGAATCAGGGTGTCGATGGCGCCAAAGGGCGTGGCGAGGCCCCGGGCGACGCAGAGATACACCAGGGGGATTGAGTAGAAGGCGTAACGCTCCGGCGCCCGGGCGGCCTCCAGGGCGGCCAAGGGCGCGAGCAGGCCGGCCAAGGTCAGCGCCGGTCTCCAGTCCCAGCCCAAACGACCCTCCCGAGGCCGCAGCCAAGGCCCGATCACGCCGAGCCAGAACGCGCCGACGAGCAAACCCCACGGCACGGCGCCCACGGCCAGAGGGCTCAGCCCACGCTGCACCGCCATCGGTAAGGCGCCTCCGGCCTGGGCGAGCACCAATCCGACGGCGTGGGAGAGGCCCTGGCCGTGCTGGGCCTGCGCTTTGCCGGAGCTGCCGATCACCCCTTCAGCGTA
>Ga0066604_10001259_pt1 | contig 14292 bp, 12 predicted proteins | sample Higcelwee11metaG_FD_59501 | JGI IMG/M metagenome (GOLD analysis project Ga0066604, IMG submission 59501) | Freshwater pond sediment microbial communities from the University of Edinburgh, under environmental carbon perturbations - High... | ecosystem: Environmental > Aquatic > Freshwater > Pond... | reverse complement strand
GTTTCAGCGGGAAACAGGCCCCCAGACGCCCGGCGCGTAGGTTAGTCGCCGTCTAAATGCACAGCGCGCACGACTTCCTCGTCAACCTCTCCTTGGTGTTCACCGTGGCGGCCATCGTCACGGTCACCTTCGTGAAGCTGCGGTTGCCCGCGGTGCTGGGCTACCTGCTGGCGGGCATGCTCGTCGGGCCCCACGTCCCGGTGCCGCTCGTCGCCGACCCCGCCGTGGTGGAGACGCTCTCCGAGCTGGGCGTGATCCTGCTGATGTTCTGCATTGGCTTGGAGTTCACGCTCAAACGGTTCATGAAGGTGGCGCCTGTGGGCGGGCTCATCGGGCTCGCCGAGGTGAGCCTCATGGCCTGGCTGGGCTTTCAGGCCGCCGGGCTTCTGGGCTGGACGACCCCCGAGCGCCTGTTCACCGGGGCCATCGTCGCGATCTCGTCCACGAGCATCATCGCCAAGGCCTTTGAAGAGAAGAAGGTCACCGGGCCGTGGCGCGACACGGTGCTCAGCGTGCTCATCGTCGAGGACGTGCTGGCGATCTTGCTGATGGTGGTGCTCGGCCTCGTCGCCGGAGGCCAGGCCGTCGCGCCGGAGCGCCTGGGCTGGGAGCTGTTTCGCCTCGTCGCCTCCTTGGGCACCTTGCTCGCCGCTGGGCTCTTGGTGTTGCCCCGAGCGTTTCGCCTCGTACAGCGCCTCGACCGCCCGGAGACCACCGTGGTCGCCGCCGTCGGCGTCTGTTTCGCCACCTCCCTCATCGCCCAGGAGCTCGGGTACTCCGTCGCCTTGGGCGCGTTCATGGGCGGGGTGATGGTGGCCGAGTCGGGGCACGGCGAGGCCATCGAGCACGCGATCCGCCCGGTGCGGGACGTGTTCGCGGCCCTGTTTTTTGTCGCCGTCGGGATGTTGATCAACCCCGTGCTCGTGTGGCAGAACATCGGCGCGGTCACCCTGCTCACCCTCGTGGTGGTGTTCGGCAAGCTCGTCGGCGCGGGCGGGGCGAGCTTCTTGGCGGGCACGGGGCTGCGCGGCGCGGTGCGGGTGGGCATGACCCACACCCAGATCGGCGAGTTCTCGTTCATCATCGCGGGCTTAGGCAAAGCGATGGGCGTGGTGGGTGAGCAGCTTCAGCCCGTCGCCGTGGCGGTCTCGGTGATCACCGCGTTCACCACGCCGATCGCCATCGGCAACGCCGACCGCCTCGCCACCTGGGTGGACCACCGCCTGCCGCCGTCGCTGCAGCAGCTCAGCTCGGTGTACACGGCCTGGGTGGAGCAGCTTCGCGCCGCGCCCCGCGCCAGACAGAGCGGCTGGCGGCGCACCTTGTCGCTCCTGGCCTTAGACACCCTGGCGCTGATCGTGCTGATCGTCGGGCACAGCGTCGTCGGGCCGATCTTAGAGGACCAGCTCGTCGAGTTGGCGCACATCGACAAACATGTGGCGAGCTGGGGCATCATGCTCACGGCGCTGATCGTCGCCGCGCCGCTGCTCTTGGGTGTGGTGCAGCTCAGCGCCACCTTGGGCGAGCAGCTCGTCGCGCCGCTCACGCCGTCCGATGGCGCCCGGGCACCGGGCCTGTTTGTGGCCTTGGGCCTGCTCGTGCGGGCGGCCCTGCTCGGCCTCGTCGGACTGATCGTGCTCGTGTTCACCTTGCCGTTCTTGCCCCCCCTCTCGGCCTTGTTCTCGCTGGGGCTGCTCCAGGGCCTGCTCGTGCTCTTGCTGTTGCGGCGCACCGGCATGAAGGGCGGGCAAGTGGTCTCTGGCGCGCGGTTTGTCGCCGAGGCCCTGCTCCAAGGCGCACACTCGGGCCGCGAACAAGACGACACGGCCCACGGCCAAGGCCACGCCGAGCCACTGCTCCAGAACGAGCAGGTGCGCCTCAAACCGAACGATCACGCCGTGGGCCGCACCCTCGTCGAGCTTGATCTGCGCGCCCGCACCGGCGCCACCGTCGTGGCGCTGCGGCTGCCCGATGGCAAAGGTGTGGCTCCCCAAGGCCGCGAGGCCCTCGGCGAAGGCACCACCTTGGTGCTTGTCGGGGAGCGCGCGGCGCTCGCGGCGGCGACGGCGCTGCTGCAGCGGGGGCCGGAGGGGCTGGAGGGCTAAACGCCTCACGCCAAAAAAATGGGGCCGCCATGTGGCGACACCAGGGTTGTGCCGAAACATCCCCTGCATTCGGCGAGAAGCCTACAAGGGAAAACTCGGCACCGTCACGAGATACCCGAGCCGAGGCGCGCCGTCAAACAACACGCCTCGATGTCGCCGCCCCCACGCCTTAGACCCCCCGCGCGTCCGGCGGCCAGATGATCTTGTGGAGCTGCACCTGCACTCGGGCGGGCAGGCGCTCGGCGAGGGTCCAGTCCACGAGGTCTTCAGGGCGCACGGCGCCGAAGACGGGGGAGAGCAGCAGCTCTCCGGCGCGCTCGTTCAGGCTGTGCTCACGGATGACCTGCGCCGCCCACTCGAAGTCGGCCCGGGAGGCGAGCACAAACTTCACCTCGTCTTTGGGCTTGAGCAGGGGGACGTTGGACCACAGGTTCTTCGCCGCCTCGCCGGAGCCTGGGGGCTTGAGGTCCAGGATGATGTGCACGGCCTCGGGCACTCGCTCGATGGAGATCGAGCCCGAGGTCTCCAAGAGCACCTGATGCCCGGCGGCGAGCAGGCGCTCCATGAGCGGGATGGCCTGGCGCTGGGCGAGGGGCTCGCCGCCGGTGACCTCCACTAGACGCACCCCCAAGGCGCTGACCTCGGCCACGACGTCGTCGATCGCCCGGTGGGCGCCGCCCTTGAAGGTGAAGGTGGAGTCGCACCACACGCAGCGCAGGTTGCAGCCCGCGAGGCGCACGAAGGTGCAGGGCAAGCCGACGAAGCTCGACTCGCCCTGAACGGAGGTGTAGACCTCGATGACGCGCAGGCGCTCATCGAGGGGGATCGTCGTGGTCATGCCCCGGATATAAGACGTACATTCCACGACGGCGAGCCTGATGCCCAACCCCTCCCCGCCCTCCGCAGACGGCCTCTTGGGCCTCGTCGGCGCCACACCCCTGGTCGAGCTCACCCGCGTCTCGCCCCGACCGGGCCGCCTACGGTTCTTCGCCAAGCTTGAGGGCCAGAACCCCTCGGGCAGCATCAAGGATCGTATCGCCTTGGCCATGGTCCTCGACGCCGAGCGCCGCGGGCTCATCGGCCCTGGCAGCACGCTCATCGAGGCGAGCACGGGCAACACCGCCATCGCCTTGGCCATGGTCGCCCGGCGCCGGGGCTATCACCTCAAGGTCGTCGTGCCTGAAGGCGTGGTGCCGTCCATCGCCGATGTGCTCTCGTTGTACGGCGTCGAGCTGTGCTGGGTGAAGCCCAAGGCGGGCATGGTCGGCGCGATTGAGGCCGCCAGCGAGATGTCTGCCCGGGGCGAAGGCCACGCCCTGCGCCAGTTCGACAACCCGGTGAACGTGCTCACCCACATGACCACCACCGGCGCGGAGATCGCCGCCGCTTTGCCCCGGGTGGACGTGTTCGTCGCCGGGATCGGCACCGGGGGCACGCTCATGGGGGTGAGCCGCCGCCTTCGTGAACAAAACCCGGCGCTGCGCGTGATCGGCGTCGAGCCGCGGATGGGCGAGCGGCTGCAGGGCCTCCGCAGCCTCAACGACGGCTATCACCCTCCCCTTCTGGACCTCGACGCCCTGAGCGCACGTTACCTCGTCGGCAGCGACACCGCGCTGAACATGATGCGCCGGGTGGTGCGTGAGGAGGGCGTGATGGCCGGGGTCTCCTGCGGCGCCGTGCTGCACGCCGCGCTCCAGGCCACCCGGGAGCTGGAGGAGGGCATCGTCGTGTGTATGTTCAGCGACGGCGGCTGGAAGTACCTGCCCGCGAGGCCGTGGGAGGCCGCGGCGAACCACGACCCCAACTTAGACGAGACCCACTGGTGGTGAGTTTGGCCTAGGCCTCGCCCAGATTACGCCTCACCTTCTGGGCCCCCGGCCAAGGGCGACGCGCTCCAGGTGTCGCGCAGGTGCCCACGCCCGAGGATGACCTGGGCGATGGGGTATCGGTGGTGCAGGTCGAGCAGGCGGCTGAGCAGGTCTTCGATGGCCAAGAAGCTCGCCCGGCCCAGATCGACGTCGTAGACCACACCTTTGCCGCCACGGCAGGGCTGGGGGTCGGAGATGTAATGAACGCGGCCGCCGTCGCGGGTGCCGAAGCGCCCGTTGAAGCCGCTCTCGTACCACTCGCCGATCACCGGATCGAGCTGGGCCACGGCGTCGCCGGACTCAAAGAGCACCTGCACCGGGAGCTGATCCCAGGGGCATTGGGAGCTGATGTACAGCTCAAAGGAGCGCTCGCCGGTGTTGAACAGCACGACGGCGCGGGCCAGGGGCTCTAAGCCTGCCACGGCGACGACCATGGGCTGATCCCCGACCTGACCGGCCTGGCCGGTGGAGGGATCCACCAAGTCGACACGCACCCCAGCGTAGGGGCGCGCGCCGTCGGGGATGGACGGGACGAGGCGGCCGTCGGGGGCGCGGCGCATGCGGGCGCACTCCGACATCCAGCCCTTCTCTTCCATCTCTTTGACGGTCTCGTCGAAGAACTCGACGTAGCTGTCGCGGTGGGCGACGAGCAGATCCCGGGGCTCGCGGCCCTCGGTGCCATCGGCCATGGCCTTCACGGCGCGCACGAGCTCTCCGGCGGCCTCGATGAAGGTGTCCTCGTCGCGGTCCTCATTGATGTAGAGGGCCAGCTCAGAGAGGGCCTCGTCGATACGACCGCAGGCCAGAAGCAGGTGCGCGCGGGAGGCGCGGGCCCGGGGGGTGCCGTCGTCGAGCTCCAGAGCGTCGTCGTAGGCCTTGAGCGCCCGGGCGGGCTCGTCCATGTCTTCGCTGGCGGCGGCGACGCCGAGCTGCACCTGCACCAAAAACTCGGGCGGGGCGCCGGCCTTCCAGCCCATCTCTAAGGCCTGCTCCAACAGCGGCCGGGCGCGACCGGGCTCACCGAGCTGCAAGAGCACAACGGCCATCGCCTGATGAAGATCGGCGCGGGGCTCACCCGCGGCCTCCATCGCGGCGACGAGGTGGTCTCGGGCTTTGCGGGGATCCCCGCCGTGCAGGGCTTGCATCGCCTGCTGAATCAGCTCCTCGACGGTCATGGGCTCGATGCTCCTAGAAGGGGTGCGTCTGATGCGCCGAGAGAATATCATCCCCGGTTCACGAATCACCGACCGAGGCGAACGTGCCGCTCTCCGACGCCCTGCTCCAAGACATTCAAGACGCCCGCGCCCACTCGATGCCCACTCTGCGGGCCACGGCGCCGGCGCTGGAGGCCTTGCTCTACACACCTTTCCCCTGCCTTGACCACGGCTTCGTGCGGATCGTGGACTACATGGGCGACGATGACGCCGTGGTGCAATCGGCGCGGGTGTCGTATGGCCGGGGCACCAAGGCCAGCCGCACCGACCGGGGGCTCATCCGTTACCTCATGCGCCATCGGCACACGACGCCGTTTGAGATGTGTGAGCTCAAGCTCCACGTCAAGCTGCCGATCTTTGTGGCCCGGCAGTGGATTCGTCACCGCACGGCGAACGTGAACGAGATCAGCGCGCGGTACTCCGTGCTCGACCGGGAGTTTTACCTGCCCCGGCCAGAAGACATCGCCACGCAGTCCAAAGACAACAAACAAGGCCGCGGCGAGGCCCTGAGCCCTGAGCAGACCGAGGACGTGCTCGCCGCCTTGCGGGAGGACGCCGAGCGCGCCTTCTCTCGTTACGAGGGGCTCCTGGAGGAGCAGTCTTTGGCGCGGGAGCTCGCCCGCATCGGCCTGCCGCTCTCGGCGTATACGCAGTGGTACTGGAAGGTTGACCTGCACAACCTCCTGCACTTCTTGTCGTTGCGCCTCGACCCCCACGCCCAGCTTGAGATCCGGGTGTACGCCGAGGCCATCGCCCAGGCGGTGAAGGCGTGGGTGCCGCTCTCGTGGGAGGCCTTTGAGGACTACCGTTTGGGCGGCGTGGCGCTCTCGGCCCAAGGGTTAGACGTGGTGCGGCGTCTGCTGCGCGGCGAAGAGGTTCGCCAAGAGCAGAGCGGCTTGGCGCCCCGCGAGTGGCGGGAGCTGATGGACCTCTTGGAGCGCGACGAGACGAACCCCTGAGCCCGCCGGGGGCGCAGGGGCTCAGAGGTGGGCGCCCGGTCGTGAGGGCTCAGCTCATCTCGGCGCGTTGGCCCTGGCGCATGTCTTCAGTGACCAGATCGAGGAGCGTCGTGGAGAGCTCGATGATCTGCTCATGGGAGAAGCCTTCGCCGCGGAGCTGGCGGTAAAAAGACTTGGCGACCGCGGAGTTGCGGTTGCGGAGGAGCTCGTTGGAGCGGTTGGACGTGTTCATGGTGATCTCCCTCTTGACCCGCTCTATTCTAAGCAAGAGTTGTGCCGGATCTTGACCGCGCCCCCAGCGCCGGGCACGGGATCTTCGGGGTCTGATCCACCTTCAGACGATGTCTATCCTTCTGACCGGTCCTTACGCGGGTTCGCGCCAAACTTGGGCTTTTTGAGCGCGCCGGGTACGCGCTCCCCCAAATCACGGCCAGACGCCCAGAGCCAAGACGGGCCTCGCCGCTGTCCTCAATGACGAGGTCAGTGCGAAGCCCGCTTCGCTCCTTGGGCGCCCGCGGCGCGCAGGGCCTTACGCGCTCTCGCCGGAGCGCTCCAGCTTCTTGATCGCCATCTGGACATACTTGCGGATGTTCGGGATGTCGGGATCTAAGGTGTAGGCCTTCTGGAGATCGAGGAACGCCTCGCGGTACGACTTCTTGTAGTAGTACGAGATGCCCCGGCGGCAGCGCGCCATGGCGTGGTTGGCGTCGACCTCGATGGCCGAGTCGAAGAACTCGATGGCGCGGGTGTAGTCTTTGCGGGCGAAGAACAGCTCACCCATAGCGACGAGGGGCTCGGGGCCGTTGGGATCGAGGTCTTCTGCCTTCTGGAAGTCGGACATCGCCGCGGCGTAGTCGCCCAGGTCGAGCCAGCAGCGACCGCGGCCCAAGAAGGCGTCGACGTGGTCGGGCTTGAGGTCGAGCAGGTCGGTGTAGGCCATGGCGGCGTTGTTGAGGTCGCCTTGTTCGAGGGCCTCCTGCGCCGTCTTCATCAAGGCGGCGAGCTGGGCCTTGTCGACCTCCTCCACGGGGCGGAGGCTCGCGGCGTTGAGCTCGTCGGGGTCGTCGTTGGGGGGCTCGTCGCCGCCGAGCTGCAGGCGAGGCTGCTCCACCTCGGGCTCGTCGGACTCGACCTCTTCAGTCTCCATCTCCATCGACGCGATGCTAAAGCCGTCGCTGTCGCCGTCGTCGAGCTCGTACTCCTCTCCCGCGGACTCCATCGGCACGCGGATCTCGTCGAGGTAGTCGAGGCCGACCACACCCAAGGCGTCGCCTTGGGGGGTGAGCTGGATCGCGGCGGCCACGGGGCGGGCGGCGCGGGGATCCTTGATCATCGGCAGGATCGCCGGGCCGAGATCGGGGCCACGGCGCGGCGCGGGCTCGGCGGGGGCCTGACGCGCCGCCGGGGCGGGGTGGTCGAGGCGCTCGTCGTCTTCGATGAGCAGGTCCGCGTCGGCGCGCACGTCCTCGTCGCCGAGGTCGTCGAGGCCCACCCGGGCCAAGGGCGCGGCGGCGGGGCGCGGTGAGCCCCCCGCGGCGGCGGGCACGACGCCGGGGTTGAGGTTCAAGGGCTTGGCGGCGGGGAGCACGCTGGGGCTCTGGGCGGGGGAGGCGCCGCTGGCGCGCCCCAACGCGGCCATGACGCCAGGGTCCATCATCAACATCGTGCGCTCTTGCTCGTCCTCATCCGGGTGAGGCGGCGGCGGCGCGGGCTTGGGCGGCGCGGGCTTGGGGCCACCAGAGAGCTCGGCGAGGCTCTGGGCGATGGCGTCGCTGATGGACTTGCCGATGTCGCTGGGCGCCGGCGGCGGTTTGGGCGGCGGCGGCGCAGCGGCGGGCGCGGGCTCCCCCAAGAGGTCGAGGAGCATCTCCCGAGTGAACAGCTCCGTGGGCTCGGGGTCCACCTCGGGGGCAGCCTGGGCGAGGCTGGCCTGGGCGGGGCTGGCCGACGGCGGCGCGACCGGCGCGGGGCTGGCCTGGGCGGGGCTGGCCGACGGCGGCGCGACCGGCGCGGGGCTGACCGGGGCCGACACCACGGAGGGGCTCGCCTGGGCGAGGGCGTCGAGCCCGCGGGCCTGGCCGGGATCTTCGATGTCTTCGAGGAGGAGCTGCTCCAAGGCCTCGATGGAGTCGACGTGAACGACCTTGGGCTCTACCGCCTGGGGCTCCTCAGCGGGGCGCGGCTCTTGCTGGCGCGGGGACTCGTCGGTGGCGGGATCCTCCACGTCTTCGGCGGCCTGGGACGCGGCGGCGGCTCCAATCCCGGCGGCGACGACGCTCCCTGGCACAGAGGGGCTGTCCTCGGTGTCGTCTTCAGCGACGTCCTCCTCCGAGGGCTCCTCGACAGGCTCGGCGACGGGCTCCACGGCGGCGGGCTCCACGGCGAGCTCCGGCGCCACGGGCAGGGCCTGCACGGGCAGCTCGGCGATGGGCGGCTCGGCGGGGAGATCAAGGAACGGCAGGCTGCCGAGGGGCTCGGTCAGCTCGGGGTCGGTCAGCTCGGGCGGGGCCGCGGCCTGCTCGACGCCGGGATCGGTGACCTCGGGATCGGCCGACGCCTCGTCGTGGACGACGGGGGCGGTGATCTCGGGATCGACGTCGTCCTCAGCCTGGGCGACGGGGAGCTCGTCCACCGGCGCGGGCGACTCCACATCGAGCACCACACCCTCGATCTCTTCGTCTCGCACGGGCTCCACCGCGGCGCGAAGGGCGGCGAGGCGGAGGCTGAGCGGGCGGAGGCGGACGTGCAGCGCCGGGAAGCGGGAGCCGACGTGCTCAAGGCGCGCGGCCTCCTCGGCGCGGTGACGCGCGAGGGGGGCGAGCTCCAAGACGGAGAGCGCGGCGCGGGCCTCGCTGAGCGCGGCGGACAGCGCGAGGGCGGGCTCCGACGCGCCCTCGGCGCGGGTGTCGTGGGCCATTCGCGGGAACCTACTTGTTCAGGTTGAGCTTCTGGGCCTTCTGCTGCAGCGCGTCGAGGAGCTCGGAGCGGAGCTTCTCGTGGCGCTCGATCTCACGCTCCAGCGCCTCATCTTGGCGGCGGAGCTCGTCGATCTCGGCGCGAACGCTCTCAAGATCGGCGCTGCGGCGGGTGCGCGTCTGGCGGAGCTGGTCAACCTCGACGTTGAGGGTGTCCAGCTCGATCTCCAGCTCGCTCACGCCGTCGCGCAGGCTATCGCGCTCGGTGAGGCGCTCGCCTTGGCGGCTCTTGAGGTCTTCAGTGCGGGCGCGAAGGGCCTTGACGTCTTGGGAGACGCGGCCGAGCTCTTCGTCTAAGCTCTCGCGGAACCGACGGCTGCGATCGATCTCGAGCTCAGCGGCGATGATGTGGCGCGTAGACTCTTCGGTGTCGGCGACGACACGCTTGAGCTCGGCGACGCGCTCATCGAGGACGCTCTTGAGCTCCGCCTGAAGTTCAGCAAGTCGATCGGTGCTCATGGGCCTCAGCTCTCGGATGTCGGAAGGTTCAGGGGATCACCCACGCGGCGGGCGCGCGGGCCGGGGTCGCTCACTTCGGAGTTTATCTTAAAGGAGGAGAAGCGTCGGCGAGGGCCGGGCACAGAAAAGCCGTCAAGCGTAAACTCTTGTTGGCCCCCACGACGGGGCAGACACCGCCAGAGGGCGCCCGGGAGAAGCCCAGCATGAGCGAGCGTGATCCCCCAAGCGGCGCGGAGCGGCTGGGGCTGGTGATCGTCGAAGAACATCCTGCGCGGCGCCTCGGGCGCGCGGCGGCGCTCTCGGCGCGTTGGCGTGTGCTCGCCTTGGAGTCCGCCGACACCTTGAGCCGGGTGCAGCGCGCCGAGCGACCGGCCTTGGTGCTGCTCTCGGTGGATCCCGCGCACCCCGGCGCCGCCACCCGCGCGGCGCAGCGGGCGAAGACTGAGCTGAGCCCGCCCCGGGTTGGCCTGCTCTGCCACGGGCGCGTGGACGATCCCGCCGCCCTCGTTCTGGGCTGCGGCGCGGACGGCTGGCTGGGCGGTGAGGTCACCGAGGCCACGCTCAACGCCTGGGTGGCGCAGGTGATGCGCGGCGAGCGCCCGATCAGCCAAGACCCAGCGCCACGACGGGGGCTCCTGGGCCGGCTTTGGGGGCGCTGAGGCCGATCGGTGGTTCAGGTCAGCCCGCCCGCTGAGTGCTGCTCGGCGAGCTGCTCCCGCTCAAGCCAAGAGATGCAGGTGACCGGGCAGGCGTCGATGGCGTCCTGGATGAGATCCATCGGGCCCTCTTGTTTGAGCACTTCAGCCTTGGCCTCGCCGGGCAAGGTGAAGACGTCGGCCGTCTGCTCCACGCAGGTGCCGCAGGAGATGCACTCCCATTGGTCAATGGTGAGCACCTTGCCCACGGCCTTGGCGCGGCTGGACTCGTTGTCGACGGGGCCGATGAAGGGCACGCCGTCAGCGGTGTAGTTGATGCCCACCGTGGCGAGGGTGACGTCGCGGCCGTTGGCGCGCATCCGCTCGCGGTACCCTTCGAGGTCGGTGGAGCTGTCGTCGGCGTGGCGGCCCTCTTTGAGGCCCCCGGCGGCGGCCATGGCGGCCAGCGCGGCGAAGGAGGAGGTCTGGGGAGCCTCGACCTTGGCGGGCTCGGCCTTGGGCGCCTCGATGACCGGCGCGGGCTTGGGCGCCTCGATGACCGGCGCGGGCTTGGGCGCCTCGACCTTCACGGGCTCGACGACGGCGGCGGGCTTGGGCGCCTCAACGACGGCCTCCACCTGCACGGGCTCCGCGGCGGGCTTGGGCGCCTCGACCTTGGCAGCCTCTTTTTTCGCCTTCTTGGGCTCGGCCTTCGGCGCCTCGACCTTCACGGGCTCGACCTTCGGCGCCTCGACCTTCACGGGCTCGGCCACGGTGGTGACGGTCACCCCCTGGGCCTTGAGCGCTTGAAGCTCTTGTCTCGTGGCCGCCAGCTCAACCATGAGCTGCCGCACGATGCCCTCCAGGTTGCGGAGGTCAACCCGCAGGTTGTTGAGCTGAATCTCTCGCTCGTCGTAGTCACCAGAGACCGCGGCCTTCTGAAACCCGGCGAAGGCCGAGCCGACCATCGTGCGAATCATCCTGCACCTCATCCTGTGGTCGCGCCCGGGGCAGGGCGCTCGCGCCGACACAGCGTAGCGGAGCAGACCCCGGGGCAGCAAGCCTAAGCGTGTTGGACGCTCAGAATTGCGCGCTCAAACGGCCTCTTCCCACGCCTCGACAAAACGCTGCGCCCGATCGGCGAGGGGCTGGAGCTGGTCGTAGACCTGGCGATCCTCAACCTCGGTCTGGAGCCGCACAAAAAACGCCTCGTCGAGCACGAGCTGGTCCCCCACCCGACGGGCGACGCCGAGGCCCTGGAGGATCTCCGCGAGCTGCTCCCCGGTGACCCCGGCTCGGGGGCGGCGAATGACGAGCCAACCTTGTTCGCTGCACAGCTCGTCCAGCAGGAGGAGCAGCTCCCCGACCCGCTTTCGACCCCGCCAGAGCTCGACGCTGCCGTCGCGCAGGCGCAGCACCCGACGCCAGCCCGGGCGGCGATGCAAGATCAACAGCGCCGTCAACAAGGCGAGGTGGGGCACGTTGGCCACGGCCCGAAGGCGTAAGGTGACCTGATCGGGGATGGAGCGGCCTTGGGGCTCACCCGTGGCGAAGACGCCGCCGTGCACGAGCTCTCTGCGGTCGGTCACCCGCGGCAGACCCACACCGTTCTTGGCCTGACGGGCGCGCTCCAACAGGCGGTTGGCTTCAGCGATGCCCCCGGCCAAGGCCGTGAGGTTCGACGGCAAGGCGAAGAACAGGCCCTCTTGGTCTTGAAGCTCCAGAAACGAGCCGGTCTGGGCGCTGGGCTCGGGGCCGGTCTCTCCGGCAATGGGGAAGTCGTCGATGGAGCGGCCCAAGAGCACCCGCTCCAGATCTTTCACCAGCCGCGACGGCGTGACCGTCTCGCCGAAGACCCGGCGATCCCACGACGTGAAGCGCTCGCGGAGCTGGCCATACCGCACCGCCGCGCCGGGGTGACCCGAGGCCGCCTGGCGCATGTTGTCCAGGTACTCCCGATACCGAGGGTCGGAGAGCGCGACGCCGGCCACGGTCTCGGCCAGCTCACGGCGCCACACCGCCCCCCAGCTCCCGACGAGGCGATCGCCCACACGGAAGGCGTCGCCGCGGCGCACGGCCATCTCGGCGTAGCCCCCCACCGCCACCCCTTCAGCGCCGCCTTTGTCGAGCACGGCGCGCAGGTGACCGAGGCTCAGCTCGCCATTGTCCAGAAGCGCGCGGAGCACGAGGCGGTAGACGTCGGGGGACTCGGGGCCGACGAGCTTTGGGGCGAGGGTCTCTTCAGGGGGCTTGGCGGCCTGATCGGGGCCGAAGTCTAGCGCGAGCTGCTGGGCTTTGGGGCGGCGGGGCCCCAGGCGTAAGGCGGGCTCCAGGAGGCTACGCACAGCGCTGGCGCGGCGTTTGGCCGTGGCCTCGGCCATGTCCGGCGCCCACTGCTGGATGAAACGACCCAAGGCCTCGGTGTCGGGGAGCTCGTCGCGGCCGGTCATCAACTGCACCACGAAGTCGTTCGCCCACGCCGCCTGCGCGTACACCCGAGGGCGATCGGGGCCCGCGAAGACGTACTCCAGCCCAAGCTCGGTGAGCTGCAGCCGCCCGCCTACGGCGTCCGTCGTGGTGAGCCCCAGCCACTCCCCGGCCTGGCTGTAGTAGTGGACCGTGCGCAGCTCACAGTCGAGGATCTCGGCGATGGATCGTGGCTCACGCACCCCCTGGCCGATCAGCTCCATCACCCGGGCGAGCAGGCGCGGGCTGTTCGCGTTGGGGATCAAGACGTTTCGAGGCGGACGAGCGGCCATCGGTGTATCGGGGCTGAGAGGGGTGACTTGATGCGTCACCTCAACTTAACACTTGACAACACAAATTGAGATCGGTGAACCTGGGGAATGTGAGATTCCCTCCCAGAACGCGGGAGATCGGGCCTTGCACGATCCTTCTCGCCGAGAGCGCCCCATGAGCCGTCTTCAGCGTCGTGTCGAACATCCAAGTCTTGTCCGGGAGCAGGGCTCCTTCAACCCGGATCAGCACGAGCTGGAGGCCGCGATCCGAGGCCGCACCTCTCGCAAAGTGCGGGCGCACCTGCGGCGTATGGACCCCGTCGTGCTCACCACGCCGCGCTGGTCCGAGCCCCAGGCCTTCTTGGAGGATCTCGCCCTGGACCTCGCCGTGGGTGAGCCCGCCTTGGGCTGCCGAACCGTGTCGTTCCGCCCGCTCAAGGGCCGCCCGGTGACCGAGGCCTGGCACTTCGTGATGCAGGTGCTCGCCCAGCTCTCGGAGCGGGAGTGGACGGAGGTGCGCACGCCGAGCGTCGCCGATCGCCGGGGCCTACGCACGGTCTGCCGGGATCTTTTGCTGCGCGCTCAAGATCACCGCCGTGAGGACGCCCACCCCCAGGTCGCGCTCTTGGGCCACGGCGCCGAGCACCTGCCGGTGGAGGTGGTCGAAGATCTCGGCGAGGCCTGGGCCCGCTTCGCCCAGGAGATCCCCCACGACCGCCGGGCGACGCTCCTGCTCGCGGGCTCTGTGGACGCCCCGGCCCTCACCTTGGACGGCGGGGTGGAGGTCGGGCTGCAAGACTTCGGCGAGGCTGAGGCCGCGGCCACCTTGGTCGGCCAGGCTGGCCCCGCCGGTCGCCGTGAGCTGGAGGGCGCCGCGCGCTTCACCGGAGGCATCCCCGCGCTGGTCACCGCCTTGGGCCACGGCGCGCGCGGCAACGGGTCGATGCCCAGCGGCGAGGCGGCCTTGCTCCGCGCCATCGGGCCCCTGGCCGACGAGATCCGGTACGCCGTCGACATCGCCTCGGGCAAGTCCGAGCTCGCCGATCGCCTCGACAGCCTGCGGCGCGGCGACCCGCTGATCGAGGTGCCTGAGCTCGACCGCCCTCTGGCCTTGGCCGGGCTGCTCAAGCGGGTGCGCCTTCTGGGTGAGGACCGCGTCCTGCTGCGCGCCCCGGCGATCGCCGCGGCCTTGGGCTAACTACCAGATCCCGTACTTCTGGCGGTAGCTCTGGTGCTCGGCGGCGTTGCGGCTGGGGTGCAGCACGCCGTCCTTGTCGTGCAGGTAGTACCAGTACTCGCTGGCGACGGGGTTCATCGCCGCCTGCAGAGAGTCGGCGTT
>Ga0066604_10001250_pt1 | contig 14373 bp, 11 predicted proteins | sample Higcelwee11metaG_FD_59501 | JGI IMG/M metagenome (GOLD analysis project Ga0066604, IMG submission 59501) | Freshwater pond sediment microbial communities from the University of Edinburgh, under environmental carbon perturbations - High... | ecosystem: Environmental > Aquatic > Freshwater > Pond... | reverse complement strand
GATGCTGCATACATGATCTCCGACGGCGTGGGTTACATAAAGCTAAGCCGGTTCTCTGAACAGACAGCCGTGGAATTCGAAGAGGCTGTGGAGAGGCTGCAGCTGCAGATGATGGAAAACCTGATTATTGACCTCCGCGGGAACTCCGGAGGCTATATGGTGCCTGCGGTACAGATAGCTGATGAACTCCTTCCGGCAGAGGAGCTGATAGTATATATAGAGGGGCTCCATACCTCGAGGCAGGAGTACAAATCACAACCGTCAGGGACCCTTACAAGGGCCAGGATAGCCGTACTGATTGACGAAGGGTCAGCCTCGGCCAGCGAGATACTTGCAGGAGCGGTGCAGGACTGGGACAGGGGAGTTGTGATAGGACGAAGAAGCTTTGGCAAGGGGCTGGTACAGAATGGGTTCAGGCTGCCAGACGGATCAGAGATAAGGCTCACAATAGCACGCTATTTTACTCCCTCCGGGCGTTCGATACAGACACCGTACAACGAAGGGTTTGATAAGTATTTCCAGGCATACTACAGCAGGTATTTCAACGGTGAGCTGATCCATCCGGACAGTATTAACCTTCCCGATTCGCTCAGGGCCAACACAATCACAAATAAAAGAGTTGTCTACGGCGGCGGCGGAATCACCCCTGATATCTTTATCCCCTTCGATACAACTTTTTACTCAGACTATTACCGTGATCTTATCAGGACCTCCACGCTGACCAGTTTCATGGTTGCCTACACAGACCGCAACCGTAAGGACCTGACACGTAAGTACAAGACTTATGAGCGTTTCAGTGAGGAGTTCACCTTTGATAATGAGACTCTTGAAGCCCTGAAGGCAGCAGGGGAGAAGAACAAGGTAAAGTTTGACCAGGCACAGTATGATGTTTCCGCCCCCGAGATGAAGAGGGTGATGAAAGGACTGGTGGCCCGCGACCTGTGGGACATGAACGAGTATTACATGGTTGTCAATGAGGATGACTATGCAATCGCCCGGGCGATGTCTATCCTCACTGACCAGGCCCTTTACGACCGGCTGCTCGGTTACAGGAAGGAGCTGGAATGAAGATGCTGGCGAAGACCCTCCTGGGCCTTGAGGAGGTACTGGCTGCCGAACTCAGGGACATGGGTGCCACAGGGGTCACAATCCTTAACAGGGCAGTGGCCTTCGAAGGGCCCAAGTCGATGCTCTATACTGTCAACTTCAGAAGCAGGCTTGCATTGTCAGTACTTGTGCCTGTAGCCTCGTTTAATATGGCATCGCAGAAAGACCTGTATAACGGTGCAGTTGCGGTTGACTGGGATCAGTACATAGATCCTGAAAAGACATACGCTGTGTCGGCCGTAGTCAACTCCAGGCATTTCACCCACACAGGCTACCCGGCACTGGTGGTTAAGGATGCTATTGCCGATTTCTTCCGCAGGCTCACGCTTAAGCGGCCTTCAGTAGACCAGAAGTCGCCTGACCTCCTTGTGAATGTACACATCAGCAATGATAAGGTAACCATCTCACTTGACTCAACGGTAACGCCACTGTATAAAAGAGGCTACCGCCACGGGCAGTCAGAGGCGCCATTGAGTGAAGTCCTGGCAGCCGGCATGATAGCTCTTTCCGGATGGAAAGCTGAGACTCCCCTGGTCGACGGAATGTGCGGCTCAGGGACTATAGTTGCTGAGGCGGGACTTATAGCCCGCAATGTTGCTCCCGGGAAATTCAGGAAGAGTTATGGCTTCATGAAATGGAAGGATTACGACCCTGCCCTGTTCAGATCAGTGAAATTTGAGGCAGAGAAGAAAGAGAGAAGGTCTCCGGTGAAAATATATGGATCAGACATATCTCCGGAGGCATGTGCGACGGCAGCTGCAAACACAAGAACAGCAGGTCTGTCTGAGGTAGTTGAGATATCCGAGAAAGATTTTTTCAATACTCCGCCTCCGGCAGCGGAGGGGACGCTTATAATCAACCCCCCCTACGGTCACCGCATGGGCACACCTGACATGGGAGAGTTTTACGGAGCCATAGGATCAGTTCTGAAACATCATTATATGGGTTATACTGCCTGGATACTCTCAGGCGACCAGGCAAGCGTCAAGCTGGTGGCGTTGAAACCGTTCCGCAAATTTGACCTTCTGAACGGCGATATCGAATGCCGCTTCCTGGGTTATGAACTCTACGGCGGAAGCAGGAAAAAGAATGCCTCAGATGTACATTAATCCTGTATTTGCCGTTCATCATGCAACCTTGGTCAAAAAAAGCCTGTCATAGCTTAAAATAATAATATCAGTATGTTGCCTATTAACTACAAACCTCTATTTTTGTTACTTGTTTTAGCTTTGGATACTTGCACAGAAGCCCGATGAGCTTTGATCTTGAAAATCTTGTGAGTGACCTTGATATCAGGGGAGCGATCCTTTATTTTAAAGGAAATGTTGACTCAGAGGTTATCAATAAAGCTCTTGACATGGTGGAAGGTAAGCTTTTCAGAACACGTGAAACCCCAAGACTCAGAAAAAAGGTTTATAACGTGTTGGTGGAGAGCCTTCAGAACCTTTATCATCATGCCGACAATATTCCGAGAGGGTACCATGCGTCCAGGCCTGACAGGTTCGGGCTTGTGTTGCTGGAGAAACTTGGGAAGGGTTACAGGATCACGACATGCAATTTTGTGGCAGCTGTAAGAGTTAGAGAGCTTGAGGAGAAACTGACAAGGATAAATCGCTCTACTCCTGAGGAGATCAAGGAACATTACAAGGACATCCTTAATCACCAGGAGATTACAGCTAAGGGGCTCGGTGGCCTGGGATTGCTTGATATTGCAAGAAAGACCGGTCACAGGATTGATTTCAGGTTTAAAAGATATGACGACCTGAACACAGCTTTCCGACTCAGTGCAGTAGTAGCTCCGGCATAAGACAATTAACAAAAAACAGATAACTATGGAACCGATCATCATTGAAGGAACACCAAAAACCCCGTCAATAAAATTTGACACCAGGGATGGAGTATTTGAGATTAAAGGCAGATCCATACCTGAGAATTCAGTTGAGTTTTATAAGCCGCTGAATGAATGGCTGGATTCCTATATGCAGGTACCCCTTGACAAGACAGTTGTTAATATCAGGCTTGAGTATTTTAATACAAGCTCCTCAAAGTGCATCCTGGACGTTTTCAAGCGCCTTGAGGCAATTCACAGGTCGAAACATGACGTGGAGATAAACTGGTTCTATGAAGAGGATGATGAGGATATGCTCGAGGCAGGTGAGGACTATGACTCTATAATTAAAGTCCCGTTTAAAATGATCGAGATAGTCGAATGATCCCTTGCCTGTAGCAGAGAGATCGGTTAAATTGAAACAGCAGAGGGTGTCCGCCGGATAGGGGGCACCCTCTGAAATTTTTATTCACCCCGGTACTCCTCTGTGGGTGTGCGCACTCTCTCAGATACCACGTTTATACCTCATTACCATTCTGGCCTTGTGCGAAGATTCGAGTATCCTGTGCAAGACTCTGAAATACAGTAGTATATACAGAACGATTGTCATGAACCAGATGACTCCTGTGTTCACCGCAAGAGTGCTGGCGTACAAGCCGAAGATCTGTTTTTGCGGAGCATAGAAGTGTGCCTTGACAAGGGGGTTGACCGGATCATAGAAGATCTGGTCATAGTTCTGATAAAGCCTCTCCTTGTATCTTTTGATCTTGTTCTTCTCATTGTCATTCCTGACGAACTCCTCCAGTGACTCATTCGTATACTGCTTCTTCATCCGGATAAATCCCTCCCTGTCCGCAGCCTCAAAGGCCATGATTTTCTGGTCACGTGCTTCCACAGCATTCTTTGAGACTTCGATATAATACCTCCGCACCCGCTCAATATAGTCACGGGCTGCACCGATTGTCTCCGGTGAGATAATTCCAGGGTCAATCCGGTTAATATCAAAGTGAATGGCGGGAGTGAATCCGAGTTCCTCCTCAATCTCATTCCGGATCAGAATCATGTCACGCCTGTCGGCATCATCAACCCTCTCCCTGTCAATATTGCTTTCGAGCCTTGTAAGAATGCTCTTCATCTCGTTATACCATATGTCCTTCTTGAACTTGGCGATGCTTATGACCTTGTCATACCGGTAGAACTGTTTCTCAAACCTGTTGTTCATGAACTGGTCAACCGCCAGAGCCTCGTAACCCCAGCGGGCTGCAATGATCTCGCCGTACAAGGGAATTGATACCGGTGAGGATATGTTTGGATTAAGCTTGTCATACTTGACAATGATGCCGCTCAGGATGATCTGGGGTATAACCAGAAAAGGGATCAGAATATATATCGTAACAACGGTCTTGAAGCTGTCGGAGATAAGCAGTCCCATCATATTTGATGTGGCCCAGCAGCTGAAGAGTACCAGCCAGTATTCGAGCCACATCCCCCTGACTCCGAAGATAGAGTTGCCAACGATGACGAAGGTGGCGGCCTGGATGGCCGAGATTAGGAATTGCACTCCAATTTTCGAAAGCAGGTAGCTGTTCCAGCTCAGGTTGAGGAAGGCTTCACGCCGTAGTATCTTTCTGTCTTTTATTATCTCTTCTGCACTGACTGTCAGCCCCATGAAGATGGCAACAATGACTGACATAAAGATATAAACTGGCAGGTTGCTATTCTGGAGGAGTGTGTAGGAAGGAATGCTGACACTCTCATCAAAGTACCGGATTATATATGCAAGGAAGAGAGCTAATACCGGTGCCTCCAGCAGGGTTATGGCAAGATACTGCTTGTCAGACAGCTTAGCCAGGATATCCCGTGTGACAAATACAAGGAACTGTTTAAATTTGCCGGGAGTCTTCAGAGTTATCTCCGGGATGCCGATGCCAGACCCGGGATGCGGGGGAGCCTCCTCCTTACGGGAATTGTAGAAAACGCTCCATTCAGCCGGAGAGACCTTTCGGATGGAGGTCGGCCGCCCGAATTCATCCAGCACCTTTGACTCCACAATACTGAAGATCTGTTCCGGGTTTACATTTCCGCAGGAATGGCACTCACTGTCATTGTATTTGGGAAGCTGCATCCTGTCCTTGAAATACCCGATTGAGCCTACGGGGATGCCGTAGTAGATCATGTACCCTCCTGTGTCAAGAAAGATGAGCCTGTCAAACATTTTGAAGATGTCCGAGGAGGGCTGGTGTATTACAACGAAGATCAGCTTGCCCTTGAGCTTAAGGTCGTTGAGGAGGTCAAGAATATTCTCCGAGTCGAGGGATGACAGGCCGGATGTAGGTTCATCGAGGAAGAGGATAGACGGTTCCCTGATAAGTTCCAGGGAGATATTGAGTCTCTTGCGTTGGCCTCCCGAAATCTTCTTGTTGAGAGGAGTGCCCACCTTCATTTCTTTAATATCATAGAGCCCGAGGCTGTGAAGCACATTCTCGACCCTGATTGTTATCTCCTCATCTCTCAGGTTGCCGAAGCACAGCTTTGCATTATAGAACAGGTTCTCAAAGACTGTAAGTTCCTCTATCAGGAGGTCGTCCTGTGATACGTATCCGACAAGACCCTTTACCTTATCGGCCTCATTATGGATGTTGATTTTGTTGATCAGAACCTCACCCCGGTCGGGTCTGTTTGTGCCGTTCAGAACACTCAACAGTGTTGATTTACCGGCTCCTGAGGCTCCCATTATACCCACCAGCCTGCCTGATTCTTCTGCGAAGCTCATGCGGTGTAGTCCCACCTGGCCACCCTTGAATTTGTATTCAAGGTCTATTACCTCATAGACGACCCTCGAGGCCAGAACGCTTTCATCAAGGAACTGTCGTATTACCTCGGAGTAGTATATGGGCTTGCTGCTCATGAACTTGAGGGAGGCGCCCCGTTCAAAGAGATAGACCTTGTCTTCATGTCTCAGCTGGCCGCTAAGAAGCAGCTCTCCTGTGCCAAATGACCTGACAAAGAGCATGTCAGCCTGGAGCAGGTTCAGAACCCTGACCTGTCCCCTGAATGTGTCATTGACAATGTGATGCGTCTTTTCGTACCGGCTGGTGCGGTCGCTGTCGATAACCAGCACCTGTGAAGATTCAGGTACCTCCGACCGTTTCGACAATACGAACTGTTGTACAAGCTGGTAATCGTCAGGGTTAACATTGAATCCTTCTGCGGCAGTGATAATGAATTCAAGTTCTGTACCACTCACCTCGGAGCCGTCAGAGCGGCAGTACTCAAGGAGCTGTACCAGCACAATAATCTTCTGGTTAAGGGTGAGCTGGGCCCCAATGTCAAAGCATATCTTGATGATCTTGACCGAGATGGCTGCATTCCTGCGGGCTTCCTTACCTTTTTTCAGTCTCTCCTGGGCTTCACTGTAATATGCATCAAAAATCCTGAGATAAGCATCAACACCCTCCTGGTTGAGCTGTGGCCTGAGAAAGGCTTCAACAACCCTGCGCCTGTCTGACTCATTGCCCTGTGCAGGCGCAATGATGGCAAAGAGATGCATCAGGGTATTAAGGATCTTCTCATTCATCCCTCAGGGATTTGGTGTACTTGTATCACAGTATCTGAATGTATAATAACGAAGCGCGATGCCCTATATTATCCGGATTCTGTCAATATGACATGAATTTCAGAGTATGAGTGTTATGGCAAGAAAATTGACCGGTAAGGGAAAACCAGTAAGATGAATTTTGAGAATTTTACCATAAAGGCACAGGAATCGGTGCAGAAGGCATTGACCGTTGCCGGGGGCAAGGGTCACCAGGCGATTGAGAGTGGTCATCTGCTCAAGGGAATCATGACTGAAGCTGAGAGCATTGTTTCATATATCATGTCAAAGGGAGGTGTCAACGCCGCAGCGTTCAGCAAGGCGCTTGACGGCATAATTGAGAGCTATCCCCGTGTCAGCGGGGGAGAGCCATATCTTTCGCCCGGGTCTTCATCGGTACTGACACGTGCTGCTGACTATGCCTCCAGGATGCAGGACAGGTTCGTCTCTGTTGAGCACATAATGCTTGCCTTGTCAGGTGCATCAGACAAGGTCTCGGGGCTGATGAAGGAGAACGGCCTTACAACTGAAGTCATACAGGCCGCTGTCAATGACCTCCGTAAGGGGTCGAAGGTCAGCAGCCAGACCTCGGAGGAGACATATGACTCGCTGAACCGTTATGCAATCGACCTTAATGACCGTGCCAGGGCAGGTAAGCTTGACCCGGTAATAGGAAGGGATGAGGAGATCAGGCGCGTGCTGCAGATACTCTCAAGACGAACAAAAAACAACCCGATACTGGTCGGTGAACCCGGTGTTGGCAAGACTGCAATTGCCGAGGGACTTGCGCACCGGATTGTGCGGGGCGATGTACCGGAGGATCTCATGCAGAAACGTATCTATTCACTCGATATGGGAGCCCTGATAGCCGGGGCAAAATATAAGGGGGAGTTTGAGGAGAGACTTAAATCAGTTGTTAATGAGGTAATTGCCTCGAACGGTGATGTTATCCTGTTCATAGATGAGATACATACCCTCGTTGGCGCCGGCAAGGGTGAGGGCGCCATGGATGCCGCCAACATCCTCAAGCCCGCTCTGGCCAGGGGTGAACTGCGAGCCATAGGAGCGACAACCCTGAATGAATACCAGAAGTATTTTGAGACAGACAAGGCACTTGAACGTCGGTTCCAGGTTGTGCTTATCAGCGAACCGGACAGGGCAGACGCAATCTCAATCCTGAGAGGGCTGCGCGAGAAGTATGAGACGCATCACAAGGTAATAATCAGGGACGAGGCGATCATCTCTGCCGTGGACCTCTCATACCGGTATATTACTGACAGATTTCTTCCTGACAAGGCAATTGACCTCATCGATGAGGCAGCTGCCAGGCTCAGGCTGGAGATGAACTCCGTGCCCGAGGAGATTGATACCGCCGACAGGCAGATAAGACAGCTGGAGATAGAGCGCGAGGCGGTTCGTCGTGATGGTGATACTGCCAAGGAGCAGGAGCTATCGCGTGAGATAGCCGACCTGGCGGCAGAACGTGACGCGCTTAAGGCGCGCTGGCGCTCGGAGAAGGAGCTGGTGGAGAGCCTGCAGAAAAGAAAGCAGGAGGCAGAGGAACTCAGGTTTGAGGCCGAGCGGGCCGAGAGAAGCGGAGACTATGGGAGGGTGGCTGAGATACGTTACGGCAGACTTGTGGAGAATGAGACAGCGGTAGCTGCGCTGCAGAAGGAGATAGACGAGAAGCGGAACACAGGCTCAATGGTGCGCGATGATGTGCGATCCGATGATATCGCTGAGATAGTGGCGCGCTGGACAGGCATCCCTGTTTCACGTATGCTTGAGAGCGAAAAGGAAAAGCTCCTGAGACTGGAGGAAGAACTGCATAAGAGGGTGGTCGGTCAGGATGAGGCAATAGCAGCCGTCTCAGATGCCGTACGCCGCTCAAGAGCAGGCCTTCAGGATGAGAAGCGCCCGGTGGGGTCATTCATCTTCCTCGGCACAACAGGAGTGGGTAAGACGGAACTGGCACGGGCCCTGGCAGAATACCTGTTCAACAATGAGAACCTGATGACCCGCATTGACATGACTGAGTACCAGGAGCGGCACAGCGTATCACGACTGATAGGTGCCCCTCCCGGATACGTGGGATATGATGAAGGGGGTCAGCTTACTGAGGCAATAAGACATAAACCCTATTCAGTAGTACTGCTTGATGAAATTGAAAAGGCGCATCCTGATGTGTTCAACATACTGCTGCAGCTCCTTGACGACGGCAGACTCACTGACAATAAGGGCCGTACGGTCAACTTCCGTAATACAATAGTGATTATGACCTCTAACCTGGGCTCATCACTCATCCGCGAGAGCATAGGGGACAGTGATGGCGTTCTGTCAGATGAGCAGGCTGATAAGCTCAGGGAGGAGCTGGTGCAGATGCTCAGGGGCACCCTCAGGCCGGAGTTTGTCAACCGCGTTGATGAAATAGTCTTGTTCAGACCGCTGACGCTTGAGCAGATCAGGGAGGTGGTGGTGATGCAGTTCGGAAGGGTGTCACAGATGCTTGAAGAGAAGGGGATCAGGAGTGAGATCACCCCCGGGGCGGTGGCATGGCTTGCCGACAGGGGATATGATCCGCTGTTTGGTGCAAGGCCTGTAAAACGAATTATTCAGAAGGAGATAGTCAATGAGCTCTCAAAGGAGATAATTGCAGGTAACATTGATAAGGAGAAAACAATCAGGATCGATGTGAAGGCGGGCAGACTGGTTATGACGAACGTCTAGGAGGGGCCGCTGTGGCTGAAGCTCTCCACACAGCTGGCGCGGTCAGGGTAGATGTCAAGCGACTTGTGAAGCTGGAGAAGCTCAAACAGCTCACGGGCACGCGGGGTGAGCCCGCACAAACGGAAGGTGCAGTAATTTGACCTCGCCACCCGGAGAAAATGGAGGATCATGGCAAAAGCCGTGCTGTCAAGCATGTTTATCCCTCCAAGATCAATCACAACCCTGGTGTAGGGTACCTCAAACATCTTTATGATGGCAGGCCTTATGGCATCTACATTCAGGGCATTAATCCTGTCCGTATTGAAGCTGATAATCTCAACCCCGTCAAGTCTCTCAGAATTAACCATGTCAGATCACCTGTTTTTGCTGAGATAATCGTTAATCTCAGTTATTACCCTGTTGGCGTCTTTCTCGAAATCAGCGATGAAACCTTCATAACGTTCCTTCTGGTCACCGGTCTTGGCGAGAAGTTCAAACTCCTTGAGCATCTTTGACGTGGTATCCATACCCATTACAGTCACTGAACCCTTGGCCTTGTGTGCCAGCAGCCCCAGGTCAAAGTAGCGGGCCTCCCCGTAGAGCTTCTTCATCTCTGTAACAAATTCCGGGATCTGGCTGGTGAAGATACCGGCAATCTCCTCCATAGTGGCCTTGTCTCCGCCGGTGATATTCACCAGGTATTCCGGGTTGAATGTTATATATTCCATCTGCTTGGATTTGATTTCGGGTACAAATATAAAAATATTGATCCCATCAGACTATGACTTATGTCTGAAAGGGTGATTCAAAAATGACTTATTGCAGGTTTTTATCGGCCGAAAAATCCTACTTTTGCTTTAAATCCAAAACTTTTCAAAATGAAAAATACGCCGTTTCTTAAGTACCATCAGGCCCTGGGAGCCAGAATCATTCCGTTTGCCGGTTATAACATGCCTGTTGAGTATGTCGGGATAACTGAAGAGCACATCACAGTGCGTGAGAAGGTGGGGGTTTTTGATGTTTCACATATGGGTGAATTCTGGGTCAACGGTCCGCGTGCCCTCGATTTTCTTCAGTATATTACCTCAAATGATGTTTCAGCACTTACCGACGGCAAGGTACAGTACACATGCTTTCCCAACGGTAATGGGGGGATAGTGGATGATCTCCTTGTTTACCGCCTGACGGCCGAGAAGTACCTGCTTGTTGTCAATGCGGCGAACATAGAAAAGGATTGGGAGTGGTGCGTTAAGCATGCTGCCCGTTTCGGTATTGAGACCGGGCCCGGGAAGGCAATGCATAATGCCTCTGAATGGACAGCACAACTGGCTGTACAGGGCCCCCTGGCCCTTGAGGCCATGCAGAAACTGACGGATGAGCCGGTTACGGATATGGAATACTACACCTTCAAGGTGCTTAAATTTGCCGGAATAGAAAACGTTATATTTTCCACCACCGGTTACACCGGTTCCGGAGGCTGCGAGATCTATGTCAGGAACGAAGACGCACCGCGTCTGTGGGAGGAGGTTTTCAGGGCAGGAGAGGAGTATGGCATCAGGCCGGTAGGCCTTGGCGCAAGGGATACCCTTCGTCTTGAGATGGGGTTCTGCCTCTACGGTAATGATATTAATGATACAACATCGCCGATTGAAGCCGGCCTGGGCTGGATTACGAAGTTTGTACCCGGAAAGGACTTCATTGACAGGGACCTGCTGCTCAAACACAAGGAGGAGGGAACGGAGAGACGGCTGAAAGCCTTTGTCATGATTGACAAGGGCATCCCAAGGCAGCATTATGAGGTTGTTGACGGGGCCGGAAATATAATAGGAGAGGTGACTTCAGGCACAATGTCACCGATGCTGAAACAGGGCATTGGCATGGCATACCTGGCCAGAGGATTCTGGAAAACAGATACTGAAATATTTATCCGCGTAAGAGGCAGGGACCTTAAGGCTAAGATTGTTGCTCTCCCGTTCTACAAGCAGTGATCTGCGCCTTAAAACAGTTCGCGTGATGACAGTAAGGGACCTTGAAATATGCTTTTCTCCCGCAATTTTCGATGCGTATGCCGACAGTGATGCTGTCGTGGTCGTCGTTGACGTCCTGCGTGCCACAAGCTCCATCTGTACTGCTTTTGCCAACGGAGTAAGCGAGATTATTCCCGTTGCCACAGTGGAGGAGGCCAGGGAGATGAAGGAAAGAGGTTATCTCCTCGCAGCCGAGCGCGACGGTTTCGTACTTGACTTTGCCGATTTCGGAAACTCGCCGTTTAATTTCAGCCCAGAGAAGGTCAGGGGAAGAACCGTGGTCTACAGCACCACCAACGGGACGGGTATAATGAAACGGGCCTCGGAATGTCATGATGTGGTCATAGGCTCGTATCTGAATTTTACTTCGCTCTGCGTGTGGCTGGAGAAGCAGGACCGGAAAGTGGTGATTGTGTGTGCCGGCTGGAAGACCCGTTTCAGCCTTGAGGATGCCGTCTGTGCAGGAGCCATAGCTCACAGGCTGATCAGTGGTGGCAGGTTCACAACTGTCTGCGACTCGGTGCATGCTGCAACAGATCTTTGGATGGCTGCAAAGGCTGACCTTCCCGGCTATATCGAGAAGGCCGCACAGAGATCCAGGCTGAGAGACAAAGGGCTGGATGACTGTCTGGAATATTGTCATACATTTGATGTGACGGATGTAATACCGGTAGTGAGGGACGGCATGCTGGTAGCCATGATGCAAGGGCCGCACGGTCCGGAGACACCTTCTCTCCCCGGGGACGGAATAACGGAAACAAACTAAACAAAATAAACTTTTAGAACATGAAAAAGCACAATTTTTACGCAGGACCTTCAATCATGCCTCAGTATACAAATGAGAAGGTGATTGAAGCGATCAGGGATTTCGAAGGAACAGGCCTCTCAATCATGGAGGTCTCTCACCGCAGCAAGGAGTTTGTGGCTGTTATGGATAGCGCTGTAGCACATGTGAAGGAGCTTCTTGAAGTCCCGGCCGGATATTCGGTCATCTTCATAGGTGGCGGAGCAAGTCTCCAGTTTGCAATGGTACCGATGAACATGCTTGAGAGAAAGGCAGCCTACATCAACACCGGCGAATGGGCAGGCAAGGCCCTGAAAGAGGCTAAGCTGTTCGGTGAGGTCGTAGAGGTTGCTTCCTCCAAGGACCGTAACTTCAACTACATTCCAAAGAACTATGTTGTTCCGGCTGACGCTGACTATTTTCACATCACAACCAACAACACAATCTTCGGGACCGAATGGAAGAAGGATCCTGACGTGGCCATCCCCGTTGTGGCAGACATGTCATCGGATATTTTCAGCCGCCCGTTGGATGTATCCAAGTATGCAGTCATCTACGGCGGAGCCCAGAAGAACCTTGCACCTGCCGGTGTGACCTTCGTGATCATCAAAGACGATGTCCTCGGTAAAGTCACCCGCCCCATCCCGACGATGCTTAACTACAAGACCCATATCGAAAAGGAGTCTATGTTCAACACACCACCCGTTCTTCCGGTGTTCGCAGCTCTTAAGACCCTTGAATGGCTGAAGCAGAAAGGTGGAGTAGGGGCTATGCATAAGATCAACCTTGAGAAGGCTGCCCTGCTTTACGACGAGATTGAGAGCAGCAAGCTGTTCAAGGCCACCGTACCTGATCATGAGGACAGGTCAATTATGAATGTATGTTTCGTCATGGCTGACAGCTATACAGAACTTGAGAAGGAGTTTGCTGCATTTGCAAAATCAAAGGGCATGATAGGTATTGAAGGTCACCGCTCTGTAGGAGGTTTCCGAGCCTCTCTCTACAACGCTATGCCGCTGGAAAGCGTCAGGGCGCTGGTTGATTGCATGAAGGAGTTCGCGAATAAATATTAAAATAAGAGACCATGAAAATTCTTGTAGCCACAGACAAACCCTTTGCACCCGTCGCCATCACCCAGATACGCGAGGTGGCTGAGAAGGGTGGGCATACACTGGTCCTGCTCGAGAAATACAAGACCCCGCAGGAGCTTCACGCTGCGGCAGCAGATGCCGACGCCATGATAGTCCGTTCAGATATCATCGATGAGGCCGTGATAGCTGCAGCACCCAGTCTCAGAATAGTTGTAAGAGCCGGCGCAGGCTATGACAACCTTGACCTCAATGCATGCACTGCACGCAACGTTGTGGCAATGAATACACCCGGACAGAACTCAAATGCTGTTGCCGAGCTGGCATTCGGCATGATGGTTTATTCAGCCCGCGGAGGATTTGACGGCAAGACAGGATCAGAGCTTGCGGGAAAGAGCCTTGGCCTTCACGCTTTTGGCAACGTAGGAAAATGCATGGCACGGATTGCTACAGGTTTCGGCATGAAGTGCTTTGCCTTTGATCCGTTCGTTGACAGGAAAGTCATGTTGGACGCCGGGGTGACACCCGTTGAGACGCTGGAAGAGCTCTATACCGCCAGCCAGTATGTATCACTACACATTCCTGCCAACGACAGGACGAAGAACTCCATCGGTGAAAATCTGCTCTCTCTGATGCCACAGGGAGCCGTGCTGGTGAATACCGCCCGCAAGGAGGTCATCAATGAGGCATCGCTTGTCGGGATCATGGAGAAGAGGAGTGATCTGAAGTATCTTTCAGACATCGCCCCGGACAATGCGGAGGTCTTTGCAACCAAATTCCCCGCACGCTTTTTCTTCACCCCTAAGAAGATGGGAGCCCAGACGGAAGAGGCAAATATAAACGCAGGAGTGGCTGCAGCCAGGCAGATTGTTGCTTTCTTTGCAACAGGTGACGAAACCTGCAGAGTAAACAAACCCAAATAGAAAACAGAATTTCAATATATGGCTGTTGTTAAACCTTTCCGGGGGCTGAGACCGCCGGCCGGTATGGCGTCGGAGATCGCCTGTCTGCCCTATGATGTGATGAATTCCGAAGAGGCCGCCGTGATGGCGCAGGGAAGTGAAAAGTCATTGCTTCATATTACCAAATCGGAGATAGACCTGCCGGAGGGTACTGATGTGCATTCCGAAGAGGTCTACCGCAAAGCCGCGGAGAATTTCGCCGAATGGCAGAAGCGGGGATGGCTGGTTCAGGACAGCGAGTCGCACTATTACATCTATGCCCAGACAATGAATGGC
>Ga0066604_10001241_pt1 | contig 14445 bp, 15 predicted proteins | sample Higcelwee11metaG_FD_59501 | JGI IMG/M metagenome (GOLD analysis project Ga0066604, IMG submission 59501) | Freshwater pond sediment microbial communities from the University of Edinburgh, under environmental carbon perturbations - High... | ecosystem: Environmental > Aquatic > Freshwater > Pond... | reverse complement strand
GGCGTTCGCAGATGTGCATGAGCCCCAAGTTTCGCGCTCACGGCGTTCGCAGATCTGCATAAGCCCAAAATTTCGCGCTCACGGGATTCGCAGGGTTGCATGAGCGCCAAATTTCGCGCTCACGGCGTTCGCAGATCAACGCTCGGGCGAACGGTCACCGACTCAGCCACCACCCCCGCGTCTTCTTCTCGACCTTCTCCCCGAAGATCTTCGCCTTCAGCCCCCTCAGGTCATCGCTCACCGCGCTGCGGGGCGCGTGCTCCACCACGCTCAGGCCCTCGTTGAGCGCGCCGTTCACGGCGTCGTAGTCATTCGCGAGGGTCCACAGGCCTGGGATCTTGAGCTGGGCGGTGAGCTCGTCGCGGTCGGGCTTGCGGCGGGGGTTGTAGCGGTTGATCACGACGTGGAGCTGGTCTTTCTCTAAGCCCATGTCGGTGAGCAGCTTGAGGCGGCGCACGGCGGTGCGTAGGGACACGATCTCTTGATCGGTCACGAGCACGACGTGGCTGGCCTCGGCGAGCACCGCGCGGCCCGCGTCCGCCATGGCCGAGCCGGAGTCGACGATGACGTGGGTGAAGGTGCGGCGCAGCACACCCATCAAGGGGGCGATGTCTTGTTCGGTGACGGTGGTGGTGTCGATGTCCTCTTCAGGCTGGGGCAGCACCCACAGGCCGGACTCTTTGCGCACCACGGCGCCGCGCACCTTGTTGACGTCGAGGCGGCTGAGGTTCGCCAGGAGGTCGTGGGTGGTGTAGCCGGTCTTGAGGTTGATCGCCGAGATGAGGTCGCCGCCCGCTTGGTCCAGATCCACCACCACGGCGGCGTTGCGCTTCTCTTGGGCGATGACATGCGCGAGGCCCAGGGCCACGGTGGTCACGCCCACGCCGCCGCGGCTGCCGGTGACGGCGATGACCTCCGCGCTGCCTTCGCCTTGACCGGCCACACGCTCGGCGAGCTCGGTGACCACTTCAGCGAGGCGGGCGGCGTCGCGGTAGGGGTGGAGCAGCTCGCGGCAGCCGGCGCGCATGGCGGCGAGGAGGTTGTCCTTGGCGTCGGCGTCGCCCAACATCACCAGCTCCATGCGGGTGTGCGGGGCGATGGAGCGCGCGACGCGCAGGGCGTCCTCAAAGTCGCGGGTGCCGTTCACGAACAGGAGCTGGGTGCCGACCTCCTCGATGGCGTGAACCGGGGCGTAGTGATCGGGCCAGGCGCCGACGGGCACGGCCACCTGCGCGAGGGCCTGGCGCAGATGGGCCTCTAAGACGCTGGTGCCGCCGAGCAGTCCGTATCGAACCACAGAGTCTCCGCTGCTATGCTTGGGGGGAAGCCCAAGATCATAACGCGCGGCGGCGCAGGATGATCAGCGGAGGAGCGGTTGGTTGGCTGGGGTGCGGCGGCACAAGGCGCAGCCGCGTGTTCAGCGGAGGAGCGGTTGTAAGGCCGGGGCCCGGCGGAACAAGGCGCAGACCGACGCGATGCGGCTGGCCTGGGCGCGCACATCTTCAGGCTCGTAGACCTCCCCCAAGCGGCGCAGCACGCTGGGCATGTCGTCGCTCTCCATCATCGCCCGCAGGATCAGCGACGTGGTGTCGTTGAGCTCGACGCCCAAGGCGTTGGGGTCGTTGGGGTTCTGGGCCGGGGCCAAGGCGAGGCTGCGCACCCACACAAGGGCTAGCTCCAGGGCGTCTTCTCCTGGGTGAAGCTGGTGGATGGCGTCGAGCAGGGCCTTGCGGTTGGGCAGGGTCAACATCAGCGCCCACAGGCGGCGGTGCTCGGGGGCCGTCCAGGCGCCCTGGCGGCGCAAGAGCCACTGGCGGCGCACCTCCTCGTCCAGGGCTTCGGCGAAGCGGCGGCCCCAGACGGGGCTCTGGGCGTTGAGGCCCACGAGCACACGCTCCCGGCGGCTGGGCTCGGAGAGGTGCCGGGCGCTCTGCATCAGCAGGTAAAACGCCGAGGCCACGTCTAGGCGGGTGAGGAGCTGGCCCAGGGCCTCGTCGAAGCGCTCGACGGAGACGTGCTGCATCACCTCAAGGGCCTGTTGTTGTAGGCTCACCAGGGCGGGGATCTGGGAGAGGTCCAAAGACGCGCCCGGGGTCCAGGTGCGGCGCTCGCCCAAGACGGAGGGGCGGGTGGCGCGCAGCACCAACATCACCGTGGGGTCGTCGAGGGTGACCGAGGTGTGAACCATCTGGCGGCCAGGGGCGGCGGGGCGGGCGTCGCCGGGCTTGAGCCACTCCACACGCTCAAGCTCTAAGCGGCCCCAGGCGAAGCCCTCGTTGATCTCGTCTTCAGGGTCAAACACCCAAGAGGAGGCGAGGGCCTGACCGGAGAGGAGCTGAAACGCGCCGGGCACGCGGTGGCTCTGCAGGCTGGGGTCGGGCTCGCCCAGCACACGCAGCTCAAACAGGAAGCGGGGCCAGCGGGCGAGGGTGAGGGTGAGCAGGCCGCGGCTGACCGGGGGCTCCTGGGCGGGCATCTGCCGGGCGGTGAGCACGGAGGCCAGGGTGGCCTCTAAGGAGAAGCCGAGGTGCAGCATGCCTTCAGAGAGCGCCTGGGCGGCGAGCTCTGGGAAGGCCGCGGCGTCGTAGTGCTGCTCGGCCCACGCGGCGTCGATCGCTTCACCCAAGCTCTGGAGCGCAGACAGCAAGCTCACCTCGTGCGGGGTCTCTTCTCTTCAAACAACCATAACGCGCCCTCGCCGACAAGCCTGACGGCCCGAATGGGGCCGGACGCGGGTTAGACTCGCGGGTATGGAAGCCCTGCTGACGTCGATCTCCGAGCTGCTCCAGACGCCCTTCGTGCGCTGGGGCTCGATCACCATCCCCGTCTATGTGCCCCTGCGCTTGATCTTGGCCGTGGGGCTGGCGTTCTGGGTGGGCGCGCGGCTGGAGGCGTGGCTGCTCGCGCGGCTGCTCAAAGAGAGCGCCGGGGAGACTGAAGCGGACCACAACGACGACCGGCGCACCGCGGCGCGGCTGGTGCGTTGGCCGTTCGTGTTCATCGCGGCGGTGGCGGCCTTGGCCGACACGGGGCTGAACCTCGACGGGCTGCGGGTGCTCGGCGGCCTGGAGCTGCTGCACCTGGGCAGCCTCAAGGTCACGCTCAGCTCAGCCTTGTTGTTCAGCGCGGCCCTGGCCTTCGCGTGGTGGGGCTCTCAGCTCGCCGAGCGGGGGTTTAAGCGGGCGTTCGCGCTGCGGGGGGTGCAAGACGACGGCGGCATCACCGTCACCGGGCGCCTGGTTCACCACGCGACGATGGCCTTGGGCATCGGCGTGGCCCTGGAGCTCCTCGGCTTTGACCTCTCGGCCCTGTTCGCCGCCGGGGCGATCTTCGCCGTGGGCCTGGGCTTCGCGATGCAGAACATCGTCGAGAACTTCGTCTCGGGGATCATCCTGCTCATGGAGCGCAGCATCAAGCCCTCCGACGTGCTGCACCTCAACGGCGAAGACGTCATGGTGAAGCAGCTCGGCGTGCGGTCTACGGTGGTGCTCACCCGGGACGATGAAGACGTCATCGTGCCCAACGCCATCATCGTGCAGGCGATGGTCAAGAACTACAACTACGCCGACTCCATCGTGCGGGTGCGGGCGCCGATCGGCGTCTCGTACAGCTCGGACATGGCGCTCGTCGAGCGGGTGCTGCAAGAGGTCGGCGACGCCTCCCCCCACCGGCACAGCTCCCGCGCCGCGGTGGTGATGCTGCGCAGCTTCGGCGCCTCGTCGGTGGACTGGGAGCTGAGCATCTGGATCGACCGGCCTTGGACACGCCCCACGGCGCTCTCGGATCTCAACAAGGCCATCTGGTTCGCGCTCTTGGCCAACAAGATCCAGATCCCCTTCCCGCAGCTCGACCTGCATGTGGACGACGCGCTCTTAGACCGCCTGCGCGCCCGCCGGGACGAGGCTCCCCAGGCCTCACAAGGTGTAAGCTCGGGGGCGGAGGCCGAAGATGGCCACGCCCCGCAACAACACCGTCCCTGAGCTAGGGCCTGAGGACGTCGCCGCCTTAGACGCCGAGCTGCGCCTGCGCCTGGGCAGCGGCTTTGAGAGCGCCTTGGCCGATCGTGACCCGGTGACCTGGCGCGGCATGGGCCCGACGATGCGCTGGCGGCATCGGGGTGTGGCGCTCTTGGGCCTGGCCTTGCCCACCTTCCCCAGCGCCAAAGAGGCCCTGCGGTACGCCCAGACCTGCGAGACCTACCGCGGGGCCCTGGAGGCCCGGGGGGTGCGGGCCCTGCCGGGTCGCCTGGCCTTGAGCCCTGGGCCGGGGCGCATCACCGGCTGGTGGGTGTGCCACGCGCCCCCCGAGGGCCAGAGCTTGCCGACGCTCTTGCGCCGGGCGAGCCAAGACGAGGCGAGGGTGATCTTGGAGTCGTTGGTGGAGCGCCTGATCACCACGATCCAGCCCAGCCTGGGCCTGGATGGCCGCCTAGAGGCCTGGGCGATCCGTGAGGGGGAGCTGTGGGCGCTCACCACCGGGGAGCCGCTCCTGCGGGACGACGCCGGGCGAGATCTGCTCGACCCCGAGGCCCGCCTCGCCTGGCTGCCCGGCGTCTCGCGGCCCTTCTTACGCGCCATCGACCGCGCCGCCCTGGATCGCTGCTTTCACCCCCGGGGTGCCCTGGCCGACCTGCTCGTGGACGTGCGCGCCTTGGCCGGCGGGCGCTGGCGCCACGAGCTCACCGAGCAGGTGCGCTGCGCCCTGCACGACCCCATCGACGAGGCCGAGCTCGGCGCCTTGGAGCGGGAGCGCCAGCAGCAGGAGGCTCTGCGGGATCCGCTCTGCCGGTGGATGGCGCGGCTCACGCGGTGAGGGGCCTCAATCGACATAGGGCGCTCGCGACGGTAAGAAGCCTGCTCGTCGATCACGCGAGTGACCAAGCCGGGAGCATCCATGAGCGCGCAGGTTGAGAGCGGTGAGCTTGAGGTGCGTGAGGAGTACGTCAACAATGAGGCGACGGGTGTTGAGGTGGAGGAGGATGAGCCCGCCTCACCCTCAAAGGAGCCTTGGGATCCTGACAAGATCAAGATCCACACCAAAAGTTACTCGCTCCGGCAGATCATGGACATGATCGAGGACAAGGAGATCGACCTCGCCCCCGACTTTCAGCGCAAGTACGTCTGGAAAGGTTGGCAGCGCTGGGCGCTCGTTGAGTCCATCCTGCTCGGTATCCCGATGCCCTCGTTCTATTTCAACGAGGACCGGGACGGCAAACTCCAAGTTGTGGATGGAGTGCAGCGGCTGACGACCCTACGCAAGTTCGTGAAGGGGGAGTTCGCGCTTGAAGGGCTCACGTATCTCAAGGAGCTGGAGGGCAATAAATTTGGCGACAAGGCTCTTGAAGGGATGTATCGTCGCCGGTTTCATGGCACCCAGATCGTCGCCCACGTCATCGATCCCCAGACCCCCTTGCGTCTGAAGTTTGACGTCTTCAAACGAATCAACACGGGCGGATCGGCGCTGAGCGCCCAGGAGATCCGCCACTGCATGAGCCTTGAGCGGTCTCGCGACCTGTTGACGCGGCTGGTGAGCCTAGATGTCTTCAAGAAGGTGATGGGCCCGGCGGTCCTCAACCACCCCCGCATGGCAGATCGAGAGATCGCGCTGCGGTTGATCGCCTTTCATGTGCTGCCTGTGGAGCAGTATCCCAACCACGACAGCCTGGACGGCTTCTTGGGCGCGGTCACCGAGAAGGTAGATCGGGCGATGTCACCGGAGGAGATCAGTCGAGTAGAGACGCTCGCGAAGCGTTCGTTGGAGAACGCCCGGTTGGTGTTCGGCGAGTACACCTTCCGCAAATGGCCCAAAGGCGAAGAGCGCCGGAACCCCATCAACCGAACTCTCGTAGAGAGTTGGGGCGCCGCCCTGGCTTTCGTCGAACCTGCGGATTTGAAGCGTGTGGCCAAAGACCTCTGCGACAAGGCGCGCTTGATGATGACGTATCCATCGCCGTTCTTCTATGCCATCACGGGCGGTACCGGCGACGTCGAGAAGGTGAAGACGCGCATGTCGATGGCCGCGGACGCAGTCAAGGCGCTGCTGCCATGATCCGCCACCTTCAGATCAAGCGGTTTAAGCGGTTTCGTTCCCTGGACCTCTCGTTGGGCCGCCTCACCCTGCTCACCGGACTGAACGGCGCGGGCAAGACCTCGGTGATCCATGCGCTTCTGCTCGCGCGTCAGGCCTCGCAGCGGGCGGTGGTGGCCCTCAACGGTGAGCTTGGGCTGAGCCTCGGCTCGGCGGGGGATGTGCTGCACCGTGGCGCCTCGGGGGAGTCGATTGAGCTGATTCTGCAGTGCGACACGGTCGAGGCGCCGGTCAATGTGGTCCTGACGAACCCTGACGATCGGGCGCTGTACCTTACCGCAGAGTGCGCTCGCGGAGCATTCGTCTGGGAGGAGGGGCTCACGAAGGACGCGCCGTGGTTCACCTACCTCTGCGCGGAGCGGCTTGGTCCCCGTGACACCTTGGCCGCTGACTCGGCGGACGCGGGCGCCTTGGGGGTCGGGGTCTCCGGCGAGTACACCGCCCAGGTGCTCGCTTTGCACGATCGACAGCGCGTCGCGGGCGCGCGCCTCGCGCCCTCGAATGAGGAGCAGCTCGGCGCCAACTCGCAGCTCAAACGGCAGGTCGAGCGCTGGATGTCGTTCATCTTGGGCCTTCGTGGGGTCATGGACGTTGAGGCGGAGCAGATCCCGAACACCACGGTCACGCGCCTCGGATATCGCCTCCCAGGCCAGTCCGTAGAGTTCACCCGGCCGCCCAACATGGGCTTCGGCGTGTCGTATGTGCTGCCGATCGTCGTCGCGGCACTCATGACCCCGCCGGGTGGGTTGCTCATCGTCGAGAACCCCGAGGCGCACCTGCATCCCGCGGGGCAGTCGGCGATCGGCGAGTTCTTGGCCCGCATGGCGGCGGCGGGTGTTCAGGTCATCGTCGAGACCCACAGCGATCACGTCGTCAACGGTGTGCGTCGCGCGGTGGCCGAGGGCAAGGCCACGCTCTCCCCCGACGAGGTGGTCCTCTACTTCTTTGGGGGTGGTGGTGCCGAGGGGGACGAGGTCACCCGGATCAACCTGAGCGCCACTGGCGAGCTGAGCGCTTGGCCGCCGGGCTTCTTTGACCAGATTGAGAACGACTTAGGCGCCATCGCGCGAACTCGGCGGCGGAGGATCTGATGCGTTTCTTGTTGGACGAGACGGGGCTGAAGTTGGGAGAGTTGAGCGCTAGTGAGGTTCGTGATGTCCTAGAGACCTTCCTGGAGGTCGTGGAGCGGGTTCATGAAGACGACGAGGAGCCCATCGCGAGGCTAGACTCCGTCTGGGATGAGGTGGTATGGCGAGACTTGAGCCTCGTCGAGCTGCTGACGAGCCGGGATCTTGCCCCTGCGGAGCTCGCGCTCTTGAGAGATGCGCGGAATCGTCTTCTGAAGGCGCTTGACAAGATGCACGCCTGGGATGCTGAGGCGACCCCGGACACCTTCGATGTCCAGCTCGACGGAGAGGCGCTGGCCGCGATGACCTTGGCCTGGGGGTGCAGCCTACAGCAAGGTGGGGAGACGGTGGGCTGTCTGGTGCTTATGACGGCGGGGCGGTCCGGGGAGCGAGCGGTCCTCTGTCAAGGGAGGCCCGCGCGCCTGCACTTCATCACCACCCTCACGGATTATCTCGGCTTCTTGCGCGCGAGCCTCCTCGTTGAGGCCCAGGACGTTCACCACTTTGCCGAGCGCGCGCCTCGCGCGTTTCCGAGCCTCGTCTGGCGTGAGGGTGTCATGGACGAGCTTCGCACGCACAGGAGCAGCTTCTTTGAGGAGCGGCTTGCGGTGCTGATCAGGCATCTGAGTGTGCTCGATGAGCTGGGCGCGCAGATCTTCAACACCTACACCGAACAGCGTGACCGAGAGGCTCGGCTCGGATCACATGGCGTCAACGCCTCCACAGAGAGCGGTCGGGCCAAAGGAAACAGGAAGGCCACTCGGGACCACACGAGGTCCTTGGGGGAGCTGCCCACGGTGAGGGACGTAGAGTTCTGGTGGCACACGAAGATCACGCACACTGATGGGCGAGTCCACTTTCTCCATGTGCCGCCGAGCACGGCAAAGCCCGACGACGATCACCCGCACGGGCGCATCGTCATTGGTATTTTCGCCGATCACCTCACCGTCTAAGTGAGCCTCAGGGCTCCCCCGCGAGGGTCTCCCGGGCGGTGAGGCGCATCCAGCTCTGCACCGCGGCCTGATCTTTGGGGGAGAGGGCCTCGATGCGGGCCATGACGCGCTGCACCCGCTGGGTGACGGCGGCGCGGCTCACGCCTTGGCGGCGGGCGTACTCGGCCTTGCTGGACGACGCGATCAGCTCACGCAAGAAGCCCTGGTCGGCGTCGTTCAGCGGCACCTCGGGCACACGCTCGATGATCTCCTGGGGCATGGCGTCTTCGCCGAACCAGGCCAAGACCTCTTCACCGGCGGGGCCTTGGAGCAGGCGGCGCTCGCGGAGGCGGCGCTGGGCGCGCTGCCAGACGCAGCGGTCGGTGACGGTGCGCACGAAGGCGAAGAGCTCGCCGAGGCTGTCCCCACGAAAGCGGGTGAGCGCCCCGGTCATCAGGCGCTTGAGCACCTCGGCCACGACCTCCTCGACCTCCTCCGGGCTGAGCAGATCCGACCAGGCGGTCCGGGTCACCGAGCCCGCGCGGGCCTCGATGTACCGCAGGAGCCGCTCAAAAAACTGCCGGGCCTCGGCGGAGTGCCGGTCGGCCATCAAGAGCTGGAGCGCGGACTGGAGCTCGCTCATGGCCTAGATCCCGTTGGAGATGCCGTCGTCCGAGTCATCGGCCGAGGCGTCTCCACCAGAGGGCGCAGCTGAACGAGATGACCCATCCGGGGGCGAGACGCCCTCACGTTTGTCCTCGACGGGCTCCGCGACGGCGCAGCTCGGCGGCGGCGCGAAGGCGTGTTTCGCCGTCTCTTCTGGGGTGACGCAGGTGGCCTGCGGGGTGGCGAGCACGAACGACAGGCCCAGGACCGAGAGGAGCTTGAACAAGAGGAGGCTGAGGGTCATGGCAGGGTCTCCAGGCGAAGCAGGGCGAGGTCGGCGTCGTGCAGGATCATGTCGTTGAGCGCACGGACGGTGGAGGCGGGGTAACAGACACGAATCTGGAGGAGCAGATCTCCGGCCTCGTCGATCTGGCCGAGGCGCAGCATCGCGCAGAGCACGTTGCCGAGGTTCTCCGCGGTGCGCTCGCGCTCGATCGCCCGAGAGAAGTAGTCCAGCGCCACCTCGTAGTGCCCACGCAGAAACGCGAGCACGCCCCGATGGCGATCCACCGAGGCGAGGTTCGCGGGCAGCTCTGGCCCGCCGAGCTCCAAGGCCGCGAGCTCTTGCTCCCCGGCGAGGCGGGCGGCCTCTCCCCAGTCGGCGACGCGGGGGTGGGCGGCGATCATGTGCAGGCAGGAGAGGTACTTCACCCGGTCGATGCGCCGGGCGTCGAACAGCGAGCGCGCCTGGGCACGAACGTCCTCGACGATGAAGTCGCCGGACTCTAAGGCCGCCCGAATGGGCTCCAGCGCGAAGCGCTCCTCAGCGGAGACCCGACGCATCGGCGTGAAGTACGCCTCTTCGTCTACCTCAGCGAGCACACGGGAGAACAGGAGCGCGTGGTCGAGCACGGGGGCACCATCCTTCACCTGGACAGTGTCGCCGGATTTGTGAGGTGTTCACGGCGAACTTGTCAAAGTGAAGAAAAATGGCGGAAAAAGTCCCCGATCGGCGCTTGGCCCTCAGGCGTCGGCGACCTCGACGCTGTTCTGGGCCAGAAGATCGAGCATTCGGTCGAGGACGAGCTGGCCGCGCTGGTCGAGGCGCTCACACTCCAAGGCGCTCTGGCGCTCGATGGGCTCGGCGAAGGCCACGGACGCGAGGCCGTTGATCAGGGCGGACGGCGTCTGCGCCTCGGTCAACAGCGCGCTCAAGGTGGGCGCGGCGGCGGGCCAGCGCTGGGCGAGGGTGGAGGTGATCGCGCGGAGGCTCTGCACCTGGCGGACCACGGCGTCGGGGCTCGGGGCCGGGGCGTCGTCCCACAGCGCGCAGCGGCCCAGGCGGAAGGCGTGGGATGAGGGCAGCTCCGTGATCAGCTTCGCCCGCGCGACCCCTTGGAGCACGATGTTGTAGCGCCCATCCGCGAGGCGCTGGTGCCGCACGATCTGCCCGACGCCGAGCACGGTGAGCACCGGCGGATCCCGGGGCTGGTCGCGCTCAAAGCCCGGGCGGATCATCACCACGCCCAGCGGGGAGCCCTGGGCGACGCACCAGGAGATCATCTCGCGGTAACGCGGCTCAAAGATGTGCAGCGGCAGGCGAGTGTCGGGGAAAAACACGAGGCCCGGCAGAGGGAAGAACGGGAGGCTCTGGAGCTGCGCGTCGGTGAGCGTCAGGGCGTGGGTCACGGGGTCACCAGTCGCTCACCCGGGCTGAGCGCACGATTCCACAGGTTCGGAGAGCAGCGGCCAGGCGTACGGCGTCAACGCACGCCTTGGATGAATCTCTCGGCGTGCGTTGTTGCGGAGGGATTCTTCACCTCCGCCAGCACAGCATATCGGGTCGGCGGGGTTCACGGCGGGGTTCACGGCGCGTAGGTGAGCTCCATCAACGCCACCTCGTCACGAATGCCCTTTACGGCGACGCTGCGGCGGCTCGCGAGGGTCGCGCCGGGGGGTGGCGCCTCAAACAGCCGCGCCTCGACCACCACATGGCCCGGCGCGGCCTGGGGCTCGAGCCGCGCGGCGAGGTTCACCGGGGCGCCGATGACCGTGTACTCCATACGCATCGGCGAGCCCATGTTGCCTTGCACCAGCGGACCGGCGGCGATCCCGGCGCGCAGCTCCATCGGCTTCGCCCCACGCTGGGCCAAGGCGTCGTTCACGCCGCTCATCGCCCGCAGCAGCTCCAAAGCGCAGCGCGCGGCGCGGTGGGCGATGGCCGCCTCGTCCTCCCCCTCACGCCCAGGAAACACGACCATGAGCCCGTCGCCCATCCGTTTGTCGATGACCCCGCCGTGGCGTCGGATCACCTCGTCTAAGGTGCCGAAGAGCAGGTTGAGGTCGCTCAACACCCGCTCCGGGGCCTCGGCCTCACAGCGCGGCGTGAAGTTCACCACGTCGGTGAACAGCACCGCGCCTAAGGTGCGGGTGCCGCCGAGGCGTAGCTCCTCTTCAGGGTCGCGCAGGATGCGGTCGACGAGCTCTTCAGGGAGGTAGCCGCTGAGCTTTCGGTTGGCCAAGGCCGTGCGGCGTAAGGCGACGCTCTCAGTGAACAGCCGGGCGTAGCGGGCGTCGGAGCGGGCCAGGGCGGCCTCTAGCTCGATGGCCTCGTCGATGGCGCGGAGGCGGTCGCTCAGGTGTTTGGCCGAGGCGCCGACGACGCCGACGCCCCCGGCGAGGAGCGCCCAGGTGGGCATCCCAAAGTAGGCCCAGCCCCCCACAAGCAACGAGCCCGCGGTGAGCGCCGCCGTGGCCACGGAGCGCCAGTCCGAGCGCCCAAAGCCGTAGCTCACCCGGTAGACGCAGGCCGGGGACGGCGCGACGGGGTCGTACATGCAGGCCATGTGCTCGACCTTGAGGTGCCGCTGGCCCCACACCGCGCCCAGGCCCTCCAAGATCCCGATGCGCGCCCAGCAGTTGCCCGGCACCTGAAGCGCGGCGTCTTTGGGGTCGCGGGGGCCGATCTCCAACAGCGAGTAGCCCGGGCTCTGAGAGAGCACCTGCAGGCGCAGGGTGCGGTTGAACCGCTGCACCAGCCCCGGCGCGCGCTTAAAGAGCGGCTCTGGGGAGCCCAAGGCGCGCAGGAGCGGCCAGTACGGCCCCAGGCGCTCGCGGGTGTAGCCCTGGTGGCCGACGCGGCGCCAGCTCTGCCAGAACGACGCATCCCAAGGCGGGATCTCCGCCCGGCCCGTGAGGCGGCGCTGCATGCCCAACACCAGCTCATAGTGGAAGCCGTTCGAGACCCAGCCGTCGAGGTCAAAGAAGGTCTCCCGCGCGAGACCGGCCTCAGCGCAGGCCTCAGCGACCATCGCCGCGCCGTGGGCGTGCTCAAGCTCGGCGAGGATCCCGGCGACGAGCCTCGCGCTCATGTCGGGGGCGCGCAGGAGCTCCCGATCGCGGGGGCGTGGGCTCCCGATGGACGCGAGGTCTTGGCCTTGGAGGATGCTCGGCACAGCGGGCCTCTTGGGAGACCCGCCATTCTAAGCGAAGGGCTCCTCGAACGATTCGATGAGAGAGAGGAGGCCCTCTTGGCTTCTGATGAAAAGAATACCGGGAGTAGGGGGCGGCATGATATGCAAATAGGGGTTCGCTCAGACTGAAGTTGCGCTCGTGAGGCTCCCCCGATGACACAGCCGCTCGCTCTGGAAGGTCAGGATCTCGCGCTTGAGCTGTACGCGCTGTTGCGCGATCTTGATCCTGCGACTTGGCGCGATGATCTAGAGCAGGTTGTGCGCCGTCGGCTGGATGAGATCTCCGCCCGGCTCGACGAGCTCGTCGCGGAGATGCCCTCGGCGGACGCCCACATCGCCAAGCTTCGGGCCTTGCTCGCCCAGCTCTCGGCGCTCATCGACGAGTACACCCCCAACCCCGACCTCACCGCCGCTGAGCTGCGCGCCCAGTGGCAGGCCCTGCGCGCCCGGCTTCAGCCCGGCTACGAGGAGCTCGCCGCCGCCCTGCGTGAGTACGCGCTCCACGTCCCCAGCCTGCGCCCCACGAACTACGCCCGAAACGTGCTGCACGTCAGCTCGGGCCTCTTCGGCGTCGTGGTGATCCAGCATGTGCTCACCGGCGACCGCATGGTCTGGGTGGCGACGGCCTTGGCGATCTTCGCCTGGGGCCTTGAGCTCTCCCGCCGCCGCAGCGAGGCCGTCAACCGCCTGTGTATGAAGGTCTTGGGCAAGGTGGCGCACCCCCATGAGGCCAAGCGGGTGAACTCGTCCACCTGGTACTGCACCGCGCTCATGGGCCTCTCCTGGACGTTTGACCCCCTCCTCGCCAGCCTCGCGGTGATCGTGCTCGGCGTGGCCGATCCCGCCGCGGCGATCATCGGGCGGCGGTATGGCCGGGTGCGCTTCTCCAACGGGCGCTCTCTGGAGGGCAGCCTCGCCTTCGTCGGCGTCGGGGCCTTGGGCGCGCTCGGCGTGCTCGCGGTGTATTACCCCGACGTGTCCTTCGGGGTGGCCGTGGCCCTCTCTGTGGTGGGCGCGTTGGCCGGGGCCATCGCCGAGCAGGTCAGCCGCACCCTGGATGACAACCTCTCCATCCCGCTCTCCGTCGCCGCGGGCGCGGGGCTCCTCGCCTTCTTGATCGGCCTCTGATGCGCCATCTGGCCCTGCTGCTCACCCTCTCGTGGAGCGGTCTGGCCTGGGCGGCCCGCCCCGATCTCAGCGGCGCTTGGGTGCTCGACGAGGCCCGCTCTCAGAGCATGGACCCGATCTTAGAGGCCCGCGGCGTGTCCTGGTTTGAGCGCCAGGCGATGTCGTGGATTGACCTCACGACGATCCTGTCTGTGGAGGGCGACGCGCTCATCGTCGCTGTGGAGTCCTCGGTCTACTCCCGCAGCGACCGTTACGTCGGCGACGGCGAGGTGCGCGTCATCCAGAGCGAGCGTGAGGGCACGCTCAAGCAGTCCTGCCGCTGGACGGACGCGGCGTTCATCGTCGAGACCGAGCTGACCCTGCCCGACGGCCGCCCGGCGCTGTGGCGCGTCACCCGCAGCGTCACCGCCGATGGCGCCACCTTGCTCTACGACGCCGAGCTGCGCATCACCGGCGGCGAGACGCTGACCGCCCGCCGGGTGATGACCCGGGCCCCGACGCCCTGAGCGCGGGCCTACTTCTTCGGCGGGGCCTCAAGCCCAGGCTGGCTCTGGCTGTAGACGCAGCGGGTCTCGCCCTGAACCTCGACCAAGCTCGCCCGGCCGCCCTCCCACACAAGCTCCATCGGCCGGGGCAGGCCTTGAGAGCCCCCTTGGGTCTCGGTGAAGCGCACCCGATCGGCGTCCTCTCTCCAGGTGCCTTGGGTGTTCACGATGCCCGACCACACACACTTGGCGTCGGGCGGGCAGGGGGAGACCAGCTCCTCGGTGGTGTACGAGAAGTCGGGGTTTAAGGTGACGTTTCGGGGGTAGCTGCGCTCGCCGCAAGACGGGCTTGTCCAGGTGACGAACGAGGCGCCGGGGGTGACCTCGGCGGGCATCGGCGGCGGCGGGGGAGGCGGCGTCGTGGCGCTGATCACCTCGCCCGGGGGCCCCGGCGGCGGGGGCGGCGGCGCTGGGTCGGGGGAGCTGCCCCGGCAGGCGGTGAACGTCAGCACGGTCAAGAAGAGCGCGGTCATCGGGACTCCCAGGGGCGTCACGCGCGCCGTCGGATTATGGGCAGCGGGCGGAGGTGAACATGAGAAGTGGTCTT
>Ga0066604_10001238_pt1 | contig 14455 bp, 9 predicted proteins | sample Higcelwee11metaG_FD_59501 | JGI IMG/M metagenome (GOLD analysis project Ga0066604, IMG submission 59501) | Freshwater pond sediment microbial communities from the University of Edinburgh, under environmental carbon perturbations - High... | ecosystem: Environmental > Aquatic > Freshwater > Pond... | reverse complement strand
GTGTTGCCGTTTCACCGCGGCGCGGTGAACAAAGGCGTTAGGCAAACCCTCCGGGTGGATCCGCGTTGTGAACTGGGAGCAACAAAGCAGCCTTCGACCTGCTTTGTTGAACGGCCTTCGGCCGTGAGCCGCGTTGTCAACGACATATTTTGAAGACAAAGCCGGATTTCGAGTCGATGGACTGCCAGATTTTGTCGTATTTTAGGACAAGCCAATTCAGATCCGTGTTTGACCGAGGATTCTCCAGCTTGATGATCTCAAGAAGTGAACTCAATCTCAATCCGAACCAGTCCGCCCGTCGGTCAAGCGACCTTGTTTGCGTATTATCTACAAGCAAAATCGCGTTTTTGGCGAAATTTCGCAGTTTCTTTCGTATTAACCACAATGAGCACAATATGCTGTTAGGCAGACGCTCCGCGCGGGATATAATTTAATATATGAACAAAACACAAATAATGCAATAGCTGCAAAGCAATTTTATCACCATGTTGGGGCGGCTGAACTCCAAAACAAAGGGGGGGATGGCCGCGCAACAAACAATTATGTCAATAACACATTTGATCTTATCCGCTCTGGATACTATCTCATTTTATAGATCTGATGAAATGTGATTCTCATGGAAGAATTTCAAACAATCACTTATATGATGCTCTGGATTATATTCAACTCTTCGATCTCATGCATATCTTATGAAATTTTAAGATCATGTAATAGCAGCAATTCAATCAACAAATGCTTCGTGTTCCCTAGCAACAGTTAATAGCTGCAATATGAAAAAGTTGTGACCACAGATAGCGGCTTCCCTGGTTAGGGCTTTGTGTGTTCAGGCCGTTGGCAAACACCGACATTGTCAGTGTATGATCCAGCTTCCGCGATCCAAGTCTTGAACAGAAGCAGCGACGGAAGCCGGACAGTATAGAGTGAAAAACTTGCTTTCCACTTTAATCACGCTTCATTACCACGCTATTCTTCATGTAAACACAGCAATCGTCACCACGCTTTGTTGTGCAGTCAGTAGAGGGCCGCATAATCAGCGGCCCAGCCCGTGGGCTCCGCCCACAGCCCCCACCCACCACCCAAAAATGGACTGTAACGCCGCCTGTTAACCTAGTCGCGCAAATCGGTAAAACAACGAGGTGGAACGGCCGATAGTGATGATCTGAGGTCACGACGGCAGCTGTTCATTCGATTAATATTATGTTCAGATGGTTTTGATTTTGTGGTTCATATTTTTGACACGAAGCATTGTCTGCAAGGCATCTACATTTCAATCAAAATTTTGTCTGCATCTTTAACTGTATCCTTGCTGTTAAATTCAATTCCACAAGCAGAAATCCCGTCCTTCTCTTGATCAAATTCGACAACGTATTTTTTCATTCCAACACTGTGATACGTCAACCATTTAAGGACATTATTTGTTGCTGAATTAGCGACAATATCCGTTGATACGTGCGACCTTTTTAAAGCGTATTCAACTGAACCTGCAACTATATCTGGTATGCTCAATAGATCATACCAGCGCTTACCCTCTCCAGAAAACGGAAGCGCAAAACCAAGATCCAATAGCTTTTTGCCTTTCGAATACATTCCTGTAGAAAATTGTACGAATTCAAGCAAAGATTTAATCTGATGTTCATTACTGGCAATTTCATCGTGATCTGTCATCCAAAAAATTCGCTGTCCTGGATTTGATGAAATTGATATCAAATATGCCAGAACATGAACTTTGATAATCAAGTCTTCTATTACGGTGTCCTTATACCCTGAAATCCCAGCTTCATCAAACCTTGTCTTTAACTCAGAACGTAATGCTGGTGTATCAATTCCAAGTGGAGATTTGATTTTATTAGATATTGCGCAGGTAAACACAATGCCATTAATAATGATATCTGCAGCCTTTAGATATTCGGGCATCATTCGAATTAGCGGGCCAGCTTTAAATGATTTGAATGCGATTTCTTTTCTTGGATCGAATATTTTGTGTTTTTTTCGGATCTCATCAGTCGTATCGCAGAATGGGTCAATGCATCCCATATCACAGAGGAGAAAGGAAAATGTTTTGTATGCTGCATCTTTGTGCATGCCGCCATAATCAGAGAAGCATGCGATAGCTTTTGAATTTCGCAAGTTTGGCCAAAATAACTCTTTTCGTGCAAATTTAGCAGTCAATGTCCTGTCAATTCCCGCAACAATAGGATTCCATGCAAACGCTTTTCCGTCAACTTCGAAAGTTGGCGTATCTAAATGAGGAAGTTGAATTTCTCTATCGATATTCCGCTGCGCTAGCTCTTTGAGATTCATTAATTACACCTATTCCTATTTATCCGTATTGTTGCTCCATTGATGGCTGTGGCAACTATTTCAATTTCTTGGTCGCTAAAATTGCCTCGAGCATTAAGTCAACAATAGACCTAAATTCCGTTTCATTATTAAACAATCTATTGCTGAAGTCTAATCCGTGTGCTGCATTATTGCGTGTTACGCGTGCAATATGAAACAATGTACCGAGATAGCTAATTTCGTTCGTTTGACTCATTGAATGAGAGAGGAGGGGCGCTAAACTTGGATTATAATCTGATGTCGATTTTGGATTTCCAATATTTTGCGCTGCATTGTATGGCGCAATTAGTCCAGGATTATTGAAGTTGACTTCTGTGGTAATCATTGAGTTTAGATCTTTTGTATTTGCTGTTGCAGATTTTGACAAACAATATGCCTTGATTAAAGATTCAAAAAACATGCAAGATTGATTAATCGCCAAAGCACACTCTAGATATGCGGTAATCGTATTTATCTTCCCCCAATAATGAACAACAGAATGAAGTTTTACGAGCAACAGGGCGAATTTGTCCTTTTGATCATCATTAAACTTGCACCAAATGTTAGTTGCATCTCGACTCATTGCTATGGAGGAAGGATAAGGCAAAATGTTTGAGTAGTTGGCAATGCTTTTTCGCATTATTGCAGTTGTTGTTTTCCATTTATTTAATTCAATATGAAGCTTTGTTGCAGTCGAAACACTTTCAAACCAGTATAACCCATCAGTATACAATTTCATGGATACACATAAAAGCCCCATATGGACGCGATAATCATCTGCATCAATTTGAATTCCTTTTTTAACAATCTCGCTTTCGAAATAACCGATTCCATTATCGATAATATAGGCATTAGCTGTGCCGCAAAGAATGAGATCCTTGGCCCATTTTCCAAAAAACTTCTGATCTTCTCTTGTGGGTGATTGTATTCGATTGTATTCGTCTACAAGATTTTTTAATCGACCCGATATAATTAGGCTGGATTGATGCATTTCTGGAATGATCGCGATTGTAGGGCTTGTCTTCTTGAATATTGATTTAAAAAAAATAACTAGTTTAGTAATGAAATTGAACAACTTGATCCTTGCTTTTATTGAGTGCCTTTGTCATGAAATTCCCGCCCGAAGGTCTCTCTAACGCCGCGTTTTCACTGTGCCGTGCACATCGGAATAACAACAAGGCGCGATCTAGGTGGAATTGGATTGTTCGGGTTGATGGCATTCTTTTGTTTATTTTCTTTCAGAAAGATTAGATGATTGGATTAATATTAAAAAGACGGAATTCCCAGTATCAAGCAGTATTTGAAGATGTTGCACCATCAAACCAATAATCAAAGCATTGCCTGTAATGGCTAACAAATTTCCACAATTGAATTGACTGCAAATTCCTATGAGGCCAGCGATCGCCACCAAGGATATTTGTTCTATTATTGAATATCGCATTTGTTTTAAACTGCGCTGAAAGTCACTGATTTTATATCCCTTTTCTATCAAATCGGCAAGCTTCGTCGCTATAATTCCAAGCGTAGCAAGGTTAATTGCTATAACAGATACCTGGATGCTGATGATATTGGAAAGTAGATATTTGCTGAGGTAATCATTCCTGAATTGGTGTTGTAATATTGCAAAGCACAAGCCAATTGCAAACGAAACAAGCCACTGAATCAGTATTTTAAACATTTACAGCTCGTTTCACTCTTTTAAAGAATTCTTTCAGACCTTGAATAATATGAAAATTTTCAGCGATTTCGATAGTTTTATGTTTTGGTCGTGTCGGAATTCTTGTACGTTTCCCCCTGACTGTCAGGTTAATATTCCCACCACCTTCAGAAGCATAATCAACAAGGCCTTTTTGGTAAGCGTTATCGCTATTTAACTCCAATGCCATATTTTTATCGGCAGCTAGTTCAACAACGGTTTTTGTTGCATTGGATTTTTTTGCTAGTTCCTTAAAATCATCGGCCATAGCAGATGAAATTGAAGACATATTGGGTGTAATCAATTCGAATCGTGCTCGAGTAATTGAACCGCTATATTCACTTGCCAAATCCCAGAACTCCTTCGCAGAAAACATCGGCTGGCATTCAGCGACAAGATTATAAACCGAAAGGTATTTGTTGACATCATCCAAAATGGCTTTTGCGATAATTTCAGACTTTGTTCCTAATGCAGCTCTATCTTCAATGATCAAATATTGATCATTTGGAGAATTCATAATCAAAACATTGAATTTTGGATAGTTTTCAGCCTTTTGTCGTTTGAAGTCTTTGGTCTCAAGATTAATTCCTCTTCGGATATTCATCAAGAATCTATAATCATCCCCGTCCGTTGCGTCTAGAACTTTTTGAATTTTACGATTTGACACATAAAATGCGGATCGCTTATCTGTTATAGCTCGGCGGAAATATTCATTTTTCTTTTCGATCAGTTGTTCGATCGAAATTTCAAGTTCGAATAAGTCATTTGATGCTCTGTTTCGAGGAATTATTTGATATCGAAAGCATGAATATCTAATTTGTTTTGCTATTAAATTTGATTCTGACATTGTTGCTCCTATTTATGTTGTGGTTGTATCAAAAACATTAAATCCCGCCCGGTGGTTATCCCTAACGAACTTTCTTAACCGGGCCGTCAAGAGTGGCACCACATGAGGTTGTGACGGTTGTATAAAGGTGTTAGGCGTATTCATTTTTTGATTCCATGATGATGACTTTCGTTAGGTATGATCTGCTGTTCATTTAATGCTATTCAAATGCGTATTTCTCTGCATTGTTTTGAAAATTGTAGCGCTGAATAATTCGTGATTTCAGGCGGATTTGAATGCTTTCCCCAATATTGCTGCTATTCCAAATTTCTGAAACTAGCGAATAAGGAACGCGCTGGAGATCATTCGGTGTAATAATTAATTCGAAAATTTCAGAATTCCCAGAGATCATTCGTACTCGTGTATGAGAATCGGAAGGTCTGCCATCTATCAATGCGATTCGAGGATTAAGGTATACTTCTTTCTCTGAATTATTAAGTAGCTCTAAAAATTTTAAATACACATTTCGTGAATCTTGGTCGAACATTCTTTCTACCTCTTCGTATTTTAAATATTGTTTTCCAAAGTCTGTTCTGATTGGGAAAGTGTATGAATTCTCATGTTTTACGAAACATACAGACCGCATTGGATAGATCGATACAGACACTATTGTTGCATCTGAGATTTTAATTGTATGACATCTTACATGCAAATCTCCGGGGAGGAATCTTGCTTTAATACTTTCAATATTTTTATGAAGCTCTTCTGGATCACAAACACCAATAATATCCCCTGCAACGAACCCTTGGGAGGATTGTATTTCTTTTACGCCATAAATTATATTGCCGCCGAATCTATTGGCGAACGCCGCAATATCTTTTGCTATTTCGTGTGGGTTTCGGAAATTCAATTCGGATTTAAACTCCCAATAGACGCATTCTCTAGTTTCGCCAATTTTAATTTTTTGTTCAAATGAATTTGCATCGGTTATCATTTTTGCATACCTAAGTATCTGTCTTTTATGTACTTGGCCGATGTATCAAGTTGCGGAAACATTGATCGATCATTTATCCCAAGCTTGTCAAGCCGGGATATCATTTCACCTTTTTTAAACCTGGACACAATAATATGTTCAATCTCAATTCTTCCTTGGGAAACATTCAGTATGAATCTATCAAAGAGACCAAAAAGCAAAAATGCTCCGCTTTGTGAGAAAATTCGCCGATTTGTTCGCTTCGGCTTAACTAATAGCACCTTATGAAGGTCTTTCGGGTCTACAATTTCCCTAAAATGATGTTTTTCTTGTATTACATAATGAATTAGACGCTGAATCACCTCGGATTGATTGAATCTCGCTTTATCAAGGGATAAATCAATGCCAGCCTTTTCGCTTGGTGTTAATCTGGCCAAATTTGCAAGTATTGCGACTGTATCACTGTCATAGTATTTCACATCACTTGGAGGCGTTTTAATTATTACAACACTGCCGTCTGTATTTGCGTTTAAATTGCAGCAGCAAAAATATAACGCAACTAGTGGGTTAGCAGTAACATCAAGTAAGCGAGTAGGCAAGCCTGAATGCTGCATCAATGCCAATTTTTCTAGAGTAGTCGCTTCATTTTCAAACTCGCCAGGATTATGAATGATGAGTTCCCGAAAAATTGTATCTTCAAAGTTAATGGCATTATCGATTTTCTCAAATTTTCTATAAATAGATGGCGCCAGAGTGTAACTCATATTTGAATGGCCACGATAAAATATTTCGAAACCATTTGCATAAATAGCTTCTATTTTGCCTAGATACTCTTCGAACGTCTCAACGGTTCCATTTGGCGTCATGTTTTTCCTCCGATTTTATTTTTGAGCAACAAAATTCCCGCAGAGTGTGTGCCTGACGGAGCATATTCACCGCGCAGCGGGGTATCGGCAATCACGACGTGCCCGTTATCGTGGTGAAATTGGGGTGTTAGGAAAAATTGGTCGTTCATTGTTTGAAACAATTCGTCGTCAATTATCAAATATGATATCCTTGTTGAAATATCATTTTTATCATCCTTCGAATAGTCAAATTTTTGAGTCTTGAAATGATTTTCCGTTCGAAACCGTCGTTATCTTTCCAGTGCAGTGCTTCGTTATATATTAAGCCAAGTAGATAAAAATGTTCTGGGATTTCTATCCCAATAGATTCGCAGTACTCTAGTTTTTCATTGGTTCCAGATATGCATACATCTATGAATTTGGCACGGCTATCTGGTGACTCAATTTTTCCAAAAGCGAGTTCTTCAATTTTCACACGTAATTCGCAACAGACTGCTGCTGGATCAAATGGTGATGATTGACTTTCGTCTAAATATTTCGTCATTTCAGCACTGGTATAACTTCTGAATACGCCAGATTCCCCCCAGGTCTCTTTAAGTCCTGCTTGTCGAAATTCTGATCTGAGACTAATTCCGGCCGTATTGAAATGAAGAAGTTTATTTTCGATTGGTTGTTTAAGTATAGAAGTCTTTTCGCCTCGTTCCCTTAGTAGTTTTTTGAATTGCTCGCTGACCAGGCAAGTTGTCTCGTTTAAATATCGAACCTGTGGTGTCTTCTTGTTTGAAAACACAAATCCACTGAATAGTTCTGCGGATAGGTGAGTAAGAATGATTGGATAAATGTGTTTTGATGCTAAGGCGTACTCATCAATCAATTTTGTTATGTAGTACTGGGCGGAAACTATGTTTGCCTCGTCCATATAATCAAACACTTCGTCAATTATTAGTATCGAATTTGTCTTTTTAAGTTTACGTTTTGCTTTTTCGAGTGAAGCAATGAAGTTTAGACTATCGCGCTGACCGTTTGAAATATGATGAAGCTTTGGGAATTCTATTACTAGTGATCCGTTTGTTTCTTTCGGCGTGAACGTTTGCCAAGATGAGTTGAAAGAATCAAACAGATCGATTAATCGACTTTTATCGAATTCATATGCTCGTCGTTCGCAATACTGCTCTAATGCATCTGGATTTGAACGAAACATCTCTGATAATTGAATCGCGCAAACAAAAGAATGAGAATCTTTGTATTGCTCCTCTACATCTTCGAAATTCCTGAAAAACCGAGCTAGTGTCGCTATATGTGATATGGATGATAATGCCGCCAATTCATTGGTTTCGATGTGCGATAGAATTTGCGCTTTATTTAGTGGTGTAAAAGCCGATTCTACGCGAGTTCGAAAGTTGGCAATGCCTTCAATTTGTCGAGTTTGTGAAGTTTTTTTGAGTAACAGAATAATATCTTGTGCCACTATCTTAGAGCAGAATAAGTCCTTGCCAAGATATAAGGATAAATTTATAACGGCCTTTGAAAGCCACGAGCATTGCACTTTTGCATTTGCAAAAGAATAAGGTGAAGCCGTACGTGTAGGAACTGTATCATAAAGAATTATTGGATCTGCAACAATTGATGCGGATACTTGAGTTCTGCCTCCGAAAGTTCGCCCAATCCCTTTTGCTCGTATGTTAGATGATATTACGAAGTAATCAAAACAGGATGAAATTTCGTTTTGGTTTTCATTGGCCGTTAAGGTTTCTATGGTTGATTCATTTCTCCATTCAAGTTTTACTTCAGGTGTGTTGCTAGCTAGATTCAAATGGAAATCTTCTTCATCTAGCTTAATCCGATCTCGGTTCATCGAATCGAATGCGCGAGCAATTGAGCTTTTCCCAAATCCGTTTGGCGCAATCAGGATTGACGGCTTGTTCGGTGATAGATCAACATTAAGCGATTTGTTATCGATGCCACGGACGTTTTTTATTGAGATTGTTTTTATCATATTGTATTGATTTTTAAGTTATTCATTGTTTGCGTCCGCAGGGTCTCTCTAACCCCCGGTTTTCACCGCGTCCCGGGGAATCAGCTAACACGTCGCGCCAGCGATCGTGGTGAAGTCCAAGTGTTAGATAGGCTAATTCTGAAGTCACGCTGGCAGTTGTTTCATTAAATGAAATTTTTGATCAGATTGACATTTATGCCGTTTATTTGAATTGCCCGGTGATTCAATCAGTGATTCAAGAAGCGTTGTCATTTCAGACCTATTTGATGCGGGGAATAGTTTGATTTACAGCTAAATTGCTAATGCCGGTAAAGACTTAACAATCTTCATTGTTTCCAAACTGACGGTAACGACGCGCTGGAATAGTTCCAATGGATATTTGGGGTTCCCCATGGACTCTGTTGCCCAGTCGTTAGCATCGTTGACGATGCCCGAGTCCTTGTCGGTTTTGACGCACTGGCGTTCGACAACCCAGTCTAGTGCGCTCTTTCCGTTGACCACGTACTCGTAGGCTTCGAGCGGGATCCCCTTGAGGGTGATGAAGTCATTATAAACTAGAACAGTCTTATCGTCCTTTGACTTGTACTTCATCTTCTCAACGCGGTAGCTTTGTGCCGTCAGAGTGCCCTTCGTGACCACTTCGCACTGGTAGGGCTCCACGGTCTCGTAGTTCAAGTGAAGTTCGGCCAACGCCCGACCCGCCTTGCTGAAGGCCCAGAAGTCCGATGTGGCCTTGACGCACGGAATGCGGGGCAGTTCTTTCGAGAGGTTGTCTGCATAGCGTTCCCGGTAGTCTGGCGAATGCAGAAGCCCGTAGACGTAGTAGAAGATGTCCTCGCGAGTGATCTTCTCGCTAGGATACGCCGCTTGGAAATGTGCCAGGCCTTCCTTGGTGATGGCATCACGACGGGTGCGGTGCTTGGATACGTCGGAGGTGGCGAAGAGGTCGTTGGAAGCGGTAGTTTGGAGCTCGTCGTAGATGTAGAGGGGGAAAGCTTGGCCATTGAAATGAAACTGAAGATCCGGCATCTCATTTGAAATGAGTGATGAGAAATCTTTTGCTCCATTCCCGGTTACACAAATCACCAAGTTTCTATCCGTGGAGTCTGGGAAGATCCTAGGCATTTGATATGTCATTGCATTGAGGGCTCGATCAAAGTACACCCATTGCTTGAAATATGGACGGTAACTGCTAACCGTTAAACTTTCATCTCTAAAATGATGCACCCTCCCCTTCGACAAATCTTGGAGGAGATTTCTATTCCAGCTAATGTATTTCGGATCACTATTGATAAACTTCTCCACGACAGCTTCTCGGGATAATTTATCAAGCTCAGGATGCTTGGCGCCAAAGCGTTTCACTTCCTCATTATAGAAGCCAATCATTCTCTGCAAATTGCTTGCGATGTCTCGCTTTGAAGAGCTATAGCACCATGCATCACGTCCACTCGCCAAGCCTAGTGAGTACGTCTCGAATACCTTTGCTTGGTCACTTTTCTTATCACCTAATACGATGAACTCATCGAAAGCTCCGTCGCGTTGATTGATCCAGTCTCCATATTCATCCGGAGTGATGTTTTGCCAGCCGTTAGCTGCAGAGATCCCCGCTACACTGCCGAAGTCCACAATCTTTTGGAGCTTTTCCGCCTGACTTAGGTAATCACCGATATCGTGGAACAGAATCTGTCCACTCTCCTTCGCGGTAGGGTTCTTGACTAGGAAAGTGATTGCGATGGGTGCACGACTTCCACTACCGAAGATCTTCCCTCCTTCACGTCGGGAGGTCTCGCCCTGGGTGCGCTGGTTGCCCCGCAGATGGAAGACATGGATACTTGAAAACTCCTCTGCCAAGCATATCCGTAATCCATCGGTAGAATTTGCTTCGAGAAAGCCTGCATTGGTCACAAACCCCACAATGCCGCTCTTGCCAACGCGATCCGAAGCCCAACGGATCGCACGGATGTAGCTGTCATAAAGGCTCTTCACAGAAGTCATGGAAGATTTTGCTGCGTAGGTCTCGTTGATTCGTCCATCAAGACTTGGGTATGTGACATTGCTATTAATATCGTTTGCACTCGATTGACCCACCGAATACGGCGGGTTACCGATGATGACGCGGATGTCCAATGCCTTCTGTCGTTTGCGACGGGCACTGTTGTCTTCCAACATGGCGCTAACCAGGTCTTCTTTCTCGTAGAGCTGGAAGGTATCGGTCAGACAGATTCCTTCGAAGGGTTCGTAGTTACCGCCGGTGATGCTGTGGTACACCGCCTCGATGTTGATCGCCGCGATGTAATAGGCCAAGAGCACGAGTTCGTTAGCGTGAATTTCATTCTTGTACTTGTAGGGAAGTTCTTCGGGCTTGATGAGTCCGCTTTGCAAGAGCCGAGTGACGAATGTTCCGGTTCCAGTAAAGGGGTCAATGATATGGACGCCCTTGCTCCCCAGTGTCTGGCCGAACTCCTTTTTGAGAAGATGGTCGACACTGTGGATGATGAAATCCACCACCTCGACGGGCGTGTACACGATGCCCAGGCGTTCGGTCATCTTGGGAAAGGCGTTGCGGAAGAACTTGTCGTACAGTTCCACCACGATCTTCTGCTTCCCTGCCGCGTTCTCGATACCGTCGGCTCGCTGTTTCACGCTCGCGTAGAAGCGTTCCAGCGTGTCGGCTTCCTTGTTCAGGTTGTGTTCTTGAAGAGCATCCAAGACGTGCTGCATCGCCTTGGAGATGGGGTTCTGGCTGGCAAAACTATAGCCAGAAAAGAGCGCGTCAAATACGGGCTTGGTGATCAGATGTTGGGCTAGCATCTCGATGATTTCTCCATCGGTGATGCTGTCGTTCAGGTCGTCGCGCAGCTCATGAGCGAAGCTGTAGAACAGGTTCCGTTCGAACTGGTTGTGCTCGTCTTCCAAGATCGCCTGTATGCGGTCGATATGTGTCCGAGCGATCTTCGAGATGTCGTTGGCCCAGTCTTCCCAGTGGTGGCGGTTGCCGCACTTCTGAACCACCTTGGCGTAGATGGCGCGTTCGATCTCGCCGATCTCGAATTGAAGTTCTTCCTGGTGTGATCCGTCATATTCTGTCGGAGCCGCAGCACCGACACCATATTGCCCGCGCCCGGCTTTTTTGTTTGTCGATGGTGTTGATCCATCTTGATTGCGGGCCGTGCGAGGCTTTGTTGGAACCTTGTCGGTGATGGCGATAACTTCCATCTTCGACAGCATGTTCCGATTCAGATCCAGGTCCATCTTGTTGACCATGGCATCGAAACGGTCGTCATGGGATCGGAGCGCTTGCAGCACATCCCAAACAACCCCGTACACTTTGTTGTCGTTCAGTGCTTCGTGCGGTTCAATGTTGGCCGGAATCACAACCGGCAAAATCACGTATCCGCGCTTTTTGCCGGGTGCGTTGCGCATGACGCGCCCCACGGATTGAACGACATCGACCTGCGAATTTCGCGGCGTCAAAAACAAGACGGCATCGAGCGCCGGAACGTCCACACCTTCGGATAGACAACGAACATTGCTCAAGATCCGACAGGTATTCTCTTCGGGTTCGGCCTTGAGCCAATCGAGTTTGGCGGTTTTGGCGGTGGCGTTCATGGAGCCATCGACGTGCTGAGCCTTGCAGACCAAGCGAGTCGATTCTTCGATCTCTTCTTGTGCCTGATAGGCTTCGACAACCGATTGGAACATTGTTGCGATGTTCTTGGAGCTGACCTTGTGATTCTTTGACTTCGTGGCCGGTTCAATCACCTGACAGAATGCGACCGCTCGTCGCATAGCTTCGGTGTCGCCAACCACATCCTGCGTTAGACCTTGTTTGGACAGAGCCTTCCAGCATCCCACAATCTTGGCCGCGTCATCGACCTTAAGCTGGTTGTTGTCGTCGGAAAGGAGATTTTGGAGGCGACGATTGATATGGCGTTCTTCCACGGCCAGCACAACGACCTTGTAATCAACCAGAAGCCCTTGTTTGACGGCTTCCGAGAAGGTCAGGGTGTAGACGACTTCTCCGTAGAGCGCCGGATCATCCATCGAACACAACGCGACATTTTCTTTCTCAGCCTTTGCCTTAGCGACATTGGCGAAGATTCGAGGTGTGGCCGTCATGTAGAGCCGCTTGGCAGCTTTGATATAGGCCGCGTCGTGGACCTTGACGAAATTGCTTTCGTCTTCGTTTTCGAAGATGGCCCCCGTCGTCCGGTGGGCTTCGTCGCAGATGATCAGATCAAAATCGGCCAAGCCAAATTCTGTCTGGGCCTTGTTCAGGACATCGATCGAATGGTAGGTGCTGAACACGACACTCATATGGTCGGCATCGTGGCGCTTTGCCATCTCGCGAGCCAACGACTTGGGTTCAGTCGTGGCGGGGAACCGAAGTTCGTGCGTGAAGATGGGGACAAGGTCGTCGTCCGATGAACTTTTCTTGCCAACGTCGCTATCCGAACAGACTGCGAAACTGTGAAGTGGAACCGAACTTTCGTGCGTCCATTCCGTCAGTGTTTGGGACAAGAGCGAAAGGCTCGGCACCAGGAACAGAACGCGGGCGTCGCGTCCAGCGATCTCTTCAGCAATCCTGAGCGAGGTGAAGGTTTTTCCGGTTCCGCAAGCCATGATCAATTTGCCGCGATCAGCGGTTTTTAGCGCAAGTCGGACCGCCTCGATGGCGTGACTCTGGTGTGGTCGCGGCGTCTTCTTGGGTCTGATTGCAACCGTAGTATTCGGCTGGTAACGACTCCAATCGATCTGGCTGTCTTCCAAATCCGAAAGCGTGAGTCGCGTTACAGGGGGCTGCTGGTCGCGCAACGCTTCTTCGGCGTGATGGCTCCACTTATCGGTCGTCGAAACGATCAACCGGTGGGAGAAGCTCTTCTTGCCCGATGCCGTGAAAAAGCTGTCGATGTCACCTTTTTGAAGGGTGTAGTCTTCGGCGTAGAGCTTGCACTGGACAGCATGAAATTCGCCCGTCGTTGTCCGTGCAACAAGGTCGATCCCGGCATCTTGCTCATTGAGTCCTTGTTCCCGTGCCCAGTCGGCATAGGTCCAGACTTTGGTATAGAGGTCCTTGTAGCTGGCCTCGTTGGTCAGGTAGTCCAGGATCAGCTTCTCGAAGTAGGTCCCTTTTTCTCGCTCTGTCTGAGACAGGTTGCGGTACTTGGCGAGGAGTTCCAGGAGAGCGGACATTGATGGCGCCTTGTCGTTTTTTGGAAACTCAAAGGTACCCATTGGTGCGTGTTGTTCGATGCCCTACAGTGATGGTGCATGCACAATTTTTTGGAGACAAAAATCCAAGCATCCTAGAGTGCCAGACTCGAAGGCGCTCTAGGCGACTCGAAGAACTAGCCAACCGACCCAGATGGTCCAGACCCGTCACGAACAAGTCAGGTTCTAGTCCAGACTTATGACCAAGCCGGACAAACTGAAGTGTGCCGAAGACATTCGTTTTTGATGCAGGTTTATTCCGTTATGATCTAGGGAAATAATTGTTTCATGCTCAGACATACAGGTTTGATCGATTCTTATTCGTGTTTGTTTTGATGGCAAACTGAATTGATTAGGCTTCATTTTGGTTTGAGTCTTGTATATAACACTCTGATTCCCGAATAAATCATGTTTGATTCAGGTCATTATCCTCTATACCGGATTCATAAAAGAAGAGGCTCCGGGCATAGCCCGGAGCCTCATTCACATACCAGAATGCCTCGAAGACTTGTCGGTCTTACGCAGCCACCTTCAAGGTTTTGCGCTTGCTTCTCTGGAAGAACACCGACAGTTCCTCGTATGTGGCTTC
>Ga0066604_10001234_pt1 | contig 14473 bp, 8 predicted proteins | sample Higcelwee11metaG_FD_59501 | JGI IMG/M metagenome (GOLD analysis project Ga0066604, IMG submission 59501) | Freshwater pond sediment microbial communities from the University of Edinburgh, under environmental carbon perturbations - High... | ecosystem: Environmental > Aquatic > Freshwater > Pond... | reverse complement strand
CTCGGTGTCGCCCAAGGTGGCGGGGAGCGGCAAGGCGGCGCGGAGCTCGGCGGCGAGCTGGCGTAGGCTCTCGTGCTCGGGCTCACAGTTGATCTCGGCGCCCAAGAGCGTCTCCCGGGGCTGGCCGTCGCGGAAGGAGTGAACCAGCACGCCGTAGCCGCCCCAGGTGTCGTCATACACGACCTGGGTGGTGCGCACTGCGACCTCGGGCGAAGACAAGCTCACCCGCTCGTGGAACGCGGGCAGCCGGGCCTCCAAGGCCTCGCGGTCGGCGCCAGCGGAGGGGCCGTCTACGGCCAGCCAAGCGTCGAGCAAGGAGGGATCGAAGCGGCGGGAGAGGCCCTCGAGGCGGTTGGAGTACCGCGCCACGCTGTCCAAACGCTCCAAGAGCGGCTCGCCAGTGAGCGGCGCCTCGATGCCCGGGAGGTGCAAGGAGAAGCCCGCGCCGCCCTCACGGAGCAAGAAGTCGCGCAAGGCCACGTCATCCTTGAGGTAACGCTCTTTCTTTCCGCGCTTGACCTTGTACAGAGGCGGCTGGGCGATGAACAGGTGGCCCCGCTCGACGAGCTGCGGCATCTGCCGGTAGAAGAACGTGAGCAAGAGCGTGCGGATGTGGGAGCCGTCGACGTCGGCGTCGGTCATGATGATGATGCGCCCGTACCGCAGGCGCTCCATCGTGTAGTCCTGGCCGATGGAGGTGCCCAAGGCCGAGATCATCGACTTGATCTCGTTGGAGGACAACATCTTGTCGAAGCGCGCCTTCTCGACGTTGAGGATCTTGCCGCGCAGAGGGAGGATCGCCTGGTATTTGCGGTCGCGGCCCTGCTTGGCCGAGCCACCGGCGGAGTCTCCCTCGACGAGGTAGAGCTCACACTTGGCGGCGTCGCGCTCTTGGCAGTCGGCGAGCTTGCCCGGCAGATCGCCGCCGTCGAGCACGCTCTTGCGCCGGGAGAGCTCACGCGCCTTACGCGCGGCCTCGCGGGCGCGAGCGGCGTCGAGGGACTTGGCGATGATCGACCGCGCCACCTGGGGGTTCTGCTGGAGGTACGCCATGAGCTTGTCGTTCACGACGCTCTCGACGAGGCCCTTCACCTCAGAGTTTCCGAGCTTGCCCTTCGTCTGGCCCTCAAACTGGGGCTCGGGCACCTTCACCGAGAGCACGCAGGAGAGGCCCTCCCGCACGTCCTCGCCGGAGAGGCTCTCGCCCTTGTTCGCCTTGAGGAAGCCCTCGTCGGTGGCGTAGGCGTTGAGGGTGCGGGTGAGCGCGGCGCGGTAACCGGTGACGTGGGTGCCGCCATCCACGGTGTTGATGTTGTTCACGAAGGAGAACAGCGTCTCTTGGTAGGAGCTGTTCCACTGGAACGCTAGCTCAACATCGACGCCCTCACGCTCGGCACGCATGTAGATCGGGGGGTCGTGCAGGGCCTGTTTGTTCTTGTTGATGTGCTCGACGAAGGAGCGGATGCCGCCCTCATACTTGAAGGTGTGCTCGCGGCCGTCGCGGCGGTCCTCGATGCGGATCTCGACGCCGGGGTTCAAGAAGGCCAGCTCACGCAGGCGCCGGGCGAGGTAGTCAAACGAGAAGGTGTTGATCTCGGAGAAGATCGTCGGGTCGGGCAGAAACTGCACCCGGGTGCCGCGCTTCTCCGTGGGGCCGTCCTTCTCAAGCGTCGTCTGGGGCACGCCGATGGCGTAACGCTGCTTGTAGTGGGAGCCGCCGCGCCAGATGTCGAGGCGTAACCACGACGAGAGCGCGTTCACACAAGACACGCCGACGCCGTGCAGCCCGCCGGAGACCTTGTACGAGCCCTTGTTGAACTTGCCGCCGGCGTGGAGCACGGTGAGCACGACCTCCGCCGCGGGGCGGCCTTCAGTGGCGTGCATGTCCACGGGGATGCCGCGGCCGTTGTCTTCGACGGAGCAGGAGCCGTCCTCGTGGAGCACGATGAGCACCCGATCACACCAGCCCGCGAGGGCCTCGTCGATGGAGTTGTCAACGACCTCGTAGACGAGATGGTGAAGGCCTTGTTCGCCTGTGCTGCCGATGTACATGGCCGGGCGCATACGCACCGCGGCCAAGCCCTCAAGCACGGTGATCTTGCTGGCGTCGTACTCGGAGCCATCGGAGAGCCCGGGGCGAAGATGCTCCGGCGCTTGAATCTCAGCCATGAACGAGAGACTCCCGGCCCGCTCGTGATCCCCTGACAGCGAGGGGACGAGGAGGGCGTTCCCGTGAACGTAACCCGCGGGGGCGTGTGGGGCATGGCCGGGGCTGGCCGAGGGCTCAAGTTGACGAAGGAATCAGAGCAAGCGCGGCACGCCGGCCTCGACGGCGTAACGAAGCTGCTCGGGCTGGTCGCCGAGCACGTTGGGATCCGTGGAGGTGACGAGCACCTGGAGGTCCAAGCTCGCGAGGAGGTCGACCAAGCGCCCCGTGCGCAGGCGGTCGAGCTCAGAGGAGAGGTCGTCGAGCAAAAACAGGGGCCGCGCCCCGCGCCGCCGAGCCGCGCTGAGCTCGGCGAGCTTGAGCGCCAAGGCCAAAGACCGCACCTGGCCCTGGCTGCCCCAGGTCCGGGCGCTGCGGCCGTCCAGCGTCAGCTCCAGCTCATCGCGCTGGGGGCCGTCGAGGGGCGCACCGCGCTCCAATTCAGCGTTGAGGTTCTCGCCCAGCAGGCCCCGAAAACGTTCAGCCCGGGCGGCCTCGTCGCCGTCGCCCAGGCGGCTCACATACCGCAGCCCGACCTTGCCCCGGCCGGAGATCGCCCCGTGCATCTGGAGAAACGGCTCGTGAAGCTCGGCGACGAGGCGGTCCCGCCGGGCGGAGAGCCGGGCCCCAGCGATGGCCAGGCGCTCGTTGAACACCTCCAAGCTCAGGCGATCCGGCCGCTCTTGGCGCAAGAGCGCGGATTTCTGCTCCATCGCGCCGCGGAAGGCCTGGGCGATCTCCAGAAAACCTGCCCGGGCGGTGAACGCGGCGCGGTCCAAGAAGCGGCGGCGGAGCTCAGGGCCCTCGCGCACGATGGCGACGTCTTCAGGGGTGAACACCACGGCGCGAAGGCTCGCGAAGTACTCCTCAAGCTGGGCCGGAGACTTGCCGTCCACCCGGCCTTTGCGACCGGTGGGGCTGAGCTCGACGCTGAGCTGGCGGCGGCTCTCGCCGTCAAAGACCAGCCCGCTCACCTTCGCGGCGTCTTGGCCGTGGCGCAGAAGCTCGCGGTTGCGCCGCGCCCGAAAACCCTTGAGCGCGGCGAGGGTGTGAACGGCCTCCAGGAGGTTCGTTTTGCCCTGGGCGTTCTCCCCGGTGAACATCACGAAGCGGGCGTCGGTGGAGACCTCCACCCGCTCTAAGTTGCGAAAGTCCTGGGCACAAAGCGTCAGGAGTCGCAAGCGTCAGTCGAGGCGCATCGGCATGACGATCATCAGGCAGTCGTCGCTCTCGGGCTCACGCAAGACCGCCGGGGAGAGGGCGTCACCGAGCTCGATGATCGCGCGCTCGGCGACCATCGCGCTGAGCACCTCTTGGAAGTACTTGATGTTAAAGCCGATCTCGACGGGGCTGCCCTTGAGCTCGATGGCGAGCTGCTCGCGGGCCTCGCCGTGGTCGGCGTTGAGCGCCAGCACGGTGAGCTGACCGGCCTCAAACTTGAACCGCACGGGGCGAGAACGATCTTGGGCGAGCACGGCCACACGCTTGAGCGCGGAGACGAGCACCTCACGGTCGGCGGTGACCCGGCGCTGGAAGTTGGTGGGGATCACCCGGCGGTAGTCGGGGAACTCGCCGTCGATGAGCCGGAAGTGGAACCGCGCTGAAGGCACGGAGAGCAAGGCGGAGCTCTCGCCGAAGGACAGCTCGACGTCGCCCTCGATGCGCTCGCAGAGCTTCTTCATCTCGGCGATGGCCTTGCGGGGCAGGAGCATCCGCTGGCCCATGTGGAAGTCGCCCTCAAAGGGCGCCTGGGCGTAGGAGAGCCGGTGGCCGTCGGTGGCGACCATCCGCAAGAGGCGCTGACCGTCGTGGCCGTCGTGGACCTCCAGGTGCGCGCCGTTGATGCCATAGCGGTTGTCATCAGGGCAGACGACGAAGCCCGTGCGGTCGATGAGCCAAGCGAGCTGCGGCGCCTTGAGGCGCATCACCCCGTTGCCGTCGAAGTGCTGGGGGAAGGGGTAGTCGTCCGTGGGCAGGCCGTTGACCTTGTACCAGGCCGAGCCCGAGCTGACCTCCAGGCGGTTCTGGGGGCCGAGCTTGAGGTGCGCCGTCGAGTCGGGGAGCACCCGGGCGATCTGGAACAGGGACTGGGCGTCTACGGAGATCTGCCCCGGCGTCTCGACCGTCGCCGGGAAGTCGCCGATGTAGGACATCTCGGTGTCCGTCGCCGTCAGCCGCAGCCGACCCTCCGCCGCCTCTAGCACCACGTTGGACAGGATGGGGTTGGGCGTGTTGCGGCGCTCGACGATCCCCTGGACCCGGGTGAGGCCCGTGAGGAAAGCGTCACGATCGATGTACAGCTCCATGAGGGCTCCGCTGGATGACAGGCTGTGCTTCCGCGCTGCTGCTGGCTGTCGAGGTGAGGTGGAAGAGAGAGATCGATCTTGATCAGATCGATCCTTCATCCATCAGATCCGTGCCTATGCACGCTGGGGACTAGTCCGTAAGTGCGTATCCTGATTGAGTTAGCCCTATGGATCACTTGGGGAAGATCCAGGGGGCGGATCATGGAGCGACTCGGGAGCTGCCCACAGGGGTGTTCGGGCAGGGGAGCAGTCCATCGATCATCAACAGGGGCACCACAGCATACTCCGCAGCCTGTTAACAGGATTATCCATAGCCGCCACCGCCCGTTTTGAGGCCGCTGGGGCTCTTGCTCCGTCAAGAGCGCGGAGGACCGCGGAGGATCGGGGAGAACGACGGCGACGAGGGCCCTCTCCGGCGCGCTATGCTTCGCGGCGAGATCGTGAAGGAGCCGCCCTTGCCCCGTCCGCCGAACGTCACGAGAGAGGTCGCCGAGATGCCCGGCGCCATCTTCTCCAAGCTCCAAGCGCGCATCCGCCAGCACCCCGGGCCGCTGTTCCCCCTGCACGTCGGCGACACCTGGCTCGACCCGGTGGAGGGCGCGCGGATGGAGGACCTCACCCTGGCGACCCAGCCCCGCCTGCATCATTACGTTGCGCCCCAAGGAGAGCCCGCGCTCGTGCAGGCCTTGGTGGAGAAGCTCCGGGCGAAGAACGGCCTCTCGGTGGAGCCCGGCGCCGTGCTCGTCACCGCCGGGGCCACGGGGGCCTTGGCCTCGGCCTTGGGCGCGCTGCTCTCCCCGGGGGAGGAGGTGGTCGTCCTCGCGCCGTTCTGGCCGCTCATCCGGGGGATCGTGCAGGCCTTCCGCGGGCGCCCGGTGGAGCTGCCGTTCTACGATCGGGTGGGCTCGGCGGCGGAGGCCATCGCCGCGCTGCGGGGGGTGATCGGCCCCAACACCGTGGCGATCTACGTCTCCTCCCCGTCGAACCCCACGGGCCGGGTGCTGCCCCCGGACTGGTTGGAGGCCATCGCCGCCTTGGCCCGGTCCCTGGACCTCTGGCTCATCTCCGATGAGACGTACGAGGACTATGTCTTCCGAGGGGAGCACGTCTCCGTGGCGCGTTTTGCCCCCGAACGTACGCTCACGGCGTTCTCGTTCTCCAAGGCCTATGGCATGGCGGGAAACCGCGTCGGGTACCTCGTGGGGCCTCCGGCGATCGTCGCCCAGGCCCAGAAGGTGAGCACACACACCTTCTACGCCGCGCCTACCTCTGGCCAACGCGCCGCGCTCGTCGCGCTCACCCGCGGGGCCGAGTGGATCTCGCGCGCCCGCGCCCTGTACCAGACCGCCGGAGACTCGGCGGCCGCGGCGCTCCGGTTACCGCCGCCCGAGGGCTCCACGTTCTTGTTCTTGGACCTGCGCGCCGTCGTCGATGATCGTGGCGTGGCCGGGTTTTTAGAGGACGCCCTAGAGGACGGCGTGCTCCTCGCGCCCGGAGAGAGCTGCGGCAAGGCCTACGCCGGGTGGGCCCGGCTGTGTTTTACGAGCGCGCCCCCGACACAGGTTGAGCTGGCGATCGCTCGCCTCTCTCGCCGATTGGGATACACTTGATGGTCCTGACTGGCGCAAGAGGCGCCGGGGTGAATCTCGCAGCGAAGAGGTGCGCGGATGCGGTCGAACAGCGGACAGATTGTCGGGTTAGGGATCACGCTCCTGGCGTGTTCATCGGGGGTAGCGCTCGCTCAGGATGTTCCGCCGGTTGGCCCGTCGAACATGAACGCCGACCCAGTCCGGCCCTCCATCGACGCCACCCGCACGCTCTTCACCGATGACTCCACGGCGCCCGAGTCCAAGGCCGTCTACGTTCGCGCCGCGACCTGGTGGGTGCACAACCCCTACCTCTGGCAGTGGGAAGACACCGGCGAGGAGGTCTCGGTCCTCCAGGACGCCGTCGCGTTGGGCCTCTCCGCGGGCTACGGCCTCGGCCCCGTGCGCCTCGGCGTCAACGTGCCGTTCTACGCCTGGTCCGCGGGCACGCTCCAGCCCAACGGCGGCCCCACCATGGGCGACCCGAGCCTCGATTTGAAGTGGACGCTCCTCGACCGTGAGGAGGGCAAGCCCGGCGTGGCCTTCGTCGGTCGCGGTGCCTTGCCCATCGGTGATCCCGAGAGCCTCTTGAGCTGGGGCGCGACGACCTGGGAGGTCGGCCTCGTCGCGGACTACATGGTCGGCGACGCCTTGCTCATCGCCAACGTCGGCACCCGCGGCCTGCCCGAGGTGACGCTCAATGAGCTGGAGATGAACGACCAGCTCTGGTACCGCCTCGCCGCGGCCTACGCCGTGAACGAGACCTCCGGCGTGTCGTTGGAGGTCCTCGGCGGCGCCAACTACAAGACCATGAGCGTGTCGAGCGTCGGCAACCCGTCCGAGGCCCTGCTCGGCTTCTGGACCCAGGTGAACGACAACGTGCGCCTCAACGGCGCCATGGGCGCGGGGCTCACGGAGGCCATCGGCTCCCCGGCTTGGCGCCTCACCGCGGGCTTGGCCTATGTGAGCAGCGGCCGCGGCGACCGTGACCTCGACGGCATCGTCGATCGCCTCGACGCCTGCCCGACCGTGGCCGAGGATCTCGACAAGTTCGAAGACGCGGATGGCTGCCCTGAGCTCGACAACGACAAGGACGGCCTCGCCGACACCATCGACTCCTGCCCCATCGACCCTGAAGACAAAGACAGCTTCAAGGACGAGGACGGCTGCCCCGAGGCCAACGCCCGCGTCGCCGTGGAGGTCATCTCCAGCGACGGTCGGCCCCTGCGGCTGCTCAAGGTCGCCATCGTCCCGGCCTCGGGCCCGACGACAGAGCAGTCCATCAGCCCGTTCAACGTCGATCTTGAGCCCGGAAGTTACCTGCTCCAGGCGAGCGCTGAAGGCATGCGCTCGGCCTCCCGCACCATCGAGGTCCCCGCCGAGGGGCTGCTCCAGGTGCGTGAGATCCTCGAGCCCGAGGTCAAGCTCGGCACCTTGGTGCTGCGGGTGCAGGATCCCTCCGGGGCGCCGATCACCGCGACCTGGACGGTGGGCAACCAAGGCTACGAGTACGGCGCGAGCGGCGGCTTCGCCAAGCGGGATCTCCCCGAGGGCGATCACACCATCGTCGTGCGCGCCGAGGGCTTCCAGCCCGGCGAGACGATCGTCACCGTCACCGCGGGCAAGCAGGTCGACGCCATCGTGATCCTCACCCCGTCCCGGGTGGTGCTCACCGCTGAGCGCATCGACATCCGCGAGCAGGTCTTCTTCGAGTACGACAAGGCGGTCATCAAGCCCGAGAGCTACGGCCTGCTCAACGAGGTCGCCTCGATCATCATCGCCCACCCCGAGATCCTGCGCATCCGGATCGAGGGCCACACCGACGACAAGGGCTCGGACGCCTACAACCTGAAGCTCAGCCAGGCCCGCGCGGACTCCGTGCGTGACTACCTGATCCGCCAGGGTGTGCCCGCGGTGCGGCTGTACTCCATCGGCTACGGCGAGACCCGCCCCATCGCCGACAACAAGACCGCCTCCGGTCAGGCGCTCAACCGCCGCGTCGTGTTCTACATCGAGGAGCGGGCCGACTAAAGCCCGGTCCTCGGCGCTTAGGAGCCGCAAGAAGCGTGCTGGCCCTCTGGACAATCGCCGTCGCCGCCGCGCAGAGCGAGGCGGCGATCCCACGGCCTGCTGTAGAGAGCGAGCGGCTCTTGACCGTTGAGGACGCCCGCGCCCACACCGGCTGGGGGCTCTCCGCCCGGGCCTATGGCCTGGGGGATCCCCTCGCCCCGGCGCTCACCGGGGCCCATTTAAGCCTCGCGGGGGGCTTTGGGCCCGCGCGTCTTGGCGTCGACACACCGCTCGGCGCCGCGGGCCTCGGCGCGCCGAGGCTCTCGGGGCGGCTGATCGCGCCGTGGGGGGTCGCCGAGCGCCCGGGGCTCGGCCTCTGGGGCGCGGTGATCCTCCACGACGATCCCCAGGGCGAGCTGGGTCTGCTCGCCGACGCCCAGCTCGGGATCGTGACCGGCGCGCTCACCTTGGGCGCCCGTGGTGGGGGCGGCCCGACCGCCGGGTTCGCCCGCGCCGGGGCCTCGGTGGCGGTGTTTGACGCCTTGGACGTGAGCGCCGAGGTCCACCTCGACGCGCCGGGGCTCAACACCCTGTCCTGGAGCGCCGTCGGCGCCGCCCGGGCCCAGCTCGGACCTTGGGCGAGCCTCGGCGTGGGGGTGGGCTGGCGGCCTGAAGACGACACGCTCTCGGCGATGTTGGGCCTCACGCTCAGCGCGCAGAGCGCCGCCGATGGGGATCGTGACGGCGTAAAAGACGAGCGCGACGCCTGCGCGCGCCGGGCAGAGGACAAGGACGGCTTCGAAGACGACGACGGCTGCCCCGATCCCGACAACGACCAAGACGGCCTCCTCGACGATCAAGACGCCTGCCCCGAGAGCCCCGCCCCGGATCGGCCCGACGGCTGCCCCGTGGGCCTCGGCCTGGTGCGGGTGCGCCTCGTGTGGGCGGGCGCCGCGCCCGAGGCCTTGGCGGAGCTGCGCCTCACCTCGGCGAACCCCGAGGCCCCGAGCCAGCTCATCCGCGGCCTCGGCGCCGATGTTGAGCTGAGCGCCGGCGCCTGGACCCTCGACGTCACCGCCCCCGGCATGTTGCCCGCCCAGCGCGCGCTCTCCGTGCCCGGCGGCGGCACACTTGATGTCGAGCTGACGCTCAGCCCCGACCCGACCTGGTCCACCCAGCGCCTCCAGGTCGTGAACAGCCAGGGTCAGCCCGTCGAGGCCCTCATCCGTGTGGATGGCGCCCGGCGCCCAGCCCCCGGCGGCGTCTTGGACCTCCGCCTGCCCCCGGGCCCGGCCACGGTGTCCGTCGAGGCCATCGGCTTCCGCGGCGAGGTGCTGCGCCTGAGCCCTACGCCCGGCGTTGATCGTGTGCAGCAGGTCATCCTCACCCCCTTGTCCCGGGCATATCTGACCGACGGTCAGTTAATCCTGCGAGAGCCCCTACGCTTCACCCAAGGCACGGCGACCTTGACCCCGACGAGCCAGGCCGTGCTGGATGAGGTGGGCTCCATCCTGCGGGCCCAGCCCGAGCTCGGCCCGGTGCGTGTCGAGGGCTACTGCGAGCTCTACGGCGAGGAGGATCGGGACGTCGCGCTCTCCCAAGCCCAAGCCGACGCCGTCGTCGCCGCGCTCATCGCCCGCGGCCTGAGCCCCGACCGCCTGCTCGCCGTTGGCTTTGGCCCCCCCGAGACGCCCCAGGAGGGCATCCGCCAGAGCGCCCGCTTCTTCATCGAGAGCCCAGAGGACGAGCCCGAGGAGGCCCCTCCCGCCCCCTGAACCCCGGGCCAAGGTGGACCGGGCGCGGTGAGTGGGTGCCGATCCGGCGCTTGTTCGGTTAAGCGTGGGCACCCGCATTCTCCTCTGGAGCCTCCGATGCCCGAGCTCGTCCCTGATGTCCCTGAGCAGGCCCTCGACCGCGTGCGCCCGCCTTTGGCCCTGGAGGATGTGCCCAACCCCGATGAGCTGCGCCTCGCGTATGAGACGGCCACGCGCTCCCGCACCGTCGAGGAGCACATCGTGCGCCTGGCGAGCCGCGGTGACGTGAAGTTCGCGATCTGGGGGCCCGGCGAGGAGGTCCACGGCGTCGCCACGGCCTTGGCGCTCTCGAAGGTGGTCGGCCCCGAGCGTTTTGGCATCGTGCCGCACTACCGCTCCGGCGCGCTGATCTCGATGTGGTGCGCGCTTCACGGCGAGGGCGACTTCGCCCGCACCATGCTCCGCCAGCAGTTCTCCAAGGACTCGGACACCATGTCCCGAGGCCGCCAGATGGTCTACCACCTCGACATGCGCTCGATGGGGGTGCTCCCGGTGCAGTCCCCGGTGGGCATGCAGCTCAGCAAAGCCGCGGGCTGGGCCATGGGCTTCAAGGCCAAAGGGATCAAGGGTGGCCTGGCCATGGGCATCGTCGGCGACGGCACCACGGCTGAGGGCGACATGCACGACGCGATGAACGCCGCGAGCGTGTGGAGCCTGCCGGTGATCATCATGGTCACCGACAACGGCGTCGCCATCTCCACCCGCCCCGACGACGGCCGCGGCATCAAAGACTTCGGCGCCTACGCCAAGAGCTTCGGCGTGCGCTTCTTCTCGTGCGACGGGCGCAGCTTCGACGACACCTACGCCACCACGCTCGCCGCCGCCCGGGTCGCCGCCCATGAGGAGCGCCCGGTGTTCCTCTACGTGCACAGCCTGCCGCGGTTCAACGGCCACTCCTCCGCCGCCGACATGACCTTTGACCTCGGCCAAGACGACCCGATCATCCGCTTTGGCGAGCAGCTCGTCGAGCGTGGGGTGATCGAGGCCGCCGACGCCCTGCGCCGGGTGCCGGGCACGGGCCGCGACTTCTTCGCGCATCACGAGCTCGGCCGCATCATGGGCCGCCAAGACGAAGAGATCCGCGCGCTCATCGAGGAGGTGCGCGGCGAGGCCGACCCTCCGCCCGAGTCCGTCACCCAGAACATCTACCCGCCGTTCCCCCGGGTCTCCGAGCCCGAGCCCGGCGCGGGCACCACCAACATCACCTACGGCGCGGCGATCCGCTCCGCGCTCGACTTCATCATCCGTGAGCGCGGCGGCCTGGTCACCGGTCAAGACGTCGGGCGCCTCGGCGGCGTGATGCAGGCCACGGCGGGCCTCAAGGCGCGTCACCCGGACAAGGTCATCGACGCCCCGCTCAACGAGCCGCTGATCGTGGGCACGGCCATGGGTTTTGGCCTGCACGACGGCGTTCACGCCCTGCCCGAGATCCAGTTCGGCGACTACTCGCTCAACGCCTTCCACTGGCTCGTTCACCTGGGCAACCTCTACTGGTGCACGAACGGCAACTCCGCGAGCGCGCTCATCCTGCGCATGCCCGTGGACCCCTTCGGCGGCGGCGCCGTCTACCACTCCATGTCGCTGGACGGCTACTTCACGCCCATCCCCGGCTTGGTGATCGTGATGCCCAGCACGTCCTGGGACGTCTACGGCCTGCTGATGACCGCGGGCGACTACCGCGGCCCCGTCGTCTTCTTGGAGCCCAAGTGGATGTACCGGCAGACCTTGGGCCCGGCCTTCCCCGGCGAGCCCACCGACGCCGCGGGCATCTCCGCGCTCAAGAAGGGGATTATGCGCGGCGATGTGCCCGAGCTCCCCGAAGACGTGCGGGTGCCGTTCGGCAAGGGGGTGATTCGCCGCCCGGGCCGCGACGTCACGATCATCTCTTGGGGCCGCGCGGTGTGGACGTCGATGAAGGCCGCCGAGACCTTGGCTGAAGAGGGCGTGTCCGCCGAGGTGATCGACCTGCGCACCTTGGTGCCGCCGGATCTGGAGCTCATCTACGAGAGCGCCGCCCGCACGGGTCGGGTGATCGTCTGCGCTGAAGACCGCTCCTTCGCCGGGTTCGTGCGCACCATCCAGGGCCACGTCGTCGAGCGTTTCCCGGGGATGCCCACTCGGGCCATCGGCCAGAAGAACGTCCCGGGCATCGCCCAGTCGCTCATCTTGGAGCACGCCACGGTGCTCACTGAAGACGACATCACCCGCACCGCCCGTGAGCTTCTGGCCACGGAGGTGCGCGGCTCGTCCAAGGGTGAGGGCTGGGCCTGGGTGCCGCCGCGCTTCTTCGTGAGCTGAGCGGCGGCAGCTTAGACGGCCTGGCTGAACCTCGGCGCGCGCTGGGGGGCGGCGAGGCCGGGGTCGAAGGCGGCGGCGACGTTTCGTACGACGAGGCGCCCGTGCTCAGTGACCTTTAGGCCCCAAGGCGAGAGGGTCACCAGCCCGAGGGCCTGCAACGGCGCGAGGCTCGCCAACTCCGGGGCGAGGTCAATGGGCGGATCGAGGTCGAAGCGCGCGGCCAGCTCCTCAAAGTCCAGGGCCAAGTTGCACATGATCTGGTTGATGATGTGTTTTCGAAGGCGATCCTCTGGCGTCAACAGCGCGCCTCGCTCCAAGGTGGGCTGCCCGGCCTCGGCCTGACGCCACCAGGTCGAGAGCTTGGAGGTCTGCTGAAACCAGGCGTCGTGGTGCTCGCTGATGGCGCTCACGCCCAGGCCGAGCTGCTCCAGGTCGGGCCGGGTGGTGTAGCCCATGAAGTTTCGGTGCAGGCGGCGCTCCCGGGCGGCCTCGGCCAAGGCGTCGTCGGGCCTCGCGAAGTGGTCAAAGCCGATGGGCTCGTAGCCCGCGGCGCGTAAGGTCTCATGGGCCAACAAGAAGAGCTGCAGGCGCTCCTCCCCCTCCGGCCGGGGGAAGGCATCAAGGCGGCGCTGGTGGGGCTTGAGCCAAGGAACGTGGGCGTAGCCAAACACGGCGATGCGGTCGGGGTTGAGGCGGATTGTCTCGGCGAGGTCTTGGGCGAACACGGCGAGGCCTTGCCGGGGCAGGCCGTACATGAGGTCGATGTTGAGGCCCCTCATGCCCAAAGATCGGGCCTCGCTGAGCACGGCGGCGACCCGCTCGGCGCGCTGCGGGCGGCCCACGGCCTCCAAGACCCCGGCGTCGAAGCTCTGCACACCCATCGACACCCGGGTGGTGCCGAGCCTCGCGAGCACCTGGAGCTGCTCGGAGCTGGTGATCTCGGGGTCAAGCTCAACGTCGAGCTCGGCGCCGTCGATGGGCACAAACCGTCGGGTGAGCAGGCTGTGGAGCTGCGTCAGCTCTTGTGGACTCAGCCAGGTCGGGGTGCCGCCGCCCCAGGCCATGCGCGCGATGGGGTGGGTCTCCCTGGGCAGCGGCAGGCGGCGTATCTGGGCGTCGAGGGCGTTTAAGTAGCGGGTGGCGGCGTCGCGGCGCCCGGCGACGACCTGGTTGCAGGCGCAGAAGCTGCACTGCTCCACACAGAACGGGATGTGGACGTAGACGCTCGCCGGTTCTGGCAGCCGGGCTTGGCGAGCGGCCTCGTCTTCAGGGCGAAGATCCGCGCGCCAAGACGGGGCGGTGGGGTAGCTCGTGTACCGGGGGATCCGCTCGGAGAGGCGCAAGAGCGTGTCGTAGCTGAGGGTCATTCCGGCTCCAGAGCTGCCCGGAACAGCAAAGAGCGTGCCAGCCTTGGGAGGTGCGCTGGGGGTGGTCCCTGGGCCAAGGCGCACAGGGGGCCTGGGCGAGCCGCCCCACCGCGCGAGGTTGGCGATTCGGCCGCCGCTAGGGCATGATGGGGTGTCCCCAGAGATGAGCGAGGAGGAGAGACGATGTCCCTCAAGCGTGGTGTTTGTGGTGTGATCAGCGCCCTGGGCCTCGTGGCCTTGGTCGCGTGCGGCGACAAAGACACGGCGACGGACGACTCCGGCGACGGCCCGGCGGTCAACCCCGACGCCCCGACGATCAGCTCCTTCACCGTGATCTGCCAGGAGTACAGCAGCGGCGACACCTACTTCTTGTGGGAGATCGCTGGTCAGGCGAACGATCCCCAAGGCGCCGAGAACCTCGAGCTCTACGCCGATCTGGAGGCCTACCGCGGCGGCGGCCTCATCGAGACCTTTGAGGGCCTCGTTGTCATCGGCCGCGACGGCCAGATCGTCGGCTCGATCCGGGAGGACACCTCGGGCTTGTCCTGCTCCGACCCCTCCGAGTTCTTGTTCAAGCTCTACGTCTCCGACGTCGAGGGCAACGTCACCGTCGGTGAGGTCCAGGGCGCCTGAGGCTTACTCCCGGGGCGTGTTCACCTTGAGGCCACGCTCGCCCTGCTCCAGATACCGCCCGAGCACCTCGCGGCGGCGGGCGCGGCTGAGGTCCTCGAGGTGCAGGATGCAGCGTAGGGTGAGGTCGTGGTAGGCCTGACGCTCTTTGGCTGAGGCGAGCATGACGCCGCCGCGGCTAGAGAGCGCCGGGGACTCGTAGTGAGGGCGCCGCCGAGACGGCCCCTCGAGGCCCTCTCCACGCTCAAAGGCGCGG
>Ga0066604_10001231_pt1 | contig 14498 bp, 13 predicted proteins | sample Higcelwee11metaG_FD_59501 | JGI IMG/M metagenome (GOLD analysis project Ga0066604, IMG submission 59501) | Freshwater pond sediment microbial communities from the University of Edinburgh, under environmental carbon perturbations - High... | ecosystem: Environmental > Aquatic > Freshwater > Pond... | reverse complement strand
ACAGAGCACCAGCAACTCCGGAAGATGCGAATCGCCGGACCTCTACCGGGCATCTTTCCTGCTTCGCACCACCCTGGCGGGCACACCAACCGCGACGCTGTAGGGCGGGATGTCGCGCGTCACAACAGCCCCGGCCCCGATGATGGAGCCTCTCCCGATGATGACGTTCATGGTCACCACCACATTGGCGCCGATCCATACATCATCCTCGATGGTCACTGGCCCGTAGGTGAGTCCCTGCTCCTTCATGGGAATATCCACCTGGTCGTTGTTGTGGCGAGAGGTGTCGATGACCACGTTGGGACCTATCATGACGTTGTCGCCTATGCGCAGAGGAGCCAAGCCGTTTGATCCAAGCCGCACATTCTTGTTCAGATACACGTGGGCTCCCAGCGACAAAGGCGCCCTGGGGCACAAGAGTGTACAACCCTTCTCGATGCACACCCCCCGCCCAAGCGAAAGGTTGCCGAGTCCCAGTATGGAGACGCCGGATTCGAGGTCGAATACTTTGCCAGACGCCATGAACGGGGCGCAGCACACCCTGCGCAGAAAACATCCCAACCGCCCAGGGATGCCGAACAGAAATGCTGACAACAACTCCAGCGGCATCCTCATCACGGAACGAAGCGTCATAGTGCCACCCCGGAACGGGTTATGCTATCATTCCACATGGCCATCACCGATTCCTCAGAATACCGCTGACTGCTTTGGCGAGCCTTTTCTCCAAGTTCCTTTCGCAGCACCGGATTCACGATCAACCGCTCAAGCGCATTGGCAAGACTGGTGTAATCGGAGGGCGGCACCAACAGCCCGTCCTCCCCGTTGGTGATGATCTCGCCCGGCCCGCTTGGACAATCCGTGGACACGCAGGGTAACCCCGAGGCCATGGCCTCGCACAGCGCGTTGGGAAACCCTTCGTAGCGTGATGACATCACGAAAATCACCGCCTGCTCCAATAGTCCGCCGACATCACTCACCTGGCCAAGAAAATGGACACGGCCTGCAAGGCCAAGCGACCGGACCAGCCCTTCAAGTTCGACCAGTAGCACGCCGCCGCCCGCGATGCACAGCGTCCACTTGTCGTGCCTGCGCGCCACGTCGGCAAAGGCCTGTATGAGAGTGTCATACCCCTTTTGCGGGTAGAGACGGCCCACTGCGAGGATCGCGTTGGCGGGCAGGGGCGGCGAGCTGCCCTGGAGTCTCAAGGTAGATACAGGGTTTGGAATGACGGTGATTTTTCGTTGCAGATAGCGGGGGAAGTAGCGCCTTGCGGCTTCGGTCTGCACCACCACTTCCGCGGCAAAGGGATAGGTCGCCAGCCTGAGCGCATCCCAGAAGCGACCGATATCCTCGTATTGTGGGTCTATCCGCTCCGAAACGATCACCGGAAGCCGGCTGCCCAGCATGGCCGCGAGGGTTCTGATGTTCGCCGTGTCGATGAAGCTGATGACCACGTCCACCCCGGCCTGGAGTATGGCCCGCCGGATCGTGACCAGCCGGTTCCAGTTGTTCTTCAGACTGGCGGTGATGGAATGCGACTGCTTGGCGAGGTTGAGATATGCGAGCTGAATGCCCGAATTCACGGGATAAAAGGAAGGCGAGGAGCCGTCCTCAAAGCTGTAGAGCACCACCGAATGCCCGGATCGATGCCAGTAGTTGGCCATGTTGACAATGACGCGCGCGGCTCCGCCACCCTCCAGCGTGGAGGTGAGCAGACCAACTTTCATTTGTCCTCTCCGAGCCTTAGGCGTGCCAAGACGAACAGGTTGCCGTAGCAGGTGTTCGTGGTGTCCAGCTTGTCGAGCAACAGGCCGATCATGTTCATAAGAAAGCTCAGAGCGATCAGCGCAGGTGAAAGAAGAATTTTGATCAGGTATCCGACCACTGTCGCGCCCAGTTGATTCTCCAGCCAGCACAGGAAAAGAATGACCATGGAGCTGCCGATGCCGCCTTGCCGCTCCAGATACTCGACATCATAGTTCGGTAAAATTGCGCGCACCCCAAATTCGGAAAAGCGGCGGTAGTCGTGAGGCTTGCCGTGCACATGGTAAATAAATGGGACAGAAAGCACGAGCTTGCCGCCCGGCTTCAGCACGCGAGCCACCTCAGCAAGGAAGAAGTCGAGCTCCTCCACATGCTCAAGCACCTGCGTGCAGAGAATCGCGTCGAACTCGTTGTCGCCGACAGGGAATGGGGCTCCTGGATCAAGCAACAGGTCGACCCCGCGGTTGGGCACGATGTCCAGCCCCACGTACACGGCGGACGGGCCGAGGTGATGCCGATACGGCTGCATGCCACACCCCACATCAAGGATTTTGCCCTCCAGCCTTGTCAGAACCTGGGCAACGCACCGGTTGACATCCCTCGTTGCGAGCCATTGATAGTGCCACGGGTAAAGATACGGAGGCGAGCCGCACACCAGCCGGAATACCCTGTGGTGGGCGCTCGTCACTTGGATGAAGCTAGACTTGAGGATGGCGGCCATGCTCATTGGGCAAACTCCAAACAACTCATGAGACCTATTGAGCTATGCGCGGGCCATATGGCTAACTGATCCTCTTCAAAAAGCCTTTTGGGTTAAATGTAATGTAGAATCTTTCTTGCTCGCGATCAATGGAGAAGCTGTCATTCTCCTTGATGAACGTTTCAATCGCTTCATATGGCCCTCTGGATAGGCCGCCTTCAAGCCCGTGTCTTGTCACGCTGTCTTCAACGATGAAGTAGCTTCCTGGCGTTACATAAGTTGAATATTTGCGTAACACGTTAATGGTGTTTTCGTATGTATGAGAGCTGTCTTCAATCACGAGTACACGCTCTGTGTCCTTTATCATGCTCCTGACGACAGACTCCATTTCGCATGCATCACCTTCCAGCATCGTGATTCTGGGATGAGATGCTGCTCTCTTGTCAACATCGGACAGATCAATGTCGACACTGATGATGCGCCCATGCCCCAACAAGTCGAACATGTGGGCGAGAACGTACGCGCTTCCTCCGAAGCGTGTCCCGATCTCGATGACCACATCGGGCCGTATGTCGAAAATGAGTTGCTGGTAAACCCATACATCGTAAGGGTTTTTAAGCGTCTGGACGCCGAACCAATAGGTTTTGTGCATTATGGTCTTATGTATGTACGGCATGACCGACTTCACAGTGAATTTGTGGCCATCCTCGATGAATATGGTGTCAATGGTCTCAGGCAAAGACTGATACACTGAGGTGGCATCATCGGTGAAGTGACGCTTGCTGATGATGGAAAGGCCGAGCGGTGCAAGAATGCTATTAAGGATTTTTCGGGCGATAGACCTGATGGACTCATTCATCTTCGTCACTCCATTTGGCATTGTGGCTACGGTGCCGGGATAAAGGACCATTGCCTGGCAGGCTGGCCCCATCACCTGTTTCGGCCATGCCGTGGCCACATCATTCATCAATCGTTCTTCGGTTCCAACGAAGGCTGAAAAGCATCACGTCGTAACTGCCTGTATGCATCCAGCTAGGTCTTATTGTCTGCGCTTTTCGGCATGGGAGGATCCGCAGGACTCAGCAGCAAGGCTATGGTCTCTTCATGAAACACCTCTTCGCCTTTAGCCCACCACTTCAGGGCAAGAATATCAGCGATCGCCTCATCGGAAAATCTCTGGCCAACTACTTTGGCGGGAACTCCACCCAAAATGGAGTAGGGAGGGTATTCACCCTTGGGCACAACGCTGCCGGCGCCAACGATGCAACCGTCTGAAATATTCGCTCCAGCCAGAATTTTAGATTCCTGGCCGAGCCAGACATCGTTCCCTATGCAGATCGGTATGGAATAGCAGTCTGGCGGAAGTTGGCGGGTTTTGCCCTCGTAAATGATCGACAGAGGGTATACGGCCTTGGATTTATGGTTGTGGTTCGTGGAAAAGATAAAACAGCCTGGGGCGATGGAGCAAAAACTTCCGATGCGGACAGAGGCCTCTCCACCAATCCTACACCGGTTACCAATGGCAGTGAACTCTCCAACCTCAACGGCCCCGCCAATATAGGCGTTGTCTATCATGGCCCCTTTTCCCAATCTTGCATTGGGTGAGACATCGCTTTCGCTGGAGACAAAGGCATGTGGGAACCGCTTTCGGTAGCCACGGTACTGCAGCCAGCGCCAAATCCAGGCCGGTGCCATGTTTCTTAGCAACGATATCTTTTCCCTCTTGTGGAGCATCTCCAGGTACTTAGGTGTTGGCATAGGACATCCTCTGGTATCTGCTAAGAAAAGGACAGCTTCTGAAAGCCATCATCCTTTGACGAAAAGAGTTTTCCTTTCAAGGCGTTCAGATATTGCGCTGGATATTTGTGCCAATAGTTCAGTCCTGAGCAATTACCGCAACACGCGAATGCGTTTTTGTCTTTCCCAAGTATGCGACGTATCCTGGCACCCCTCATGCTGCTGAATATGTCATGATGCGAGTGCATTTCAGAAATGTTCCCCATGTGTAGATCTGCGGTGACGTTGTTACAGCAAGGAACTAGGTATCCATCACAGTTAAAAAATACTTCAACGTATGGGGAATGGCACCTTCCAGGGATTTTTTTGCTGGTAGGCAGAAGGATGATGTCATCAAGTTTTTCCTTGATGATGACATCACTTGCCTGGATGCCATGCTCTTTGGCGAAGCGTATAATCGCAGCTTTGTCATAGTCGCCGCTGACAAGGAACTGAGGATGCGCGGTACACTTCCCTGCAACAAGGATGTCGAGGTTTTGCATCACTTTTTCCCATTCACCGCCGATGCGATAATCTGTATATTCGTCCGGATTGGGGGTGTCGATAGAGCAGATCACGCGTAAGTGCTTCCACCTTGCCATTTCATGAGCCGCGCCAGGGGCAAAACTCAAGTTGGAGGAGAGCCAAGTCGGCTTGGATGCTGTCAATTCTAGTATCTTGTCGAAATTGGGATGAAATGTGGGCTCGCCGAACAGGTTGAGCACATATCCCTCGGCGACGGGTTCGGTGATCTGGACTATCTTAGTAAACAGTTCCGTCGGGATATACTTATTCTGCCGAACAAGAACTCCCGTCCCCGTTGGGCATAACGGACACTTCAGGTTGCATATGGAAGTCGGTTCGATCAGAACCATGCACTTGTAGCCTTGCGGAATCCGCCCAGTATTGCATGCCACATTGCATGCCATGGCAGCGGCATTCGCAGCCTTCATGAATAGCTGGCTCAACGTGCACCTCCTCGCACCTTTCCGGCAGGTTCGTTCTCCACCAGCCAGTCCCCCCATTGGACGAACAGTTCGTGCGTGAACAAAGCATAATCCCCGGCGTTCCTGGCCAGCGCATCCATGTCGCGGCAGTCGAACGCCATGCCCTTGGAACTCAGATAATGCGCCCTCATGGCGCATCTGGCACCATCCCTGTCTGGGACGAACGTCTTCACATACTCGTCGAAGCGCTGCGTGAAATCCGGATCATTCAAGTCTATGTGTAGCAGGTCCGGCAAGAAATTGTAGAACACATTGCCGAGCACCACTACTGGCCTATTCCGCAAATAGGACTCCCACCCTGCGGTTCCAGTCACGGCAAGCGTAACTGCACTGTGACCGGCAAGATCAAATGTGCTCACATACGGGTGCATGAATTCAACATTGTAAAATGATTTTAGTTTTGCGTAAAAGGATAGCGGACGTATCCCGATCATGGACGTGTGGTCCTTCACGTAGAGACAATAGTCGGACGGCAGTTTTTTTGCCACGTTGAATACAAAACTCTCATGGTGGGCGTACTGGTCACCGTAAAACATGTCTGTGACCTCTGGCGACTTGTGCAGCGGCAGGTAGACGAATTTTCGAGAGTAATCAGGACTTTTTGTTAATAAGTTGCCATGCATGAGACGATACATGCGAAGAGCTTTCGTTGGCCATTGCTTTATAGCGTTCGCCGAGGAATCGAGAAGACCCGCCTCCCGGTCAAAGACGTTGCGTTCATACTTAGAGATGTTCTCACGGATATGCTTCATGCCGCCAAACATGACGCCTCTTACGCTGGTGAGGAGAGATCGCGAGTTCTTTTCCACATGTTGTGGGCGTGTAGGGTTGTGCACAAAGCGGTCGTAGCATGCATCAGCTTGGGCTATTGCTGCCGGATCGAACGCGCCTCCATGACCGCTCTTCAGGGCATTAAAGGTCTGCTCCATGCCCAATTGCCGGCCAAGTGAATCCCGACCATAGAGCCGAAAGCCAACATGCCTTCCGGCGGTGATGCTCATGGCTGGGACGCCCTTGGCCAGCGCCGCGTCAGCCAGCAGGTTCCACAAGTAGAGCTCCCGACCAAGCAGAACGCGGGCGATGTCGTTCTCTATAAATATTTTGCGTGCCAATAAAAGGTAGATGACCTGGAGATTGCGACACGACCTGTAGTCCTGGATTTTGTAGAACATCCGGTCGAAGTAGGCCTTTTTGACGTTATCCCGTATACCCAGTCCGGCTTCGAGGCTGAGTTGCAGAGCATCAAGCGCGTCGTCGGCCATGGCCTGCACGGATTCGATATGATCAAAATAAAATTGTGGGACGCGATAAAACGTGCCGATCCCCATACTTTCCATCGTAGACAGCGAGATCTCCTCCTCGACCTGCTGCCACATGACAAGACAAACCACTGGCATGCAATGTTCGTGATGGATGGCAGGTACAACCTTCTCCATGTATGCAGAATGGATACAGCAAAGAACGGCTGGTCCTGATCCTTTGTCCGCAGCTTGCTGATTCATTGTCTGCATCAGGAGGCCCCCTTAAACTCGATCACGTGGTCCGCAACATCCAACATCCCTTTCTGGTGGGATATGGCGAGCACAGCTATGCTCGATTTCATCTTGGAAACACTCTGAAGAATAGCCCGTTCGGTTTCCTCGTCAAGCCCGGTTGTCGATTCATCCAAGATGAGCAACCTGGGTCTGGCGACGAGTGCGCGGGCTATCATCAGCCGCTGCTTTTGGCCTCCAGACAGGGAGCGTCCATGTTCGCCGACAATTGACTCGAGCTCGCCAGGCAGAAGTTCTACGAAGCTGCGGGCTCCGGCCGTTTCAAGGGCAGTCCAGATTTCCTCGTCGGAGCACTCGCGTCCCAAGGAAATATTTAGGCGAATCGTATCGTTAAACAAAAAGACCTCTTGCGGCACATAACCGATCTGCTCCCGCCACGCTCCGATATCAGCGCCCGCCAAATCCACGCCATCGACGAGCACGGCCCCCTTGCTAGGGGATAACAGGCCAGCAATCATATCGGCTACAGTCGTTTTACCCGCCCCAGAGGGGCCGCTCAATGCGGTAATCTCTCCCACTCTGACCATCATGCTGAAAGAGTCAAGCACCTGCTTTTCCCCATAGCACACAGAAACGTCGCGCATTTCGACGGCACGCTCAAGAACGACCCTTTCCGTTCCCGACTGATTTTCTCGATGCTTGGAAATATCTTCAATTTTGCCAATAAGTGACATCAGGCTGCCCTCAAGTGTTCCAAAATTTTGCAGCGAATGCTGGAAACTGGACAGCCGAGACAGGATTCTATGGAAGAAGAAAGCCATTGGCAGTATAAGCACCGCGTCCATTTTCAAAACCGAATAGGCTCCAAACAGGCCGCATGCCATTATGACAGTGATCACCGGTTCCTGAACAGAAAGCATAAGCCCCATGCCCACAGCCCGCTTTCTGGCAGCCTCCTCGCACAAATTAGCCTGCCTCTTGATGTGCCTAACGAAATGCTGTTCGACGTTCATCACCTTGAGCGGCTTTGCCCCAGCAAGAGAATCTGTCAACAAGACATTCATCGCGTTGAGCGCAGCAGCATGCCTTACTCCTGCCAACCTTACCATTTTAATCATTGCGTGGGATGCAAAAATCAACAACAGGCCGAATAGCAATCCAGAGAAAAGTAACTGCCAAGAAACATATAGCCCAACAAACAAATATACGACAGCCTGCAGTAAATATGATGTTGCCAAAGCCAGTATTCGTAACGCATTGCCGGCATGTGTGCATTCCGTCGACAATGCATAAGTCAACATGCCTGAAGGCTGCTTCACGAAGAAGCTCCAGTGCGTGCGGAGCAGGCAGTCAAGGAGGCTGACTCGCAAACGGGTCGAGACCTCTGCCTCGACGTAGCCCACCTGCCTTTGAGCGAGCAAAGTCAGCAACGCTTTGACCAGCATCGCCACAGTGATTACGATCAGCACGTTTGGCAACGTAGGATTGACACCCACCCCAACAAAAAGATCCTCTATTTGGGATACAAAAGGGTTGAGTGTATGCTGGTCGCTTATCATGATTGCAATTAGCGGAACGATGCTGATTGCGCCGATGGATTCAACAAAGCTAGACAGTAGCAAAAAAACAGAAGTTAACGCAGTTTGCCGAGGAAACTCCTTAAAGAAGAACACACAACTCTGTTGAAACGAGAAATTCTTCATGCTGCTAGTCTCGTGCTTGCGTATAAACAGTGTGGATCAGGTAATCCTGTATCAAAAAGCAAAATAAATAAAAGGTGCGGACGTTCCTCTCATATAAAAAGCAGCAAACATTAACATACCAACTAAGCCGCCTCTCACCGGCAATCTTAGAGCAATCCAGGCACGTCTGATCGTCTGTTTAGTAGTTTCTGCCGCTTGGATGAGAAACGTAACTCCAAGAAATGCACAACTGCGGACATCAATAGCGGCAGTGAAAGGCAATCTATATTCCTCAAAGTTAAAAAGTTTGCCTGCAAAATACATCAATGTATCAACGTCCGTTATTCTAAAAATCATCCAGCCATAAGCAATTAAAACAAAAGTGACGGATATACCAACAACTCTCGGAATTTTTAATTTAAGTCTGGTAATCAGCCGGTGCACAACAAGCAACGCACCGTGATACGACCCCCATAGCAAAAAATTCCAAGAAGCTCCATGCCAGATCCCGCAAAGTGTCATGGTGAACATCAGGTTTCCCAAGGTTCTACCCAATGCCACGCGACTGCCACCCAATGGTAAATACACATAATCACGGAGCCAACGGCCAAGTGTAATGTGCCACCGACGCCAGAAATCCGAAAAGTTGACTGACAGGTATGGCGCATAAAAATTGTGTGGCAATTCAATCCCACAGATCTTCGCCGCCCCACGGCCCATGTCCATGTATCCTGAGAAGTCACCCCATATCTGCACTGAATAGAGCAATACAGACATCAAAAGCGTCATCGGATCATATTCATTGGGAGAGGCAAATATGGGGTCAACAATTTGCGCGACACGATCAGCAAGTACAAGTTTTTTGAACAAGCCAAGTGCAAACAACTCTGTGCCAGCCAAAATGTCGTCTTCAGACGACTTCCTCAAGTCCTGAATTTGCGGCAGCATTTCATAGTGTTTGACAATTGGCCCAGCAATAAGCTGCCCAAAAAATGTCTGGAACAAGATGAAATTGCTAAAAGAGAGATCCTCAATGTCTCCCTTTGAATTGTCTAATAGAAAGGCAATGCCCTGAAGTGTATAGAAACTGATGCCAATCGGAAGTTTGTTCGTAAGCAAATACCGCGTCAAGTCCGATCCGACACACAACGATGCCTGTACAGATATCCATCCCCAATATTTCCAAAGACCAAGATTGATCAGCAATATGAATATGCTGATATTTCTAATAAGGTGGGCATGCGACGAATACCTTATGGTCAGTTTGATGCTAACCCACTGCGCATAAACAACGGCGCAAAGGACAAGAATTGTGACAAGATCTGACCATAATATAAAAATGCTGGAAGACAGTACAAGTACCCATTTGCGGCAAGAAGAATCAATGTTGCGCAACAAGACTGCCGTTAGGATGAGCAAAACTATGAATTCAGTCGACGAATATATCATGGCTGTCTTTAATGATATTTGCTAAGGCTGTTGTGAATTTTACTGCCCCGAGAGGATTCAGATGGTGCAAATCCATATTGCAATTCCCTTTCCCTTTCGCACCAAAATAATCGTGATCTGAAAGCCCGTACACCTCCATAGGGTAATTAATAAAATTGACGCCGAGGCGTCTTTTCACCACTGACAAATAGTCAAAACACTTTACGTGTGTTTTATATTTAGCTGTCACGGGCATAACCAAATAGATTACCGTGTCAGCAAGACTGCCTGCCAGTTGTGAAACCTCCTCAAACGAGGCGACCTCAACAGAACTAATCCCGGTCATAAACCGTTGTTCTGGATTGCTTTCCGGAGTGATCTCCCTACGAACAGCCTCCTTGTCGAGACATGGAGCCAACCTGGGAAAATCGTTCAAAGACAACACCCTATCTTTCCGGCGGTAAGTGAGGTTGTCTACAATTTCGGCATAAATTCTGTGCAGTGATGACAGTCGCCCGTCCTTGCTTGTCAGTTTTTCTATCAACCTGTCCCACTCCCGGATCCTTTCAGGCCGATTAGAAAACGATGGATCGTCGATGCAGATGATGGCCAGCTTTGCCTTATGTTTTTGCCGGATTAATACTTGCTTCATGAGGAGACGAATCGTGCTCATGCTCGCGCCGCTAACAGCCAAATTCAAGACACTGCAACTTCCCAATTCTTTTGCAAGAATGCTTGGATTGATACCATCTCGAGCCCGTGACGTGCCAAAAATAATGACATCTGGCGCCTTCTCATCCAAAAGCAAAAATGGCAGCTCTAACGGTATGCGAACCAAACCTTTTCTATCCTCCCCCACCAGTACGGATGTCAGCGCGAACTCGTCCTTTGAATTCAGGGAAGGGCGAATTGAAGCGATGATTTGTTCATATCCTGGGAATAAGGCATGCAACACATCCTTGGTAATAGGGTCTTCTCTAGAGGTCACCCCATCTTCAAAACGCAAGAAATTACCTGAAAGCGCAATTCCGCATTCACCAGTGGAGGCAAATTTCAGAAAAAGAACACCGCCAGCGGTTACCACCAGCATAGCGAACAAAGCTGCAAAATATTGCTTCAAACCATCCACACTTGACCGCCTGCATATACCGTCTGCTTTGAAGAGTGCAGAAGGAAACACTTCATTGCCAGGCAGAAGGATTTTGCGGGGACTCAACACACCTTACGGTGTTAACCTTTCCACTGCCAAACATCACCTTAATTAATTCAACTACACACAATCCAACGCGAATTGCTTCGTGTTCCTCCCGCGTGCTCTCTCGGGAGTAGGAACTCACTCGAGGTGGTGACCAGCCCCCACGAGTTGTACCACTCATTATGTTAGCCTGTGATGCCTACATGAGTCCAGAAGTGGCCCCCAGGGGGAGCACCCCGCCCCGAGGGGCTGGGTGGCGGCCGGCGCTGGCGGACGTTGTCCCCGCGGCTGTGCGGCCTGAACATATTGTCTCCCTGCCGCCACATTTTCAGCACCACCTGTGCCTCCTTGAACGTATAGAGCAGCTCTCCGTCTTGTCATAGCGCATCTTGCCGCGGAAGCGCTCGGAGGTCAGCATGCAGAATGACATGGAGGAGTCGGGCTGCTTTTGATCCACGATTAAAGAACCTTCCAGTTGGGACGCTTCAAAAAGACGTCTTGATTGGCCTCGAAATCCTCGGGCAAAATAGGCATGACGCGGATCTTGCGGTTGATCTTGCCCTCGGTGATGCTCGCCAACTCGTCCAGCCTTGCCCGGTCCACCTCTCCAACCACGAGCAGGTCGATGAGGCCGCTATCCTTTCCCAGGGCGTAGTCGTCCAGGATGTACACCGCGTCCACCTTGCCGAGGCTGACGATGACATCGTCGAGCAGTTGGTCGATGCCAATGGTCTTACGCACGATGGAGCTGATCTCCGGGAAGAAGGGGTGTTTGGTGTTGGCGCGGAAGTAGGCGCTCCGTCCATTCTGTTCGCGCTCCAGGTACCCGGCCTGGCTCAGGCTGTCGAGTTCTTCCTTGAGGGCATTGGGCGAAAGCGCGAATTCCTTGGCCAACTCGCGGAGATAGCAGGAGACCCCAGGGTTGAGGAACAGCTTCAGCAGGAGCTTGATGCGCGTCTTGGATGTGAATAACTGCGTGAGCATGCCAAGTTCGTACAGAAAACAAGGACAAACGTCAACAGGCCGCCTTCCCGATTTTGTATCCTGCCCGGACGAGCCGTACCGGCGGAAGCAGGACGCGGACATGTGTTCTGTGAAGTTCCCGCCCGCGGCACGACGTCCTCCAGCCAGCCAATGCGCTGGGCCACAAACAGGCCCGAATGCCTTGCCGCCTCCCCGCCGCTTGCCAGCCGGGCCGCGGGGGCGTAGTTGCCCTGCCCATGCGCGTGCTGCTCCAGATCCCCTGCCTCGTGGAAGACTGCCTGCCCGACATCGGGCTGGCCGCCGTGGCCGTGCTCGAACGCCTCGGCTTCGACGTGGCGCACCCGGCGGGGCAGACCTGCTGCGGCCAGCCGGCCTTCAAGACCGGAGACGCCGAGGGCGCGCGCGCCCAGGCCTTGCGCATGTTCGAAATCTTCGCCGGGCCGGACCCGGTGGTCAGCCTGTCCGGCTCCTGCGCCAAGATGCTGCGCGCCTACCCCGGCCTGTTCGCGCCCGGCACGGATGAGCACGCCCGCGCGCTGGACCTGGCCGGACGCAGCTTCGAGTTCTGCGGGTTCCTGGCCGCCCAGCCCGACTTCGCGGGGCTGGCGCGCCTGGCCCCGACCCTCAAGGTCCGCGCCTGCCTGCACCGCTCCTGCCAGCTCGACGGCGCCGACGCGCCCGGGCGCGTGCTTGCGCTGGTGCGCGGCCTGAGCCTGGTGGAGCCGGAGCGCCCGGAACGCTGCTGCGGCTTCGGCGGGCTGTTCAGCCTGCAGTTCCCGTCCGTGTCCGAGTCGCTTTTGGAGGACAAGGCGCACGAGATCCTGGCCTGCGAACCGGACCTGCTGGTCAGCGCCGAGCCCAGCTGCCTCATGAACATCGGCGGCTACCTGGCGCGCCTGGGCAGGCCGCTTCCCGTGCTGCACGTGGCGCAGCTTTTGGCCAAGGCCCTGGGAGGCCCGTCATGGACCCACTGAGCCCGCGCACCTTCCGCCAGGCCTGCGAGGCGGCCAGCCACGACGCGCGCCTGCGCGCCGTGCTGGACCACGCCACGCGCCACTTTCAGAAGAACCGGGCGGCGGCCCTCGACGCCTTTGCCCACCGCGAGGAGCACTTCGCCCGGGCCCGCGCCGCGCGCCTGCACGCCCTCTCCCGCCTGCCGGAGCTGCTGGAGGAGCTCGAACGCAACGCCGCCGCCGCCGGAACCACGGTCCACTGGGCGGCGGACGCGGCCGAGGCCCGGGAGATCATCGCCGGCATCGCGCGCGGTTGCGGGGCGCGGGTCATCGTCAAGGGCAAGAGCATGGTCAGCGAGGAGGTCGCGCTCAACCCCGCGCTGGAGGCCACCGGCGCGGAGGTCTGGGAGACCGACCTGGGCGAGTTCATCGTGCAGCTGGCCGGCGAGCCGCCCTCGCACATCATCGCGCCGAGCATCCACAAGTCGCGCTCGGACGTGGCCGCGCTCTTCCGCGAAAAGCTGGGCCTGGCCGTGGACGACGGCGGGGAGAGCATCCCCGGCCTGACCATGCTGGCCCGCCGCGCCCTGCGCGAGAAGTTCCTGGCCGCGGACCTGGGCGTAACCGGCGTGAACATGGCCGTGGCCGAGACCGGCAGCCTGGTCCTGGTGGAGAACGAGGGCAACATTCGCATGTCCACCACCTGCCCGCGCGCGCACGTGGCGCTCATGAGCCTGGAGAAGGTCGTGGCCACGCTGGACGACGCGGCCAGCCTGCTGCGCGTGCTGCCGCGCAGCGCCACGGGCCAGAGGATGTCCTCCTACGTGTCCGTGCTCACCGGGCCGCGCCGCGCGGGCGAATCCGACGGCCCGGCCGAGGCGCACCTCGTGATCCTGGACAACGGCCGCTCCGCCGCCCTGGCCGACCCCGTGCTGCGCGAGACGCTCTTGTGCTTCCGCTGCGGGGCCTGCCTCAACGCCTGCCCGGTGTACCAGACCGTGGGCGGGCACGCCTACGGCTCGGTCTACTCCGGGCCCATCGGCGCGCTGCTCTCCAGCCTGCTCCTGCCGGCCGAGGACACCCGCGACCTGCCCTTCGGCTGCACCCTCTGCGGCGCGTGCACACGCACCTGTCCGCTCTCCATCGACCACCCGAAGCTCATGCTGCGCCTGCGCGAGCGCGTCTGCGGCGGCCGGCCTTCCTTCGCCGGCGCGGCCCACGCCTTTCTGGCCCGGCACCCGCTGGCCTATCGTTTCGCCGTGGGAACCGCCCGCGCCGTGGACCCGCACCTGGACCTGCTGCCGCGCCTGGCCGGCCTGGCCGGGCTGCCGGGGCTGGCGCAGTTCGTGGACTCGCGCCAGCCGCCCGCGCTGCGCACACCCTTTTCCGCGCAGCTCCGCGCACGCAGGAAGGGGGGCGCATGAGCGCCGGCGCCCACTCCCGCGCGGCCATGCTGGCCGCCCTGCGCGCCGGGCTGGCCGCCGCGCCGTTCAGTCCGGAGCCGGCCACGGCCCTG
>Ga0066604_10001230_pt1 | contig 14505 bp, 7 predicted proteins | sample Higcelwee11metaG_FD_59501 | JGI IMG/M metagenome (GOLD analysis project Ga0066604, IMG submission 59501) | Freshwater pond sediment microbial communities from the University of Edinburgh, under environmental carbon perturbations - High... | ecosystem: Environmental > Aquatic > Freshwater > Pond... | reverse complement strand
CCTCGCCCGACGTGAGCAGCACGCCGCGCGCACCCCGCTGCTCAACGGGCGCAGCCTCGCGCTCTTGCTGCGCGGGGAGGTCGAGGTCGAGGACACACTGCGTGTCAACCCGCGCCGGGGCACCGCAGGGCGCGTTTTTGGCGCCGGGGCCCTCACCCGTGATCGGGATCCACGGGTGGTCGCGATCACCCCGGTCGAGCTTCTGCGCATCGACATCGACGAGCTGCTCGGCCTGCAAGACGCCTGGCAGATCCGTGATCTTCTGGGATCGTTGGCCGATCTGGAGCACCGGCTTGACGTGTTCGACGAGCTCCTGCGCCAAGAGCCGAGCCTGCGCGCCCTGCCCGCGGCGTGGCGTGAGCAGCTCCTCCAGTGTGGGCATGTGCGGGACTGCCTCCCCGGCGAGGTGCTCCTGGAGGCGGGCAAACGCAACAAGTCCCTCATCATCATGCTTCGAGGCACCGCCCGGCTCTCTCACAGCGTCGCCTCGGCCCGCGCGGTGCCCAACAGCCGCCTCGGCCAGCTCATCCCGGCGGGCACGCTCTTGGGCGCGCAGAGCTTTGAGGACGAGCAGCCGCCGGTTCAGCCCTATCTGATCGAGGCCGCCACCTCGGGCCGGGTGCTCATCTTGCCGTGGGTGGCCGTCGCGCACCTGCATGTGCGCCTGAGGGCGACCACGGCGGCGGTGGTGCCCACCCCCCAAGACGGCAAACGCGGCCGCGCCCACCTCATCCACACCACGGTCACCAACCTGGGCGCCACGGCGCTGTCCTTGGGCACGGCGATCGCGCTGGACGAGCGCGGGGCGAGCGTGGCGGTGCTCGATCTGGACGGTGAGCGCACCGCCTTACGCCTGCGGGCGACGATCGCCGAGGGGTGGTATGGCGGCGTTCGCGCCAGGAGCGCGGACCTCCCCGGCGATCTCCCCACGATCTACTGGCCCGTGGACCGTGGCGGCGCGGCGGATCTCTGCAGCGAGCTGCAGCGCCAGCACGAGCACGTCTTGGTGACCGTCTCCAAGACCTCAGTGCCCGATCAGCCCCTGCTCGACCGCATCCTCACCGTGGTCCACCTCTATGAGCAAGGCGACACCCACATCAAGGTGACCCTCGCGCAGCACCAGCGGCTCATCCACGCGCTGCGCCAGCCCGCCGGGGGCATCCCCGCCGAGCGCACCGTGCCCGGCCGTCGCCCCCAAGGCCCCGACTCCCACGAGGCCCTAGAGCAGTCGGTGCGGATTCCTTTTGACAAGGCCGTCGAGGAGGTCTTCGCGGGCAGCCGCATCGTGCGCCAGCTCGGCATGGAGGAGACCCCCTTCGGGCGCGCCTGCAACCGCCTCGCTCGGATGTTGACCGGCAAAGCCGTCGGCCTGGCCTTGGGCGGCGGCGGGGCCTGGGGTTTTGCCCACCTCGGGCTGTTGCGCGCGCTTCACGAGAGCGAGATCCCCATCGACTACGTCTCGGGCACGAGCTTCGGCGCCGTTGTTGGCGCGGCGTGGGTGGCCGCGGGGCCCGCGGGCCTCGACCGCCTCGAGCGCTACAGCCGGCTGATGATGCCGATGGCCATGGGCTGCACGGTGTCTACGGTGCCGATCGGCCTGCTCATCGACCAGCTCTTTGGGCCCAAACACCAGCTCTCGACGGAGATCCCGCTCCTCGCCGTGGCCTCTGACGTGCGCACGGCGTCGTCGTTCGTGCTGCCGGTTGGCACCCTCGCCGACGCCGTGCGCGCCAGCTCAGGCTTCCCGGGCATCTTCTCTAGCTTTGAGTACGCGGGGCGGCGCCTTGTGGACGGCGGCGTCTCGGCGAACGTGCCCGCCGAGGTCGTTCACACCGCCGGGGCCGACTTCATCCTCGCCTCAAACGTCATCCCGCGGATGATCGAGGAGGGCTCGTCGGTGATCGAGCTGCCGGGCCTGCGCCGGGTGAGCGATCTGGTGCGCTCGATGCTCACCTTGATGCACCGATCGAGCGCCCGAGACGCCGCCTTGGCCGATCACGTCTTCAACGCCCGGGTGGGGCGCTCGGCGCCGCACGAGTTCTGGCTGGGCCCCCAGATCGCGGAGGCCGCCTATGAACAAGCCCTCGGTGAGCTGCCGGCGATCCGCGCCGCGTATGAGGCCGATCTCTCCACACACCTCTTGGAGTGAATGATCGTTCAGCGCCGGGCGTAGAGCGGGCCAGGGTGATGAATCGCCCCCGGAGGACCCCATGAAGCGCTCTCTCCCTGCTCTCTTGTCCCTTCTGATCTTCACCAGCGCTTGCCACAAGGGCAACATTGAGCTGGGTGAAGACTCTGGCTGGTCTGAGGTGCTGCGCCTCGACGCGCCGAGCCCGTCCTACGGAAGTGACGCGGGCGGCGTGATCGTCACCTTGACCGGCGGCGAGTTTGTGGAGGGCGCGCGGGTCTTCTTCGGCGACGCTGAAGCCCAGATTCAGAGCTTCTCCCCCGCGGAGTTGGTCGTCGTGGCGCCTCCTGGGGCCGAGGGCAACGTCGATGTGCGGGTGGACTCCGGGGAGTCCGTCGTCGTCGCCGAGGGCGCGTTTCGGTATCTCCCCGACGGCAGCGGCCAAGCCGGCGCCTTGGGCGCGATCGAGTGGTACGAGCTCCTCGGCGGCTACTGGGACGAGGGCTCGGCGTCTTGGGGCTCGGCGTGGTGGGGGCTCATCCAGCCCAAAGAGATCCGTTACGCCGACGTGTTCGGCGGCGTGGCCGACGCCTGCGTGAGCGGCCCGGGCTTCCCCGATGTGCGCCTGATGGAGCTCGGCGCCAACCAGACGACCCTCTCCGGCGCGGACGAGGCCCTGGCCTTCACCTTAGCGAACGACGGCTTCTATGAGTCGAGCCCCCAGGCGAGCTCGCTGAGCACCCAAGGCGGCTGGCGCCTGGAGCCCGTCACCAACGGCCCCTTCTTGGGCATGACCGTCGAAGACCTCGCGCGCACCCCCGCCGCGGTCACCCTCACCTCGCCGAAGCTGGACGACGACGAGGCGATCACCCTCGCCGCGGATGAGCTCAAGCTCAAGTGGGAGGGCGGCGAAGGCGACGAGGTGCTCGTGATGGTGCGCCGCTCCGACGCCAACTACAACGAGCTCGAGACCGTAGGATGCGTCGCGACGAACGACGGCAACTTCACCGTGCCCGAGAGCGCCTGGCAGGCGCCCTGGGGTGAAGGGGAGTGGCTGTTCATCTACGTTGGCGCCATGGCCCAAGGCGAGGCGGTGTTGCCCCACAACAACAGCGAGAGCCGCGTGGTCGGGCTGCGCTGGGTCGTGGGCGCGGCGCTCACTCCTGAAGGTTAGGCTCCGCGGCGGTCTGGGCCCAGGCGAAGAAGCCCTCGGGGTCTTCAGCGACGCGGCGCAGCAAGGCCGGGGGCACCACCCCGGCGCGCAGCAGCACACGCGCCTCGTCGAGCCCCCAGGCGCGGGCGAGGCGCGGGGCGGCCTCGGCGGGCAGAGGGCGCTCGCCGCGCTCCACCCGGCACAGGGCTGAAGCCGAGAGCCCGATGGCCTCGGCGAGCTCACGCTGGGTCACGCCGCGCTCGGCGCGCTGAAGGCGGATCCACTCGCCCAGGGGCAGCTCCCGGCGGCGGGCGATGGGGCTGGGGGGCGGCGGCGAGGCCGAGGGCCAGGTGATCTGGGCGAAGGCCGAGTGGTTGTGGATCGACTCGATGTTCTCCGCGCTCACCCGCAGCCAGCGCACCCCCTCGCGGTCGCGCAGGGCGATGACGACGTTCCGAACGAGATCCTCGACAAAACGAGGGTTCTCGTAGGCCTTCTCGGTGACGTACTTTTCGTCCTCACGCTTGAGGAGCGCGTAGAGCGGGGAGGAGGCGCAGGACTCCACGGCCTCGACGATGTCTTCGATCCACAACATGCCGTCAAAGCGGGCCTCGACGGTGATCAGCCCGCGCTGGTTGTGGGCGCCGTACTGGCTCACGGCCTTGGAGCAAGGGCAGAGCGTCTTCACCGGCACGGTCACCTTGAGGGTGAACTCCAAGGCCGGGCCGCGTAAGGCGGCGTGAAAGGCGCAGAGGTACTCCATGAGCGAGGCCGCGCCGCTCACCGGGGCGTGGCGCTCCATGAAGTAGGGGAAGGCCACGTCGATGAAGGCGTCATCGGCGTTGAGGCGGCGCTGCACCTCGGCCAGAATCAGCGGCACCGTGCCCAAGGAGAGCTCGCCGCGGTGCTCGTTTAAGATCTCAACGAAGCGGCTCATGTGGGTGCCCTTAAAACGTTGGGGCAGGCCGACGGTGAGGCCGATCTTGGCGACGGTGTGCTGGAGCTTCCGCGCCCGATCCCAGACCGAGATGGGGTACGAGAGGCCGATGATGCCGACCTGGTCGATGTCTAAGGCCCGGTCGTCGGGCTCGTTCGCGTGGTCGGGCAGGCTGTGGCGCGCGGCGTCGGGCGTGTTCATCGGGCCTCTATTGCTTGATTCTGCAAGGCCATGTTTCTAACGTGGCAACACGGCCTGTCCAGGGGGAGGTGCGTCGGCGGAGGCGTTGGGTTAGTCCGCAGGTCGAACTGGAGCGCCCCATGCTGTTCGAACGGGTCAACGTGGAGGCCCTCGCCTACACGCTGCCCCCCCAGGTCATGACGACCGCGGCGATCGAGGCCGCGCTCTCACCCCTCTACCAGCGCCTCGGCATCCGCCCGGGCTGGCTTGAGGCGATCACCGGCATTCAAGAGCGACGCTTCTGGGAGCCCGGCGTGGCGCCCTCCGACGCCGCCACCTTGGCCGCCCGCGCCGCCTTGGACGAGGCGAGAATCGCCAGCTCCGACGTGGACGTGCTCGTCTCGTCGTCGGTCTGCCGCGACTTCTTGGAGCCGTCCGTGGCCTGTTTGGTACACGGCAACCTGCGGCTCAAGAGCGCCTGCCTCAACTTTGACGTCGGAAACGCCTGCTTGGGCTTCATGAGCGCGATGTCCGTTGTCGCCAACCTCATCGAGCAGGGCGCCTGTAAGGTGGGCATGGTGGTGGCGGGCGAAGGCAGTCGCGTCGTCACCGAGTCCACCTTAGAGCGGCTGCGGCGCCCCGAGGCCAACGCCTCGACCTACCGCGACAACCTCGCGACGCTCACCTTGGGCTCGGCGGCCGTGGCGATGATCCTGCGCCGGGCCGACGACAGCCGCACCGGGCACCGCCTGCGCGGCGGGGTGTTTCAGGCGGCCACGGAGCACAACCGCCTGTGCCTGGGCACCGAGACGGGCATGGTCACCGACCCGCCGAAGCTGCTCGCCGAGGGCGTGGCCTTGGCCCGGCGCACCTGGGATCAGAGCCGGGTCGAGCTGGGCTGGGATCACCCCCAGATCGCCGAGTACGCCTTACACCAGGTCGGCAAGGCGAACCACGAGGCCCTGATCAAGAACCTCTCCTTGCCCGACGCCAAGGCGCTGCGGGTGTACACCGGGCTGGGCAACGTCGGCGCGGCGGGGGTGCCGATCACCTTGGCCCTGGCCGTCGAGCAAGGTCGCCTACGAACTGGCCAAACGGCCGCTTTGATGGGCATCGGCAGCGGACTCAACGTCGCGATGATGAGGGTGGACTGGTGAGCAACTCCCCTGTGGTGCTGAGCGCGGAGGCCGCGGCCCTCTACCCCTGGACCGGCGGTCGCCTCGACGTAGACGGCGGCCGGATGCATTACCTCGACGAGGGGCCCCAGCACGCCCCGGCGATCTTGGCGGTGCACGGGAACCCCACCTGGTCGTTTTATTGGCGTGCGCTCATCCCGGCGTTCTCCCAGACGATGCGGGTGGTCATCCCCGATCACATCGGCTGCGGGCTCTCCGACAAACCTCAAGACTGGAGCTACCGCCTCGACGACCACATCGGCAACGTGCAGCGGCTCATCCAGGCCCTCGATCTGCGCGACATCACCCTCATCGTTCACGACTGGGGCGGGCCCATCGGCCTCGGCGCGGCCTTGCGTGAGCTGCCGCGGGTCAAGCGGGTGGTGATCACGAACACCGGGGCGTTCCCGTCGCCCCACATCCCGCCGTCGATCGCGGCCTGCCGGGTGCCGTTGTTCGGCGACGTGCTGGTGCGCGGCTTCAACGGCTTCGTCTGGGCGGCGACCTGGCGCACGACGGAGCGGCCGCTCTCCCAAGCGGTCAAGAGCGGGCTCACCGCGCCATACGCCTCCTGGGGCGACCGGGTGGCGATTCATCGGTTTGTGCAAGACATCCCGATGTCGCCGGATCACCCCAGCTACAAGACCCTGCAAGGCGTCGAAGGGGGGCTCGGGCGGCTCAAAGACCTGCCCGTGCGGCTTCTTTGGGGGGATCAAGACTGGTGCTTCTCGCCGACCTTCCGCCGTGAGTTTGAGTCGCGGATGCCTTGGGCGCGCTCGACGGCCTGGGATGACGTCGGGCACTACGTCATGGAGGACGCCCCGGAGCGTGTGATCGCCGCCGTGCGTGAGCTTCTGGAGACGACGTGAGCGCCGCGGGATCGCACAACTTCGCGTCGATGTTGGCCGGGCACGCCGCCGACCGCCCCGACGCCGTGGCCCTGGCGATGGCCGGGGACTACCACCCCGAGGACGGCTACCGCCTCTACGACACCCTGAGCTTTAAGGCCCTGCACGAGCGCAGCGACGCCTTGGCCTGGGGGCTTCAGGAGCGTCTGGGCATCACCCGGGGCGAGCGGGTGTCGATGCTCGTCACGCCGGGCTTCGAGTTTTTTGTGGTCGGCATGGCCCTTTACAAGCTCGGCGCGGTGCCCGTGCTCATCGACCCCGGCATGGGCCGGGAGGGGTTCTTACGCTGCGTGGCGGCGAATCAGCCGTCAGCGCTGATCGCGATCCCGGCGGGGCAGGCGCTCTCGCGGGTGTTCTCGTCGAGCTTCGGCAGCGTCAAGCGCCGGATGACCGTGGGCGGCGGGGCCTGGCTCTTCGGCGGCTTGTCTTATGACGCCTGCCTGATGCCCGAGCGGGGCCCGTTCCCCATGGCCGACGTGGCGCCGGGCGCTGAGGCGTCGATCCTCTTCACCTCGGGCTCCACGGGCCCGGCGAAGGGCGTGGTCTACACCCACGGCATGTTCACCACCCAGGCGCGGCTCATCGGTCGCATGATGGGCATTCGGGCGGGAGAGTCCGATGTCCCGTGCTTTTTGCCGTTCGCGATGTTCTCGGTGAGCCTGGGCATGACGGTGACCTTGCCCGAGATCAACTTCTCCAAGCCCGCGACGGCCAAAGCGAAGGCGGTCCTCGCCGCGCTGCACCACGCCCAGGCCGATCAGCTCGTGGGCAGCCCGGCGGTGATGGCCCGGATCATTGAGCACGGCGAAGAGCGCGGCGGTCTGCGGCTGCCCCACCTCAAGCGGGTGTTGACCTTCGGCGCGCCGATCTCTCCGGCGATTCATGAGGCGTTTCGGCGGCTTGTGGGCGAGAACGTCGAGATCTTCACGCCGTATGGCGCCACGGAGGCCCTGCCGCTCTCGGTTGTCGGCAGCCGGGAGATCCTCGCGGGCGCGGGGGCGAAGACGGCGGCGGGGGCGGGCACCTGCGTTGGTCGGCCCATCGACGAGGTGGCGGTGCGGGTGATCCCGATCACCGATGGCCCGGTGAGCGCCATAGATCCTGTGCCACAAGGGGAGATCGGCGAGATCACCGTGCGGGGGCCGATGGTGAGCCCGGAGTACAAGGAGCTGCCCCAAGAGAACGCCGTGGCCAAGGTGGACACCACTGAAGGCCGCTGGCACCGCATGGGTGATGTTGGCTACGTCGATGAGTCGGGGCGCCTGTGGTTCTGCGGGCGAAAGTCGCATCGGGTGACGCTCAAAGAGGGCGGGGTGATCTTCCCCGATCGCCTGGAGGGCCTGTTTAACACCCACCCCGACGTCGCCCGCGCCGCCGTGGTGGGCGTGGCCGGTGAGCCCGTGCTCGTCGTCGAGCCCAAAAGGAAGATGAGCGTTCGCCGAGATGAGCTCGTCCGCGCTTTGCTCGCCTTGGCGCAGACGAACGACGAGGCGCGGCGTGTGCGGCGTGTGCTGTTCTACGACCGTTTCCCCGTGGATCGGCGTCACAACGCCAAGATCGACCGCCCGGCCCTCGCGGCTTGGGCGGCCCGCGCCCGCTGACGGCGGGGGAGCAGACCATGCGCGCGCTCATCACCGGGGCAGGGGGTTTTTTGGGGCTGGCCATCGCGCGGCGCCTTCGCACGCGGGGCGACGACGTGCGCTCCGTGGCCCGCGGTCGGCATGAGGCCCTCGACGCCTTGGGGGTGGAGCAGGTTCAGCACGATCTCAGCGTCGGGGAAGGGCTCGCAGAGGCCTTTGAGGGCGTGGATGTGGTGTTTCATGTGGCGGCCTTGGCCGGGATGTGGGGCCCTCGGGAGCGTTACGTCGCCGTGAACGTCACCGGCACGGAGAACGTCGTCGCGGCCTGCCGAGCCACCGGGGTGCCCAAGCTCGTGTACACCGGCTCACCTTCAGTGAGCTTTCGGGGCCAAGACGAGGAGGGCGTAGACGAGTCCGTCGGGTACGCCGAGGAGTTCTTGTTCTACTACTCCGAGACCAAAGCCATCGCCGAGCGCCTGGCCTTGGCGGCGAACAGCCCCGGCCTCGCCGTGACCGCGCTGCGGCCGCACCTCATCTATGGGCCGGACGACCCGCACCTGCTGCCCCGGCTCATCCAGCGGCACCGGGCCGGGCGGCTGCGGATCCTGGGTGACGGCGAGAACCGCGTGGCCTTGACCTACGTGGAGAACGCCGCCGCGGCGCATGTCTCCGCTGGAGACATTCTCCAGTTTGGGCACCCGAGCGCCGGTCGGCCCTACTTCATCAGCGATCTGGAGCCGGTGCGGGTCTGGGACTGGCTCAACGGTGTGTTCTTGGCCTTGAACCTCCCGCCGGTCAGCCGCCGTGTGCCCAAAGGCCTCGCGATGACGGGGGCGGCGATCGTCGAGGGGATCTGGCGCGGGCTGTCTTTGTCCGGGGAGCCCCCGATCACCCGCTTCACCGTGGCCCAGATCTCAAGCTCCCACTGGTATGACCTCAGCGCTGCGCGTCGGGATCTCGGCTACGACCCGCCCGTAGGGCCACAAGAGGCCCTGCGCCTCACCGTGGAGGGGCTACGCGGGCGTATCGCCGCTGGAACCCTCTGATCGGCCGAGCCCGACCCTTCGTCGAGCGATCAAGATCGGCAGTCGCCGTCATTAATCACGAAGGCGTCAACTTGGGCAATGCGCCGCCTAATCTGTTCTCTTTTCGGCGGCAAGCCAGAATTCGACCGCGCTCACCCCCTCCCAAGGGCCGCTCACCCTGTTACGATTCGATAAAATCACGCGACCGCTCCTTCAAGGGAGGGGTCAAATGTACTTCTTGGCCGTTAAGTGTCAGTGATCGATCGTCGCACCTGTCGCGGCCGCACCCCCCGGTGAATGGATGTCCTCCGCTGCTCTCCCCGCTCTCGGCGCCTGGTCCCCAGGCGACGCTCCCCCGGTTTTTGCCGCTGATGGCCTCGTCGCCGCGGTTCAGCGGGTGCGTGAGCCCATCTTCGTCGTGCAAGATCCCGCCACGGGCGGCGTCGGCGTCGGTTTCGGCGGCACCTTCGGCGCGGGGCCCTATCGCCTGCTCGCCTCGTTGCCGCCGCTCTACCCCGAGTGGCTGGGGGATCGGTCGTTCACCGAGGTTCACCGCACCCGCTTCCCGTACATCTCCGGCGCCATGGCCAACGGCATCGCCACAACTGACTTGGTCATCGCCATGGCCAAGGTCGGCATGTTGGGCTTCTTCGGCGCCGCCGGGCTGCCGCTGGAGCGGGTGAACGAGGCGCTCGACCGCATCATCGGCGCCTTGGGCCCCGACGGCGCGTCGTGGGGCACAAACCTCATCCACTCGCCGAACGAGCCCGATCTGGAGGAGGCCGTCGTTGACCTCTACCTGCGGCGTGGGGTGCGCCGGGTCTCGGCGGCGGCGTACATGGGGCTCACGCAGTTCATCGTGCGCTACGCGCTCACCGGCCTCAGCCAAGACAGCACCGGGCGGATTCACCGCAAGAACTACGTCTTCGCCAAGATCTCCCGGCCCGAGACGGCGGGGCGGTTCATGGCCCCGGCCCCGGCGGAGCTCGTCGAGAAGCTCCTCAGCAAAGGGCAGATCACCGCTGAAGAGGCCCGGCTCTCTCGGCTGGTGCCCATCGCTGAAGACGTCACCGTCGAGTCCGACTCCGGCGGCCACACCGACAACCAGCCCCTTGGCGCCTTGTTCCCGGTCATCGCCGCCCTGCGGGATCGGCTGTGCGCCGAGCACGGCTACACCCGGCCGATTCGGGTGGGCGCGGCGGGTGGCTTGGGCACGCCCAGCTCCGTGGCCGCGGCCTTCGCCTTGGGCGCGGCGTACGTGTTGACGGGCTCGGTGAACCAGGCGTCGATCGAGGCCGGGCTCTCTCCTGAAGGCAAACGCCTGCTCACCCAGGCCGCTCTGGGCGACGTCGTGATGGCCCCGGCCGCCGACATGTTTGAGCTCGGCGTGAAGGTGCAGGTGCTCCGCCGGGGCACGATGTTCGGCGTTCGTGCTCACAAGCTCTATGAGCTGTACTCAAACTACGAGAGCTTAGAGAGCATCCCCGCCGCCGAGCGCACCAAGCTCGAGCAGCAGATCCTCCTGAAGCCCGCCGCCCAGGTGTGGGAAGAGACGAAGGCCTACTTCCTCAAGCGTGAGCCCAAAGAGGTCACCCGGGCCGAGCGTGACCCAAAACACAAGATGGCGCTCGTGTTTCGCTGGTACCTCGGGCAGTCCTCCCGCTGGGCCATCGCCGGGGCGGGTGACCGCCGCATGGACTACCAGATCTGGTGTGGCCCCGCCATGGGCGCCTTCAACGACTGGGCCCGAGGCTCGTTCTTAGAGCCTTTGGAGGGCCGCAGCGCCGCCCAGATCGCCCTGAACCTGTTGGAGGGCGCCGCGGTGATCACCCGCGCCCACCAGCTTCGCAGCGCCGGGGCCCCCGTGCCCGCCGCCGCCTTCCACTTTGCCCCCCGACCGCTGCGCTGACGCGCTCAAGACGAGGATCGCTCCATGCCCGTCCGCCCCGCCGCCCCGAGGCCGCCCATCGCCGTTGTCGGCGTGTCCGCCCTGTTCCCCGGCTCCCAAGACAACTCCGGCTTCTGGCGGGACATCCTCGCCGGCCGTGACCTCATCACCGATGTGCCTGCTTCACACTGGCTGATCGAGGATTATTACGACCCCGACATGACCAAGCCGGGCAAGACCTACGCCCAGCGCGGCGCGTTCTTGGACGCCGTGGACTTCGACGCCATGGGCTTCGGGGTGCCGCCGAACATCGTCCCGGCCACGGACACCTCCCAGCTCCTCGCGCTCATCGTCGCCCGTAAGGTGCTTGAGGACGCCTGCTCCGGGCAGTTTGAGAGCGCCGACAAGGACCGCATCTCGTGCATCCTCGGCGTCACCTCGGCGCAGGAGCTGCTCGGCTCGATGGTGTCGAGCTTGCAGCGCCCAGTGTGGCAGAAGTCCTTGCGTGACGCGGGTTTGCCCGAGTCCAAGGTGCAAGAGGCCTGCGACCGCATCTACAGCCACTACACGCCTTGGGTGGAGAGCACCTTCCCCGGCCTGCTGGGCAACGTCGTCGCCGGGCGCATCGCCAACCGTCTGAACCTCGGCGGCACCAACTGCGTCACCGACGCGGCCTGCGCCAGCGCGTTCTCCGCGGTGTCGATGGCGGTGAATGAGCTGTACCTGGGCGACTCGGACCTGGTGATCTGCGGCGGCGTAGACACCATGAACGACATCTTTATGTACATGTGTTTCTCCAAGACGCCGGCGCTCTCCAAGAGCGGGGACTGCCGCCCGTTCTCGGACAAGGCCGACGGCACGCTCCTGGGCGAAGGCATGGCGATGTTTGCCCTCAAGCGCCTTGAGGACGCCGAGCGGGACGGAGATCGTGTCTACGCCGTGCTCACCGGCGTCGGCGCCTCGTCCGATGGCAAGTCCAAGAGCGTCTACGCCCCGGTGCCCGAGGGCCAGGCCAAGGCGCTCAGCCGGGCGTACTCCCGGGCGGGCTACGGCGCGGACACCGTCGAGTTTCTGGAGGCCCACGGCACGGGCACCAAAGCCGGTGACGCCGCGGAGTTTGAGGGCTTACGCCTCGCCTTTGACGCCAGCGGCCGCCAAGATCGCCAGTGGTGCGCCTTGGGCTCGGTGAAGTCGCAGATCGGCCACACCAAGGCCGCGGCGGGCGCGGCGGGCATGTTTAAGGCCGTGATGGCCCTGGCGCACAAACGCCTGCCGCCGACGATCAAGGTCGACCGGCCCAACCCCAAGCTAGAGCTTGAGAAGAGCCCGTTCTACCTCAACACCCGCACCCGGCCCTGGATTCGTGGCCCCGAGCACCCCCGCCGGGCCTCGGTGTCGAGCTTCGGCTTTGGCGGCTCAAACTTCCACGTCGCGCTGGAGGAGTACACCGGGCCGGGCAAACGGGCGGATCGCCTGCGCACGCAGGAGACGGAGCTACTGCTGCTGAGCGCGGCGAGCCCGGAGGCCCTGGCCGCGATGGCGACGGGCCTGCGACTGGACGCCCCGGGCACCCTGCACCGTCGGGCCTGGGAGCTCGCCGGTTCGTTCGACGCCAACGCCGCCTGCCGTCTCGCCGTCGTGGCGAAGGACGAGGCCGAGGCCCGCACCAAGCTCAGCGCCGCCGCCGCGCGCCTGTCTTCAGGGCCGTTCTCCACGCCCGATGGCGTGGCGTATGGGCAAGGCGCGAAGCTGGGCAAGGTCGCGTTCTTGTTCCCCGGCCAAGGAAGCCAGCTCGTCGAGATGGGCGGTGAGGTCGCCGGGCTTCTCGACGCCGCGATCATGCCTTGGGACGTCGCCGCGGGCGTACACATGGGCGCAGAGCGCCTGCACGACGTGGTCTTCCCGCGTCCGGTGTTCTCCGATGAGGACCGCGCCGCACAACAAGACAAGCTCACCCGCACCGAGTGGGCCCAGCCCGCCTTGGGCGCGACGAGCTTGGCCTTGGCTGAGGTGTTGAAGGCCTTGGGTGTGGCGCCTGAGATGGCCGCGGGCCACAGCTTCGGCGAGCTCTGCGCCTTGTGGACGGCGGGGGCGCTCTCGACGGAGGCGCTGCTTCGCGCCGCCCGGCGCCGGGGTGAGCTGATGGCCGAGGCCGCCGCTCGGCCCGGCGCGATGAGCGCGGTCTCGGCGAGCGTCGAGCAGGTGAAGGCCGCCCTCGCGGCGCACCCTGAGGTGGTGCTCGCCAACCACAACGCCCCCACGCAGATCGTGATCAGCGGGCCCACCGCCGCTGTCGAGGCCGCCGAGAGGGCGCTCGGCGCGGCGGGGCTCAGCTTCAAGCGGCTCAAGGTGGCGACGGCCTTTCATAGCCCCGTCGTCGCCGACGCCGTGGGCCCCTTCGGCGCGTTCTTGGCCGATCTTGAGGTCAACGCGCCCAGCCTGCCGGTCTACATGAACGCCACCGCAGCGCCTTACGCCGCGGACGCCGCCCAGGTTCGCCAGGGCCTCGCCGCCCAGCTCGCCAGCCCCGTGCGGTTTGTCGAGCAGATCGTCGCCATGGCTGATGCCGGCGCGGCGATCTTTGTGGAGGTCGGCCCCCAGGCCGTGCTCACCGGGCTCGTGGACAGCATCCTCGGCGAGCGCCCGCACCTCGCCGTGGCGCTCGACCGCAAAGGCAAAAACGGCTGGACAACTCTGCTCAGCGGCGTGGGTCGCCTCGCCGCCGCCGGGGTGTCTCTCGACGCTCGGGCGCTGTGGGCGGGTTACGCCGAGCCCATCGACCCCGCGAGCGTCAAGCGCGCGGCCCTGACTCTGCCCATCAACGGGAGCAATCTCGGCAAGCCTTACCCGCCCCAGAATGGCGCGGCGGGCCTGCCCGGGCCCAACCCTGAGCCCGTCCCACTCGTACCGGAGGTGATCGTGAAGGAGGTGATCAAAGAGGTCGTGCGGGAGGTGCCCGTCGAGGTGCCCGCCCAGCACGCCGCGGCCCCCGCCGCGCCCGCCGCGCCTGGAGGGGTGGAGACCCTCGCCTGGCTCGCGGCGTTCCAAGACATGCAGGCCCGCACCGCCGACGCCCAGTCTGCGTTTCAGCAGTCCATGGCCCAGGCCCAGGTCGCCTTCTTGAGCACGGTGCAGACCTCCTTCGCTGGGCTCAACCAGCTTGTGGGCGCCGCGCCGCGGGTGAACACCGCGCCTGTGGCGTACACGCCGCCCGCGGTGAGCTACGCCCCGCCGCCTCCGCCGGTCTGGTCGCACCCGCAGCCGGTGGCGGCTCCGGTGGCGGCGCCTGCGCCTGCTCCTGCTCCTGTGGTCGCGGCGCCTGTGGCGGTCGCGCCTGCGCCCGCGCCGGTCGTCGTCGCTGCTCCGGCTCCCGCGCCCGCTCCGGTGGTCGTCGCGGCTCCGGCTCCCGTCGCCGCCCCCGCTCCGAAGGCCTCAGCCGCCGTGGACGTGGAGTCCTTGCTGATGGCGGTGGTGGCCGAGAAGACGGGCTACCCCTCGGAGATGCTCAACCTCGACATGGGGCTTGAGAGC
>Ga0066604_10001227_pt1 | contig 14512 bp, 11 predicted proteins | sample Higcelwee11metaG_FD_59501 | JGI IMG/M metagenome (GOLD analysis project Ga0066604, IMG submission 59501) | Freshwater pond sediment microbial communities from the University of Edinburgh, under environmental carbon perturbations - High... | ecosystem: Environmental > Aquatic > Freshwater > Pond... | reverse complement strand
TGTACGTCGCGGTAACGTACGCCGGGGCGCACGAGCTCGATCGAGGCGAGCTGCGCGGCGAGCACCGCCTCATACGCGGCGCGCTGGCGGCCCGAGAATTGGCCGTCTACGGGCCAAGTGCGCGTGATGTCTACCGTGTAGCCCGCCGCGCCCTCGCCGCCGCCGTCGAGGAGCAGGAGCTGCCCGGCGCGCATGGTGTTGACGTAGTCGGGGTTGTGGAGGATCTCGCCGCGCACGGTGATGATCGAGTGGTAACCCGTGGTGAGGCCATGCGCGGCCAAGGCGCCGTGGAACAGCGCGGCGATGTGGGCCTCGTGGCCGCCGGGGCGGGTGGCGGCCATCGCCACACGGAAGGCCTGGGCGGTGAGGCCCGCGACCCGGCGCAGCTCGACCCGCTCGGCCTCGGACTTGTGGGCGCGCAGGTCGATGACCGTGCTCACCAAGGCGTCGTCGCCGTGATCGACGCCAAAACGTAGCGCCAGCCCGGTGAGCCGAGCCCCGAGGCGGTTCACCTCCTCATCGGGGATCGCCAAGGTGGGCAGGCCGAGGCCCGCGACGGCGGACTCTAGCTCGGCCACGTCGCGCAGGGCGTCTACAGCGAAGCGGGCGCGCAGGGCCTCGGGGCCATCGACGACGCCGTGCCACAAGGCGTCGTCTTCAGCGGGCAGGGGCGCGAACAGGGTGCAGCGCCCTGACGCGTCGATGAGCGCCGCCGCGTTGGGCAGAGCGCAGCCTGTGAAGTACAAGAAGTTGGAGTCTTGGCGGAAATCGACGCTGTACTTGGGCAGGTTGCGGGCGCGCAGGCCGTTGCCCAAGAGCAAGACCGGGCGGCCCATTCGTTGGGCGAGGGCCACACGGCGGGCGGCGAAGACCTCGGCGGGAAGGGGCAGAGGGGCTTGGCTCATCTCATCTCCCAGCGCAGCTCACCTTGGCCGAGCGCCCCGCTCACGACCATCGTGAGCGTCGAGGGCTGGCCTGACCGGGCGAAGCGGGCGTCGTAGACGCGGCTCCAGCGGTTGAGCTGCGGGTAAAGCAGGATCTGCAGGTCGCTGCGCTCGCGGCTGGAGTCCAGCGAGACCGGCGGGAGCGGCTGGCCGTCGGCGAGGAGCTGCACCGTCCAGGAGGCGCCGGGCTCAAAGGCGAAGTCATCGGCGCGGCTTGGCGGCGGGACATACGCCGCGAACACCACCTGCCACTCGGGGGCGTCGCCCGGGTTGGCCCATGGGGAGGCGCTCTGGAGCAGGCCGAGCAGCGCGTCTTGGGCGCGGACGTAGTCGTCGGTGTGCAGCGTGGCCCGCAGGATGAGCCGCGTCTCAAGCCGATCGTAGAGGCGAAGCTCTCGTGTGGCCTCACGCCAAGCGCGGGACTGCTCGTCCATCGCGGCGCGGGTCTCAGGGGCGTATGCGGCGCCGACAAGGCCCAAGGTGAGCAGCGCTGCGGCCAGCGCGCGTGCCCGAGGCGCGGTGAGGGAGGTCATGGGTCGTGTCACCTCTGGCCCCGCTATAACGTGTCAGCCAGCGCCTCGCGGAGTCGGGCGTAGACGGCGGCCTCTTGGGGCCCCAAGGTGAAGCGTCCGCGCTCGGTCTCGGCGGCGCGCACCACCCTCTCGTGCTCCTCGACGCTCAGGCGCCTCACCTCGCGCCCTTGGGAGCTCAGCGCCTTGAGCAGGTCGAGCTGTAACGAGCGCACGGCTTGGCGGGCCTGGGCGCCCCTCGCCTCTAAATCCCCGCGGATCGCGAGCTGCTGCGCGGGCTCCATGTCGTCCCACCGGTCCTTTCGGAGCACGATGACCGCGGCCTCGTAGCTGTGGTGGGTGAGGGTGATGCTGTTCACGCGGCCCTCGGCGTCGCTGATCGCCAAGAGGTTGCCCGCGAACAGCGGCGTGCCGTCGAAGCCATCCAGCAGCTCACTCTTGAGCCAAGGGCCGAGGTTGGAGGCGGCGATCTGCTGGATTCCGCGCCAGCCAAACGGCGTCAGCATTCCTACCGACAGGGGATCATTGGGCGCGCGGACCACGAGCTTCGCCCGCTCCTCTGCGGTCTGGGCGGCCCCGGCGGTGAACAGGTGGCGAAAGCCGATCTCCGACCAGCCGATGACGACGAGGCCTTTGGTCTCAAGCTGCCGCGCCACCTCCTCCATCATCACGGCCTCTAAGGCCCGGTCGGCCAGGGCCGCTGAGGCCGCGCTTGGGTCCTCGTTCCGGTTGTTGGCCCGGGTCGGCGGCGCGGAGAGCAGCATCGGCAGCTCAAGCAGGCGCAGGCTCGGCAGCCCGAAGGCCTCCGCGAGCAGCGGCAGCGGCAAGAGCGCGCCGTCCAGAGGCGCCTCGAGGGTGCAGGCCTCACGTTTGCCGATCTTCCCGGGCTCGCCCAGCCCCATCTCGGCGAGGAGGTCCCACTCGCTGCAGCCGGCGGGGTGAAAGATCGGCGTGAGGGTCGCCCCGACCGCGGAGGCGCGGATGTGGGCCTCGTAGATCTGCTCGCTCCAAGGGGTGCCCAGGGGCGCGACGGTGGCGAGCCGGAGCGAGAGCGCGTCGGCCGCAGGCGTCGCCCCAGCGTCGAGGCAAAGCACGCCAAGGAGCGCCACGAGGCTCAAGGATGAGAGGGCTCTTTGCACGGCGAACCTCAACGGATCGTCTCCAAGATGCGCCGGTTTTGTGGGCCGGGCAAGCCCCCGGGGCTGGGGATCCTGCCTCCGATTCGTCACTTGCGGGCGGGGCGGGTGGGGGCTAACAGGGGGCCCTCTCAGGAGGTGCATGTGCTTGAGGACACCCCGCCGCTGGCGCTGACCTTTGACGACGTGCTCCTCTTGCCCGCCGCGAGCGACCTGCTCCCTCGGCAGGTGGACGTCTCCACCTGGCTGACCCCGGATCTGCGCCTGAACATCCCCGTGATGTCGAGCGCCATGGACACGGTGACCGAGGCCCACGCCGCCACGGCCATGGCCCGGCACGGCGGCATGGGCGTCATCCACAAGAACCTCAGCATCGAGCGCCAGGCCGCCGAGGTCAACCGCGTCAAACGTGCCGTGACCGGCGTGATCTTCGACCCCATCACCATGCACCCCGAGCAGCGCGTCGGCGAGGCGCGTGAGCTCATGCGCCGCCACGCCATCTCCGGCGTGCCCGTCACCCTCGACGGCAAAGCGGTGGGCATCCTCACCAACCGCGACCTGCGCTTTGAGCGCCGCGCCGACCGCAAGATCCACGAGATCATGACCACCGACGGTCTCGTCACCGTTCGTCCGGGCACACCCTTAGAGCGCTGCAAAGACTTGATGCAAGAGCACAAGATCGAGAAGCTCTTGGTGGTCGACAACCAGGGCGATCTCGCCGGGCTCATCACGATCAAGGACATCGAGAACTCCACCAAGTACCCGCTCTCGATCACCGACGAGCGTGGCCGCCTGCGTGTCGCCGCCGCCGTAGGCCCGGGCCAGCCCGACCGCATCCAGGCCCTCTTGGATGCTGGCGCCGACGTGATCGTCATCGACACCGCCCACGGCCACTCCAGCGGTGTCTTACGCGCCGCTGAAGAGGCCCGCGCCACCTGGCCAAACATCCGCCTCGTCGTGGGCAACATCGCCACGGCTGAGGCCGCCGAGGCCTGCATCAAGGCCGGCGCCAGCGCGCTCAAGGTGGGCATTGGGCCGGGCTCGATCTGCACCACCCGCGTCGTCGCTGGTGTCGGTGTGCCGCAGATCACCGCCATCGCTGAAGTCGCCCGGGTCGCGCGCCGCGCCGGGGTGTCGCTCATCGCCGATGGCGGCGTGAAGTTCTCCGGCGACGTCGCCAAGGCCGTGGCCGCGGGCGCCGACGTGGTGATGGTCGGCTCGCTGCTGGCGGGCACGGACGAGGCCCCGGGCGACGTGATCCTCCTCGGCGGGCGCCGCTACAAGAGTTACCGCGGCATGGGATCCATCGAGGCGATGCGCGCGGGCTCCGCGGATCGGTACTTCCAGGCTGAAGAGGGCGACCCCGAGGCCGAGACCCGCAAGCTCGTCCCCGAGGGCATCGTCGGCCGTGTGCCGTACAAGGGCCCCATCGGGGATGTGCTCTACCAGCTCGTCGGCGGGCTGCGCGCGTCCATGGGCTACACCGGCTGCGGCACGGTGAAGGAGATGCAGCAGAACGCCCGCTTCGTGCGCATGACCGCGGCGGGGCTCAAAGAGAGCCACGTCCACGACGTCATCATCACTGAAGAGAGCCCGAACTACCGCCGGGAGTAGGCGATTCGCCGAACTGGCCCAGAGGCTCGCGCACGGCGAAGGGGGCCTCGGTCACCGCGGCGACGCTCTCCACCGTCTCGCCCACGGCGAGGTCGATGAGCGTGAGGCCCGTCTCGCGGCTCACCTCAAACACGGCGCGGTCGGTGATGATCAGGTTCACCACGCCGACGCCGGTGAGCGGCAGGTCACAGCTGCGGAGGATCTTCGCCTGGCCCTTCGCGGTGTGCTCCATGGTGACGACCACACGCCGGGCGCCGGCGACGAGGTCCATCGCCCCGCCCATGCCTTTGACCATCTTACCGGGGATCATCCAGTTGGCGAGATCACCAAACTGGCTCACCTGCATGGCGCCGAGGATGGTGAGGTCGATGTGGCCGCCGCGCACCATGCCGAAGGACTCAGCGGAGGAGAAGAAGCTCGCGCCGGGCAGGGTGGTGACCGTCTCTTTGCCGGCGTTGATGAGGTCCGCGTCGACCTCGGCCTCGGTGGGGTAGGGGCCCATGCCCAAGAGCCCGTTCTCGGAGTGGAGCACGATCTCCACCCCGGCGGGGATCTGGTTGGCCACCAAGGTGGGGATGCCGATGCCCAGGTTGACCGTGAAGCCATCGCGGAGCTCTTGGGCCGCGCGGCGCACCAAGCCGTCTCGATCCGTCGCCATCTAAGCCTCCCGGGTGACGCGGCGCTCGATGCGCTTGACGTAGCTCTGGCCGACCACCACCCGCTGCACATACACGCCGGGGGTGTGAACGAGGTCGGGGTCAAGCTCGCCGGGCTCGACGAGCTCCTCAACCTCAGCGATGGTGATCCGCCCCGCGGTGGCCATCACGGGGTTGAAGTTCCGCGCCGTGGCCCGGTAGATGAGGTTCCCGTGGCGGTCGCCCTTCCAGGCCTTCACCAAGGAGAAATCAGCGGTGAGCGCGCGCTCCATCACATACTTACGCCCGTCGATCTCACGCACCTCTTTGCCTTCAGCGACCAAGGTGCCGACGCCTGTGGGCGTGAAGAACGCCGGGATGCCCGCGCCGCCGGCGCGCACTCGCTCGGCGAGGGTGCCTTGGGGGCAGAGCTCAACCTCTAAGCTGCCGTCGAGGAACTGGCGCTCGAAGGTCTTGTTCTCGCCGACATAGGAGCTGATCATCTTGCGGATCTGGCGTGTCCGCAGGAGCAAGCCCAGGCCGAAGTCATCGACTCCGGCGTTGTTGGACACGACGGTGAGGCCTGTCGTGCCCTGCGCCACGAGGGCGGCGATGAGGTTCTCAGGGATCCCGCAGAGCCCGAAGCCGCCCGCCATGAGCGTGGCGCCGTTGGGGATGTCCGCGACCGCCTCGGCGGCGGAGGCGTAGACCTTGTTCACCTGGACCTCCTCGTTTGTGTGGCCGAGCCTCCGAGGAGGCTCAGCCCGGGGTGATCCTCAGCGGATCACCACTTCTTGAGCGTAGCACGGACGGTGAGGTAGCCGTTCGTGGCGCCGGGGATCGCGCCGCGGATGTAGAGCAGGTTGGCCTCGGCGTCGACCTTCGCGAGGCGAAGGTTCTGCGCGGTCACCTGGGCGTTGCCCATCTGACCGGGCATCTTGCGGCCCTTGGCGACGTGACCGGGGGTGAGGCGCGTGCCGATCGAGCCACCATGACGGAAGAACTCGTGGGTACCGTGGCTGGAGATGAAGCCCTTGAAGTTGTGCTTCTTCATGACGCCCTGGAAGCCCTTGCCCTTGGAGACGCCGGTGACGTCGAGGCGAGCGCCAGCCTGGAAGACCTCACCCGCGGTGAGCACCTGGCCCACGGTGTACTTGCTGGCGTCGGCCACACGAAGCTCTTGGACGTGCTTCTTGGGGGTGGTCTCGGCCTTCTTGAAGTGGCCGGACTCGGGCTTGTTGATGCGGTGCGCCTTCTGCTCCAAGAAGCCGAGCTGGATGGCCTCGTAGCCGTCCTTGCCGCTCGCGCGCTTGACCTGGAGGACGACGCAGGGGCCAGCCTCAACGATGGTGACGGGGACGACGGTGTCGCCGTCGAAGATCTGGGTCATGCCGACCTTACGGCCGAGGATGCCAGGATTCGTGTTCATAGTGACCTCGCATTGGAAGGCGCGAGTCAGCGCGTCTTCTTACGGGAGAGTGTGAGATGTGCGCGGCAGATCGCCAAGCCGGGCAGAAGTAGCGCGACGGCGCCCCCCTGGCAAGCGCGGGTCTCGGCAGAAGGGCCACGAGGCTGTATCCTTCCGCGGTGCGCCCAATCACACCGAGCCCCTCGTGGATCCCCTGGATCGCCGTCGTGATCCTCTGGCTCGTCGTGCTCGGCCCGAGCCTGCCCGGCTGGGGGCATCGTTTTTTGGGCCTTGAGTACATCGACGGCTACGGCACCCAGTGGTTTTACCACTTCGCGCCGCGCCTGCTCGTGGAGGGGCTACGCGGCGAGCCCGCGACGCTCTTCTTTTACCCCTGGGGCAAAGACGTGCTGGGCCACACCGGGCTCAGCGTGCTCGACGCCGTGATCGCCTGGCCGCTGCGGGCGCTTCTGGGGCCCACCTGGGGCTACAACCTCTTCGTCGTGCTGTTGATGGTGACCAACGGCCTCGCCACGGCGGCTGTGGGCGCGCGGCTCACCGGGGATCGCCTCGCCGGGGCCTTCGCCGGGGCCTTGATGAGCGTCTCGCCCTGGGCGCTCTTGGAGCTGACCGAGGGCAGGCCCACGCAGGTGATGTTGGCCCCGGCCTTGTGGGTGATCTACGAGGCCTTGGCGCCCTTGGAGGATCGCCGGGCGCCCCTTCGTTTGGGCCTCGCCTGGGCGGTGAGCGGGCTCATCTACTGGTTTAACGCCATCTTCTTGGGCTTCGCGCTCTTGGGGATCGCCGCGGCCCGCGCCATCAAGATGAGCCCGGCGGAGCGCCGCGCGCTTCTGGCCCGGGGACTCGTCGCGGCGGGGCTCGCCTTGGTGCTGGTGAGCCCGGTGTTGTGGTTGATGGCCCGTCGGGCGCAGGCCGGCGGCGTGCCCGGGCTTCTGGACGTGCAGAGCTGGAGCCTCCTGCGCGCGAGCCTGTTCACCGTGGAGGGCATGCCCGTGGGGCTGTTCACCTTCCAGCCGTTGCGCTGGGGCTCGGCGTTCTTGTTCCCGGGCGAGTCGGGCCTCGTCGCCTCCGCCCAGACCAGCCCGCTCACGGCCATCGGCCTGCTCGCGCTTCTTGTGGCCCTGGCCAAACCCGGCCTCCGCGGCGTGCTCCTGGCCCTGGCCGTGCCGAGCTTGGTGGTGAGCGTCGGCCCGGTGCTCCTGATCGGCGAGCGTGGCCTGCCGAACCCGCTGTACAACGCCCTCGTGATGGCCCTGCCGCCCCTGCGTCGCCTGTGGTTCCCCGAGCGGGCGCTGTTTCTGCTCGCCTTGGCCCAGGCCCTCGCCGTGGGGGCGCTGTGGGCGCGGCTTGAGGCGCCGAAGCTGCGCGTGGGGGTCGCCTTGGCCGTGGTGTTGGTGTGGGGGCTTGAGCTTCGGGCTGGGGGCCTCGCGCCCTTGCCAAGCTGGGACGCGCGGCCGCCCGCGGCCTACCAATGCCTCGCCCAAGGCCCGCCCGGCGCGGTGATCGATCTCCCCGAGCGCTGGAGCGCCGCGCACCTCTACTACCAGACCGTCCATGGCCGCCCAATCTTCGGCGGCATGTTGGAGGGCAACGCCCGCTTCACCCCCGCCGAGCTCACCCAGCTTCGTGAGGAGAACGGCCTGTGGAGCGCCCTGGAGGCGGCCACCCGCCCCGGCCCGCCCAACCGAGGAGCGCGCGAGGTGAAGGTTCGGCCCGAGGACAAGGCCCAGCTCGGCGCGCTTGGTTACCGCTACGTCGTGCTGCGCCGGGAGGCCGTGCCAGATCGTGCCGCCCACGGCCTCCTGCGCAGGCTGGAGTCACTGCTGGGGCCGCCGGTCTACGAGGACGCGCGGGCCTTGATCTACGCGCCTTGGGGCGGTGAGCGCCCTTGCGCCGAGCTTCGCCCCGACAAGCGGCGCCTGGGCCGCACCGACGTCGCCCCAGAGGAGCGCGCGGGGCCAAAGCGCCCGGTTCAGCTCGTCTTCGACTGACGGGGGCTAGACGCCGGGGTTGAGCCGCGCAACAGCCGCGACTCGACGATGCGCCGCTGGCGGTTCTTGTAGATGTGGTGGGCGTTCTCGCCCTCCTCGTTGGCCTCCGCCGTGGCCTTGTCGATCACCTGGAACTCGACCATGACGTAGACCACCGAGCCCAGCATCAGGTGGGTCTCTGGGGACATCTTCGCCACCACGTCGTCCACCCGCACCGGGAAGTCCACGATGAAGTTGATCATGCGGTAGGACTGGCCCGAGAAGGGGTTCGCGCCCGTGGGCTCGGCGGTGCGCGCGGCGAGGCGCTGCATGCGCGGCGCGAGGCGAGCGTAGTGGGGATCCTCACGGATCAAGCGGCGCATCACCAAGAGGTTGTTGTGGCTGGCCTCGGGAATAACGTAGTTGAAGGGGAACAAGGTATGGGTGAGGTGCGCCAGCACAGGCAGCACCTCGTCTTGTTGGCCCACCACCACCCGAAAGCGCAGCTTGTCGAAGATCGTCGCCGCCAGGGTGTCCCGTTTGGTGAGCAGCTTGGAGATCACCGAGGTGCGCGTCTTGCGGGAGCCGTAAAACGCCAGGAGCGGGAAACCCTCAGCGCGCATCCGGTCGGCGTACTGGATGATCACCCGCTCGGCGCGGTCGAAGAGCTCGGCCTCGGAGATCGCCAGGCGGTGCTTGAGGTCCGAGGCGTCCATGTGGTTGATGGTGTGCATGATCTTGAGGAGCATGCAGGCCAAGGACTGCGTGCGGCGAAAGCGGCCTGTCCAGGTGGACGCGGCGATGAACACGTCGCGCACGTCTTTGGGGTCGCGCAGCTCCTTGGGGAAGCGGATGTCGTGGTGCTCCTCCAGGTAGTTGATCGCCTGGTTGAACAAGAAGCGCAGGCGCTCAACGTCCGCGGGATCGTCGGGGTCCAAGTGCTGGAGCCGCAGATGCGCGTCCACCTCCTCCACGGTGCTGAGGTTCAGCTTGTGCCAGTCCACGACGGACTGCCCCTGCAAGATGAGGCGCACGGCCTCTAAATCGTGCAGCGTGAGCGAGCTGGGGGCGAAGTTGGCGGCGAAGGACGTGTCAACCTTCAGGATGTCGGAGGCCATGCGGCGCCTGGGCAGGTCGGGAGACGCCATCGTATCTCGGCGCTGGCCTGTGCGGCTTTTGACGACGACGCGCCCCCGCGGTGTTAGGGGGCTCGCCATGTCGTCTCCGCGCGCCTCGCTCCTCACCCTCCTCGGCCGTGCCCTCGGTCGCACCTTCTCTAACCTCGGCGTCTTGCTGCCTTGGGCGATCCTGTTGGGCGGCGTCGGCCACGTCGTGATGTACCTGGCGGCGCTCAACCTCGCGCCCCGGTTCGCCCAAGAGTCCACGACGCAGTTCATCGCGTCGGAGATCATCAAGCTCGTCGTGAGCTTGCTCTTGGGTGTGCTGCTCGTGCCCTTGGTGGACGCGATCACCATCTATGTGTGGCGCGAGTCCGACAAGGGCCGCTCCCCGTCGCTCTACGCGGCGACAAACTGGGGCATCGTGCGTTACGCGCGGATGTTTAAGCCCCACATGTACTCGTATCTGGCCATCGCCATCGGCATGCAGGTGGTGATCCCCGGCGTGCTCTACGCGCTCCAGTACGCCTTCGTAGACGCCATCGCGGCCACCGACGACAACGCAAAAGCCCCCCTGGCCCGCTCTCAGAAGCTCACCCAAGGTCGGCGCTCGCGCATCGCACGGGCGTGGTTGCCCTACGCGGTGTGGTATCCGGCGTACTACTTCTACTTCGGCTTTAAGGCTGAAGGGTACGGCGCGTCCGCGGTGTTCGTCTTCGGCGTCGTAGACGTGCTGTTGTTGATGGCGATGGAGATGGTGATGTTCGCGCTCTACGAGGAGCGCATCAACGAGGCCCGCGCGGCCTTGGAGCGTCAGCAGGCCAAAGAGGCCGCCCAAGGCGTGACCCCGGCCAGCGAGCCGGAGACGATCTCCTGAAGAGCGCCTCCGCCGCCGCTCCCTTCGTGGAGGATCTTCCGCGCCACCTCGGCGGCGCCTCAGCGCTCGCGGGCCTGCCCGGCGGCGCCTTGGCGTTCGCTGTGTCGCGGATCGCCGATCGGTCCACCTGGCTCATCGTGCCCAGCGCTGAGGAGGCCGAGCGCCTTCACGCGGAGCTGGGCTTTTACCTCGGCGCGCGGCGGGTGCGCCTGTTCCCCGCCGACGACGTGCGGCCCTACGACGGCCTCTCGCCCCACCCCGAGCTCCCTCGGGCAAGAATCGGGGCGCTCTATGCCCTTGATCAAGGCCAGCGGGTGGTCGTCGTGGCCCCGGCCGCGGCGCTCATCGGCCTCGTGCTGCCCGCCGAGGTGATTCGTTCTGGCCCCGAGCTCGCCGCGGGGCAACGCCTGAGCCCCAAAGCGCTCACCGTCAAGCTCGCGGAGCTCGGCTACCTCGCCGTGAGTAAGGTGGAGGACCCAGGCACCTTCGCCGCCCGGGGCGACGTCGTGGACCTCTGGCCCGTCGGCATGGAAGATCCCCTGCGGATCGAGCTGTTCGACGACGAGATCGAGTCGCTGAGGCGCCTGGGGGATCGCCAGAAGACGGCGATCACCAGCCTGAGGGTGCTCCCGGCGCGTGAGGAGGTGCTCGGTCAAGCGGCGGTAGACCGCGCCGCGCGGGTCTTGCGGGAGCTCGTCGGTGATCGCCCTGAAGGCGCGGCCCGGCGGCGGGAGGTGCTGGAGGATCTCAAGGCCGGCATCCGCTTCTCCGGCGTCGATGACTATCTGCCCGCCTTGGCCGAGCTGCGCGCGCCGCTCTCCGCGGGGCAAGGCGCCCGAAAGATCATCCTCGATCCCGAGGCCTGCGTCGTCGCCGTCGAGCGCGCGTTGGAGCTGCGGCGCTCCCGGTTTGAGGCCCTGGCGCCGAACGACCGCCCCCTCGTGCCGCCGAGCCTGCGCTGCGCCCCCGCCGCCGCCTTGCTCGCCGAGCTTCACGCCGCGCTCCCCGTGCTGCCGTTGGTGATGAACGGCGCGTTGGACCTCGGCGCCAAAGACAACCACAGCCTGCGCCCCGAAGACGGCGCCTTAGACAAGACGGTGGCCCGGCTCAAGGACTGGCTCAAAAAGGGCTGGCGGGTGGGCCTCGTGGTGTATGGCAGCGGCCGCGCCGAGCGGGTGAAGGAGCTTCTGCGCCCCCACGAGCTCCGGCCCAAGGAGCTGCGCGCTGAAGAGGGCCGCGCCAACCACGATCCGACGCGCTGGCCGCCGGGTGTGCTCGTCTTGATCCAGGGCGATCTCCCCCGCGGCTTTCACGATCCCCAGGCCCGCCTCGCGGTGATCGCGGGTGACGAGCTTCTGGGCGAGAAGGTGCGTGTGCGCCGGGGCGCGGCGGGGGAGAAGGCTCTCAAAGACGCCGCGGTCACGAGCTTCGCCCAGCTCAAAGAGGGCGATCTTGTCGTTCACACCCGGCACGGTGTGGGCGCTTACCGGGGCCTGCGCCGGGTGGATCTCGGCCACGGCCCTGAGGACATGGTGCAGATCGAGTACCGCGATCGGGATCTGCTCTACCTCCCGGCCTACCGCCTCGATCAGATCTCACGCTACTCCGCCGTGGGCGGCGCGACAGAGGCCCAGCCCCGCCTCGATCGCCTCGGCGGCGACACCTGGGCCCTGCGCAAGTCCAAGGTCAAAGATGAGGTGCTCAAGCTCGCGCACGAGCTGATCGAGCTCCAAGCCCGGCGCCAGGTGAGCCCCGGTCACGCCTACGTCGGCCGCCCCCCGCGCTTCTCCCAGTTTGAGGAGGGCTTTCCGTTCACCGAGACGCCGGATCAGGCTGCGGCCATCGACGCCGTGCTCGACGACCTCGCGCTGCCCGAGGCCATGGACCGCCTCATCGTCGGCGACGTGGGCTTCGGCAAGACCGAGGTGGCCATTCGCGCCGCCTTCCGTGTGGTCGAGGAGGGCCACCAGGTCGTGCTTCTGTGCCCCACGACGGTGCTCGCGTACCAGCACGCCGCGACGTTGCGGGAGCGGTTTAAGCCCTTTGGACACACGGTCGCGCTGCTCTCACGTTTTGACTCCGGCCCCGAGAGCCGCGCCGTGCACCGCCAGCTCGCTGAAGGCAGCCTGTCCGTGGTCGTCGGCACCACCCGGCTTCTGGGCCGAAGCTTACGTTGTAAGCGCCTGGGGCTCGTGATCGTAGACGAGGAGCACCGCTTCGGGGTGAAGCAGAAAGAGCAGCTCAAACGAATGCGTGAGGAGGTGCATTACCTCGCGATGAGCGCCACGCCGATCCCCCGAAGCCTCAGCATGGCGCTCTCCGGCCTACGCGCGATCTCGGTGATCAACACCCCGCCCCAAGATCGCCTCTCGATTCACACCGCCCTCGTCACCCGCAGCGACGAGCGGGTGCGTGAAGATCTGCTCCGGGAGCTGCAGCGCGGCGGTCAGGCGCTCTACATCCACCACCGCGTCGAAGACATCGAGCACCTCGCCTCCTCCATCCGCTTGTTGGTGCCCGAGGCCCGCGTGGAGATCGCCCACGGCCAGCTTGAGGACGACGCGCTGGAGGAGCGCCTCGTGCGGTTTGTCGAGCGAAAAGTGGACGTGCTCGTGTGCACCACCATCGTCGAGTCGGGCCTCGACATGCCCAACGTGAACACCATCCTGGTTCACGACGCCGAGCGGTACGGCCTCAGCCAGCTCTACCAGCTCCGCGGCCGCGTCGGGCGCTCCCATCGGCGCGGGTATTGTACGCTGATGACCCAACCCGAACGGAAGCTTACCCGCGAGGCCACCCAGCGCCTCTCCGTGCTTCAAGAGCACACCGCCTTGGGCTCGGGCTTCGCCATCGCCGCCGCCGATCTGGAGCTCCGCGGCGCCGGGAACCTCCTCGGCGAGCGCCAGCACGGCCAGATCCGCGCCGTCGGCTTTGAGACCTACGTCTCGCTCTTGGAGGACGCCATGGCCGAGGCCCGGGGCCAGGCCGAGCGAGAGCGCCTCGACCCCGAGGTCGATCTGCGCGTCACCGGCCTCATCCCCGAGCTTTGGGTGCGCGACACCGACGAGCGCCTCGCGCTCTACCGCCGCCTCTCCTCAGCGCGCACCGCCGAGGCCATCCGCCGCGTCGTGGACGACGCCGAGTCCGAGCACGGCGAGGCGCCTCTGGAGGTGCTGCAGCTCAGCCGCACCTTAGAGATCCGCTGCCGCTGCCGCAAACTCGGCATCGCGCGGCTCGCCGTGCTCCAGGTGCGCGCCACGATGGACTTTGTGGAGCCTCCGGCCGAGCTAGAGTCCAAGCTCAAGTCGCTCTGCCAGTCCCAGCCCAACCGCTTCAAGTACGTCGAGCGCCGCTTTGAGGCGCGCTTCACCCCGGAGGAGGGCCAGCAGCCTTACCTCTTCATCCATTGGGTGTTGGGGCTCATCGAGGCCCGGCCCGCGGTCAGCGTCGGCGCCGCTGGATCAGCAGCCCGAGGCTGAGGGCGAAGCCCAGCAAGCCCGCCCCGGGGACGGTCTCGACAGTGGCGCAAGAGCCACATCCGCTGGAGCGTTTGGGCGGCGGTGCGGTGGGCGCCTCAGCCATCTCATCGGCGGCGCTGGGGGCCTCCTCTGGGGCGCTGGGCTTCGGCGGGTTGTTCACGATCTCAATGTTCTTCTTGTCTAGCTCGCCAAGTCGCCCGTCGGTGTAGCCCGGGTTCGGCTTGTACCAAGGGAGCTGCTCGAAGACCTTGGTGTGGTCGGGCGACGGTGACGAGCGGCCCCGATGGGCGCGGATCCCGTCGGCGACCAGGCGGCGCTCATCGGCGAGATACGCCCGGGACTCTTCAGCGGGGATCTCCGCGTCAAGCCGGTGCAGGCGCCAGATCGCCAACGCCCGGCTCACCCGGCCGGGCTGGGTGATGGCCGGATCCCCAAGCCGCGAGATGAGCGCCGTGCCGGCCGCGTCGTCTTTGGCGAGGCACTCATAGGCGAGGCGGCTGGCCTCGGCCTCCAGCACCGTGATCGTCTCGGGGATCGTCGCGGGGCAGTCTTGAGCGAAGGCGACGCCGAAGGACCACAAGAGCAGCGTCGGGATCATGCGCGCTCCACGGCGGCCTTCCAGCGGGCGCGCAGGGCGTGCAGCTCGTCCTTGTTGACCTGGGAGGTGAAGGTGCGGTCCTCACGCCAGGCGGCGCTGACCTCCTCTGCTGAGGACCAGATGCCCGCGGCGATGCCCGCCAAGAACGCCGAGCCCAAGGCCGTCGTCTCAAGCTGGGCCGG
>Ga0066604_10001225_pt1 | contig 14520 bp, 11 predicted proteins | sample Higcelwee11metaG_FD_59501 | JGI IMG/M metagenome (GOLD analysis project Ga0066604, IMG submission 59501) | Freshwater pond sediment microbial communities from the University of Edinburgh, under environmental carbon perturbations - High... | ecosystem: Environmental > Aquatic > Freshwater > Pond... | reverse complement strand
AAATCTTCGACAACGCCATGATCGGCGTGAAAATCGCCAGGGAACCGGGGTGGTTCAGACGGTTGGAACGCCGTCTTTTGGCGTCCGCGCACCATAGCCAAGCGGGGTGTTCTCCGAGGCTAAACCCTATGGCTTCTTGAATTCGATCTTGGCCACGACCTCCAACGCGAACGGGCTATCGTAGATGTCGCCGTAGTCGTCCAAATCCCCGAACGCCTCCCCCAGCCGCAAAAAGCGATACTGGCTGTCGTCGAGAGTGGAGATGAACTCATCCACGAACTCGGCAATCTCGTCCTGCCACTTGACATGCTCCCAGTGGCGCAACCGCAAGCCGGTGTCGGCGTCCACTTCCGGCGGCTGCCCCTTGAACAACTGGCGAACCTCCTCCGGGGCTTTCACCAAGGCGACTCTGAGCTCGCCATCCGCCTCCTTGCCCAACAACAAAACGACCTCGCTATAGTAGCCCATAGTCAACGCTCCTTAAAATTGGTTATAGACGCAAAGGAACTCCAAGTCCAAGGGGATGATATATGCCTGAAAGATGACGATTTGCGCTACACGACGTCGGAACGTGATAAAATCGCCGGGTTTGCCGAGCATGATCCGGCTCAGGCTTACGTAAAAGCAAGCACTGCGGGGGGATGTGTGACGGGGGTAAATAGCCAGTGAAACGCCCCTCTTGACACGACAAAGCCATCTCCCCTCCAGATGGGCGGAGGGAAGATGGCAGGGGGTGGAGCTCAGACAAAATTGCTGGCGATGCGATCATCGCTCGGCGTTGTCCAGGCGTAGAACTCCATGCCTTGCAGGTCGGCGCGACAGTTTGCCGGCGCCAACGGGCAGTCAAGACCGAGGTTGCCCAAGAGCGAAGTCCTAAAAATGGCTGTGCGAGTTGACCATAGACGAAACCCCAACTATCGTCTGGCACCAGGAGGACATCGGGCAATGTCACCCCCTGGGCTTGGTCTATCGGCACGGCCCTGCTGGCGGCCGCGGCAACTGCACGAAGGAACCGCCGGCGCTTTTGAGCAAGGTCGGCTTCCCATGGCCATCTCGCGACAGTCAGTAACTGTAGCTAGGCCACGTCCCCGCCGAGATGTCCACCACGGTTTCGTCCCAAATGGTCATGGACAAAAACGCTCGATGGCCCGGACCAGCTCGGTTTTGCCTGTCCCGGACTTGCCGGTCACGAACACGTTCTTGCCCTTGAGCACCAGGTTGAGCGCCTTGCCTTGCTGGGCGTCCAGATTGAAATCTCTGTCATTGGCTGTCTTCATGTTTTCGATCTCCTTGGTTTGGTGTGAGTTTGGGCTTTGGTAACATTATATGGTCGTGCCCGTTAAAAAAAGAAAGCCACCTGCCGCCGGGTTACAGGCGACGGCAGACCACGAGGTTCTATGCCCCATGGCCAGCGGCACGGTTCATAGACGCAGACTGGTAGTCCATGCGAGTCAGTCCTCCAGGGCCACATTGAACAGCCACCCGTCCGGCTAGAGGAAGATTCCACCCCATTCCCCCATAATGAAATTAACGCAACTGGTTGCGCATTAGGTGTTTGTGGCTATTTATGCCATGACTATTGTATTTTTGCGGAAACGTGCTAAAGTTAATAAAAAGCGTCTTTTTTGTAAGGGATCACCATGAGCAAGCAAGGCAAAAACAAGCAAGATAAACCGGCAGCGAATGAAGAGACACAGAAAAGTCAACAAATTGTAGACACAGCAGCCAAAAGCCTAGAAAAGCATCATAAAGAGAAAATTGACCAAATCGAAAAGGATGTCAAAGACAGGTTCATGTCAGTGGCTGAAAATTACCTTGAAGGCAAGACTATCTATGACTTCACGCCTGATGATATTAAAAGCATCGCCAGTACGATTGAGCTAGGAATAAAATATGAAGAAGAGACGAAAGTAATAAAAGAGAACTTCAATGCGGCAATGCAGGTCGCAAAGGCTCTCTATGCTATCAACACCACTCGTCTGTACAGACTGAAGTATAAAACATTCGCTGAGTATGTTGAGAAAGAGTTCGACTTCTCCAAGGCAAGGGCGTATCAGTTGTACCATGCGCATCGGATAGCAGACATAGTCAATAGAAAATTAAATAAGCCGATTATCACCAACGAGTCGCAAGCACGTGAGTTGTTGCGGCTAAGGTGCTTCAAGGATGAAGCGAAAGATGAGGATGCCTCAGACAACGCCAGGATAAAGTTCATTGAGGAGCTTATTGCGGCTAACGTCGAAGTAACGGCTAAAGTCCTATCTGATAAAGTTACGGAAAAGATGGGGGCTGTCAAGGCTGTGCGCTTTGACCATTTGACGCTAGTTCAGGACAAAACAGCATTCAGGAAAAGCCTAGATCAAGGCATGGCGCAATTCACTAAGCGATTCTCTCGCGAAGGGATTTCAGAAGAGGAAAAGAAAGATATCAAGAAAATGCATTTGAGGGAACTGAGAGCACTAATCAGGAAGATAGAAAAGTACACACTGGAAGATGCAACCACGGATACTGGCAGGGACGCCAATGCTGACGACGAGAAGAATGTTGATGGCCAATAAGTTGTCGTAGACGATGGCAGCCATAAAGGCAATGGATCAAAAGGCCATAAATTATATGGCCTGTATCACTGTGCGCATGTGCCAAATTTGCTGCGTCTTGCAACGGAAACCAGCCGTAAATCCCAGCATTATTTGGGGGATAATCGCACATCCATCATCCACTAATGTTTTTCATGGATAGTGAATAACCCAGCCCTATTGCGGTGTTTCAACAATAGGGCTGGGTGTCATGTCAGTTCATCTCCTTCCGGTTACCACGACATGACCGTGCGATCTTGCGATAGAACTCAACCACGACGGGATCGGGGAGGCATTCTTCAGCGCGCAACTTCCTGTCAACGCTGGTATGCGCAAGCGTCCTTGACCGAGTGAACGCCGTGTACGGCTGCCCTGTGGCAAAACAATTACGATTGCCGAGAGCGATGTGCACATGATCAAGCGTCATCCCCTGGGCACGATGGATAGTCTGGGCGTAGGAAGAGGCCAGCGGCACATTCGTGAAATAGCCGTTCACCTTTTGGCCGATGCCATGCGTGCCATCATCCTTCGGCAACAGCTCATAGCTGAAGCTAGTCCAGCGGAAAGGCTCAAGCGCAACTTCACGGCGGTTATCGAGCTGCACCACGGCTTTTGTCCCTTGCTTGCCAACTAACGTTCCCATGCTGCCATTGACAACCTGCGATTCAGGGATGTTGATTAGCACCGTGATCCGTGAACCGATCTTCAACGGAAGTGTGATGGATGTTGGAAACTCATCCGCAGGGAAACCCATAATTACAGAGCCGTAAAAAGTCTCGGGCGCACCATTGAGAGATTTCAATATCCTGTCGTTGATGATGTGAGCCATGTAGCGCCTAGAACAAAGCGTGCTGGCATGGGGATGCGGCACTACGTTTGGCTTGTAGCACATCTTGTTAAGCAGGTCGAGATAAGTAAGGTTGCGCTCCATGGCTAATCCACCGTCTAGCATCTTCTTGCTGTTGATCATGCCAACGGGACAGTTAAGGTTGCCGGTGCGCAGCGCATCAAGAACCTCGATCTCCATCGCGACGCTCTGCCGATGAACCTGTTCAAGCGCCACGTTCACGAAGCCAGCGGCCTCCCATGCGGGTGCGTTGAACGCATAGTTGCCGCCAAAGTTCTCGTTGATCCACTTCTGGAGGGTGGGATCGCTGACAACAGGCCCGAGCTGGTGGAAATCACCGACGACGATGATCTGTTTGCCGCCGAACGGAAGATCCTTGTTTTTGCCATAGGCGGCGGAACGGAAGCAACGGTCCATCTCATGGAAGATGTACGACGGCACCATGGAGATCTCGTCAACGAGGATGACATCGACGGCGTTGAGCTTGGCGCGAAGCTCCTCGTCGGCCATATCAGCTCCAACCTTCTCCAAACACGTGGCACCGACGGGTAGGTGAAAGAAGCGGTGGATGGTGTCTCCATGGATATTGAGGGCGGCGCGTCCGGTGGGGGCGAGCAGCACCAGAGTTTTACCACACATCATCGTGAACGCATGGATCACCGCGCTCTTCCCAGTGCCTGCCTTGCCGGTAAGGAACACGTTGCGCCCTGAGAACATCTGTTCAAGCGCATACCACTGGCCGTTGTCAAGCGGAAACTCATTATCGGTAGACACTTTCATGTTTTCTCTTCCCTTCTTTTGGGATTACTATTGCGACCATTTCTCATTTCGATATCCTCCTTGATTTGAAGTTGCATGTGTAAGTTGGGCTTTGAGTCATTCAATGACGTTAACCAGTAAATTATTAATGATCCATGTCATGGAATTTGAAATGGATCATCTCTTGACGTAACGCCAATCCCTCTGTTTTATGCGTGTCAGCACCACTGCACGCACATGGTTAAATGGCTGGTTGCAGCGGTGAAAACCGCACGGGAACAGGGGCATGATCGCGACGTTTGGTGACTATCGCTGATCTTTTACAGATTAACGTGGATGGTGAAAATCACAGTCACCTACGGTTAAAACGCCGAAGGTGGCTGGAGTTCAATGGATCACGGATAATGGAGCTCGTCATGGATGCCAGACCTAAGAGGCGATATCCAGTTGTGGAACTCCATCACCATGGGATCGGCAACGCACTCCTCCCTCTTGAGCGGCCGGTCGATGGTCAGCCGTTTCAACGTTCTCAGCCTTGATATCAGGAACTGGAGCTCTCCTGGTGACAACATCTCACCATCGCCGATAGCCAGATGCGCCGTGTCTAGCGTCATGCCTTGAACCATGCTGGACGACAGGGCGTAGCATGGAGCCAAAGGAATCTGGGAGAAATACCCGACAGGAACTCTTTTGATGGTTGGTTTGCCATTATCCCCGCGGGAAAGCATATGCCTGTAACTTTTCCACTTTATCCGATCAACCGTGATCTCCCTCCCGTTGTCGAGGAGAACGGTGGCCTTCGATCCGTCGGCGGCCATGAGCGTGCCAACGTCGCCTTTGGCGTATCCTTTGTCCATGTCGCGCTCTAGAACTATGACCCTCGCACCGATCTTCAACCCAAGGAACACCGCCGTTGGATATGAATCTCCAGGGAAATATTTAGAGCCACCAAAGAACGTGACGTCCTTGCCTGCCAGCTTGCGCATACTAGCCAGGTTGATCTCTACTGCCTTGACGCGGCTGGAACATAGCGTTATGGCGTTAGTTGGAGGAGGGGCAGGGCGATGGCACATCTTGTTGAGGTGATCAAGATAGTCGCCGCCACGCTCCATGAACAACGGATGGGGTGGAGTGCGCTGGGCATGGGGATGGTCGAACAAGCATAGAGGCTCGTTGTAGCGCATCGCATGGATAAGCTCAAGATCATCCTGGTCACGCTGGCGGTACACGCTCTCAAGCATCACGGTCTCGAACTCAGCGTCCTTCCATGCAGGGGCGTTGAACGCATACGCTCCACCGTATAGGTCCATGAGCGACTGGGGCAAGGAAGGGGAGCTCAGGTCATGGCACTGGAAGAAGTCGCCGATCACGATGATCTGCTTGCCACCGAACGGCATGCGTTTCAACATGCCATCGGCGGCGGCGCGGCAACAACGGTCGAGCTCCTGGAACCGATGCGCATGAACTAGGTGGATGTCGTCTATCAAGATCGTGTCGATCACGCTCAACTTCCTCCGTCGATCATCGTCATCCATATCGGCACCGACTCCTTCAAGCTGCGTATACCACACAGGCAGGTCAAGCAACCTGCCGATAGCCTCCCCCTCCGCATCGATGGCAGTACGTCCGTTGGGGGACAAGATGGCGAGCTTGGTGCGGCACATCCTGGCGAACGTGCGGGCGACAAGGCTCATCCCGCTCCCAGCAGAGCCGTAGACGAACACGTTGCACCCGGACAACATCCGCTGAACCGCGGCAACTTGATCGAAATCAAGCCTTGGCGCATCAACTGTTGACATGCTCATAATCGTTATCTCATGTTAAGTTGTGTTGCTCAATCTTCACTAGTGAACAGCCTGGGGACTTGGGAGTGGCCGAACTCCCGGACATGCGGAGCGACGTTGCCCTTGTAGACGGACTTGGCGAGGTAGGCCGCCCAGGTGTAGCAATCGGTCAACTTCTCGTCGAAGCCCATCTCTCCCCTGCGGAGCATGATCCCGTTGTCATGGCTATTGCCATGGCGATCAGTAAGGCAATACGAGATGAGACCACGACGGTCGCGAGGCAACCCCAACGCCTTGTTCCAAAGCTCGGTGGCGATGTTCATCACCTTGTAGATGGACTGGATCCTGTTGCCGTTGAGGAGGAGGAAGACGTGGTAATGATGATGCTTACCTGTGGCCTGCTCCCTGATCCACAGATACTTGGGGTCGAGGCGCAGATCATTGCCGCTGAGACTGGCGTTGAGGTTGCGGATGAACTTCCCGAACTCGCAGCTGTTGGGGGTGTAGCCGAGGTCAAGGGGGAACTTGACGTCGAACCTGATGAAATACGTCTTGCTATGGGTACGGAGGTGATACTCAAAGAGGGCTGCGATCCAATCCATGATCTCGCTGTAAAAGGCATAGGTCATGCCAATGTCCGCATGGATGGGGTACTCGTTGTGGGCGTTGCTGATGATATTGGACGTGCGCATGATGTGTCCTTTCTCTTGTTGTTGTTCACTCATGCTTGCCTTTGAAACATATCAGAGTTGTCCCCACTACTTTTTAAAAAATAACTAGGGTGGTGATGATGGGATAAGCAGTCAAATGAGGCATGCATGATCAATGGAGTATGGCAACATCACAACAATGAGTTAACGGCAATTAAGTTAACATGGATGTGGGATGACGTGACAACAGAGGATACCAAGAGGCGCATAACGCCCCCTGGTAGTAGTTGGACTAGATGGATGACAGCCTATGAGATGGCAGTAGAACTTGTGGAGAGTTGAGCAAGCGATGACGCTGAATCATCATATTCCTAGTATTAGGTAGATGATGATGCTGTTGGGCAAGATGCAATGTCTTGGGGAGATGATGGGGTGTGGAAGTGGATGTTGTTGATCATGGCTATCCGTGCGTCAAGGCGTGTTGATGGATGGTGAGATATAGATGGAGTTGTTGATAGAGACGGTGTTGATGTGTAGGTGTGATATGAGGAGGATGATATGCGTTGCAGTGGATATGGACATGGTGTTGACAACTACCATTTCTCTATACTACTACCATTTCGCTATACTACCATTCCTATATACTATCAAATACCTAGAGGATGTGAAGCTCAAATTAGCCTCAAAAAAACGACACAACTTATTACATGTGTCATGGCAGTGTTTCATGTTGTCAGAGCCATTCATGAAGTGACATGCAACACAGTTAAAAAGTAATGCTTACGCCTAATGATATGTGTTCAAACCCATATCAAGGAGATCAAGAGATGGCGTACGCAATCAAGATCAAGAACGTCAAGTTGGTGAGTCGCATCCTGAAGCCGTGGTGCGATGAGGGCATGGTGTCAGTTCCAGAATATAATGAGATCGTCTCGCAGCTGAAGAGCCTTGCAGAGAAGGGAGAGATTCTTCCAGCAATCCAGCCAAGGTTGGTGAACCAGGACGAGGTGGCGGAGATGCTCGGCATCTCGAAAGCCAATTTCAAGGCGATGGAACGGGACGGAAAGATTCCGATACCACGCCGAATGGTGGGCTCGTCCGTCAGGTATCGTCTGACCGATGTCGTCATGTACATCAACGCCGATGGTGACGCATGCGATCACGCAATTCCAGTGGATTAATCTATGGCATCATGCCTCGGCTGGCAACCATTGAGATTGTGTTGCTGGTCGCATATTAGTTAGCTATGTCTTGGTTTATCTTATGCTGTAACTGCTATCACAATGATGGCAATGGGGAAGCGCATAATGACTAATATTTATTAGTGCACCGCGTGGGGGTATTGGCCTGGTTGATGTCATGGACGGCATGGGAGCGAAGGGAGGCCAGCTAACTGGACGGCATATAAAGGCCTGGCTGCGGCTACACCAAGTCCGCAGCCCGTCTTATTGGAGTGCTGTATCCCTTGTTACTGCCGGATGTCAATGTCTCGATCTCGCCGACCCCGAATGTCCTGGCTCGGTTGTCGGGAAAAGGTTTTATGGCGGCGGACCATCGTTTCCCCCCCTATGTGGGCAGTCCCCCGGGGGTACTGTTTACCGGCCTTCCAGCGGCGAGAAGTCCTCGGCGTGGCGGGGTGTTTCGACGCCTTACGGGGCGATGTCGACGATCTCCACGGTTCGCGTCGAGCCATCATGTCGCTGCTTCTGCCGCCATGCTGGCCGTGTCTATCGCCAGCGCTCCATCCTCCATCGTCATGGTCTGAGAACGAAGCTCTCTTGAAAAGACCTCTTCCCGATGCTACAAGAACAGCGCTGGGTGGAGTGTCTGGCGGGGCAGAGGAACGGCAGTGGCTGGACGTCTCGACCATCGGGGACGGAGCAGGGAAGCACTAGTCAACCGGCATGGGATATTCCAGGATTTTCAATGTGAGACTGCGCCAGCCACGCTCAAGAGTATCGTTTTCCGAGTCTCATATACCCCAGCGAACGTCTCGTCTTGAGGGAGGTTTTGGCTCATAACGCCACCCTTGTGTCTCGTTTCCGGTGGTGAACGTATCAACTTTCGTTTGAGACCTTCGAGCTTGGGGTGGACGGGGCGGCGGTGGACATGGGCTTCGTCTTTGGATGGGGCACCGTGACCGTCGCCATCTCCTGCTCGCGCGGTTGCAAAAAGCTGGGGCCATGGCATATTGGTTTGCGTCTTCCACGTCCCTATTTCCCGGAACTTGCAGGAGGAAAACCGATGGCAACTTGGAACGAGCTGTTCCTTGACCAGGACAACATTGCCGTCATGCCACAGGCCGAGGTGTTCCGCTTCGTCAGACGCTTGGAGAAGGAGAACCCGGGGACGCGCCTTAGGATCTGGGACCAATGTTGCGGCGGGGGCAGGCACAGCGTCTTGTCCGCCAGATTGGGGCACGAGACCTTCGCCAGCGACATCGCCGAGAACGGCGTAGCCCACCTTCGGGACTGGTTGCGCCGGGAGAAGCTGACGGCGGAGCTGCGGGTCTGCGACATGACCGAGAACCCTTGGGGCGAGGCGCGGTTCCATGGCGTGGTCTGCTGGGACGCAATCCACCACAACAGTTTCGCCAACATTCGCAAGGCGGTGGACGCCATCCACTCCAGCCTCCTTCCGGACGGCCTGTTCATCAGCCCCATCATGTCCACCAAAGCCTGTGGCCACCACCGTGGACGGGAGGTCGAGCCGAACACCTTCGTGAGCGACACGGGGCTGGAGGCCGGGGTTCCTCACCATTACTGCGACGAGTCCGAGATCCGGGAATTGTTCAAGGCCTGGACTCCGGTGATCCTCGCCGAGCAGGTGGTGAACTACATCGAGACCGAGAAGGATTTCTACTTGAGCAACCCCTTCGGCTACACCCGCTGGCTCGTGCTGATGCGGAAATGAGTGTCAGCCCGCTTCGTCGCCGGGAACGGGGACGCGCAATCGGTGTTCCCGTGGGTGTGTCCGTCCGCATGGGCGCTGTTGTCTTTGGGCGAACAGTTCGACAGGTTGCGTCAGACCATCGTTTTCCACCCTATGCCTACAGTCCCCCGAGGACGCTGTTTCGCGGGCATGCAACGGTGGAACATCCCCGGAGTTCCCGGGATGCTTTGACGCCTTGTGGGCTGATGTCGAAGATCTCCGCAGTTTACTCGCAGGGGCTCTGGATGGATGCTTGCCTTCGACTCGCCGTGGTCTTTTGGCGTCCAGCAGGGATGGTGTGTTGACCGCGCCAAACCATCGTTGTCCACTGTATGCGCACAGTCCCAGAGGATCTGGCTTTGCGGAGCGATGCTGCCGTCAGCCACTCCAGATTTCATCGTGCCGGATCGATAGCAAGAAGTGGCGGGGGTGCGCCGCGGACGGCGCATGAAGGGCCATTGGCCGATGACAAGCGAGGCCGCTGCGGCCGACCTGCGGGGATGGCGCAGGGAGGGGGCTGGACGCGCGGGGACGAACGTGGGCGGCTAGTTGGACAAGACGATACATTCTGGGATTTGGGATATGAGACTGCGTTCGCCACGCTCAAACGCCGCATTTTTCAATTATCGTTTACCGCCCTTGGCACCTCACATTATGGGGGTTTTGTCTCGATATTGGCGCCGCTACTCTCACTTTTAGGTGGGTGGGTCTCGAAAGTGGAGTGAGACTTTGAGGCTGGGGTCTGGGATACGAGCCGTTGGCGCTGTGAACGCTGACATGTATGCGAATGAGGTTATATGGAGTGTCGATGTGCCCCGAGCCCGCAGCCACACATGGGGGAGCGCATGGCGTTGACATGGGAAAACGGCAAGGAGGCTAATCTGGCAATGGTCGTACACGTTGCTACCATTCGACGAACAGCCGGGCGCCAGACACAAGGAACGCTACGCATTCTCGGCATCTGTGGGGTGCGTTGTACTGCACCCCTGTTAGGGGTGCAGTGTAGCGTTCCATGTAAGGTGCCGTGCCTCCCCGCTTGCTTGCCGTTGCGGAACTGACGCGTTGACGGCTGCCTTCGGGTCGCGCATGCCGCGTCTTGGCAGGCAACCCGCAAGAGCCTTGAACCCTGCGCGGTGAATCGCCCTCTTGACGCCAAGGAACATCCTGCGCCCGAAGCCCAGGCTTCCCCACTCAATCCAACTGCCCTGGCTAGTTATGTTGCCGGTCTGGTGGGACGCCTCAGGGCTACCGGGTTAAAGGCAGGGATGCGCTGGGCGTCCTTGCCCTTGTCAACGCTTGGGCGCATCTTTTGCCGTTGCCTCATTTGCCGCTTTCGCCCCCGCCGCCCTTGCTTTTGCCGCTTCAAGCACTCTCTCGTGTTTCGCCGTGACTTTGAAGTAATTTCCCCTGCTGTCCCCCATCATCTGGGCGATGGCTTCAGGTGTAAACTCTGAATTTTTATATTCTTTGACGACCCGGAGATAATTCCTGGCCATGGCGACGTCGCTATCCCCCACCAATAACCATTTCTTGCTTTCCTTGTCGAATTGAACTTGGAATTTGTCTTCATCCCATGACACAGGGGATTCGCTTGCTTTCTCTAGTTTAACGTGTATCTTCTTGGGTGGATTTTGATCGTCGAACTCGATGTCTGCCTCGCTTTGCTTTTCTATCAGCACTGGCTCCTCATCGTTCTCAAGCCACATTTTCGTGATGGATATAAAGTCGCCTTCCTTGACGTTGTACCCTTTCGCCTTGCCTGCTTTGCCCCCGGCGGTGGCATGGTGGACAAGCAATATCGCTACGCCTTCCGCCATCAGCCGGTCGAAGAATGGCTTGACTGCTTCCCAGTTCCCGTCATGCTCCGCGCCGCCACCAATGATCTTGGAATAGGTGTCGAACACCACAAGGTCAACCGAATGATTTGGCGTGCCTACTGCATATCCGATATTGGCGATGTAATCCAGTAATGGCTGCTGGTTGGCCTCGTCGGTCAGATCCATCTTTAAGTTCAATGCATCAAGGTCAGTATTCGTTTTGATGATCAGATCTTCCAGGCACACAGCTTTTTTGCTGGTGGACAGATATGGGGCGGCAAATATCTTTTTCCTGTTTGGAAGCGTTCTTGGCCTTTCAAGATAAAAATACAGAACTTTTATAGGGTATTTCGACTGCGGCGGCGCCATCCATACCCGACCAGGGAGGAAATCGGCTCCTGATACTATCGACGCGCACAAACCAAGCGAAAACGCAGTTTTACCTACAAAGCGGAACGCATAGATCATGTTGAGCTCGCCTGCGTATATGATCGGACGCATCAGGTAATCGATCGGAGCCAGATTCTGGCTTTTCTCTCTTTCTCTCCCATTATGTTCGGTGGTGTCCGGTTGCGCTTCCGGCTCTTCCCAAAATTCCGGTTTGCGTATGGTCAATTCCCTCTGGGCGAGGGCGTGGTATTTGCCGAACTCCGTGCGATCCATAATCTTCACGCTTCCCTCTCGGGGATTGACTTCGGGAGGCGTTTTAGCTCTGGCATTGATAATTTCGGACAGGCTCGAATAGTGCCGCCTGTGCTCATGATGTTCGACGGCCACCTGGATGAACTTGATGTTTTCCAGCTTCTGCACATCCTTCAAATAGGTGGCAAGCTCTTGCGCCTTCATGTATGCCTCGGCCAAGCTCCGTCCTGAATGGTTGGTTATCAGGCAGTATAGCTGGATGACATCCTTTTCCAACGGGCTCCAGTCGATCGTTCCATACTCATTGTCCGGGAGGAAGCTCGTCCATACGCATCTGTTGCCGCTAAGGTTCCCCTGATTTTGGGCTGCAATCTCGATTGAGTCGGTGAGGATGACCGCCTTGGGGATGCTCTGCTCCAGGAGATCCAGATTGTAGAGGATTTGTTTGCCGGGCATTGGTATGCAGAAGCATTTCCGTTCGTGATGTCCAGTCTCCCTCCAGGAGGTACATGGAATCAAGCATTTACCCTGACTACCAGAGCGGAACAACTTGATCGCCTTTTGTGTGACAATGCCGCACGCATCCTTGAAAGAGTATACTTGTCTCCAGCCGCTGTAGTTGCCCTCGAATGACGCTCCTAACGCAAGGGAGCTGTCGTTGTCGTCAACGAGCCGCAAGAGGGCGCTGGCCACGCAATCATATTCCTGTATATCGCATTGCATATCAACCTTTGCTGCGCTATCATGACTGAGAAAGTCATCGCGATGGATAGCCGTGGACGGGCTGCTATACTTCGCATAGGGATATGGGGGACAATCAAAGAATGATTTGCATGCTATCTCTGCCGTATTATATGCAGTTGCATGTTGGCAGTACGTGAACAGTGACTTTTGATGCAGTATCTGGTCCGCATATTTACCAGTGTACCATTCAAAATCTTGCGCTATCGTTTCCGCTATACCGCGATTGCAAAATAAACTCAGATTAATCGTATCCCCAGTTTGGTATTCAGTGACCTTACGCAAATAGTTGGACAACTCATGGACGTTCACTCCATACCCTTTGGATTTAAGATCAAATTTGATCTCGTCGAATTGGAAGGAGCATAGACCAAGGTTGTGCTTAAGGTCGAATTTGATTGGGCTTGGTAATTTGAATACAAGCTGTTTTTGGTGATCAATGCATGGGGCTCTCATAAATGACACAAACCTGTCCGATCCAAGGATGCAATAAATCAAGAACGACGCTTTCCTGTCCATGATCAGCTCATTCTCCTCACTGACGCACCTTGGGATGTCGTCGGCGATGTAAAAATTGCTGCCTTTGATAAACGTCAATATGCTTGATTCGATGCCCGCGAGCTCGTTGCCGTCAGCCATGTTATCCTCCTCATGTGTCGCCTGACATCCGTTTGAACGTGAAATGAGCTGGCACCAGAAGCGCCGTGCCCATCGAACAGTCAAGCATTAACCTTTGGGCTGCGAATTGTCAAGCCCCGCTCTATAAAAACAGCGCAGGTTGGTCGTCGGCGCTCCAGCCTCCCCCTGTGGATACCCCCAAGAAATCTGCGCTGATGTTAGCCGCAAGGTGCGGCTGGTCGATGCCTTTGGGCACAGAGGCTTTTGGAAGACGCAGGCGCAGACCGTTGGCATAGATTGTTGCCAGCCAGTGACCCGAGGACACCGTTTCACTACCTCCCCGCAGACGCAGGGGGGGGGCGGCTGCGGGGTGATGGCGCGGCTCCCCACTATTTGAGCCAGACCGTATTGATGCCACCCTTGTTGTCATTTTCATGCCAGGTCAACTGTCGGCGGCGTTCCCCCCGTCGATGAGGAATTCACGGGAGGGTCGAGAGACGAATGAGCGCGGCGGATTCGGGACAAACGAGATCAGCGCTGACAGCGACGCCGACAACAATATCGCCAACCCTTGCCAGCAGCTTTGCGCCGCTGGTGGGGAGCATGGAATATGCCGGAGAACGATTCAAGTAGGTTTTCAGCCGAAAAACATCAGGGATACCGGACATGATTGGCCTCTGGATGCCCTTGGAAACGCATCCGCGGAGGGTAGCCCTACCCCCTCCAAAACAGAGCGTCTGGAGCCATGGCAGTGGAGGATACGCTCCAGCTCCTGGATCGGGGGCTTGCCTTGGCATGAGTCCGCCAGAGTCAAGGTGCTGTCGATCTTCGGCTCTGCCTTCTCAAGGGATCAGCAACGCCTCGACCTCCAGAGCAAATAACTTTTCGCAGGCTGGGCTTGACGCTCAACTTCAGGCCAAGTTGCGGAACAGCCGACGGCCTGGGACGCCTTTCTCCCCGTCCCCCCGGAGCTTCTCAAACAGCGCCTGGCAGTCCAGCGGGGTATCCAAGTGGTCTTGAAAATCCCGGAGACCTTTGAGCAACGCATAGCAGTCCAGATAGGCATATGCGTCGAAGCAGTTGAGCGCGCTTTGCTTGTAGGCCTCGAAATCCTTCCCGCTTGGGGCGAGGAGCTTTTTGCGCTTGCCGCTGAAC
>Ga0066604_10001224_pt1 | contig 14540 bp, 13 predicted proteins | sample Higcelwee11metaG_FD_59501 | JGI IMG/M metagenome (GOLD analysis project Ga0066604, IMG submission 59501) | Freshwater pond sediment microbial communities from the University of Edinburgh, under environmental carbon perturbations - High... | ecosystem: Environmental > Aquatic > Freshwater > Pond... | reverse complement strand
GGATTCGTTTGCGGGGGTCGGGGTGCGTGAGGCGGCGCACCACCCGCCGCAGGTCCACGGGCACCTCACGGCCGGGATCGAGGGGCCCATAGGCCTTCTTGAGCGCGAGCATCTCCTCGCGGGTCTCGACGTTGTGCCCGGCGTAGACGAGCTTGCCGCGCAAAAGCTCGTAGAGCACCACGCCGAGGCTGTACATGTCCCACAACGAGGAGTCTGAGGGCTGGCGGTCGGAGAGCCACTCCGGCGGCACATAGGGCCACGACGAGCGGCGCGGCGGCGCGATGGCGGCGGGCAGGCCCAGATCAACCAGCGCCGGGCCCTGGCCGGGGCGCAAGAGGATGTTCGCGGGCTTGATGTCGCGGTGGCGCAGACCGACTGAATGTAGGGCCTGGATGGGCTTGCACAGCTCCCGCACAAAGGCCACCGCCGTCTCGCTGTTGAGAGGCAGGCCGGGCACACGGTTGCTCAGCGGCTCGCCGGGGATGTGCTCCATCACGGCGTTCGGGAGCTGGCCGGTGAGGCGCAGCGAGAGGATCCGCGGCAGGCCGGGGTGCTCCAGGTTGAGGAGCGATCGAGCGTCACGCAGGAGGCGATCCCGCATGAGGTCTACGCGGCCCTCCCGCGGGGAGAGCAGCTTCACGACGACCTTCTGGGAAGGGTCTTCGCCGAGGTGGGCCAAGAACGCGGTCCCGCCTTCGCCGCCGAGGCGCGCGTCTACAGCCCAAAGCTCGATCAGGTCACCGGGTTGAAGCACGAGTCCTCCTCCCGATGATACCAGAGTGGGGTCGGCGCGTTGGGGAGAGGCAGGGCGAGCTCCGCAGGAGAAGGATCAGCATGGACACGATTCGAGAGATGATGGACTACGTCGGCTTCGGCGCCGCGGACGGAGAGGCGCTCCAGGCGCTTCTGCCCTTCGCTGATCCTGTTCTGCCCATGATCGCCGATCGATTCTACGAGGCGATTGATCGCAGCCCCGGCGCGCGGCGCGTCTTCGTGAACGACGCGCAGATTCAGCGGCTCAAGGTCTCGATGCAGATCTGGCTGCGGCAGCTCTTGGAGGGCCCCTGGGACACGGAGTATTGGGAGCGCCGCCGGAGCATCGGGCGCACCCATGTGCGGGTGGGCCTGCCCGAGCGCTACATGTTCACCGCCATGAACCTCCTGCGCGCGGAGCTCGTGGACATCGCCCGCAAGAACCTCCACGACGGGAGCGCCTGGGTCACCTGCCACGCCGTCGCCCGGGTGTGTGACCTAGAGCTCGCCGTGATGTGCAGCACGTTCATGGAGGCCCACGAGGATCAACGCCTACGAAGCCTTCAGGACGTGATCATCCGCAGCCTGCCGATCACCGTCTTGTGCCTCGACCGCGACGGCATGGTCACCGCCGCCACGCGGCCATCCGCGCGCATCTTCGGCGCAGGTGCGGAGATCGGCTCGTCCATCGGCGACTTCTTGCCCGCGGATCTCATCGAGGCCTCGCGGCTGGTGGCGAACGTGAGCCGGGCCCAGGCCCGCGGCCACGAGGTGAGCGTGCCCCGGGTGGTCCTGGGCGACGGCCTCGCCGCCCGCACCTTCCGGGTGAACATCGTGCCGCTCTCCCACGAGCTCGCCGAGGTGCTCGTTCACGTCGAGGAGCTCACCGACGCCGTGCAGGCCGAGGCCCGCGCCCAGCAGGCCGAGTCTCTGGCCCGGGTGGGCAGCCTCGCCGCCACCTTGGCCCATGAGATCCGCAACCCGCTCACGGCCATCTCCGCCACCTTGCAGGTGATCGGCGGCACGCTGGACGAGTCCGACCGCCGCCGGGCGATCTTGGGCAAGGTGCAAGAGCAGGTCTTCCGCCTTGACCGCCTGGTGAGCGACCTCTTGGGCTACGCCAAGCCCGCCATCGCCCGGATGGACGTGATCGCGCTGGAGAGCCTCTGCGCCGAGGCGATCAGCTCCGCCGCCGTGCCCGCGGAGCTGGTGGTGCTCGCCCCGGTCTCGGTGTGGGCCGATGGCCAGCTCGTGACGCAGATCCTCGTGAACCTGCTCCAGAACGCCCGAGACGCCGTCGGCGCCCAAGGTCAGGTGATCATGGTGGTCGGCCCGGGGCCCCAGGTCGAGGTGATCGACAGCGGCTCGGGGGTGCCCGCCAGCCAGCGCGCGCGCATCTTCGACGCCTTTGTCACCACGAAGATCCGCGGCACGGGCCTGGGCCTCGCGATCTGCCGCAAGTACGCCACGGCCATCGGCGCCCTGCTCACCTTAGAGGACGACGACGTGAGCCGCCCCCTGCGCGGCGCCTGCTTCAGGCTCAGCCTTCAGGGTTCGCCAAGCCGTACTTCTCCATCCGATAGCGGAGGGTATAGCGGCTGATGCCCAACAGGCGGGCGGCGGCGGACTGGTTGGTGTGGGTGCGGTCGAGGGCCTGCTGGATGAGGCTCTTCTCGACCTCGTCTAGGTTCACGCCGTCTTCAGGCAAGATGAACGGCGCGCCCTTGGAGCCTACGCCGCCGACCCCCTGGGACTCGGCGCGGCCAAAGCGGATCTCGGGGGGCAGGTTCTCCGAGCGGATGATGTCTTCAGCCTCCAAGATCACGATGCGCTCGATGACGTTTCGCAGCTCACGCACGTTGCCCGGCCAGGGGTAGCTCGTGAGCCGGGACATGGCCTCGGCGGAGACCCCGGTGATCGCCCGGCCAAAGTCGGTGTTGAACCGGCGGATGAAGTGCTCCACCAAGGTGCCGACGTCCTCGCGGCGCTCCCGCAGGGGCGGCACCTCGATGCGGATGACGTTGAGGCGGAAGAAGAGGTCCTCACGGAAGCCGCCGCGCTTGACCTCGGCGGAGAGGTCGCGGTTGGTGGCGGCGATCACCCCGGCGTCTAAGGGGATGTCGGCCACGCCGCCCACCCGCTTGAACTTGCGGTTCTCCAGGGCCCGCAGGAGCTTGGCCTGGGTGTTGGGCGACATCTCGCCGATCTCGTCCAAGAAGATCGTGCCGCCCCGGGCCACCTCAAACATGCCGCGTTTGGTGGTGCGGGCGTCGGTGAACGAGCCCTTCTCGTGGCCGAAGAGCTCGGACTCGATGAGCTGCTCGGGCAGGCTCGCGCAGTCCACCTCCATCAAGGGGCCGTCGTGGCGGGGGCCCGACTCGTGGATGGCCCGGGCGATGAGGTCTTTGCCCGTGCCCGACTCGCCGACGATCAGCACCGTGGGGGTGTCGATGCGCTCCAGGCGCCGCAGGGTGTGGAACAGCCGCTGCATCGCCGGAGAGTCGCCGATGAGCCGCCCGTAGCTCACGGTCTGCTGGCTGCGCAGGTACCGCACCTCGCTCTCTAAGCGGTGCGTCTGGAGCACCTTCGTCACCGCGAGGCCCACCTCTCGCAGATCAAAGGGCTTGGAGAGGTAGGCCTTGGCGCCCAAACGGGTGGCCTCGATGGCCGAGCCCACGTCGCCGTGCGCGGTGATCACGATGACCGGCACGTCGTTGCCCTGCTCACGGAGGCGCTGGAGCACCTCCATGCCGTCGAGGCCGGGCATCTTCAGATCGGTGATGACCAGATCCGGGGCCTCTCGGGTGATGCTCTCAAGGCACTGCAGCCCGTCCTCAGCCTCGCTCACGCGGTGGCCGTCGCGGCGTAGATGTTCGGCGAGTGACCACCGAATCAGCTCTTCGTCATCACAGACCAGGATGGTGCTGGAGCCCACCATGTGCGCAAACCCTCATCATGATTGGGGCATATCACACAACCATGACCGCTACGCCAGGGGCCTCAAGCGTGAGGGCCCACCCTGATCCCGGTCAGGAGCCCATTTTCCTGATCCTTGTCATGTTGGCACGGCCTTTGCTTTCTTTCAGTGTGACCCCCCACCCACCCAGATCGTTTGGAGACGCCATGAACCGTCTGACCAATGGATGCCCCTGCGGTATGCCCTGCGCTGAGTCGATGATCAACGCGCCCTTGATGGCGGCTGGCGAGGCCTTTCGGTTTCGCCGTGGCGACGTCTTGTGGAGCCAAGGCGCGACCGCCGACTGGGTGACGGTGATCTGCTCGGGCACGGTGAAGCTCTCTCGGCGTTGGCCGGGTGAGCGTGAGCCCATCCTCATCCTCGCCCATCGTGGGCAGATCCTCGGCGAAGAGGCCGCGCTCTCGGACAGCCAGCGGGTCGCGACGGTGACGGCGATGACCCCCGGCAAGGCCCTGCGCGTCTCCAGCGAAGATCTGGGCCGCCTGCTCAAACGGAGCCCCAAGCTCTATGAGCGCCTGCTCGGCCTGTCTTGCCAGCGCCTCGCGGCGATCACCGAGCGCCTGGAGGAGCTCGGCCAAGGCAGCGTCGAGGAGCGCCTCGCCCGGGTGCTCCTGCGGGTGGGCCACGAGGTCGGCCTGCGCGACGCCCGCGGCATCTTCTTGCCCCTGCGCCTCACCCGCGGCGATCTCGCCGACCTGGTGGGCTGCCGTGTGGAGACGATCATCCGGGTGATGACCCGCTGGCAGCGGGAGGGTGTGGTCGAGACGCTCCGCGAGGGCCTCGTGATCAAGCACCCCCATGAGCTGGAGCAGGTCGCCGTTCACGCCGCGGCGGCCTGAGGCCACGAACGTTCAGGGCAGGCCCGTGGGCTCCGCTGAGGCGCCCCGGGCGATCACGCTCTCCCGATAGGCCACGGCCCGGGCGCGGTTGATCTCGCCCAAGGGCCGAAACTCCACCGGGGCGTGCCAGGGGTCAAAAGACATGCCCTCGACCGCGTCCCGGCGGCGGCGGCCGGCCTCGTCATCCAGAGACTGCTGGTTGAAGGTGAGCCGGGCCACGGGCAGCCAGGGGCTCACGGCGTCCTCCCACAGCACCCGGGGATCCTCAATCGGGGTGCGGGCCTCGTCGATGTAGGGCTGGATACGCAGCTCAAACACCACGGGCCCGGCGGCGAGGCGCCCGCGCAGGTCTTGGCTCAAGCGGTCGGCGGCGTCTTCATCGGGAGGCTTGGCCGGGGCCAGGGACGAGATCGGGAAGAAGCCGTACTTCACCGCGGCCGCGCCCCAGCGGATCGGCGTCGCGGTGTGCCACTCCACGGCGCAGAGGCTCGGCACGGGCTTGCTCAGGCCGTCTTTGGCCCGGCGCAGCACGGGCACGACCTCGCCGAGCTTGATCGCCCCGAAGAAGTGGCGCGGGGCCTTGAGCGGGCTCGCCGAGACGGTCTCGACGAGGCCCACAAACTCCGCCGCCGTGCGCGCGGGCATGGTGCGGTTGAGCACACACACGAGGTCGAAGGTGGTGGCGTCCTCCAGGCCCTTGATGAGCTTCTTGCCCGGCACGCCGAGGAGCTTCACGGCGAGGCCGCGGGCGTCCGGCTTGTGGTCAGGCTGGGGCTCGCCGTTGCCGCTGGAGAAGCGCGCCAAGGCGTCGAAGCGCCCGGGGCTGGCGAAGAGGCCCACCTGGGCCCAGCTTGGCAGGCCAGACAGCACCTCAAAGACGCCGACGGGGTCGCCGAAGCTGCGGTAGTGCAGGGCCCGGCCCAGGGTGCGGGTCTGGGCCCGCTGACGCTGCAGGGCGACCAGACGCGCGGCGAGGGCCTCATGGGCCTCGGCCTCACCGACGGGGATCTCCTCACGCCAGCTCAAGCTCGGGGTCACGCTCATACGTCCTCCTGAATCTGAAGCTCACTCACCAGCACCGCCCCACGAGAGGCCATCACCCACAGGCCGACGTGGTGGGCCGCCTCGCGGTTGTGGAAGGGCGCGTCGAAGGTCTCACAGCCCTCGCTGAGCACGAGCACCCGGGTGTTGACGATGTCGGCGACGTAGCGCGACCGCTCGGCCTCGGGGCTGGCGTCGGTGAGCAGGCCGTGGTTGCGCGCGCTGAGCATCGAGACGACGAGGTCCGAGACGCAGATGTCGGTGCAGTCGCCCACCACGAGCAGCTCCTTGAGCCCGTGGCGTTTGACCCACTCACACAGGGCGTTCTCGCCGGTCTCCCGGTCAATCGCCCCCACGAAGCCGTTGATGCAGTCTTTCTTGACGATGTGTACGCCGGGCGCGGCCTCAAGCCAGGTGAGCAGCGGGTCCATCAACTCTTCGCCGGTGCCGATGACGCCGTGGGTGGGGTACGGCGGCTCGGGGATGTCGGCGTGGTGGGTGTCCAGAAAACACAGGACCTGGAGCCGCGCGCCCAAGGCCGCCTGCAGGCGCCGGGTCAAGGCGTCGATGCGCCGCACCATGGGGATCATGTGGGTGGGGTCGGACAAGGCACCTTGGCGGGTGAAGGCCACCCCGGCGTCGACGATGATCAGCCCGACGCCCACATCGGGCCGCAGCGTGATCGGGCTGAGCGTCACCGGGAGCAGATCGTGGAGAGACATCAGGCGCTCCGAACAAGCGTGAGGATGAGGTCTTGAAGCCGCTCGCTCACCGCCACCTTGGCCTCCCGGGGCACGAGCGCCTCGGCGGGCAAGGCGGCCAAGGCGGCGCGCAGGCGCTCGGGTGGGCTCGGCGAGGCGGCGTCGTGAATCGGGCCCTGCGCATCCCAAGCGAGCTTGAGCAGGGGCTCACCCGCCAAGTCTTCGTCGTAGAGGCCCACCACGTCCACGCCGCCCGCCTGGCGGAACACCTGCACCCGGCCCGGCAGCGTGGCTTTGCCGCTGCCCCGGCTGAGCTTCATCGTGGGCCGACCGTCGACCTCCGCGAGCTTGGCCACCGCGCCCACCCCCACCGGGGCGTCGCTGGAGGTGACGATGCGCTCACCCACCCCATAGGCGTCCACAGGGCTGGTGTTGAGCGTCTGGATGACCTGCTCATCGAGGCCGCCGGAGACGGTGATCTTGGCCTGGGGCGCGCCCAGGGCGTCCAAGAGCGCCCGCGCCCGCCGGATGTTCTCCACGGTGACGCCGGAGTCGATGCGCACCCCGCCAAGGCGCCCGCCCGTGGCGGCGACGGCGGCGCGCAGGCCGGTCTGCTCGCCGAAGGTGTCGTAGGTGTCCACCAAAAGGGTGGCCGCCGGGCCGTAGATCTCGAAAAAACGCTCGAAGAAGGCGCGCTCGGTGACGTGCCGGGGCACGCCGTCACGCTCCCAGGCCTGCACGGCGAAGTGGTCCATCGTCCCGGCCACGGGCACGCCGTAGCGCACATAGGCGGCGACGTTCGACGTGGCGGCCACGCCCCCAACCCACGCGGCGTACGCGGCGTCTACGGCGGCCTCGGGGTGGGTGCGGCGCTGGCCAAACTCCAGCACCGGGCGCCCTTCTGCGGCGCGCACCACACAGGCCGCCTTGGTGGCGACCATGCTCATGTGGTTGATGATCGACAACAGCGGCGTCTCGATGAGCTTCGCCGTGAGCAGGTCACACTCGACGACCAAGTACGGGCACTGGGCGTTGGGCCGCACGCCGTCGATGTCGAGCTGGGCGCCGTGGAGGTCCGTGGCCACCCCGGCGAACAGCGGCGTGCCCTCCGCTGGCGACCAGATCCGCCCCTCAAAGCGCCAGTCGCGGAGCGCCTGCACCAAGGACGGGCGCGCGCGCAGCGCCGGCCCCAAGACCGGGTGCGCCTGGAGCGCGTCTAAGGCGGCCTCGTCAAAGCGGGCGTCCTTGAGCCACTCCAAGGCCCGCCGCCGCCCGGCCCACACCAAGAACCCGCGGGCGGGCTGGCCATCGGCCTCTCGTTTGGGCAGGCGCCGGGAGAAGAACGACATCACCCCCCGTTTGCCCGCCAGGCCCACGTCCCAATGCGGCACGAGGGAGATGAGCTGGTAGAGGTCGATGTGGGTGGCGGCCGTCGTCATGTGCGCCCTCGGTGGGGGTGTCGCCCCTTCTTACAGCAGATCGGCGAGCAGGTTCGGCAGGTGCGCCACGGCGCGACCGCGGTGAGAGATGTGGTCTTTCTCCTGCGGGCTCAGCTCGGCCATGGTGCGGCCCGGCGCGTCCACCGGCAAGAACAGCGGATCGTAGCCGAAGCCGCCCTCACCCCGGGGCGCGTGGCCGATCTCCCCCTCGACGGTGCCCCGCACCACCTCCTCGCCGAGCTTACTCACGAGCGCCAAGGCGCAGACGAAGCGCGCGCGGCGGTCGTTGACGCCGTCCAGCGCCAGCAGCAGCGCCCGGTTGTTCGACGCCGCCGTGGCCTCCGGCGTGTAGCGTTTGCTGTGAACGCCCGGCGCGCCGCCCAAGGCGTCCACCTCTAAGCCGGAGTCATCGGCCAAGGCGGGCTCTCCCGTGGCCTCAAACACGAAGCGGGCCTTCTGGAGCGCGTTCTCCTCGAAGGTGGCCCCGGTCTCCGGGGGCTCGCCGAGCTCTGGGCGGCTGGCCAAGGAGAGCACCTCGACGTTGTGGCCCTCCAGCATTCGCCCGAGCTCTTCAGCCTTGTGGGCGTTCAGCGACGCCAGCCACAGGCGGCGGCTCACAACGACCACCACGGCAGGCGGTCGGCGAGGAGCGCGCGCTGGGCCCGGGCGATCTCGGCGTTGCCCGAGGCCCCCAGGCTCAGAAGCTCGTTGAGCACGTCCCGGGGGAAAGGCTCCCCTTCAGCGCAGCCCTGGACCTCCACGAGCAGGCCGCCGCCGGTCATCACGAGGTTCAAGTCGGTCTCGGCCCCGGCGTCCTCTTTGTAGCAGAGGTCCAACATCGGCGCGGGCTCGGCCTGGCCTACGCCCACGAGGCCCACGGACACCGCGCAGATCAGGTGTTTGAGGGGCGACTCCTTGAGCTGGCCCCGCTCGATCATCTTGCCGATGGCCAAGGCCAAGGCCACAAAGCCGCCGTTGATCGCCGCGGTGCGGGTGCCGCCATCAGCCTGCATCACGTCGCAGTCCACGGTGATCTGGTAGGCGCCCAGGGCCTTGTAGTCCACCGCCGCGCGGATCGACCGGCCGATGAGGCGCTGAATCTCCGCCGTGCGCCCCGAGGGGTGATCGCCCTCGCGCCGCACGCGGGTGTGCGTCGAGCGCGGCAACATACGGTATTCGGCGGTCACCCAGCCTTCGCCCAGCTCTTTGCGCCAGCGCGGCAGCTCGTCGGTGACCGTGGCCGTGCAGTGCACTCGGGTGTCGCCCATCTCCACCACACAGCTCCCTTCAGCGTGTTTGTTCACGTCCGGGGTGAGGCGAAAGGGGCGGAGCTGGTCGTGTCGGCGGCCGTCGAAGCGCATCAGAGAGTCCTCCGGGGGGACGGCTCCTTTACCCCCGCCGCTTGCCCTACGCACCCTCCGCGCGATAGCATCCCGATCCTCACGACGACGACCCCGGAGCCACCCCATGCGCCTCTCTCTCTTGACCGCGCTCGCGCTGACCGCCCTCTCCCTCACCGGCTGCGAAGAGAAGAAGTCGAAGATCAACCTCAGCGGTGAGAAGATCGACTGCGCGCTCACGCTGGACACCCTCGCCGGGACCGACTGGGTGCTCGAGCAGATCAACCCCGACAAGACCGTGACCCCGAACCCCGCCACGCGCCTCCGCATCACGAAGGAGGGCGACAAATTCCAGGTGAAGTACAACGTCGGCTCCTTCGCCGACATGTACACCTACAACTGCGACGTGAAGAACGACGAGCTGGTCTGTAAAGAGCCCGCGAAGCTCATCGACTTCTGCAAGGCGCTCTCCGTCGTGGACGGCTCGACCTGCACGGTGGAGAAGCTCAAGGAGTTCGCCCCCGAGGCCACGGACGAGGAGCTCGCCAAGGCCGTCGAGACCGCCCTGGCCGACGTGGCGAAGTTCAAGGACAAGCCCGAGTGGAAGCAGTTTGTGTTCAACAACAACAACCTCGCGAACAAGCTCCAGGGCTTGTTGTGGGCGAAGGTCGACACGAAGACCTGCAAGCTGCGCATCACCGACATGTACATGACCATCTACGACGGCAAGCGGGTGGAAGACTCCAACCCCGTGGGCACCAACCCCTTCGTGCAGACGAAAGACGAGCTCCTGTGGGAGCACTGCGCCGACTCCGGCGACCTCTTCGTGCGCAAGTCGAAGGACCACCCCGCGAAGCCTGAAGACATCGCGGCCTGCTTCCCCAACCAAGGCTGCTCCTTCGGCGCCACGGAGGAGGCCTTCTACCACTACCTCGGCCAAGACGGCCGGGACGCCAAAGACGGCTGCACCTACTCCTACGACCTCTGGCTCAACGGCAAGCCCTTCAAGAAGGACATCCCCGCCGAAGTGGTGGACAACGCCGGCAAGAAGGAGGTGCGCTGGTCGACGGGCGTGACCTTCCCGAGCCCTGGGCAGCAGGTGATGGTGATGGTGCGGAACCAGAGCTGCGCCGGTGGGGCGAAGGAGAAGGTGGAGGTGTCTTGTAATATGGCGGTGGTGAAGTAGGCACCCGCCGTCGGCGCCTGAGCCGGTGATGATGGGAGGCGCTGGGGCTGGGCCCTGGCGCCTTTTTTTGTGGGGGAAACGTTAGGGTGCGGCGGGTGAGATTGGGGCGAGAGCGAGCGGTCACCGCCGCAGTGTCAACGCCTCGTGGGAGCGCTCCAGACCTCGTAGCTGTCCCCCGTCGATGGCACCCACCTGTCAACGCTCGTCGTCAGCGAGACATAGATCCGCGCCTCTCCGCCGACCTTCTTGGCGCAGAACCCTGTCGCGTACAGACCATCCGTCCTTGGCGGGACAAACAACACGGACCTCTGCCTGCCGACGGACCAGACCCCGCCATCGGCGGTGAGCGCGAGGGGTTGACCATCGAGCACCCTGAGCATCTCAACCTCTGGGAGCTCTACCCCACCGGCTCGCCGCCATTGGCCCTCGTCGGGATCAGCGACGATCAAGCCCCGCCTTCCGTCCTCGTGTCGAGCGGTCATCCACAGTCGCCCGCTCCCATCGACCGTGGCCGTCCAGGGCTCAGGCTGGCTATAGGCTGGGGGGCGGAAGGCGGTCTCCACGAGGAAGGACTCTTCTTTGACGCGCAGCCGAGCGCCCCAGAGATGGTCGTTGGACCACACAACGGCCTCATCCACGCCGGTCCATACCGCGTGAAGCACCCTGCGCGTACGGCGCTCAACAGGCAGGGCCCGCAACGCGCCGTCGCCCCGAGGAGCACAGAGCGACTGGCGCTCCCCAGCCTCCAGGATGACGACGCGGCGATCTGGAGAGACAAAGTAGGGGTATCCTTGACAGATGGGAGACGGAAGATCCACCGTCACCGCAGGGCCGGACGGGCTCCACAGGTCGAACATCCCGAGCTCCATTGATCTCACTGGCCAACCCCGCGGGATCACATCCGTCCAGGCCTCAGCCTCCCCCGGCGCCTCGATGCGCTCGGGCCCCGCCTCGGTCTCGGCGACCACGGCACCGTCCGACGTGCAGACGACGCCACCCCGGGCTGCGCGAAGCTGCCTGGGAGACTCACCGCCCAGGTGGACAATCAACGTGAACGTGCTGAAGAGCAGGTGAGTGAGCTTGCCCGATGCGATGAGCTGAAAGACGCCGTGCATGGTTCACCTTGGGTGAGGCCCCCAACCCCCTGAAGGCGCCGTCTTGGTGAGAGCAGGACGGGACTGACGATGAGCGGGCGCGCTTGAGCGAGGTGAAGACCTCGCTGTAGAGTACCTGAGATCTCTGATCAGCGTCTCCTTCTCTCTGGGGGGCTCTGCTGGACCACAACGTCGCCAGCGAGGCCGCTGAAGACGCCCGCGACGCCTTCCTCACCGACTACCGCGCGACCGTACGTTACCTCATCGCCGTCTACGGCGAAGACCGCGTCCGCCTCGCCCTGCCCCGCTTCCCCCGCGTCGGGAAGAAGAAGGGTTAGGCGAGGCGCCGCCGCGTCTCACCCCTCATAATCCGGGTTCACCAGCGCGATGCTCATCGGCCCCGGCGCCGTGCCCGGCACACAGTTGTAGACCGTGAGGTCCGTCACGCCTTCTTCAGCCAGCACCTCCTCATCGAGCCACGCCCGGAAGCTGCTCGTCTTGGGGTCGCGGGCGAGGAGCGCCACGGTGGCGTCGGCGAGGATCTCGGGGTTACGCATCTCCTCGTCGGGGGCCATGCCGAAGTTCACCGTGGCGGCGGTCTTGATCGCGGTCACGGGCCACAGGGCGTGGGCGGCGACGTTGTCCTCTTCGCCGTCGATCGCCATGGCGAGCATGGTCATGCCCAGCTTGCTCACGAGGTAGGGGCCTTTGCCTACAGAGGCCTTGGGGTGGATGGGCGGGGACATCATGATGATGTGGCCGCCGTTGACGCGCAGGTGGGGGATGGCCGCGCGGCTGGCCAAGAAGGCCGCGCGCACGTTCACGCCGAAGACGAGGTCAAACTTTTTTACCGGCCAGTCGGCGACGGGGGCCCAGAAGATCGCCCCGGCGTTGTTCACCAGGGCGTCGAGGCGGCCGAAGTGGGCGACTGTGGCGGCCACCATCGCCTCGACGGCGTCGGGGTCACGCACGTCCGTCTGAACAACGAGGGCGTCGCGGCCTAAGGCGCGGATCTCTTCAGCCACTTGGCCCAGGGTGCCGGGCAAGCGGGGATCGGGATCGACGGTCTTCGCGGCGAGGGCGATGTGCGCGCCCTCACGCGCGCAGGCCAAGGCGACGCAGGCGCCGACGCCGCGGCTCGCGCCGGTGATGAGGACGACCTTGTCTTTGAGGCGCATCGGGGGCTCCAGGTTGGTTGGGCGCTCCCCCTTATCGTGGGACCGCCCGGGCCGGGAGCGCCTTGACGAGCGGCCCACCGCGGCTAACAAAGGAGGACCGGAGCCCGCATGCCTACCCACTATGAGACCCTCGGCGTCGAGCCCTCCGCCCCCGCGGAGGACATCAAGCGCGCGTATCGGGCCCTGGTGAAACGTTGGCACCCCGACAAGAACCCCGGCGACCCCCAGGCCGAGGCCAAGATCCGCGACATCAACGCCGCCTGGGACGAGCTCTCCACCCCCGAGCGCCGCGCCTCGTATGACCTCAGCCTCACGAACCCCACGCCCAGCCGCCTCGGCCCGCAGTGGAATCAGGCCCAATGGAGTCAGGCCCAGTGGAGTCAGGCCCAGCGCCAGGCGCAGTGGCAGGCCCAGTGGCAGGCCCAGCGGGGGCAGATGAGGCCGGTGAAGCTCAGCTCGACCCAAGCGCTGGTCGGCGGCGTGGTGCTGATCGCCGTGGTGCTGCCGCTTCTGGCCCTGCTCGCCGTGGTGTACTTGTCTTGGGTGATCCTGCGCGCCCTCGTCAACGCGCTCCTCGGGCCGCCCCAGGCGCGGCAGGCGTAAACGCCGCCCTGGGCGCGCTGGCCCTGGTGATCTCCGCGAAGTCTGGATATGCTCTCGGCCCCAAAACCCTGGAGCACCCTATGTCTACGCCTCCCCCGCCCCCCATCGGCACCATCGGCTGGCTCGATCTCACCGTCCCCGACGCCGAGGCCGGTCGCGAGTTCTACGAGGCGGTCTGCGGCTGGACCTCTCGGCCCATGGACATGGGCGGCTACAACGACTACGCGATGGTCGCCCCCGGCGGGCAGACCGTCGGCGGGGTGTGCCACGCCCGGGGGCCCAACGCCGACATCCCGCCCACCTGGATGCCTTATGTGACCGTGTCGGATCTCGACGCGCGCCTCGTCGCGGCGGTGGAGAAGGGCGGGCGGGTGCTGCGCCCGGCCACGAGCATCGGCGCCTGGGGGCACATGGCCATCGTGCAGGATCCCGCCGGGGCCACCATCGCCCTGTTGGAGCCGCCCCAGGCGGGGTGATCGGCGCCGGTCAGCGGCGAAACTCGCCCACGGGGACGTCCACCTCCCGCGACTTCGTGGACCGCTCCGACAGGTCGTCGGGCTCGGGGGCGCCCAGGAGGGTGTGAATCGCCCCCGACGCGCGCACCCAGGCGAGATCGCCGTGGCGCCGAAGGGCCTCACGCACACGGTCGGGCTCGGGTCGGTAATAAACCGCGCGGTCGGGCTCCTCCATCACGCCCACGTAGAGGCCGTCCGCGGCGGCGTCGAGGAGCTGCAGGGGGACGTTGGACTCCGTGGTGATGAAGATCGGCACCTCCGCCCGCTTGAGCTCGCGGATCAGCGTGGCCAAGGCCAAGGGCGAGAGCTGGCGCTCGGGCTGGTCCAGGGCGAGCAGGCTCTTGTGGGGCTGCTGGAAGATGAGGGGGATGGTGGCGAGCCAGGTGAGCTGGTCTTGGGGCAGATCCGCCGCGGAGAGGGCTGTTGGGTCTCCGGCGAAGGACAGCGTGAGGCCCGCCGGGCTCAGCGTGACGACGCCGAGCGCCGGGCCGAGCAATACCCGGGCCAACGAGAGCGCGCGCTGCCAGCTCCCCTCGCCCTCGGCCTGGATCGCCGACCACTCCCGGGCGATGTTTCGGGCGCGGGCCTCGGCGTCGTCGGGCCGGGCGGGGTCGGCGCAGCGGAGGTTCAGATCAAACACGATGTCGAAGCGGCTCACGAGGCGCTTGATGCGCGCCACCACCGTGGCCACGGGCTCGGGCAGGCGCATGTGCAGCACGATCTTGTCGAGGGGCACCGACATCACCGGGGGGGCTTTACGCTCGCGCCTCCAGGCGGGCTGGGTGGCCGCACGGATCCCGTAGATGTCGCCCAGACGCACGAGGAGGTGCTCGTCTCCTTCGCCGGGGTGCTGGATCGTCTCCCCTTGCAGGTG
>Ga0066604_10001218_pt1 | contig 14575 bp, 4 predicted proteins | sample Higcelwee11metaG_FD_59501 | JGI IMG/M metagenome (GOLD analysis project Ga0066604, IMG submission 59501) | Freshwater pond sediment microbial communities from the University of Edinburgh, under environmental carbon perturbations - High... | ecosystem: Environmental > Aquatic > Freshwater > Pond... | reverse complement strand
GACGAGGCGCCGACCCCGGTGGAGGAGTCCCCAACCGCGCCCCCGACCGGCGGCCGCGCGGCCTCGCTCAAGCGCGTGCTGGCCCTGGGTGACCCCGCGGCCCTACGCGCGGCCTTGGCCCGCCGCCGCCCCATCGACCCCAAGGTTCGCCCCGTCGGCACCCCACCCGAGACCGAGACCGAGCGGCGTCTCGCGGCGCTCTGGCGGGAGGTCCTTCAGGTTGAGCCCAGCCGTGAGGACGACTTCTTCGCCTTGGGCGGCGACAGCCTGGCGGCCACACGCCTGATCAGCCGGGTCGCCGCGCAGCTCTGGGAGGGCGGGCTGAGCCTCGACGGCGTCTTCGCCGCGCCGACCTTGGCGGCCATGGCGGCGCGGCTCGACGCGGCCCTGCTGCTGCGTGTACAAGAGGTCGCCAGCTTAGACGAAGAGGCGCTCAACCGCGCCTACGAGGCCTTAATCGCCGGTGGCGACCCCCAGCAGGCCTACGAGCTCTGAATCCCCATTCATCGAGGTGTGGTGTGCGTGACGTATTAACCCCTGAGCATGTCCAGTTTTACCAAGAGCACGGCTACGTCGTCGTCGAGGACCTGATCGACGCCGCCGAGGTGGAGGAGCTGCGGGCGCTGCAGGTGCAGGCCCTCACGATCCGTGGCGAGCGCCTCTTGCCTTGGGGTGAGACCCCCCAGCCCGGCGGCGCCTACGCCCGGATGTCCACCCAGCGGCTCAACGTGTGGATGGACGTGCCGGGCTACGAAAAATACGCGCGCTCGCCGATCTTCGGCCGAATGGCGGCCCGGCTGGCGGGTGTGCCAGGGATGCGTGTCTGGCACGATCAGATCTTCGTGAAGCCGCCCTGGGGCTCGCCCACGGGCTGGCACCACGACAGCTCGTATTGGTCTTACGACCACCCCGGCGGCCTGACGATGTGGATCGCCCTGGATGAGACGAGCCTCCAGAACGGCGCGTTACACTTCATGCCCGGCACCCACCGAGAGACGGGCTTCGACGTGCCGGACCTGGGCGAGCTGAGCCACATCGGCGCGCTGTTTGACGACCCCCGCTACGCCCGCTTCGCCAGCCGCCCCACGGCCTCGGCCTCGCTCAAGCCCGGCTCGGCGAGCTTTCACTCAGGCATGACGCTGCACGCCGCGGGCGCCAACATGACCCCCCACGACCGCCGCGCCTGGCTGTGCTGCTACATGCCCGATGGCCAGGTCTTCAACGGCAAACCCAACGTGCTCCCGCCAGAGCTGCTCGGGCGGCTTCAAGTCGGTGACCCCCTCGACGATCCTTCACAGTGCCCGCTGGTGTGGCGGGAAGGAGCCTGACATGCCGCCAAGTGTTCGCTCCCGCGTCTTCGATCGCCTCGCGCCGCCGCTTGCGCGCACCACCTCACGGCTCATTGAGCGCCACGATCCCTCGGCAAACACCACCTTCTTTGACCTCGCGGACTTCCCTTGGGTGCGTGAGGTTGAGGCGCGCTGGCCGGCCATTCGTGATGAGATGGCGGCGGTGCGTGACGCAGGCGGCATCCCCGGCATCGAGGAGGTCGCGCCGGGCCTCGACGTCCTCAGCGACGACCGCCGGTGGAAGACCTACTTCCTCTACGCGAACAATCGCCCGGTCTTGGGCAACAGCGAGCGCTGCCCCGAGACCGTGCGCGCTTTGGCCGCCATCCCCGGCATGAGCACCGCCTACTTCTCGCTTCTGTCCCCCGGGAAACACATCCCGGCCCACGACGGCGTGTACAAGGGACTGCTGCGGTATCACCTGGGCCTGCAGATCCCCGCGCAGCACGAGCGCTGCCGCATTCGTGTGGGATCCGACGTGCGGCCCTGGCGCCAAGGCCAGAGCTTCATCTTCGACGACACCTTCAACCACGAGGTCTGGAACGAGACGGAGGAGGAGCGGGTGATCCTGCTCGTGGACTTCTTGCGCCCTCTTCCCCGAGCCCTCGACCTAATGAACCGCGCCGCCGTGCGCGCCCTCTCGTCGATCTCGTGGGTGGAGCTGGCGCACGACCGCCTGCCGATGGGCGGCCGTTAACGGACGGTCTGGGGGGCCCACATGTCGTACAGATCATAGCCGACGCCGCGCCAGAACTCGTAGTTTGTGGGCGGGGCGTCGGAGCTCGTCGTCTGCACGTTGAGGAGCTGCTGGGAGGGGCGCTGGGCGGTGAACGGCGTCCACACGGGCGGGGCCGTGGCGCCGGGCGGGCTCTGGTTGGGGTCACCGGTGCGGGCGAAGTTGGTCCAGTACTGCCCGATCTGCGCCGAGAGCGCGAGCTCATCCGCGGTGGTCGTCAGGCCGACCGTCGTTGACGGCGGGCACTCGGCGATAAATGCGAAGCTGTTGAACACATAAGGCAGCTCGGCGACGTGGCACACATGGTCGAGGCAGTCCGCGCAGCACAGCAGGTCGAAGCTGGAGACGTGGTCAAACCGATACAGATACAGCGACGTAGAGGTGGGCGTGCCCAAGGCCCCAAGCCAGCTCGGCGCGGCCGCGGCGTAGTCGCTCAAGAGCTGGGCGATGGGGTACGCGTTGGTGTTGTCGGGGTGGGTTGGATATCGTTGCAGCACCTCGGGCGCGAACACACCGAAGCCGCGGGCGGCCCAGACCGAGTACTCCGCCGCGGTGTAGCCGGGCCCGGTGCTCGGCGCGATGCCCCACTGATCCACAAACAGGTAGCCCTCCTCCGCGTTGTAGCCGAGGATGGTGGGTTTGGTGAGGAAGCCGCCGGTGAAGCCCTCCATCTGTGTGCGCACCACGAGCCCGCCGTCGATCACCGGACCCCACTGGGCGAGGTTGTCTAAGCCCGTGAGCGCCTGCCAGCTCAGCCCAGCGGCCGTGCCTTGGGCGGTGAGGATCTGCTCCACCGTCAGCGCCCGCAGCGCGTCGGTGGTGGTCACGCCGGCTGAGGTCTCGAAGATCTGCCCAAACGCCCGGGCGTCGCGGGGGTTCTTGAGCGGGAAGCCGGGGAGGTTGCTCTCGATGATCGCCTTGTCAAACAGAGACTCGCTGCTGGGCATCGAGACGCTGTGGAGCGCGACGCTGATCGCACCGGCGCTCTCGCCGAACAAGGTGACGTTCTGCGCGTTCCCGCCGAAGGCGCTGATGTTGGCGCGCACCCACTTCAGGGCGAGCTGCTGGTCCAGGAGCCCGAAGTTGCCGGGGAGCTCATCGGTCACCAAGAAGCCCAAGGCGCCGATTCGGTAGTTGGCCGAGACCACGATGACGTTTTGCGCCTCCGCCAAGTTGCGCCCATCCCACCAGCTAAACGCCGCCCCGGCGTTGCCGCCGGAGTCGAAGTTGCCGGGGTGCAAAAACACCATCACCGGGAGCTGATCGCCGGGCTTGGCGCCGGTGGGGGCGTAGATGTTGAGCGAGAGGCAGTCTTCGCTCTGGGGCGGCAGGCCCGCGCCGAGCTGGGGGCAGATCGGGCCGCCCGCCGTGGCCGCGATGGGCTTCTTCCACGGGGCCTTGGGCACCGGGGGCCGCCAGCGGTTGGGGCCCGCCGTGGTCTCGGCGTAGGGGATCCCCAAGAAGCCGTCGGCGGTGCCGCCGCTGGAGGTGGGCAGCACGACCCCGATGACGGGGCCAGCCGGGGGACGCGCCGCCGGGACACGCTCACCGGCGAGGCCGGGCGAGACACATCCAGCGACGAGCGCGACGAAGACGACGGAGACATTCGTTGTACGCCACATGGGTGTAGCATACGCCAGAGATCGAACCGCCCTCCAGATCCGAGATCACAAGCCCCATGAGTCGCCCCTGGAACGCGCTCAGCGTCGAAGAGAAGCGCCTCGCCGTGGCGCGTTTGGTGCTCGGCCGCGACGCCCAGGCGGGCCCCGATCGGCGCGTCTGGACGAGCCCCCGCCGACCGCTCTCCCCAAACCAGGCGCGGCTGCGCGCGCTCGCCCTGCTCAACCCCGACTCCAGCGCCCTACACATCGCCGGGGGCGTGCGCCTGAGCGGCCCCCTCAACCTGCCCGCGTTGCGCCGCGCCGTAGACGCGCTGTTGGCCCGGCACGAGGCCCTGCGCACGAGCGTCGCTGAAGATGACGAGGGCCCCTACGCCTTCACCCACCCGCCGAGCACCGTGCCCCTCGTTGAGCACGACCTGAGCGCCTTGACCGGCGCCGATCACGCCCGCGCCTTGGCCGAGCGGCTCGACACCTTCGCCCGCGCGCCGTTTGTGCTCAGCGCGCCCTTGGCCCGCGCCCTGCTCATCCGTTTGGCGCCCGATGAGCACGCCTTGGCCTTCGCCCTGCACCACCTGATCTCCGACGGCGCGTCCTTGGCGGCGCTCAGCGGGGAGTTTCTGCGGCTCTACGAGCACCTCACCCGCGGGGCGCCCGACCCCTTGCCCCCAAACCCGCTCCAGCAGGGCGATCACGCCGCCTGGATGTGTACACGCCAGCAGGCCGGGGCGTGGAGCGCCGTCGCCGAGGCCCGAGCCAAGGCCCTCGACGGGGTGTCGGCCTCAGTGGACTGGCCCCCGCCCAGCGCCGGGGCCTCGGGCACCCTACACGTCCCCTTCGTGCTCGGGCCCGACGAGACGAGCTGGCTGTTTGACCGGGCGCGGGCCCTGGGGCTCACGCCGTACATGGCCTTCTTGGCCGGGCTGGGGCTGTGGGTGAGGCGCCTGACCGGCGCGGAGTCGCTGATGGTGGGCTCCCCCGTCGCGGCGCGCACCCGGCCCGAGCTAGAGGCCGTTCATGGCTACTTGACCAACACCCTGCTCTTGCCTCTGGCCCTCGTGGCGTCCAAAGACGCGCCCGGGTTGACCTGCGCGGCCTGGCTCATGAACCTGCGCGCCGCCGTGCTCGACGCGATGTCAGCGCCGGATCTGCCCCTCGCTGAGGTCGCCGCTCGCTTCGCGGCCCAAGGCCGACCGTTGGCGCCGCCGCCGGTCTTGTTCGCGTTTCGGCACACCCCGCCGCCGCCCGCCCACATCGCGGGGCTCGGCCTCACACCTCTGGCCCTGCCGCCCCCCGACACCCAAGCCGCCGTCACCCTTGATCTTGTGTACGACGGCGGCCGCGTCAACGGCCTGTTGAGCGTAGACGCCGCCCTGGTGCGAGAGGACGTCGCCCGGTCTGCGCCTGCGCTGATCGTCGGCCTGCTGCGGGCCTGTCTGGAGGCCCCCGACGCGCCGCTTGAGACCTTGGCGCTGCCCGAGGTTGAGCGGGCGCGCTGCCGAGCCGCTGGCCAAGGTGGGCCCGCCGGTGGGCGCGGGCAGACGCTCCTGCACGTCATCGCCGAGCACGCCGCGCGACGGCCCGACGCGACGGCGATCCTCAGCGACGCCGTCTGTTTGAGCTACGCCGACCTTCACCGTGAGACCGCCCGCCTCGCCGCCGCGCTCTTGGCCACAAACCCAAGCCCAGAGGACCGCGTCGTGGTCTGGGCGGGCCCCGGTCACCTGGGCGTGCTGTCGATCTTGGGCGTGATGCGGGCGGGGCTGGCGTTTGTGCCGATTGACCCCATGCAGCCCGTCGCGCGCGCCGCCCGGATGATTCAGGACTCCGGCGCCCGCCTCGCGCTCTGCGCCTCCGCGTCCCCTCACCCCGCGCTCCCCGGCCTTCTGTGGTTGGAGGCTGGGGAGATCGTGGGCCACGGCCCGGCGCCAGCGCTGCCGTGGGCGCCTGTGACGCCCGGTCAGCTCGCCTATGTCATCTTCACCTCGGGCAGCACCGGGGCGCCCAAAGGCGTGATGGTGGAGCACCGCGGGCTCAGCAACCACGCCGTCGCCGTCTCCCGTCACCTGGGCATGACTGAAGGGGTCCGCGTCTTTCAGTTCGCGTCGTTGGGCTTTGACGCCGCGGCCTGGGACATCGCCTTGGCTTTGGGCGCGGGGGGCACCCTCGTGGTCGCTGAGGGCAAAGACCGGCCTTGGCCCGGTGGTGAGCTAGAGGCCCTGTTGGCCCGGCACCAGGTTGAGCAGATCATGGTGCCGCCGAGCGCGCTGGCGGTGATGGAGCCCAAAGACGCCCCAAGCCTGCGCCGGATCTTGGCCGGGGGCGAGGCCCTGCCGCTGCCCGTGGCGCGGCGATGGGCGGGGGCGGTGGAGCTGTGGAACGCCTACGGCCCCACAGAGATCACGATCTGCGCGACGATGTGCCGCGTCGCGCCCAACGCCGCCGAGATCACCATCGGCGAGCCCCTGCCCGGCTACACCCTGGCGATTCGTGATTCCGTCGGCGCCGAGGTTCCTTGGGGCGGCGTTGGTGAGCTTTGGATCGGCGGCGACTGTGTGGCGCGGGGCTACGCCGGCGGCGTAGGAGATGAGCGGTTTGTGTCGGATCCCGGCGGCGCGCGGCGTTACCGCACCGGAGATCTCGCGCGCTGGTCAGCCGGCGGCGGCCTGCTGTTCTTGGGCCGCGCCGATGGTCAGGTGAAGATTCATGGCCACCGGGTTGAGCTCACCGAGGTTGAGGCCGCCCTGCTTCGCCAGCCCGGCGTGCGCGGCGCCGTGGCGCGGGCCCGGCCGGGCCCCGACGGTGGCCTGCGGCTTCTGGCCTGGGTGACCGGCGAAGACATACAGATCCCGGCGATCCGCGCCGCGCTCACCGCTGAGCTCCCGCCGTACCTCCGCCCGTCGCGGCTCATGGCCCTGCCGAACATCGCACGTACGCCCAGCGGCAAGGTAGACGACGCCGCCTTGCCCGAGCCCAATGAGGAGGCCGAGCAGGCCAACGACGAGCCCCCCGCCAGCGCGCTCGAGTCCAAGCTCGCCAAGATCATGGGCGCGGTGCTGGGCGTCACGGCCATCGGTCGCCACCAGAGCTACTTCACCCTCGGCGGCGACTCCATCGCCAGCGTGCGCCTCGCCAGCCGCGCCACCCGCGCCGGTCTGCCCGTCGAGCCCCGCGACCTCTACGCCGCGCCCACCGTGGCCACCCTCGCTGAGCTGGTCGCCGCGCGTCTGGGGACAGCACCGCGTCAGCAAAGCCCCGATCGTGTCATTTATTCCGACACGGTCGTTCAGCTCAACGGTGTTCAGCGCTGGTTCTTTGAGCTGGGCCTGCCCAACCCCGACCACTGGGCGATGGCCACGGTGGTCGCTGTGGCGCCGGGGCTCACCGTCGAGGCCCTGGGCCGGGCCCTCACCGCGTTGATCAACCGCCACGACGCCTTACGAACCCGCTTTGTCCACACAGACGACGGCGTGGTCGCCGAGCTGCCCCCAAACACGCCGCCGCCTGTGGTGAATGAGGTCTCTACGGTCGGCCTGCGCCCGCGGGTGGCCGAGGCCCGGGCACGCGGCGCCCTCTCGGAGCTGATCGCCGGGCTGAGCCTCGCTGAGCCGCCGCTGATCGCCGCCGCTCTGATCCGCGGCGCGGCCGAGCTGGGGGGCGACCGTCTGGCCCTCGTCGCGCACCACGCGGCCATGGACGTGGTGAGCTGGGCCGTCGTCCTCGACGAGCTAGAGGCGCTGCTCGCTTTGGAAGACCCTGGGCCTGCGGGCTCCGCCGCCGTGTGGTCGCGGGCGTGGGAGGCCCAGACGTTTGGGCCCGCTGAGCAGGCTTGGCTCACGCAGAACCAAGACGGGACGGTCTGGCCGAGCCTGCCCCCCGGCGCCGAGCGTGACGCGCGCACGCTGAGCTTTGAGGTGCCCGCCGGAGGTCGCGCCGGGGCCGAGGCCTGGGCTTGGCTTCTCGCCGGAGGTGCCGAGGCCGCGCGCCGGTCGCTGGGGCTTGACGCCTGGGCGGTGCATGTAGAGACCCAAGGGCGGGCTCGTCTGGGAGAGGTCGAGCCGGGCCGCGCCATCGGCTGGTTCACCGCCCGGGTGCCGCTGGTATTCCGCGCCTCCGCAGAGGGCGATCTCGCCGCCACGGCCCGCGCGGTTCGGGCCCAGCTCTCAGCCTTGCCCGCCGAGGGCGCCCTGCTGCAGCGCCAGCCCCTTGAGCATGTCGGCGCCTTGATCAACTTTCTGGGTGAGCTTCGTGACGGCCTGCCCGGCCCGCGCCTCCTGCGCACCTTGCCCCTGCCCGCCGTGGCGCTGCGTGACCCAGACGGCCCCCGCCCCTACGCCTTGGAGGTCGACGCGGCGCGGGTGGGCGAGACGCTGTGGGTTCGTCTGACCGGCGCCGGGGCGATGGGCGCCGCGCTGGACACCTTCGCCGCGGCCTGGGCGCGGGCGCTGCAAGCCGAGGAGGGCTTCCCCTTGCCCGCGGCGGCGATGGGCATGCTCTTTCATGGCCTCGCCGAGCCCGGGGCCTATGTGCCCCAGCTCCTATTAGTGCCTGAGCAGATCGAGCGTGGTGAGCTCCCCGACGCGCTGCGGGCGGTGATGGCCGCCGAGCCCGCCCTGCGCATGGGCGTGCGCACGCTCAGAGGTGTCGTAGAGGGCTTCGTCGCCGAGACCGTCGATCTGCCGCTTCGTACCCTAGATCTCCGCGAGCTGGCCGACCCCGAGGCCACGCTGGCGGAGGCGCTTCGCGAGGAGCGTGAGCGGCCCTTTGACCTGGCTCAGCCCCCTGCCCTGCGCGCCTTGATCGTGCTTCGTGAGGGCCGCTGGGAGCTCGTGTTGACCGTTCACCACCTCATCCTCGACGGGTGGTCGCTGCCGCTGCTCTTGGGGCGCATCAGCGAGGCCGTGCGGGCGCTTCGGGCCGGTCGTGGGGAGATCCCGCCGGGCCCCTCGTTCCCCGACCTCGCCCGCGCCTTGGCCCGCGTAGATCTCTCTCAAGACGTGGCGGCGGTGCTGGGCCTGCTCGGTGACGCCCCGCTCCCCGGCCCGCCGCTGTTGGCGGGGCCTCCGCCGGGGCAGGCCTTGGCGTCGCGGCGCCCGGAGCACGGCGCGCGTCTTGGCGCCGAGGCCCAGCGCGCCTTGGCTCAGCTCATGGCGCGGGCGCGGGTCTCCCTGGGCACGGTCGTGCTCGCCGCCTGGGCGGAGGCGATCCGCCCCTACACCGGCGCTGGGGACGCGGTGATCGGCCTCGCCGTGGCCGGTCGTGACCCGTCTTGGCCCGGCGGTGAGCGGATGTTGGGCCCCCTCTTAAACACGCTGCCGATGCGTATCCCCGCCCGCGGCGATCAGCGTGTGGAGGACTGGCTGGCCGCCATTCAAGATCGCCTGCTGAGCCTCTTGCCCCACGCCCGGGCGCCTTTGCCCCAGGTGCTCGCCGGGGCGGGCGCGGGCCGCGGTCTCGTAGACAGCTTGGTCGTGATCGAGAGCTACCCGCAGCCCCCGGAGGTGAAGGGCCCGCGCCTGCGGCTGGTCGCGGCGGTGGAGGAGACCCACGCCCGGCTCACGCTGACGGCCCTGCCCGGCGCGGAGCTAGGCCTCGCCTTGAGCTATGACGCGCGCAGCGTCGGCGCCGAGGCCGCCCGCGCCCTGCTCAATCAGGTGATCGCCCAGGTTGAGCGTTTGGTCACCCCAGAGTTAGCGCATCCGCAAATATTGACGCTGCTCGACGGCGGGCCTGGGCTGGCGCCGCAGGGCCAAGACCTGATCGACACCCTGCTCAACCGGCTCGACGCCGCGCCCGAGGCGCTGGCGGTGATCGACGCCCTAGGCTCCCTGACCCGTGGCCAGCTCAAGGCGGCGGTGGAGGGCCTCGTCGAGGCCTTGGCCGAGCGCGGCGTAGGCCCCGGTGACCTCGTGGCCGCGGCGTTGCCTCGGGATCGGCGCCTGCCGATCTTGACCTTGGCCGTGCTCGCCCGGGGCGCGGTGTGGATGCCCCTGCCCACCGCTGGGCCGCCTGCGCGTCTCGCCTTGGCCTTTGAGCGCCACCCCCCGGCCTTGTTCGTCTGTGCGGAGTCAGCCCAAGACGCCTCGCCGAAGGGGCCCTGGCCGCGCTTGATCTTGGGCGCTCAGGCCCTGATCACCAAGGGACCGAGCGCGCGGGTGAGGCTCGTTGAGGGGCCGGCCACGCTCATCCTCACCTCAGGCAGCACCGGCCGGCCCAAAGGGGTGCTCGGTCGCCGGGCGGCCTTGGCCAACCACGCCGCCGCCATCGTCGCCCAGTGGGGCATCGGCCCCCACGACCGCGCCGCCGCCTTCGCCGGCCCAGAGTTTGACGTGAGCTTGGAGGAGCTCCTCCCCACCCTGCTCGCCGGGGCGGCGGTGGTGATGCTCACCGAGGAGGCCCGGCTAGACCCCGAGCGCCTCGTGGCTGAGCTGGCCCAGCACACGGTGACGATCCTCAACATCGCCTCCTCAGTCTGGCACCGGCTCGTCGACCGGGGCGTGGTGCTGCCCAAGACCATCCGCCTCGTCATCGTCGGCAACGAGGCCCCCGACCACGGGCGGCTCCCCGCGTTCTTCGCGCTTCACCCCGGGCTTCGGCTGGTGAACGCCTACGGGCCCACGGAGAGCACCATCACCGCGCTCACCTACGAGGTGCCCCAGGCCTTGCCTGAAGGCGGCGGTGTGCCCATCGGCAGACCTCTGCCGGGCCTCGTGGCCAAGGTGATCGGCGCCGATGGCGAGGCGCCTCCCCTGGGCGCGCCGGGCGAGCTCTGGCTGGGTGGCCTCGGCCTGGCCCTCGGATACGCCGGTGACCCCGAGAGCACGGCGCGGGCCTTCGTGACCGACGGCGACGGCGCACGTTGGTATCGAACGGGCGACCGGGTCCGCGTAGACGCCAACGGGGACGTCCACTTTTTGGGTCGGGTTGACGCCCAGGTCAAGGTGCGTGGCCAACGGATTGAGCTGGGTGAAGTTGAGGCCGCCCTCGCCGCGGCGCCGGGGGTGCGCGAGGCCGCCGCGGGGCTCCGGCCCGGGGATGAGGGCCTCACGGCGTGGGTGGTGTTCGATCGCCCCGTCGAGCGGTCGGCCCTGGTCGGGTCGCTGCGGGAGCGCCTCACCCCGGCGATGATCCCCAGCGTGTTTCGGCGCCTCTCTGCTTTGCCGCGTACAGGCGGCGGAAAGGTCGATCGGGCCGCCCTCGCGGACCTCGGCGAGCGCTGGGACGAGCCTCTCGGCCGCGCGCCCACGAGCACCGTCGAGGAGGCCCTGGCGCAGATCTGGGCGGCGGCGCTGCGGCGCCCCGAGGTGGGCGCCACAGAAGACTTCTTTGACCTCGGCGGCACCTCTTTGGACGCTGTCGTGGTGTTCGCCGCCGCGCGGGAACGTTTTGGCCGCGCCCCGCCGCTGGCCAGCCTGATGGCGGCCCGCACCGTCGCCGCCCAAGCCCGGCTGCTCCAGGCCGATCAGGGGCTGCTCTGCCGCTTGAGCGCAGAGGACGCGGGCGGCCTGGCCACGGTGTTTGTGCCGTCGATCGGCGGCGGAGCCCTGGTCTACCGCGAGCTCGCCGCCGCGCTGCCGGGGCCCGTCTACGCCTTGGAGTCGCCCCTGCTCGCCGCCCCGGAGGCGCCCCTCACGCCGGGATCGCTCCTTGAGAGCTACGCCGCGGCGCTTCACGAGACGTTTGGGGATCGGCCGGTTCGCCTGATCGGCTGGTCGTTGGGCGGGAGCTTCGCCGTGGCCTTAGGCGCGTCATTGGCCGCCTTGGGCCGCCCCGTCGCCGGGGTCGTGCTCCTCGACGCCGTGCCGCGCTCAACGCTCACCGCCCTGCGCCTAGACCACGCTGAGGATCCCGTCGAGCAAGCCCACCTCAACCTGCTCGCGGCCATGGGCCCCCTGCTCTCGCCGGGCTGCCCGATCACCCTCGTCCGCGCCGCGCGCACCTGGGAGGCCGCCTGGGCCCCCGCCGCCCTCGCCGTGTGGCGCGCCCTGGGCGCGCTGCGCCTGCCCGAGCCCGTGAACACCGACCACGAGGGGCTTCTGAGGGGTGAGGCGGCGGCGCAGGTGGCGGCGCTGCTCTCAGTTTGAGCCCGGCGCGGGGCGCGAGAAAAAGCGCTCAGCGGCGGGGTGCAGGTCTACCCCCGGGCCGGGCTCTAAGGTGTCGCGGTTCAGGCGGTAGAGCACGGGCACGTCCCGGCGCAGAAGCTCGATCCCAGACTCGATCGCCCGAAGCATCGCCGAGACCGCGAGGTCGGGGCTGCCCTCGGTCCCCACGAGCACCACGGGGATGCCCACCGTGGGCAGAAGGCTCGGGGCGGAGAGGTTCTGATAGGGCGCCACGTCGATGAGCGTGAGCTGCGCGCTCGGCACCCGCTCTGGGGCGTCGTCGATGCCGGTGATGGGCAAGATGTGCGCGCCGTCGCAGGCGTGAATGAGCAGGTCCACCTCCATCGAGGGGTGCTCGGTCATCCAGAACAAGGCGTCGATCTTGCCTCGCACGAAGAGATCGATGGCCACCTCGGGGAGCGGCTCGGGGGACTGCACGGCGGTCACCCACTGCTCGTTCACGAAGCGCGGCAAGGAGAAGATGGACAGGGCGTTTGTGCGTGGCGTCGGCTTGAGGTCTTGGCGGATCGAGACCCGGTGCCCACCCAAGCCGCCGAGATCAAGAATCTCTGGAGCGCTGTCTGTGGCGCGCACCCGCAAGGCCGCGTTGCCGCTGGGGATGAAGCTGTTGACCCGGGCGAGGTAGGCTGGGCTGGTGACCAAGGCCGTCAACGCGCGGGTGTAGAGCGCGCAGACGCCGCGCAGCTCGACCTCCGGCGCTGGCGCGGCGCTGGCGGGGGAGACCGCCGGGGCCGCGCTCGCCGCCACCACGGCGCTGGCCGAGACCACCGCCAGCCCGACGTGACCGGAGCGCAGCGCGACCACGGTGTCTTCAGCGGGGCCTGTGGGCATCGCCACCACCTCGGACGGCGCGCCGGCCTCGCCCACCGGCGAAGGTCCGTCCCCAAAGGCGACGGCGTAGGAGCGGGCGATGGCGACGGCCACCCGAAACGACGGCGCGTCCGCCAGCCCGCCCCCGACACAGAGCGGAGGCGCCACGGCGGGCCGGGTGGCGCCGAGGGCGGTCCAAAGCGGCTGGGCCGTGGCGCTCGGGGTTGTCAGAGTGTCGGCGACCAGCACAAAGGCCGGGGCGCCCACCGTCTTCACCGCCAGGAGCCCGGCGTACGACGCCGCGGGCAGCTCATCCGCCTCCCAGCCGCCGACGGCGAGCGCGGCGATCTCGGCGTCGTCCAAGGGGATCAGCACGCCGCCCACACGTTTGTCCAAAGCCGCGGCCACCACCACGCTCGGCGGGGGCTCCACCACCAAAAACCCCTCGATCTTGCCCAGGCGCAGCGCCTCGCTGAGCGCCTCGGGCAGAAGCTCGACGGCCTGGGGCGGCGCGAGCTTGGCCACTGTGAGCAGCCCGCCGAGGCGGGCCAAGGCGCGGGCCCCGACGGCGTCTGTGACACCCACGGGTTTGCCCGCGAGATCGACGAGGCGGCGCGGCGCGGGAGGCGGCGCCCGGCGACCTCGGCTCGGCGGCGGCGCCCGCCCCACGAGCTGTATCGGCGCCCCTATCCGACGCTCCGCCAGCAGCACGTTTCGCACCGTCAGAGGCTCAAGCTCGGCGGGCGACATGGCGCGCAGGCGGTCCAGACCGTCGGCGCTGAGCACCGCTTTGTCAAAACGCCCCGAAGAGACCCCGATCACCAGCTCGGCGAGGCTCGCTGAAGACACGCTCACGGAGCTGTCTACGGCGCTCGCGGCGCGGATGGCGATGGGGTCGTTCATGTCCGCGGCGATGAGCCCAACCGGCGCGTGGGAGAAGGCCGTCGCCACCACCTCACGCTCGGCGAGGCCCTGCTCTTGATACCAGGCCAAGGCGCCGGGGTGAAACAGGGTCGGGTCTACCTCATAGGCGAGCCCCGCCCAGTTCATGCCGCTCAGCAAAGGGTAAGCAGCGAGCCGCTCCACCGCCGCCCACAGCGCCTCGGTCAGCGACCGCACCAGGGGCGCCGGGGTCGAGTCCAAGGTGAACAGGACATTTCGGCTAGAGACCGTCGAGACGTCCACATGCCCCTCAGTGGCCGGGTACAGGCTGGCGCTGATGGTCGTGCTGGTGTAGGCCGAGCTCGTCGCCGCGAGGCGCTCGGGGCTGATGACGATGGGGCACAGACGGGCGGGGGTGCGCCCCAAGAGCCGGTAGACGAGGCTCGAGGGGTGGCTCGCCGAGCAGAAGAAGCCGTCGATGGCGCCCGAGTTCAAGGCGGCCTCCACCTCGGGCAAGGTCAAGGAGACCACGCCGATGGCCCCCGGCGAGGCCGTCGCGGCGTCTTCGATGGGGAGCCCCACGGCGGCGCCCAAGAGCTTGAGCGTGCCGATGGGCGTCTGCCCCGGATGCAGCACGGCCACGGTGCGGCCCGCCAGATCCGTGAGCTGCTCGATGCCCCGGTCGGGCAACACCAAGAGCGTGCTCGCCACCTCGTTGAGCTGGGCGATCACCCGCAGCCGCCCACGCAAGGACGAGATCGCCAAGGTCGGCTCGTCTGCGGACCCCAACAAGATCTGCGACTGCGCCAGCCCCAAGGGCGCCAGCCCCGAGCTGACCGCGCGCATGTTGTAGGCCGAGCCGATCGACGCCCGCACCCCCACCCGCGGGCCGAAGCGCCCCGTGCGGTTGATCTCCTGGGCCACCAAGCCCGAGATGATGACGTGCTCGCCGTCGGCGGGGCCCCCCAACAGCGTCCAGACCTCGCTCCCCCGGGGCGGCGGCGGCGCGGGCGGGTCGGTGAGCCCGCTGAGCACCAAGGCCTCAGGGAGCCTGTC
>Ga0066604_10001213_pt1 | contig 14608 bp, 9 predicted proteins | sample Higcelwee11metaG_FD_59501 | JGI IMG/M metagenome (GOLD analysis project Ga0066604, IMG submission 59501) | Freshwater pond sediment microbial communities from the University of Edinburgh, under environmental carbon perturbations - High... | ecosystem: Environmental > Aquatic > Freshwater > Pond... | reverse complement strand
CAAAACCCAGCTCGATGCCCTCGCCAAGGGAGCAGCCGAACTGGTCGCCGCCCGCGATGTGCTCCTCAAGGAAAAGGCAGCCCTTCTCGCCCAGCTCGAGAACCAGACCGAAAAAGCCAATGCGCTTCTCCTAACCCGCGACAACCAGACCCTGATCCTTTCCGAACGCGACAGTCAAATCCACCAGTTCGAAACCGAGTACAGTGAAAACCTCGCGAGACTCCGACTGATGCAGGACGAACTAGTGAAGGGTGAGGCTCAAATCGCACTCATCAAGGATCTTCTTCTTCGCGAAACGGGGCTCTGACCATGCTGAGTAGCTTGACGAACTGGGTTCGCCGCCTCTTCGGCTCCAAACCCCAGGAGTCCAGGCAGAACGATGCCGACGCATTTACCGAAGTCCCTTTTCCAGCGGACGAAAAGGTCACGGCATTTGCCGAGAAAGATATCGATGTCGTCCCCTATGACGAAAATCTGCTCGAACGTGCCCGAAGCCAATGGCAATTCGGCGATTGGGAAAGTCTCTCCCAACTCGAACGCAGTACCATCCAACATCACCCGGAACGCGCCAAGCTCGCCCTTCTCGCGGCCTCCGGCCACTTCCAGCAAGGCAACATCGCCGTAGCCAAGCAGTTCGTTCAATTGGCGCAAGACTGGGGGTGTAGCAAGCGACTGCTCGGGCAAGTGCTGATTGCCGGTGTGCACAACAGTCTGGGGCGCGCCGCGGCAACCATGGGTGACAAGGATCGAGCCATGTCGCACTTCGGCAACGCCGTCTCTTTGGTAACGCCCGGAAGCGATCTTCGTCTCGTTACCCGAGCACGGACGCTCGAACAGTATTCCCAGCTTGGCCAGTCCTCCCTTGAGCCGCTGCAACTTGAGTTCAAATCACCCTCCGGTAATTCACTGGAAGAAACGGTTACTCCATAGCAAGTAGCCACGTAATACGTCGATCACACAAGCAGCGCTGTCATACAAGGAAAAGCCTGGACCCGGACTACAACAACAACTTCCTAGGGGAGCTCTGAAAACCCCCACTTTCACGAGATCACATGCCCTGTAAGCCGCATGGTTACTGGTTTATGATTTTCAGAAAAAGTCTTTTTCAGACCATCCCTATCGATGGCTTTACTAGTAAACATCAACACATGACATGAACTAGTCTTATCTGAGTTTCGGAACCTCATGACCACATTTCAGAATCTCTCCCAACTTACTCATGGCAACATTGCAGTACGCAGTAAAAACTACGCCATAGCTATAAACCATTACATACAAGCACTGCACGACACTCCAGCACTAACAAATACACTCATCTACAATATTAGAATTGCACAACAAAAATACCTCAAACAACAAACAGCCACATCGAAGCCACACGTCGCTTTATGCACTATAGAAAACGACACCTCTGTTAGGCTCCAAAATCTCCTCAACTTCTACAATGAATTCGCTGAGCTCAAAATAATAAAAATACCCACCCAACCAATACCTAATAAAATCTCTGAAAAAATAAACGGGGCACCAGCCCCCATATCCACCACAGGGGCAAACAAAAACAACGACACAACTCAAAAGCTACTTGAGCTAGTCGCAACATCGCCATTTGATATAGTTCACTTCTTTCAATTAGGCCAAAATCAACTATTAGCCGGAATACTATACAAAATAATATGGAAATCGAAAATATACTTCGATATCGACAGCAAAGTTCCCCTACACGAAAAACCCGAAATAAAAAAATTGATCGACATATATCTAGAAGCACAAAATGATCTACACTCACCGCCTTTGACGGATCATGAGTGGCAAAAAATCAGCCTCGCCTTGGCAGAAAATTTTGACGCCATTACAGTCTCTGACGAGAGACTACAACAGCACTTCCCTAATGCTTTGCTTTTTCAAAGCAAACAAAAAGCTGAAACACTTGCACTGAAGCACACAATCCAAAATAGCAATTTCAATCCGATCGCACATCATCTGGCCAAGCTGGCAAATATATTTTTCCCACACATCGCAGGGCTATTACAAACACCGGACTACACCGGACAAGCTCCTCAAGCTAAAACCAATACTCAATCAGCTCCAGAAAATATAAAACCGACCATCACCTTAGACCAACCATCTAAAGAAAAACGCATCATCACTGAGTTCGAAAAACCGGAAGATCTTGACCAGTTCTACTTTGACGCTATTAATGAGTCTGGGCTATTCGACCCGCAATGGTATATTGCTGAGTACAGCCCAAAATATAGGAAAATAGATAACCCCTTAGATCACTATTTAAAGCACGGTGTCAAAGACGGCCTAAATCCATCCTTAAAATTCAGCACTAATTATTATTTAGAATCCAACCCGGACATTGTCACAGCCCCTATAAATCCGTTCATTCACTATGTGCTGACCGGTATAAATGAAGGGAGACAAGCTCTTCCGTCAACCAACGAACCGGCAAAAAAAAACAGCGGACTACAAAGACCCGCCGACCTCGATCAGTTCTTCTTCGATGCCATCGTAGAGTCTGGCCTATTCAAGGCCGACTGGTATATCAAGAAGTATCAATCAAGATACAACGATATCGGCAATCCACTAGAGCACTATCTGAAGCATGGAGTAAAAGACAGTCTCGACCCATCCGAGGCATTTAGTACAAGCCATTATTTAAAAGTCAACCCAGATATTGCCGCAGCCCCTATAAATCCGTTCATTCACTATGTTCTGACCGGTATAAACGAAGGGAGACAAGCCCTTCCAGAAATCAATAAATCAATAGAAAAGAACAGTGAACTACAAAAGCCCGCCGATCTCGATCAGTTCTTTTTCGATGCCATCGTAGGGTCTGGTCTGTTCAAGGCCGATTGGTATATCAAGAAATATCAGTCAAGATATAATGACATCGGCAATCCACTAGAGCACTATCTGAAGTATGGGGTACAAGATAGCCTCGATCCATCCGACAAATTCAGTACAAGCCATTATTTAAAATTCAATCCTGACGTTGCAGGAGCCTCAATCAATCCATTTATTCATTATGTGCTAAATGGAATTAAAGAGGGAAGAGAAGCAGTCCCAAGACCCTATACATCAAAATACGAAATTGGTAAGGTCGAGTACATTCCAAAATCTGAAAACCATAATGAAGTAATCGAAAAAGCTGTACGTGCGATTTGCTTTTATCTGCCACAGTTCCACCCGATCCCCGAAAATGACAAATGGTGGGGGAAAGGCTTTACCGAATGGACTAACGTCAAACCTGCACGTCCGCAATTTAAAGATCACTATCAGCCCCATGTACCGGACGAATACCTTGGCTACTACAGCCTGCTAGATAGAGAAACGCAAGCCAAGCAAATTGAGTTAGCCAAACTCTATGGCATAGAGGCATTTTGCTATTATCTTTACTGGTTCTCAGGAAAGCGACTACTGGAACAGCCGCTAGACAATATGCTAAATGATCCCAGCTTAGATTTTCCTTTTTGTGTATGCTGGGCAAATGAAAACTGGAGCCGCCGTTGGGACGGTTTAGAAAATGACCTATTAATGGTACAAAATTACTCCGACGAAGACGATATAAATTTCATAAAGAACATATCAAAATACTTAAAAGACAACAGATATATTCGTATTGAAGGAAAGCCCTTACTGCTGATATACAGGCCAAACTTGTTTCCATTCATGAAAGCTACGGCATCTCGCTGGAGAAAGTGGTGCCGAGAGAATGGAGTTGGCGAAATATACTTGGCTTATCCTCAGTCATTTGAGTGCCTGAACCCTGAAGAATATGGATTTGATGCGGCAATCGAATTCCCTCCAAACAACAGCACTCCTCCAAACATAACTCACCAGATTCAGCCAATCGTAGAAAACTTCGAAACAACCGTATATGACTGGCGAGTCTTTGTTGAGCGTAGTGACGCTTACAAAAATCCAGGATATAAATTATTTCGGAGCGCTACTCCCTCCTGGGACAATACCGCACGCAAGAAAAACAAAGGTACTGTTTTCCATAACTCCTGCCCAAAACTGTTTGAGAAATACCTAACTAATGCGTTCTCTGAAACATTGCAGCAATACGATAAAAAGGACGAGCGTATCGTATTTATCAACGCGTGGAACGAGTGGGCCGAAGGAGCACACTTGGAACCGGACCAACGCTATGGCTATGCTTGGCTACAAGCAGTCAAAAATGCTCACAAGAATGCACTGAAAAAAAGAAACAAAATACTTATTGTAAGTCACGATGCACATCCACACGGTGCCCAAATACTGTGCTTGAACTTTGCAAAAGAATTCAACAAAAAATTGAATTTTGACGTTGAAATGATTGTGCTGGGAGATGGGAGCCTCATAAAAAAATATGCACAATATGCTACAGTTCATCAACTGAATCTAGCATCAGACGATCCGGACCATATTTCGAATCTGCTGAGCGGCCTGAAAAACAAGGGAATAAATCTTGCCCTAGTAAACACTAGTGTTTCTGGAAATTTGGTGCCCTATTTGAAAGCAGCCGGACTCAGTGTTGTTTCATTGATTCATGAGCTACCCAGCATACTGAACAACTACAAATTACAAAATCATGCCAATGCCATAGCAGAGCACTCCGACAAAATCATTTTTCCTGCCAAACAGGTCCAACTGGGCTTTGAAGGTTTCATCAACAAGAAACTGTCTCAAGCGCATATCAGACCGCAAGGTATTTATTTACCGAGCATTTTACGACAAGGAGCCTCCAAGGAGGCTGTATATATCAGCACCAGAGAAAAACTTGGGCTTACAGCTGATGCAAAAATCATCATGTGCGCAGGATACGCAGACTATAGAAAGGGATTTGATATATTCGTAAACGCATGTATTGAGGTTTTCAAGAAAATACCCAATAGTTATGCTCTTTGGGTTGGCCATTTTGACCAAAAATTTGTCGATGAGTCACTAATAGCAGCCGATGAGGCCGGACTCAAGGATAGATTCATTTTTACAGGCCTCGTTGAAGACCCGCGTAGCTATTACGTCGCAGCGGATATTTATGCTTTGACATCGCGCGAAGACCCATTTCCGTCGGTCGTAATGGAGGCACTTGATGCACTGACTCCGGTAGTGGCTTTCAAGGACAGCGGTGGCTTTGAAAACCTATTGTCCAGAGACTGTGGCTTGTTGGTACCGGCAGGCGATATTCCCGCATATGCTCATGCACTAATCGAGCTACTCGACAACCGAGAGCAATCATTCGAGCTTGCCAGAAACGGAAAGCAGATTGTAGAAAGCGAACTCAGTTTTCATCACTACTTATATGATCTATTAGCATTTGGTAAAAGCTCCATTCCGAAAATATCGGTTATAGTTCCTAACTATAACTATGCTAACTACATTCACAGCCGCTTGGAGTCTATAACCAATCAATTATCCCCAATATATGAACTAATTGTACTGGATGATGTTTCGAAGGATAACAGCCTAGATGAAATAAGAGCCTTCCTAAAAAGCTGCGACTTACCCTATAAATTGATTGTAAATGAACAAAATTCCGGATCCGTTTTTAAACAATGGGAAAAAGGAATACAGATAGCCAAGGGAGAGCTGGTATGGATTGCGGAGGCAGATGATTTAGCAGAGCCCAGCTTTCTGGAAAAGCTAGTTACATTTTTTAGCGATCAAGACGTAGTACTTTCTTACAGTCAATCCAAGCAAATAGACCAAAATGGAAATCTATTGGCTGAAAACTACCTTGACTATACCAAAGACGTTGGAAACTTCTGGGATAGCGACTATATTTGCAGTGGTGAAGACGAACTGAAACGTGCATTTTGCATAAAAAACACTATTCCCAATGTAAGCGGAGTCGTATTCAGACGAGAGGCGTTAGTGAAAGCCATGTCTGAAGCAAAAGAAAGCCTATATAAATTCAAAGTTGCTGGCGATTGGCTGATTTATATACTAATGGCCAAACAAGGAAAATTTGCCTTTCACTCCGGATCGCTTAATTTACATAGAAGGCATATTGGAAGTGTTACCAACATAAACAATCATTATGACGAAATTGTTTACATGCAAGAGATAGTAAAAAAAGAAGTACCAATAGGAAAGGCATCGTTAGAATTAATAAATAACTACAGGAAACATTTACTGACTTACTTTCAAAACTAAAAACACCAACCAAACTAAAGGTGCAGCTGAAAAACTTATAAAGCTTCAAGATGACAGCATCTAAATCAGAAACGGGTAGGCAAAATTGTGCTAATCAAGTATATCAGCGGCATCAAAGCCACTATAAAACATAGTACAAATGCCTACCTTAACTCAATAAACATATCACATTAATCTCTATAGTCGTTTATGCATGAACATGCCATTTGCCGTGCAAGCTAACGCATTCAGAAACTTGCACACTGACAGAATATCAAATTATTTCTTTTCAAGTAATCATCAATGGTTCGCAAATAATACTTTAGACAAGACCAAGGAGATAATAAATTGAACTATAAAGTAAAATTAGCAGCTATAGCAAAAAACGAGGCAGCTTATATTCCACAATGGGTTTATCATCACCTTTTCTTTGGCTTCGACTGCATCGAAATATGGGTAAACGATACGACCGATAACTCCATAGATATAATCTCAAAAATATCAACAAAACTTAGCACAGATAAAATAAGACATAGAGTAGCAGATGACCTACTACAAAAATGCAAAGCAACCGGAAAAAACTTTCAAATTGAAGCTTACTCAGAAATATTCAAAAACGCAAAACAAGAAGGATTTACACATATATTCTTCTTGGATATTGATGAGCTATGGACACCGATAGACTTTAGCAAATCAATAAAAGAAGTATTACTCGAATCAACCAACGTTGACGCCATATCTTTTCAATGGATGATCGACATTCCAGATCTAAATCGAAGTGACTTTGAGAGGCCATTTAACCCCCCATGCAAACTAACAAAAGATAGACACGTAAAAACAATAACAAAAATATCGGACAAAGTAAAAGAAATACAGGTTCACAACACTGTAATTGAAGAAGGCGTATATAAACTTAGCGATGGCTCTCTATTTTTAGAGACCGAAAAAGATCAGCACTCAAGATCCAAAGTTTCCCTTGAGAGATTTAACAGCACAAGAGATATCCTAGAAAGCTCATTTATACTGCATCTAGTTCACAAATCACAGCGCGAATATCTTGCCTCGCTCCTAAGAGGCAGGCAACATGTTAACAACGACCATATATTTAAAAACAACAGATGGGGATACTTACAAATCCCTAATCAAGGTATTTCCTTTACGATTGGTACAAAAAAAATAGAGGAATACAATCAAGGCTTCGAGTTATTCATCCAAGAGAGCAGAATTTTTGACGAACTAGTAAAGGCCCAACATTTCGTTACAAGAAAATTCAACTCAGCTATACTCATACTAACTTCAGACATCACCTTAGTCGATAAATACTCTGAGCAGCTTAAAGGCCTTAATCTAAGAGAGGCAAGCCCAAATCTCCCAATCATAAATCACACACTTAATAATATTGAAAAAGTTGTTCTAACAGAGCACAATACAGTTAGAATTTATGGATGGGCATTTTACCCCTTTTCCAAAGAGCCAATTTCTGTAGAAATAATATTTCCAGACCCAGAGGGAGCTGACATTAAAAAAACGATCAAAATAACTGAAAGGCCTGATGTATTAGAATCCTACCCATACGCAACATTAAACTGTGGATTTGCCCTAGAGATAAACATCAACACAGAGTCAACAACTAAACTAGTTTCAAAAATAGAAGCCCTTGAACTAGTAATAAAGAGTAAAAATCTACACTCATCCATCCACCTAAAATCCAATCAGCTCTGGCTAAACACCATTAATAAGTTAACAACAACGAGCCATGGCAACCTATAAAACCACCGACTATAAAATATCCCTACCAAATTAATACTCTTCGTAAAAGCACAATCCCTCGACAGAAACCTCAGTAGAACAATTGGCAACATAGTGATATATAAATTTTGAGCTCAAAATGCAGAATAGCCACACATAAATCACTTGGCAATTACGAAAATACAACCTTAACTCTGTTAAAAAGCTACTTTCTTAAGTAACAAGGAGCTCAAATGAAAATAGCAATAGCCGGTACAGGATACGTCGGTCTCTCAAACGCCGTACTACTCGCCCAACACAATGAAGTCGTAGCGCTGGATATCGCTCCAGAAAAAGTCGAGTCCCTCAATCGGCGACAATCCCCCATCGTTGACCCGGAGCTGGAAGAGTTCCTGCGCGGTAAACCGCTAAATCTGCGCGCCACGCTCGACAAGGAACAGGCATACCGCAACGCGGACTTCGTGATCGTCGCAACCCCTACGGATTACGACCCAGAAACCAACTATTTCAATACCCGCTCGGTCGAAGCGGTGATTCGAGATGTGCTGTCGATCAATCCGACGGCGCTGATGGTGATCAAATCGACGGTTCCAGTGGGCTTCACCGAACGAATGAGACAGGAGTCCGGTTGCAACAATATTCTTTTTTCACCGGAGTTTCTTCGCGAAGGACGCGCGCTGTACGACAACCTGTACCCCTCTCGTATCGTGGTGGGGGAACGCTCGGAGCGAGCTCAGGAGTTTGCCGAGTTGCTGCTGCAAGGCGCCCTGAAAAAGGACGTGCCGGTGTTGTTGACCAACCCCACCGAAGCCGAAGCGATCAAGCTGTTCGCCAACACTTATTTGGCAATGCGAGTGGCCTACTTCAACGAGCTGGATACCTACGCCGAGATACACGGGCTGGATACGCGGCAAATCATCGAAGGCGTCGGGCTGGACCCGCGTATTGGCAGCCATTACCGCAACCCTTCGTTCGGCTATGGCGGTTATTGCCTGCCAAAGGATACTAAGCAATTGCTGGCCAACTATGCCCAGGTTCCCAACAATCTAATCCGAGCCATCGTGGAGGCCAACACCACGCGCAAGGAATTCATCGCCGAGGCAATCCTCAAGCGACAGCCTAAAGTGGTGGGCATTTATCGACTGATCATGAAGTCGGGATCGGACAACTTTCGTGCTTCGTCGATCCAGGGAATTATGAAACGCATCAAGGCCAAAGGCGTCGAAGTAGTGGTCTACGAGCCCGTCTTGAAGGAAAGTACCTTCTTCAACTCACGAGTTATCGAAAGCCTGGACGAGTTCAAGCATATGGCTGACGTGATCGTGGCCAATCGCTTGTCCGGTGATCTTCTGGATATAAGGAACAAGGTTTATACGCGCGATCTATTCGGGCAGGATTGAATCCACGGAAGATAGCTTTACGACAGCAAAGGTTTCTACTGAAATGCCCTCAACAACCCTTGAAAACCACTACGCTGAACACGAAGGATTCGTATCGGACAAGTGGAACATCTACTTGCCCGAATACGAGCGCCTGTTTTGCCCTTTGAAACAGGCGAACGTGGCGCTTCTCGAGATTGGTGTTCAGAACGGCGGCTCGCTGGAGATCTGGGAAAAATATTTCCCCAATGCTTCGTCGATCCTGGGCTGCGACATAAACCTAGGCTGCGAGAACCTTGCCTATACCTCAGACAAGATTCATCTGGTCATCGGAGACGTCAATCAACCACAGACCCTGGGAAAGCTATTTTCCATCGCAGCGGAATTCGACATCGTCATAGACGACGGCTCCCATACCAGCAGCGATATCATCGCCACCTTCTGCCACCTGTTTCCACGCTTGAAGTACGGCGGCCTCTATATCATCGAGGATTTACACTGCAGCTACTGGGAGTCCTATGAGGGCGGCCTGCACCATCCGCGTTCGTCCATGGCCTTCCTCAAGGCGCTGGCGGATGTCCTGAATTTCGAGCACTGGGGTATCGAACACAGCCGGACAAAATGGCTGCAGCCGTTCGGCATCGCGCCGGCACTCGGCGAGGCCGTGCTTGCGGAAATTCATTCGGTCGAGTTCGTCAACTCGATGTGTGTCCTCACCCGCCGTCCTGCGGCGAGCAATCGGCTCGGGAAGCGCCAAATCGTGGGGAAAATGGAACCGGTATACCCAATCAAGCATGTCGATGGCACGGAGATCGACGTCCCCCCCCAGCATGGCAACAGACTTGCTCAAGACGGGCCAGCCCGTGACGGCTCCGCCGTCACTGCCAGCCGGTTGACGGCAATCACCCAACAAAACCCGACCTGGGGCGAACGACTGAAAAACCATGTATGCCGCCTGTTCGGACAGAGTTGAACCTAAGCTCTCTACACGTTCCATATTGCGAGAGAAGAAATGACTTTGGAGTGGACGGGTGAACGCTTCATCCCCGGCATGTTCGGCATCATCGAGCTTGAGCACATGCACCGCTATACCCTGGCTTCGTCTCTGGCGCGGGGTCTGGATGTGCTGGATGTGGCCAGCGGCGAAGGGTACGGCTCGCACCTGCTGGCCTCGGTCGCCCGCTCGGTGATCGGTGTCGATATCTCGCCTGTGGCGATCAAGCATGCCCAGGCGAAATACAGTGTCGCCAATCTCGAATACCGCACCGGCTCGTGCGCAGCAATACCAGTCGAGTCGGCAAGCATCGATCTGGTCGTAAGCTTCGAAACCATCGAGCATCATATCGAACACGACGCCATGATACGGGAAGTTCTCCGGGTGCTAAGGCCGGGTGGGATGTTACTGATCTCCAGCCCGAATCGGCCGGAATTTGCCAAGACGCTTACCGGGCCGAACGAGTTCCATATCAAGGAGCTCGATTTCGACGAGTTTGCCCGACTGTTGGGTAATTATTTCCCTCATGTCGCCTACTACGCCCAGCGAGTCGTTACCGGCTCGATCATTTCCACGTTTGGCCATCAGGAGGCGGGCTTTCTCGATTTCAACGCCAGCGCCGGTGAGCTAGAGACCTTCCCCCATCTGGCTAGACCGATTTATTTTTTAGCGCTTGCCAGTTTTTCGGAACTTCCCCGACTGGGAACGTCCATTTACGAAAATTCGACAGGATTTTCTCCAGCCAGCCAGTCAAGCGGATTTGAGGCCAAAGCCTATTGGAGCGAAAAGCAAGGGGATACGTTCTTGGGATATTCCGAGACACGCACTACCACGGCCAGATATCTAGCCGACAGCGAGCGTCAGGTACTCAGCCTCCCCTTTCCCGACACTTTGGGGCCACTTGTCGGCCTGCGTCTGGATATCGCGGACGGACCGACAACCATCACCCTGCACGACATGCGCCTAGTCGACCCGAACGGGCATGTCTTCTGGCGCTGGCCGGGATATACGGACACCTTTACCGGACCGAGCGGAGTGGCTTTTTTCCGCGAAAAAAATGATGCCCCCTACATCCTCTTCACCTTGAACGACGACCCGCAATTCGAACTCGCCCTGCCCGACGAAACGCTGGCTACCATCAGATCGGGCTGCCAGCTTCAGCTCGATATCACGCCCTGCTCTCTAGCCAACCAGCTCCCGCGGCTGTTGGCTCAACCCAGGGTACCGGCAGCACCTTCGTTCGACCAGGCATCCGCTTCGTCGACCGCGGGACTCGAAGACATTGCCGAGCTATTGCACGCCCGGCTCGACAAGAAGAACCAGCTGATTGCCAGCCAGAAGGAGCAGATCGAGCACCTCGAAAAAGCCCAGCAAGAGCAACACAGACAACTCCTGCACGCGGAAAGCCAACTGGCCTTGCTGAAGGAGCTTCTTGTCAGTACTGGAAATGTGAAGCCGCTATAAAAAATGACAGTTTCAATGATTCTACTCGAAACTCCAGCCATGACCATCGGATCAATACTACCATATTTCACAGAACGCCTAGTAAGCCTCGGTTTTCGTACTATTCTTGGAGAGAAATATCCTTTTTCCTCAAATACAAAATAGCACAATGGAACCCGACGAAGTAGGCATAATTTTGCTGACAAGGCAAACTGTCACGATACGGGAGTAATAGTAAGGAGAATGCTCGCAATCTACCCAGTCGAATATCAAACCTAAATATAACTTTCACACACTTTTTTTCCTGCAACTGCTTTGGCTTTTGCTCTCTCCATTGACGACCAATAAGGGAATACCATGATCCTCGTAACCGGCGGTGCTGGCTTCATCGGCTCCAACTTCGTTCTGCAATGGTGCAAACACAGCGACGAAGCCGTCTTGAATCTGGATGCGCTGACCTATGCCGGCAACTTGGCCAACCTGCAGTCCCTGGCCGGCTCGCCGCAGCATGTGTTCGTCCAGGGCGACATCCGCGATTCGGCGCTGCTGAACCGGCTGTTCGCCGAGCACAAGCCGCGGGCGGTGCTGCACTTCGCCGCCGAATCCCATGTGGACCGCTCGATCCTCGGCCCGGAGGCCTTCGTCGAAACCAACGTGGTCGGCACCTTCCGTCTGCTGGAAGCGGCACGCGCCTACTGGAACGACCTGGAGGCGGCAGACAAGGCGGCATTCCGCTTCCTGCACGTATCCACCGACGAAGTGTACGGCACCCTGGGGCCGAACGATCCAGCCTTCAGCGAAACCACGCCCTATGCGCCGAACAGCCCCTACTCGGCGTCCAAGGCCGGCTCCGACCATCTGGTGCGCGCCTACCACCACACCTATGGCATCCCGGTGCTGACCACCAACTGCTCGAACAACTACGGCCCCTACCACTTCCCGGAGAAGCTGATTCCGCTGATGATCGTCAACGCCCTGGCCGGCCAGTCGCTGCCGGTCTACGGTGACGGCCAGCAGATTCGTGACTGGCTGTACGTGGAGGACCACTGCGCGGCGATCCGCCGCGTGCTCGACGCCGGCACTCCGGGCGAGACCTACAACGTCGGCGGCTGGAACGAGAAGGCCAATATAGACATCGTGCATACCGTCTGCACTCTGCTGGACGAACTGGCGCCAGCCGGCAAGCAGGGCGTTCGCCATGCCAAGACCGGCGAGCCGCTGGCCAACTATGCCGAGTTGATCACCTTCGTCACCGATCGTCCCGGCCATGACCGCCGCTACGCTATCGATGCCCGCAAGCTCGAGCGTGAACTCGGTTGGAAACCAGCGGAAACTTTCGAGACCGGCATCCGCAAGACGGTGCAGTGGTACCTAGCCAACCAGGACTGGGTGACCGGCGTACTCGATGGCAGCTACCGCGACTGGGTACAGAAGCAATATGGAACATCTGTAAATAAGGATATTTAATGAACATCCTTGTTACAGGAGGTGCAGGCTACATTGGCTCGCACACCTGTCTTCAATTACTTAAGCATGAAAACAGCGTTACCGTACTCGATAACCTCAGAAACAGCTCGCATGTTTCTCTAGATCGAGTTGCTCGTTTGGCAGGCCGATCTGCCGATTTAATAGAGAGCGATATTCGTGACTTGGATAAGCTGGATACGCTGTTTGCGACACACCGCTTCGATACTGTCATTCATTTCGCGGGATTGAAGGCAGTGGGCGAGTCTGTGGTGCAGCCACTTCGCTATTATGAAAACAATGTTGCTGGCACCCTTGGCCTGCTGCAGGTCATGGGTAAACATGGCGTCAAGTCTCTGGTTTTTTCATCATCGGCAACCGTCTACGGCAACCCGAAGGCACTGCCCATTACCGAGACGGCACCACGCAGCGCCACCAATCCCTATGGGCAGAGCAAGCTCATGGTCGAACACATCCTGGAGGATCTTTGCGCTTCGGACCCAAGCTGGCGTATAGCCTGTCTGCGCTATTTCAACCCGGTAGGCGCGCATCCCAGCGGCCAGATCGGAGAAGACCCTCGCGGTACCCCTAACAACCTTATGCCCTTCATCAGCCAGGTAGCCTGCGGTGCGCGCGAGCGCCTGTCGGTCTTCGGTAACGACTATCCCACTCCAGATGGAACAGGTATGCGCGACTACATCCATGTCGTCGACTTGGCCAAGGGCCATCTGGCCGCCTTGCGCTATCTGGCTGATGCGCCGGATGGCCAATTGCTGAGGGTCAATCTGGGCACAGGGCAGGGATACTCGGTACTCGAAATGATCGCTGCGTTCGAGAAAGCCAGCGGCAAGCCAGTACCCTACCAAATCGTGGCGCGCCGCCCGGGAGATGTAGCCAGTTGCTATGCCGATCCCACCCTTGCCGAAAACCTGTTGGGCTGGAAAGCGGAATTGGACATTGAAGCAATGTGCGCCGACACATGGCGCTGGCAGTCAAACAACCCCAACGGCTATCGCGACTGAAAGCATGATGATGACCGAGACGGACATGTCATTTTCGAAGGTAACCCCATGAAAATTCTTTTGCTGGGCAAGAATGGCCAGGTCGGATGGGAGCTGCAGCGTGCCCTGGCGCCGCTGGGCGAAGTGGTGGCGCTGGATCGCCACGGCGAGCAGGGATTGTGCGGCGATCTGGCCGACCTCGACGGTCTGACCGCCACCCTGCGCGCGCTCGATCCGGATGTGATCGTCAACGCCGCGGCCTACACGGCGGTGGACAAGGCGGAAAGCGAGCCGGAACTGGCGCTGCGCATCAACGGCGAGGCGCCCGGCGTGCTGGCGCGGGAGGCCGCCCGACTGGGCGCCTGGCTGGTGCATTACTCGACCGACTATGTGTTCGACGGCAGCGGCGAACAGCCCTGGCGCGAGGACGCGCCGACCGGGCCGCTGTCGGTCTA
>Ga0066604_10001207_pt1 | contig 14660 bp, 10 predicted proteins | sample Higcelwee11metaG_FD_59501 | JGI IMG/M metagenome (GOLD analysis project Ga0066604, IMG submission 59501) | Freshwater pond sediment microbial communities from the University of Edinburgh, under environmental carbon perturbations - High... | ecosystem: Environmental > Aquatic > Freshwater > Pond... | reverse complement strand
GATGATGGCCGAGCGGGGCCTGATCTCCATGGGCACGCTCTCGACCTTGACCGTGCTGCGAATGCCCGTGGTGCTGCTCACCCTGCACCTGTTGGTGAACGTGCTCTACCGCGTCGCCGCCGACACGCCCCTGCCTTGGCGCTGGGCGAGCTGGGGCAGCGTGATCGCCACCTTAGGCTTCGTGGCCGTGACCGAAGGCTTTCAGCTCTACGTCACCCGCGTGACCGACCTCGGCGCCACCTATGGGAGCTTAGGCGCGGCGATCGGCCTGCTCTTGTTCTTGCAGCTCACCGCGTCGAGCGTGCTCTTCGGCGCGGAGATCGACGCCTATCTGCTCAAGCGCTCAGGCGGCAAGACGACACGCCCGACGCCCCGCTGGAAACGCCGCCTGGTCTCGGCCCCGCCGCCGGAGACGCCTCCGGCGGACAAGGGCTGATCCGCGGCTCAGTCCTTCCCGGCCTCTTTTAAGAACGACTTGGTGGTCTCGTGCTGGGGGTCGCCAAAAACCTTGTCCGGCGGGCCGAACTCGACGTCGTGGCCCCCGGCGAAGACATGAACGTGGTCGCTCACCTGCCGGGCGAACCGCATGGAGTGGGTCACGACGATCATCGTCTGGTCGGCCTTGGCGAGATCGGAGATCACCCCCAGCACCTCGTTGGCCATCACCGGGTCTAGGGCGGAGGTGGGCTCGTCAAACAGGATCGCCTCGGGGCGCATCATCAGAGTGCGGGCGATGGCCACGCGCTGCTGCTGGCCGCCGGAGAGATCCCGGGGGTAAGCCTCGGCTTTGGCGAGCAGGCCCACGCGGTCCAAGAGCGCCACGGCCCGGGCGACGGCGGACTCTTTGGGCTCGTTGTCCACGAGCATCGGCGCCTCGATGAGGTTGCCGAGCACGCTTAGGTGTGGGAAGAGGTTGAACTGCTGAAACACGAAGCCCACGACCTTCCGCACCTTCTGAAGCTGGGCCGCGTCTTTGCGGGGGTGAAGGTTCGCCGAGAGCACATGGGGGCCGACGCGCACAGCGCCGCCCTGGAAGGTCTCCAGGCCGTTGATGCAGCGCAAGAACGTAGACTTGCCGCCGCCCGACGGCCCGATGATCGCCGCGACCTCACCCCGGTTGACCGTGAGCGAGATGCCCTTGAGGATCTCCAGCTCGCCGTGGCGCTTGAACAGGGCGTCGACGTGAATCATACGTTCACCCCCGAGCCGCCGAGGCGCTTCTCGATGTTCCGGGCGATCAGAGACATGGGGTAGCTCATCACGAGGTACAGAAACGCGGTCATGAGCATCATCTCCACGACGGCTTGGGTGCTCATCGACAAGACGGTGAACCGTTTGGTCAGCTCGATGAGCGTGACGACGGAGCACACCGAGGTGTCCTTAAACAGCGCGATGAAGTCGTTCACCACGGGCGGGATGACGATACGCACGGCCTGGGGCACGATCACCCGGAAGATCGCCTGGGTGGGCGACATGCCCAAAGACAGCGCCGCCTCCATCTGCCCGCCGGGGATGGCCTGGATGCCAGCGCGGTAGATCTCCGACTCATAGGCCGAGTAGTTGATCGCCAGGCCCAACACCGCCGTGGTGAACGCCGGGATGTTCACGCCGAGCTCAGGCAACAAGAAGAAGATGAAGTAGAGCTGGAGCATCAGCGGCGTGCCGCGCAGAAACTCGACATACGCCGTGAGCGGCAGGCGCACCCAGGCCGGGCCGTACAGACGACCGACGGCGATGAGGATGCCCGCGAGCACCGCCAAGGGGAACGAGAGCCCGGCGAGCACGACAGTGAGCCCAGCGGACTTCACCAGCACCGGGAAGTAGTCTTGCACCACGACCCAGCCCCGCTTGCGGGTGCTCGTCACCGCGACGTCGGCCTGGGTGAGCGGCGCGTCGGCGGTGTTCACCTCGACCTGGGCGGCCTTCTCGTAGCCGAAAAACTTCGCGTGCTCGGCGAGGGTGAACAGCTCCTGCTGCTGTTTGTCCCAGATGCCATAACGGCTGTAGATACGCTCCAGCTCGCCGTTTCGCAGCATGAGGATCAGCGCCTCGTTCACCGCCTGGATGAGCTGTCTGTCGCCTTTGCGGGCGTAGATGACGTAGTAGCCCGGCGCGACGGGCTCACCGATGGGGCGCAGGGCGGGGAAGCTCGGGGCATAAAACGAGGCGATGGGCGTGTCTTGCAGCGTGGCGTCGAGCTTGCCCGTCTCCACCTCACGCATGGCGTCGGTGTTGCCGTCGTAGCCGATGACCTCACACAGCGCGCCGCAGTGCTCCTCCATCACCTCTTGGGAGGCCGAGCCGGTCAACACGCCGATCTTCATCAGGGCGCCGTCGGGGCGCGGCTTCTTGAGGTCGTCCCACGAGGTGATCCCGGCGTCGTCGCTGCGCGCCATGAGCTGCAGGGCGTAGACGTAGTACGGCATCGACGCCTCAAACAGCTCGGCGCGCTCCGGGGACCACTCGTAGCCGTTGATGACGAGCTGCACCTTCTCCGCGCGCAGCAGATCGAGGAGCTTGTCCCATTGGCCTTGGGAGAACTCGGGCGTCACCTCAAGGTACTCGCCGAGCTTGTCGGCGAGGTCCACCTCAAAGCCGGTGACCTTCTCGGGGTCGTCTTCGCGGGGGAAGATAAAGGGGCCGCCGCCCTCCATGTCTGAGCCCCAGATGAGGCGTTTGTCCTTCTGGATCGTCGCCCAGGTGCCGCCGCCCTCGGCGGGGGCGGCGCCTTGGGCGGGGGTCTCTTGCGCGGCGGCGAGCCTCGGCAAACACAACATGACCAGGGCAAACAGCAGGCCGATCAGTCGGTTCATCTGTGTCACTCCTCGTCGTAGACGGCGGTGTAGTAGCCCGGCTCGGGGCGGAACACGTTCAGCGCCACAAACACGCCCGGGGACATCTGGGCCTCTTTGGCCGACCACATGAGCTTGCCTTCCGCCATGACCTGCAGCCAGTCGCGGATGGTGACCTTGCCGCCGGCGCTCACGGCGCTGCGGTACACCCCGGTGTCGGCGAATGATCCCAAGGCGAGGTCGGGGTCGAAGTTCACCTCACCCCGCACGGTCGGGTTCACTGTCGCTTCAGGCATGCCGACGACGACGAGCTGCCCCCCGGCGAAGGGGCTGCCCGCGGACACGCCCGCGCCGCCGTCGAGCGCCACGGTGACGAGGTTGTGGGGGTAGACCTCACCGGAGTAAAACAGCGCGTAGATGCCGTCTTGGGGGTAGGTCACGAAGCCGGTCCAGGTGGACCAGAGCTCGGCCTCGGCGGACACACCCACACCCGCCGTCCAGACCGGCTCGGGCAGCACCTCGCCCTCAGTCCAGCCGAAGTCCATGTCCGAGCCACCCCACACGAACACCTCGGCGTCGTTCTCAAAGTGCCAGGCGAACTCCGCGCCGAGCAGGCGCCCGGGGCTCGCGCCGTTGAAGTAGTTGGAGTAGGTCGGCATGTAGTTGTTGCGGTAGTCCCAGTCCTCAAGCCCGATGTTCGGGTTGTGGATGCCGGCGCGCACGATGGGCCCCTCGGTGCCGACCTGCACCATCGCCCACTCCGGCGGGTAGGGCTGGAGCAGGCTGGGCGAGGCGAGGTCTGTCCAGAGATCGACGTCTACCCGCACAAAGACCTTGCCCTGCTGCATTCGGAAGTCCACCTCGCCCATGGTGGGCACGGACAGGCTGCCGGGGCTGAGGTCTAAGGCGGCGTCGAGAGAGCCGCCGAACCAGAGGTCAGCGGCCTGGGCCGGGGCGAGGAGCAGGGTGAGGGTGAGGAGCATGGTCGGCAGACCTCGGGGGAGCCGAGGACGTTACCACAGCTTGACCGACCAAGATGAAGAAAGCTCAGCGGGGGCGCGCAAGGGCCAAGAGCTAGGTCGCCGAGCCGGGCGCGGCGAGCAGAGCGGCGAGTAGGCCTGGTCGGCGAAGGAGAGAGGCGCCAACAGCAGGCGGCGCACAGCGACGTCCGCTGAACACGAGGGCCTCAGGCTGGGGGGCCGCCGCTCGAACGTGTCATCTGAACCTCCGCGAGCAAGGCGGGCAGCTCATCGAAAGAAGGGAGCGTGACCAAGGGGCGGCGCAGGGCGACAAGCTGCTCGACGCTCAGGGCGTTGAGCTGGGCGCAGAGCGCGTCGGAGGGATCTCCAAATCGCGCGGCGATGATGTCGAGGGCCGCTTTCCGGGCCTCCTCGTGCTGGGCGCGGGCGGTCTCGGGGGCGACCTCCACGGCGAGGGCCTTCGCGGTCTCCTCAGCGAGAGCTTTGGACAGCCGCTCGGCCACCCCCGCCTCGACGCGCGCGGCGAATCTCTCCTCCATCTCCCGGCTGAAGCGCTCCTCAGCCTCTTTCATCTCCCGGCTGAGGCGCTCCTCACGCTCTTTCAACTCCCGGCTGACGCACTCCTCACGCTCTTTCATCTCCCGGCTGAAGCGCTCCTCACGCTCTTTCATCTCCCGGCTGACGTACTCCTCCCGCTCTTTCATCTCCCGGCTGAAGCACTCCTCACGCTCTTTACGCTCTTTGACCCAACGTTTGACGTACTCAGTCTGGGGATCGAAGCTCTTGAGGTACATGCGTTTCTCCAGGAGCGCCCGCGCGCTCAGCGAGAGGGCAGAGAGGAGCATCTCGGTATATTGTACCGTCTTGTCCTCGTTGAGCAAGGGGTTGTCGCTGACGGCCTGCAGCGCGAGAAAGCTGACCTCAGCGGCGTCGGGGCCTTTGGCGTGGGCCAAGGCGGAGAGCACCGTGGCCTCAGGGTTCTCCCGGGCGAGCTTGGGGTCGAGCAGAAGCGGGATCTGCCGCGGCCCAAACACGACGGGGGTGACGACGGAGCCCGGGCCCAGGTGGATCGGCGTCGCCGCCCAGCTCGCCGTGGCCTCGTCTAAGGTGACGACCAGGATCACCGACGGCGCCGGACGCCGGGCGTGCTGGCTGGCGAGGTACAGCGGCCAGCTCTGCCGCTTCTGGGGATCGGGGCGGAGCTGCACCTCCAAGATCGCCGAGAGATCTTCCCCGCCGCTCATCCAGATCACGCCGTCTGCGCGCAGCTCCGTGGGTATCGGCACGGTGAGAGAGGAGTCGATGACCTTCACCTCACGCACCTCACCGACGCGCAGGAGGCCCGCCCAGCCCAGCAGCTCGGCGGCGAGCAGGGGCCGAGCGCGGAACAGCTCGATCAGGCACTCATGGGTGAACGACGGCACCAGATGACCCTCGGGACGAGGAGGGCCATAGCTGTGGTCGCCGAGTCGCGCACGTCAGAATATGCTAACTCACTATACTTAAGTATGCTCAAAAAATCTTGAGGATCACCGCGTGAGGATCCTTGAGGACCGGCTCAGCGCCAACGAAGCGCCGCCTCGGCCTCAAGCTCGGGGATCGGCACGACGAGCTCTCCCGCGCCTCCCCCGGCCGGTCCCAAGGTGATCACCAGGCCCGCGGCCTCGGGGCTCGCCTCGGGCACGTCCACCCCGGCGCGGCGCAGCGCGGGGCCGAGGTGCTGCTCCCAAGGGAAGGTGGTCTGCACGGCGCAGGGGATGTCCAAGGAGCCCTCCACGGCGAGGCTTGAGGGGGGGCGCTCGGCGACGGCGCCCACCACGGCGTCGAGCCCCAAGTCACCCGTCGGTGAGGGTGGTCGTAGCCAGCGCTGGGGGCAGCCGGGGTGAAACGCGCGCTCGGCCTCGCTTGGGTTGTTGAACGGGGTCTCCGCCTCGGACATCCACCCGCTCCAGCCCACGAGGCCCAAGGCGGCGAGGCCCAGGCGTGGGCGCGTCGCGGCGGCGGCGGCGATCACCAAGGCCACGCCCGGGAGCAGAGGCGCGGCGAGTCGATCGTATTTTTTAGGGATCATTGTGAGCAGCAGCAGGCCCCCCACGGTCCAGCACAAGGCGACGACGGCGAGGCGGCGCGTGGTCGTCTCACGCAGGGCCAAGGCGGCGGCGACGACGGCGATGATCGTCCACAGCGGCCCCAAAGCGCTCTCCCACAAGACCCGGGGGTAATAAAACGCCTGGCTGAGCAGGCCCCCTTCGACCTCATACAGCACAGAGCTCGCGGCGTAAGCCCGCTGCTCCTCAAAGTTCACCACCCACCACGGCGCGGCGACGCTGGCCCCCACAGCGGCCCAGATGATCCAAGGCCCCGGCCTCGCCAGCGCGAGCAGACCCGGCAGCACAAACAGCGGCGCCGTCTGTTTCGTGAGCGCAGCGAGCCCCAGGCAGAGGCCGACGCCCAGCGCGGGCATCAAAAACCGCCGCTCCCGAAGCCCCGTCGCCGCCCAGAGGGTGAGCGCCGTGAGCGCCGTGAGCGCCCCTTCAGGCATAAACGCCCGGGAGAGCCCCAGGTTGAGCGGCACAGACAGCGTGAGCGCCCCCGCCAACGCCGCCGCCCCCCAGGTGAGGCCCAGCCGCCGCCCAAGCCCCAGCACACCGAGCCCGGCGAGGCCCAAGAACACGCTGTTCACCGCCCGCACGGCGAGGGCCTCGGGCGGCCCGCCGCCCATGACCCACCACCAGAGGCCGACGATCCCCGGGTAGAGGCTCGGGTAATCGCCCATGTCCAACCACAACAGCCGGGCGACGAAGCTGGAGGTGTCCCCCGCCAGAAGATCGTGCAGGAACAGCTCCGCGGCGCCGACGTGGCCCTCCTCGTCCCCGTCGCGCAGGAGCCGATCTTGACCCAGCCACCGCGCCTGCAAACCCAGGGTGAGGCCGACGAGCGACACCGCGAGCGCGCCGAGGCCGAGGTCTGTGTTTGATTTGGTCGTCTGCTCTTGGCTCACACCGCCCCCTGCATCAAGAACCACAGCCCACCCACGATCGCCACGCTCGGCAGGCCCCAGCGCAGCGCCGGGCGCTCCAAGGCCGCGGCGTTACAGGCCACAGCGCAGGCCGAGAGCGCGACCAGGGGCAAGAAGTAATGTGTGGGGTGGTGGTCAATGGTACAGAGCAGCAGCGAGTAGAGCCCCACCCCGATCGCACACAGACGCGCGCCCTTTCCCGCCAACGGCAAGGCGCAGAGCAGCCCGCCGCCAGTGTACCACAGCCACGTCTTGTAGAACTCGGGCACCCGGGGCAAGAGCGCGCTGGGGCTCAGCTCTCCGTGGTAATGCTCAGGCCCCGTCTCAAACCACAGGATCTCCACCCACTCGCCGAGCTGCCCGGTGATCACCGCGAAGGCCCCGATCGTGAGCCCCACCGCCCCGGTGAGCCCCCACAAGGCCAGGATCGGCCGCCGGTTGACGATCCCCAAGGCCGCGCCCACCGCCCAGAACAAGCTCAAGGCCACGACGCCAGGGTAACGGATGGCCCCGGCGAGCACCCCAACGGCGCCAAAACGCCAGGGTGTGCCCAAGGCGGCCACGCCGCTCACCATCGCCGCGGCGTAGAGCGGGTCGGGGAAGGTGGTGGAGCCGGGCTCGATCATCAGGTGGCCCACGGTGACCGCGGCCAAGGCGGGCAAGGCCCAGGCGGGGGCTGGGGCATCAGGACTGTGTGTGGCGATGAGCTGCGCGCAGGCCGCGCCCAAGAGCAGCAACACGCCCAAGAGCAGGGCGTTCGCGCCCATGAGCCCCGGCGCGCCCAGGCCCGTGGCCACGGCGAGGGGGTAACTCCACAACGGCGGCTGGTTGACCGTCAGCGCGCGGCTCACCCACAGCTCATCGGCCCAGCGCAGGTTCTCGACGATGTTGAGGAGCTGGTAATAATGCACAAAACGGTACGCGCCGACGGCGTGGAGGCTCCACACCCCGTCTCGCCCGGGGATGAGCGCGAGCTCCGCCGGGCCGTCGCTGCCGGTGATCGTGACCTGAAGCTCCCCCGGCTCAAGCGGGATCAAGGCCGCGACGACGCCGTGGCTGAGGTAACGGGGCACCGCGCCCTCCTCCTCGGCCTCGACCACGTCGGCGGTGATCTCCACCGGCGCCGCGTCGCCGACCTGCAGCCTGGCGCCGATGGGCCCCCGGAGCAGCAGCAGCGCCGCGCCTTCAGAGCCCATGCGCAGCGTCCCGCCGTCGCCGTCGGGATCGACAAAACGCATGGCGCGCTGCTCAGGCCAGCCCAAGACCTCGGGCTCATCAAACCCGGCGCCGGGCTCCACCACACCAGGGGCCTCGGGCAGCCCTTCAGCGTCGGGGCTCCACCAAAATGCGTCCAGGGGCCGCCGGAGGTCTTCACCGCGCCAGACGATCAGCGCGAGGAGCGCGAGGATCACGCCCACCACGGCGCCCCAGGCCCCGCGCGGGCTGTGCGGCGGCCACGGCGCCCGGTGACCCAGCCCCGCGCCGATGAGCCCCCACAAGGCCGAGAGCCCCAAGACCAGCTCCGGCGCGGCGCCGATGGCGCGGGTGATCGAGACGCTGACCACGGCGAGGAGCGCGGAGATCCAGGCCGCGTCGATGGCCACCTGCAGCCCCGTGGCGTGGCCCCCGCCGAGCCGCCGGGCGAGGCCGAGCCCCGGCGCCCACAGCACCGCCGGGAGCACCAAGACACAGACGAGCCAGCTCGGCGCGTCGTTGGCGCGCGCCGCCCAGGCGAGGAGCGCGAGGCCGAGGGCGCTCATGGCGGGTCCAGGGTTGGGGAGGGTGAGGCGCTGGGGGTGCGGAGGGCATTGCCCGCGGGCGGGGAAGCCGCTCTGAAGGCGCGGAGGGGTTTACCCATGTGCGGGAAGACGAACGACGCGTGGTGCCGACACGAAGAACGAACCACAGAGGCACAGAGGACACAGAGGAGCGGCACGGAGGGGTTGATGAAGATCTGAGCGGTGCTGAACCACCGAGCGTCTCTCGCCACCGGCCTCCTCCATCCCTCCGAGTCGCGGCGACCGCGCGACCCTGCCACAGAGCCCTCTGTGTTCATTCCTCTGTGTCCTCTGTGCCTCTGTGGTTCGTTCCCCCGAATCACCACCGACACCCCGAACCTCCGCGGCTCTCTCGCCGGCGTCACCACCCCTCACCTCCCGGCCCCGGCACCACCACCCGCTCCACGTCCTCGGGATCGTGCGCACCCTCGGCGCAGGCGAGCACGACCCACGGCGCATCGCCGCTCTCGGCGAACAAGGCGTGGGCCACGCCCGGCGGCACGTAGACCCGCGCGCCGTGAAGGGGCAGGTGCTCAAGCTCCCCGGTCTCTGGCGCCAGCAGCCCCAACACCCCGCGCCCGCTGATGGCCGTGAACCACTCGCCCATGCGCCGGTGCAGGTGATGACCGCGGGAGGCGCCTGGGGCCACACGCACGAGGTAGACCTCGCCCAAGACAGGCTCAGGGTGCAGCTTCTCCAGGACACCGCGGGGGTCGGTGAAGGTCTGAACCGGTCGCACGCTCACGCCACGCATCTTCGCTCCGCTCGTGGCCCACCATACCACCCCGCGCCGCGGAGGTTACGCTCTGCCCTATCCCCAGAACCCCGGAGTCCCCTCGTGATCCTCGTCCTCCTCAGCTTGATCGCTTGCGGTGACCCCGACCCGTCCTTCACCGTCGATGAGCACGGCCCCACCTACCACGGCGACGTGGCGCCGATCCTCCGCGCTCGGTGCGAGGGCTGCCACAGCGCCGGGCAGATCGCGCCGTTTACGCTCAACTCCTATGACGAGGTGTCGATCCTCGGCGCGCAGATCGTGGACAGCGTCGAGACCCGGCGCATGCCGCCGTGGTTAGCGTCGGACGACTGCAACTCCTATGAGGGCTCCCGCTGGCTCGCCCAGGAGGAGATCGACACGATCCGCGAGTGGGTCGAGGCCGGCAAGCCCGAGGGCGACGCCGCGAGCGCGCTGCCCGCCTTTGAGCCGGTGGAGGACGTGTTGGCCAACCCCACCCACTCCGTCGCCATCGCCCAGCCCTACGCCCCCGACTTTGAGGGCAGCGACGACGACTACCGCTGCTTTGTGGTGGATCCCCAGGTGGCCACCGACGGCTTCGTGACCGGCTACCAGATCATCCCCAGCGATCCCGAGATCGTCCACCACATGATCCTGTATCTGCCCTCCAGCGACTCCGCCGTGGATCAGGCCCTGGCTTATGACGCCGCTGAAGAGGGCGACGGCTACACCTGCTACGGCGACGCCCGGGTGAACAGCTCCATGCTCGCGGCCTGGGCGCCGGGCTCGTGGTCGGCGGAGTACCCTGAAGGCACGGGCATCGCGCTCCCCGCCGGGCGCCCCATCGTCATTCAGATGCACTACAACAACAGCGGCTCCCCCGACGCCGCGGACGCCACTGAGGTGCTCCTGCGGGTGGAGCCCGAGGTTCAGGACGAGCTCTACTCGTTCTTCTGGGTGACCCCACGCCTGGACATCCCCGCCGGGGCGGAATCCCACACAGAGGAGAGCGAGACCTCGGTGAGACGCGCCGTGGGCGATCTCCCCGGTCGCCTGCGCCTGCACGACATCGGCCCCCACATGCACACCCTCGGCGAGTCGCTCAACGCCACCTTGGTGCATGAGGACGGCTCGGAGACCTGCCTCATCGACGTGCCCCGCTGGGACTTCAACTGGCAGTTCGGCTATGAGTTCACCGAGCCCGTGGCCATGGAGATGGACGACAAGGTGCGCTTGAGCTGCACCTATGACGCCTCGGATCGTACGGAAGACACCCGCTGGGGCGAAGGCACCGAGGATGAGATGTGCCTCACGACGATGTTCGTGACGTATGAGGCGGATTAGCGCGGCGCGGTGGCCGCTCAGGCTCGGCCTCGGGCTGGGCCTTGTGGCGCTGGGTGTTCTGGGTCCCGTAGACCACCTGCGGCTTCTCTTGGCGCAGAGCTGCAGGGACATCCTCCTGATGCCCATCTGTGTTGAGATCAAGTCGGTCCCCACCTTGATTCGGTTGTCTCGGTGGGGCCTGACGCCCTGGGCGCGGCGAGAGGCGACGTGGCTGTTGGGGAGAAGGCCCGAGGCCGCCGCGCAGGAGACGCTGCGGCTGCAGCTCGCGGAGACCTCTGACCCTACGCTGTGGGGCGTCGCCTTGGCGGGGCGGTATCACACGAACAAAGAGGCCCTCGCCGCCGCCCGCCCGACGATGATCGTCGGGGCGTTTGACTCCAAGAATCAGTACGCCCGCGCGTCCGCCGCCGTCGGCGCGCGGGCCCTCGGTGACCCCTCAAACGCCCCCCGATGTGCGGCGGCCTTGGGAGACGCGCACGGCTGGGTGCGTTTTCACGCCGTACAGTGCCTCGGGCGCCTCGGCCCCGGGCCTTACCTCGACGCGCTCCAGCAGCTCGCCGCGCGAGAGTGGGAGAGCCCGGTCTTGGGTGAGCTGGCCGATCTCGCGGCGCAGAGCGATTACCCCAAGGCCGAGGCCTTGTTTACCACGGCGGCCAAGAGCCTGGACGCCTGGGGCCCCAAAGGCCGAGCGCTGGAGGCCCTCAACCAAGGCGCCGCGCCGTGGTGTACGCGGCGCCTGGAGGAGCGGGCGATGCAAGGCGACACAGACACCGCCCGCCTGCTCGCCGAGCGGTCGCCTAGCTCCCCACCCTCCGCTCCTGCCGTCGCCGCTCCGCCTCCAGGTCGATAAGCGCGCTCGGCGCGAGGCCGGCCTCCCGCAGCCGAGGCCAGTGGCAGGTCACCAGCAGGAGCTGCAGGCCTGAAGCCGCCGCCGCGTCGAGCACCCGGCGCGTACGCTCCAGACGCGCCTCGTCCGTGGCCACCAAGGCGTCATCGAGCAGCACGGGCAGGCCGTCCTCACCGCCCAAGAGCCGGGCGAAGGCCAGGCGCATCACCAGGCCGAGCTGCTCCTTGGCGCCGAAAGACAGCTCCTCAAAGGAGTCTGCGCCTTGTTCGCGGGAGATGTTGAGCAGGGCGTATCGTTCGTCAAACTTCGCCGTGGCGTCGGGGAAGACGAGGCGCAACAGGCCCGCGACCTCTTGTTGCAGGGGCGCGAGCAGGCGCTCTTGGGCGGCGGTGCGGCAGTCGTTCAGCGTGTCGTACAGGAGCTTCGCGGCTTCAGCGTCTTGGCGAGCCTCGCTGAGTTCGGCGTCGGCGGCGTCGAGCTTGGCTTGTTGTTCGGCGAGGCGGTCGTGCAGGCCGATGGCCCCCGCCGCGCTCAGGGTGCCCGCGATCTCCGCCTTCTGTGTCTCGGCGTCTTTAATGCTCGTGCGGTTGAGCTCTAAGGCCCGCGCCGCGCTCGCCGCGTCACGCTCAGCCTGCTCGGGGTGAAGCTCGGCGAGGGCCCGCACGAGCTTCTGGTGCTCGGCGACGGCGCGCTGCTCGGCGGAGAGCTTTTGTTCGAGCTTGGCGCTGAGCGCGCTGTCTACGCCGTGCTCTGTGCGGTGGGCGGCGAGCTGGAGGCGCAGGCGATCTACCCGGGCGCTGGCCTCGGCGCTGGCCTTGGCCGACTGTGCGGCGTCGGTGAGCAGGCCCTTGAGGTTGGCCTCCTCACGCACGAGGGCGTCGCGGACCTCGTCCAAGGCGAGCTGGGCGTCACGCTCGTGCTGCTCGGCCTCGTTCAGCCGCGCGCCCAGCTCACTCCGCTCGGGCAGAGGCGGGTCGCCGGGCTCAGAGCAGGCGTCACGGGCCTGCTGAGCGCGGCGGGCGGCGGCGTCGCGCTGGTTGAGCTCCTCCTCCAACGCCGGCAGGCCCTTGGGCGCGATCTCCCGCAGCTTGGCCTGGGCCTCGGTGAGCCGCGCCTCGATCTCCCGGCGGCGCTGGGCGGCCTCCCGGGCCTCCTCGATGGTCTTGTGGCCCTCGGCCTGAAGCGCGGCGCGGAGGGTATGTTTGGCGTCGTGGGCGGCCTCGCGCAGCTTGTGGAGATCCGCACCGCCAGGGCGCAGCCCCAAGGCCACAACATCCCCCACGGTGATCGTCTCGGGCTCTACGGCGTGAATCGTCGCCGACTCCCCGGCGCTCATCGTGCGCTCGCCGCGCTCGTCGATGAGCGTGAACGGCCGCAGGGCGGTGAGCACCAAGGTGGCCGCGGCGCCCTCCAGGCGGCTCGTGTGTTTGAGGGCGTCGGCCTGGAGCGCCTCCAAGCGGCTGAGCCCGGCGTCATCGGGGCGCAGCGCGCGCTGCTCGGCCTCAGACGCCACCCGCTGCTCTTTGGCGGCCAAGGCGCGGCGCAGGCGCTCTTGGTCGACACGCTGGGCCTCGGCGGCGTCGAGGGTCTCGCGGTGGGCGCGTAGGCGGCGACACAGACGACCGGCGCGCTCAAACGCCACGCGGCGGGACTGCACCTCGGCGCGTTGGGGCGGCAGGCGGGCCTCGGCGCGGGCGACGTCCTCCTGAGCCTGGGCGTGGCGCTGGGTCAGGGCCGGGGCGGCGGACTCCGCCTCGGCGGACTCGGCGAGCAAGGCCTCACGCTGGCGCTGGGTGCTGGTGAGGAGCTGGGCCTCGGCCTCGACCTGACCCCGGCGGGCGTCGAGCTCGCCCAGGCCGTCTTTGAGCTTCTGAATTCGCATCACCTCGGACTGTGCGGCGCGGTGGCGCTCATCCAGGCGCGGCTGCTCTCGGCGCAGGCGGTCGAGGTCTTGCTCCAGTCGCGCGTGGCGATCGACGGCGGCGTCGTGCTCTTTGAGCTGATCCCGCAGGCGATCCCGCTCGGCTTTGGCCGCTGCGGCCGCAGACGTCGCCTTCACCATCGGGGCGTCGGCACGTTTGACGAGCTGGCCGCCCTCGGTGTAATGCCGCAGGTACTCCGTCCGGACTTTTTGCAGAAGCTCCTCAGCGCCCTCACCGCCGAGCACGGCGCCGCTCATCGACGCGAGGCGCTCACCCAGGCTCGCCCGGGCGGCCTCGGTCTTCACGTCTTCGTTCGGGGAGCGCCCGCTCTCGCCTTGCATCACCCGCACCAGGGGCCACACGCCTTGGTCCTCAGGTTTGAGCTCGCCGCTGCGGGCCGTCTCGCCGACGCCGAGCACACCCCGCAGGCGCTCTTCAGCCTCGGTCCCGGCCAGCTCGACGACGCCGTCTTTGGGCGACGACACCCGCAAGGCGCTCTTGGAGGCCGCCGCGCCCGCGAAGAGCTTCTCGACGGTGTAGGTGACGCCACCCCGCACAAACACCACCTTCACCCGGGGGCGACCGTCGCCGTGGGGCTTGATGGCGCGGTGTCGGGCGGTCTCGCCGCGGGCGGTGAGCGTGAGGGCGTCCCAGATCGCGGCGAGCAGGGTGGACTTGCCGATCTCGTTGGGCCCATAGATGACGTTGAGCCCCGCCGCGAACGTGAGCGTGAGGGGCCCGGCGACGCCTTTGTATTGTTCGACCTCGACGGAGAGGATCCTCACGCCGCACCCTGGCGCAGGCGGTAGAGGAGCTGCAACGCCCGGGCGGCTGCGGCGTCTGTGGCCTCCACTCGCACCTGCAGGCGCTCGACGGCGGCGCGCACATAGCCGTCGCTGGCGAGGCCGAGGAGCTCCTCGCGGGTGGGCGCGGGCAAGACCCCCTCACCGCGCACCCGCAGGTGCAGAAGCCGCCCGCGGGCGTCGTCTAACACACGGTCCAGCAGGCCAAAGTCGTCCAGTGACAGAGCGCCGCGGAGCTCCAAGCGCACGAGCGTGTCGCCGGGGTTCGTGAGGCCCTCAAAGAAGCGGGCCAACATCATCACCTGCTCGCGGCTGGACAGGCTGGCCTCGTGGCGGATCCAGCGGGTGCGGGCCACGGCGAGGGGCGCCACCTGGGCGGGCTCACCGGGGCCGGGCAGCTCGACGAGCAGGACGTGCCCGGGGGAGTTGTCCTTAAACG
>Ga0066604_10001204_pt1 | contig 14675 bp, 13 predicted proteins | sample Higcelwee11metaG_FD_59501 | JGI IMG/M metagenome (GOLD analysis project Ga0066604, IMG submission 59501) | Freshwater pond sediment microbial communities from the University of Edinburgh, under environmental carbon perturbations - High... | ecosystem: Environmental > Aquatic > Freshwater > Pond... | reverse complement strand
TCAGATGAAAATGAGTGATTATCTTGAACGAATATCTGATTAATACCTAATTCAGAATATTTTTGATAACTATAACTCTCAAAAAACCAACCACGATTATCTCCAAATACATCTGGTTCAATAACAATAAGATTTGGAAAACCTGTTTGTATTACTTTCATAATTGGCCCTCATTTTCGACGAGTTCAATCAAATAGCGATCAATCGCATCTTTCCAAGAAGGTAGTCGATTAAATCCTGCATCATCTAAACTCTTTTTTGAAAGACGTGAATTCATAGGCCTTTTCGCCTTAGTAGGATACTCTGATGTTAGAATTGGAATAATTTTAGTTTTACAGTTTGCTTTAACCATAATGTATTCAGCCAATTCTGACCATGAACAAAAACCTTCATTCGTCGCATGATAGATACCATACTTTTCAGATTGAATAATTTCGATTAATAATTGAGCAACATCTTTTGTATAAGTTGGAGATCCAAATTGATCACTCACAACTGATATCGATTCTTTTTCCTTACCAAGTCTTAACATTGTCTTGACGAAGTTCTTACCATTTATACCAAATGCCCATGAAATACGAACAATAAAATGTTTACTTAAGGTATTTTTAATGTAATTTTCAGCAATTGCTTTACTTTGTCCATAAATGCTTAATGGAGAAGTACTATCATGTGTATCATACAAATCTTTTTTCATACCATCAAAAACATAATCAGTACTAACAAATAACAACTTTGATCCTACTTTTTGACAAGCATCTACAAGATTCTTTGTTCCATCAATATTTACTTTATTACAAATGTCTTTATCATCTTCAGCATTATCTACTGCAGTATAAGCTGCACAATGTATGACTGCATCTATTGTATGCATATCAAAAAAAGCATTCACTGCATCTTTATCAGTAATATCAAGTTGATTCTTATCAATTCCTAAATAAGCTATCGATTTATCGTGACAGATCTTACCTAAATCATAGCCTAATTGACCATTAAATCCCGTAATTAAAATCATAGTTTAACCTCACTTTTAGCGATAGAATCATTAAAGTAATCCATCGGATATTTTCTTAAGTATTTTCATCTCTCTTAATAATGTGATAAAGCACAACCAAGCAGCGACAGAATATGAAATATTAACAAAATCACTTAATAATTGGACACCTATATCCAATAAAGGATAATCTATACTAAAGCTTGCATCAGTAAATGAGAGTAAATAATTTAACAAATTTAAACCATCAAACTGTAAAATCAAATAGAACATCAACCATACTAAAAATATATTACGTTCTTTTTTACCTAGAATAAACAAGGAGACTAAAGGTAATACAAAGTACTGATTTGCCATCGCAGAAGTAATACTAAACATCGCAAGTAAATACAGTAAGAATAATCGTTCTAACGATTCTTTACGGAATAAAAATCCAATACCAACCATGCCAACAATGAAAAGATTTCTAAATATTGAACTGTAGAATTCTTTAAAATAGATGAGAGCTCCCGAAATAATTGGCATATTATTGTAAGAGTCATATAAGAATACATTGTTTAAAATATTATCGTATCCACTCGGTAAAAATAAAGTGAAATTTAACAAAAAGAATAGAGGTGGTAGTGTAAGATATAATATTTTTCGTTTAAAATCCATATTCGAATTAAAAAATAACCAAACTGGAAGAATAAAGAAAATATGTTTAGTAATAAGTGAGATTGAAAGCAATGCGATTGATATAATGTCATATCGATTTAATTTCTTTTTTATAACTGCCTTTTCTAATGATAGCAATGCAAAGAGCGCAAACATAATTGCGATATTATCAAATTGATTATGAAACCCACTTATTATGATTGATATCGGATTAAAGAAGAAAAGTATTGCGTATTTAATATTCGATTTTTTATAGACGAAATAAGCAATTCCAGCATCAGCTAATGTTAGGGTAAGGATTATCAATACTCTATAATAACCTAATGATAATTGTAAAACTGAAACAATATAATAATAGATACCAATTAAATATGCCCAAACAAAACCATAATTATAGCGTGATGTTTCCGCAAAAATATTTTTGAACTTAGAAGTGATATCTCCTACAATTAACCAACTTTCGTAATCGTAGTTATAACCAAAACGTGACACTAAAAAACGTGCTAAGAATCCTAAAATGAAGATTATTACGAGTACATATTTAGATTTGAAATTAATTTTTGATAGTTGATTCATCTTTATCCCTTTCACAACACTCTAATCTATTTAACCATTTTACTTTTAATTTCAGAGAATTCTTTTAGTGCATTAAATCCAGTATTCGTTATTCTCTTAAAGTTCGTATTGTTAACCCCACCCTGACGTGGTCTAAATGTAATTGGTAGAAATGCGATATTCTCTTTATAGTATATAAACATTATGGTTAGCATAACGTTGGTTAAATTATAATTTTTAGGCATCATTTCTAAAAACGTTTTTACCTTATCAGTATGCATTAGTCTATATGGAGTGTTCGCATCAGGTACATTAATACCAAATATAACAAATATTATAAACTTTAGTACTCTTGCGACAAATATACGATTAAGTCCATCTAATCGATGTATTCTATGCCCGATGATAGCGGAATGTACTTTTCTAGCATCCCAAAATGCTTTAAATTCACTTGTTAAAGTTTGCCCATCTGAATCTGTTTGGAAAATATAATCAGCATTATTCTTGATTGCATAATCGTATCCAAAGTAAATCTTTGCGCCATGAGAATTAAGTTCTTCTTTAAGAGGGACTAAAAAAGGAAGTTCTAAACTTAACTTTTGTAATATCTCAAATGTTCGATCTTTACTTCCATTTTCAATAACAACCAATCTAGATTCACTATGACCGAGATTGAAAATGACATCATGCCATTCACGAACCACAGTTTCTATATTTTCTTCTTCATTGATTGCTGGAATTATGATATATAGTTTATCCATTTTATCCCTCATATACCTTTAATTGATTCATATAAATTTAAGGTTCTATCGATTACTTCATCCATATTATAGTATTTATAGTCCGCAAGTCTACCACATATAACTAGATTCTTGATTTGTTTAGCTTTTTCTAAATACAGTTTATAAATCTCCATATTCTCATTTGAAACAATCGGATAAAAAGGTTCATTCCCTTTATCCGCAAGTGGATTGTATTGAAGAGGATATTCATAAGAAATAAAAGTGCGTTCTCCAACATCTTGAATAGGAAGTTTTGTATACTCTGTAATTCTTGTATATTCAACATCTTTAGGATAAGCAACGATCGCAGTATCTTGAAAACTCTTAACAGGTAAATGCTTATTCACAAAGTGCAATGATCGATATGGTAATTGACCAAACTTATTTTGAAATAATGCGTCAAGTGGACCTGTATAGATAACAGGACATAGCTCTTTATCAAAAATAATCTGATTATTTATAATTTCTATAAATTGTAATGCGTCGACATCTTTAATGCATGTTATGTTTGGATGATTTATTATATTTAACAATAAATTAGTAAACCCAAATTCTGGTTGCGCTTCATATTTATCGTTAAAATAAGTATCTCGACTATTTAGTATAACTGGAACTCTTTTTAAGATGCTTTCATCAATTTCATCTGGATTTTTACCCCACTGTTTAGAAGTGTAAGGCTTAAAATCTTCTTCAAATAACATTTTTGCGTATTGACGAACAGTTTCATTAGGACTCTCTAGCAATTCAAATATTGGGACTGCTTCTCTCCCTATGTAACTTATCTTTAATTCTTCAATTAATATTTCCGCATCTTCTGGATTATATAACATTCGAATTGTTTCAAAATTGAAAGGACAAGGTACAGGGATTCCTTTGAGGATTGCTCGATACGTTAGCTTATATGGAATCATCTTTGCATATTTTGAGATGAAATCATAAACATGATCTTTGTTTGTATGGAAAGTATGAGGGCCATATTTTTGAACCAATATACCCTCATCATAATAATCAAACATATTTCCACCAAAGTGATTACGTTTTTCTAACAATAGTATTTTCTTATTTTGTTGCTCAGCGAAAAGTCTAGCTAATATACTGCCAGAAAATCCACTTCCAATTACCACAATGTCATAATCAATTTTGAACTTCTGTTTCATTTATAATCCTAATTTCTTTTTGAACTCACTAAATGATTGTAGATTCTTATCTTTATCTGACAATATAATTGAATCATTATTCACAATCTTCCAATCTATATTTAGCTCAGAATCATTATAGAGTATACCATCATCTCCTTGAGCATAAAAGTCTTCAGTACACTTATATGACACAATTGAATCCTCTAAAACATTATATCCATGTCCAAATCCTTGAGGTACATAGAGTTCTAAATTGTTAGATTCATCAAGATAAAATCCTTCCCATTGACCAAAGGTTAATGAGTCAGGTCTTAAATCAACAATTACATCATAAATTTTCCCTTTAATACATCGAACGATTTTAGCTTGTTCTTTTATACTTTGAAAATGTATAGCTCTTATAACACCTTTATGTGAATGGGTATAGAAAACTTCACGCAAGTGTTCCGTTATATTATTTTCACTAAACAATGGATAGGTATAGTCCTTTATGAAATAGCCTCTTTCATCATCCGCTTTAAAAGGTGTTATTAATAATGGACCATTAAATTTCGTTTGTAGGAATTGGAATTTTCGAATCATTGTCTACCTCTTAACCAATCATAGGTTTTTTGTATACCATCTTTAAATGTTACTTCACAATTAAAACCGGTATCCTTTGTTAGATCATTTGAATCAAAGTCAGAAAGCGATAAATTAATCCCCGTAAAAGGAATATCCCCAAAGGTAAGACTTTGATGAGAAGCTACTTTATCACGAATTTCAACAATGAATTCTTTTAACGGTTTAGCATGATTACTTCCGATGATATAGTGTTTAAAAGGAATCCCCGACTCCCATATTTTTATAAATGCACGTGCTACATCTGAAACATAGATAAAATCATAATTCTGTGTAGCGGCTGTAAATTGTAAAGGTTCTTCCTTGATGATCTTTCTTAAGGTCGTGTTTATAAAACGTGGTGATATTTCATTTTCACCGTATGCATTTGTAATCATTGCCCAATTAAACTTAATATCCATAGAACTTGCTTGGGCTTTTAACATACTGTGACACGCTTGTTTAGCTGATCCATAAATATAGGCTAATCCTGGTTTATTGAGTTGTGTATAAACGGCTTTATAAGTTTCAATTTCCATAATACTACCAGCCCCAATAAAATGCTTAGATCCTAATTTTTGTGCTGCTTTTAAAGCATTACTACTATAAACAATATTATCAAGTTGTAATGCTACATTTTGACGATCAAGACCTGCTGAGCCTTGCCAAGCTAAATGATAAAACACATCAACTTGATCATTTATTTGATCGCTTAGTGATTCATATTCATCTAAATTCAGATTAATTACTTTGACTTTATTAGTCCATTCATCTTTAAACCATCTAAAATTAGAGTCTTTTCTTAACACAGCGTAGACAAACACATTATTCTTTACCAACTCATCCACAAGATAGTGACCTATGAAACCATTTGCGCCAGTAACGATTGCCTTTTTCATTTCTCAATCCTCTTTTCAAATAGTACTTCATAATCTGATATTTGTTTGCGAACTACCGATATATAATCCTGTTTATACTCAATTGACTTGCTTAATTCTATGGTTAAATCCAAACATTTATCTATTGTTAAAAGTGGTTCCCAATCAAGTTGATTCTTGAGCTTCGAACAATCTAACTTCAATAATTTCGCTTCATGTGGTACGTTGATTTGTTCAACAGTATACCAAGATATATTCTCCCATTTAGCACAAAAGCGAGTTACTAAATCTGATGTTTTTAAACAATCTGAGTTTTCTGGTCCAACATTATAAGCTCCAACAATCTCTTTAGCTAAAGTTTGTTTATAAGCTAAATACAAATAGACAAATAAAGGTTCCAGTACATGTTGAAATGGTCGAATCGAGTTAGGATTACGGACTAAAATAGGTTCATTCTTAACTGCACTTCTTACACAGTCAGGAATAATGCGATTTTTCGCATAATCTCCTCCCCCAATCACATTCCCTGCACGCAGAGTAGAAAGAGGAATTCCCTTTTCTAATAGAAAACTATTTACATAGCTTTCACTAACCAATTCCGAACATGATTTACTATTGGAATATGGGTCAAAACCACTAAGCTTATCCGATTCAATGTATCCTCTATCAATTTCCATATTCTTATAAACTTTATCAGTTGTTACATTAATAACAGAAATGACTGATTTACTTAATCGAACCAATTCTAAAAGATACACAGTACCCAAAACATTTGTTTCATATGTATAAACTGGATTTTGATATGAATCCAATACTAAAGGTTGAGCCGCTAAATGAAAAACATATTCTGGTTGAAATTGATTGAATACTTCAGATAAATGATTAAAGTCACGAATGTCTCCAACATTATGTTCGATTTTATCTCTCAAACCTAGCTGATTAAATAGACTTATCTCTTCCGACTCAAGTGCATAACCACATACAATCGCATTAGATTCTATAAGTATTTTTGTTAACCATGAACCTTTAAAGCCAGTGTGACCTGTTATAAAAACTCTTTTACCTTCATAATTTTTTAGAAACATACTACCACGTCTTCCAAGGAGCTTTTCCACTTTTCCAGATACTCTCAAGTAATTCTTTATCTCTCAATGTATCCATACATTGCCAGAACCCGATATGTTTATATGACATAAGTTGTTTTTCAATAGCAAGTTTTTCAAGTGGCTCGCGTTCAAAAGTTGTTTGATCGCCTTCTATATAATCAAAAACTTGAGGTTCAAGCACCATGAATCCACCATTTATCCAACCACTTTCCTCATTCTTCTTTTCGCGAAATTGTTGAATTTGATCAGTATCATCAATATCAAGCATTCCAAAACGACCACCTGGTTGAATCGCTGTCAATGTAGCATAATGATTTGATTTTCTATGAAACTCGAGTAATTCCTTTAAGTTCACATCAGAAACACCATCACCATACGTCAACATAAAAGTTTCATTCCCAATATATTTCTGAATTCGTTTTATACGTCCGCCTGTTAATGTATCCAATCCAGTATCAACAATTGTGACTTTCCAAGGATCTAAGTAATTTTGATGAACAACAACTTTATTATGTTCAGAAAAATCGAAAGTGATATCAGACATATGTAAGAAGTAATTAGAAAAGTATTCTTTAATGACTACTTGTTTATATCCACCACAAATGACAAACTCATTGAAACCAAATGAAGAATAGTACTTCATAATATGCCAAAGTATTGGCTTCTCTCCTATTTCAATCATAGGCTTAGGTATTAGGTGGCTTTCTTCACTGATTCTGGTTCCAAATCCTCCAGCAAGAATTACGACTTTCATAATATAACCCCTTTCTTGTTAATATTTTAGCTTAAATATGATCCGATATATATGAATTGTTAATGAATTTATAAATCGAACATATAGTCTATATTTGATATTTAACTTAGAGAGATAGATGTTATCTCTCCAGTCTTTAAACTTCAAGTTCATAGTTGTTAATGAATGATTAAGTAATTCTGAATATTGTTTAGTTCTCAAGAATCTAAACCCACCATAAATGATGAGTTGTTCTATGTATACATATTCTAGCTCTGCATGATACTCTTCAAGCAAACCTTCATTCTCAAAAAAATATAACATCAACTCAAGCACTTTAAATATATCAAAGAGTTTATCTGAATAGGCAGCCCCCATAATTGAACTTGATCTTTGTTGATAATGAACTAAAACTTCGTTGACGTATCCAATACTTTTCGATAATGCAAAAATAGGTGTAGTGACAGGTATGTCTTCATACCATAAATGTTTAGGATATCTTAACTTCGTTTTCAAAAACAAGTCTTTATGATAAAGCTTATTCCACGCGAACAATGGAGACAATAATGCACTTTTCTTAATATCTGTTTCGCCACTATCTTTTAGACCTTTTAAAACTACAGTATTTGGACTATCTTCCCAGAAATACTGAATATCGCAAACTACTATGTCATGATTGAAATTTATTGCTTGTTTAAACATTTTTTCATACATAGTTAATTCTACATAATCATCACTATCGATAAAACCTACATAATCTGACTCTACATATTTCAACCCATAGTTACGTGCATCGCTTAATCCACCATTCTCTTTTATATAAGAGAACACTTTATGAGGATAGCTTTTAACATATTCATCAATAATTAATTGCGAATTGTCTTTAGTTCCATCATTAACAACAATAATTTGAATATCTGATAATGTTTGATTAACTAAAGAATCTAAGCAACGGCTTAGATACTTTTCTACATTGTAGACTGGAACAATAACACTAACCTTGAATGACATGGTTTAGAAACGATCTTTCACAATATAATTAGGACGATTCTTAACTTCCATATAGGTTTTTGCGAGATATTCTCCTAATACACCTATACTAAGTAATTGAATACCCCCTAAGAATAATATTATTGTTAGCATGGATGGATACCCAGCAACTGGATCACCATATAACATAGCTTTTATTATGACAAAAATCATATAGATAAATGCAAGAAATGAAACGATAAAGCCAAAGTATATCGCAATTCTTAATGGAGCAGTCGTAAAAGCAATAATACCTTCAATGGCATACTTAACTAATTTCAAAAAACTCCACTTGGTTTCGCCAGCAATTCGTTCAACATTTTCAAATTCTAAAAACTTAGTTTTAAATCCTACCCACGCAAATATGCCCTTAGAGAAACGATGATATTCACTTAAAGATATAATGGAATCAACCATCACACGAGTCATCATTCGATAATCTCTAGCACCATCAACTATATCTACATCACTAATTTTGTTTATTAACTTATAAAATTGTCTTGCAAAGAAACTTCGGATTGGTGGCTCACCTTTTCGATCAACACGATACGTAGCAACCGAATCATAACCATTCTCAACTATTTCATTTAACATTGATTTCAATAAATATGGAGGATCTTGTAAGTCTGCATCCATAAGAACAACGTAGTCTCCTGTAGATTCCCTTAAACCAGCTAGTATTCCTGCTTCTTTACCAAAATTTCGGCTAAAATTAATAATTTTAAAAGAAGTTTCCGAATTTTCATTCTTAATTCTCTTTAATTCTTCAAGAGTATTATCTTTAGAACCATCATTGACAAATATGTATTCGATTTTACAATTTAATGTCATTACTTCTTTTTTTAATACATCATAAAAAAGTCTTATTGCTGGTTCTTCATTATAACAAGGAACAATGATTGATAATAGCTTCATAAGCAACTCCTTTTTGGTTAAACTCTCTCTATACTATACAATAAAAAAACTGTTTTTTCAGTTTCTTAGATGATTTAATGCACTAAAATATACGCAATAATGTTAGTCAATTTGAACTTATATAATAAGAATATAAGTTTTATTTTTAAGTTAAACGTATTAACAAAAGCATTCTTAGTCCACTTAGGATAAAAACTAGCGATTTTTTGTAAGTTCTCTTCCAAATACTTTTCAGCTTCTTTTCTAGAACTCGCTAAACTTGTAATTCTTAGAGTTGTGAGATACAAACCATGATTCATATACATTTGATGAATAACATTAATGTATTCATTTTTATTCTCAACACAATTTTCCTTAATATATTCTTCAATAATGTTTATCGCATCATAAACATGAAATATTTTTGGATTGATAGAATGTGCAATAGAGTCTTCACGTTGTAAATAATAATAGAGCACTTCATCAATCTTAACTACTTTGTGTGCTTTTAGATATAAAATTGGAATTGTACCTAAATCCTCATACCACAAACCTACTGGAAAATTGGTATCAATAAACAACTCTCTTTTGAATAATTTATTACATGCACTATTATTAATTCCTATTAATTCTGGATTATCTTTCGCATTAAAACTCTTAAACGTACCACCACTTGAGAATGACATATGATCACTAAAAACATAGTTCATATCACATACAACGATATCAGCCGATTGACTGATAGCCATGTTGTACATTTTTTCAATCATTGTGATATCGATATAATCATCGCTATCGATGAAGGCTAAATAATCTGAATTTGAATATTTTATACCTGTATTTCGAGCTGCAGATAAGCCACCATTTACTTGCGTAACAATTTTAATATTTTCATATTTATCCGCAAAATCTTGTGCAATCTTAAGTGACGAATCCGTTGATCCATCGTTTACTAGAATAATTTCAATGTCCTTTAATGTTTGATTGACTAAACTAAAGAGACACTTTTCCAAGTATCTCTCTACGTTATATACAGGAACTATCAAACTGCACTTTATACTATTTTTCTCAATCATTTTATTTAGCTAGCTTTACCAATAGTTATAGTAATAGCACCTAGGTTTGAAAAAGAAGTTTTTGTATAAGTATCAACTCCGCTAATGCTTGGACTTGTGCTCTTTATCTTACCAATAAATGCTGGATCTACGACTTCTTCAACTGTTATAGTGTTTGTTAGACCTTGTTCATTTAACCAGGCTTGTAAATCTGCTTGTGTAAGACCTACAAAGTTTGGAACAGTTATAGTAGGCTCTACTGTTGTTGATACAGTAATTGTAATCTTATCATTTGTACGGAACTTCTTAGTTAGTTGATAACGTTCAATATAAATAGGTACAACACTTAGAACAGTTCCTTCAGCCTTTGATGCACTGTATTCTTTTATGATTGTAACTTGTTCACTTGAATTAACTAGTTTGCTGATAAATTCATCAAGCTGTGCTTTTGTCCAATCAACTTTCGGAATTTCAATAAACGGATAATCAAAGATTTGTAACTTAACAATTCGATTATCAGGTATTTTCTTATATGCTTCTGTTTCTTGAATAAATACTTTATGTACTTTCTCAACTACATAAACACCATCTTCAGAATTTAGCCAAGTAATATCGAGTTTTACATTATTTAATGTAGCCCAATTGACGATATCAGTATAAGTATCTAATTCAGTATTCCAAATAAAATCCTCTACAATATCTTGGCATTCTTCATATACTCTAAAATCATAAATACTACAATCAAGTGCTTTCTTAATCACTCCAATTGTTAAATTTGTTATTTTCGAAGTTCTACGTCCATATTTTTCACTCTGTGTAACAATTTGATTATGTACATAAGAATCTGAATATAAAGCATCACCTAGTTTAATTTCTTTTAAGGTTAAAACAATATTTCTTTCTTTAGCCCATGATTTAACTCTTTCATATGTCCAAACACTATCGTTAGTAGACAACATATTTGGCATAATATCTGGTATTACATCATGGATTCTTTGTTCATCATACTCTTCTTGATAAATCACCGGTCTAACTATCCACCAACCAATATTAAATTGTATGTCAGCTGGCACTTCTGGTTCATAATCATACGCAAGATTATTTAAGATGAAATTTCTATTATCTTCTATAGCACCATTAAATAATCGATAAATCCAAAGTGGTAGTTCCATTACATCATTATAATTTGTGGAACCATATCCTGTAATTCTTGAGCCTTGTATATCTAATACTTTTTCACTATCGACAAAATTATTATTCATTACAGAAAGAGAGTAATTAAATAAACTCATCATTTGTTTTAGAGACATATTCGTTTTTATATTTGAACTTGCTGCATCAAGTACATTAAGCAATACATTCACATCTTTAGTCGCAAGCATTTGGTTTAACAATTGCTTAATAACTTGTTGTTGATTTAACTGTCTTTGATAATCACCACCTGGCATAAGTTTACGTTCACGTGCAAAGGCTAATGTTTGCTCTCCGCTTAAATAATTCTTACCTGCTGGTACCCAAACAGTATAATGTCCTCGTTCAGGATCAGAACTTTGGCCAACAAATGTAATTGGAGAATCAATAAATAATCCCCCCATCGCATCGACAATTTCAACCACACCATCAAAATTAACTTCCGCGAAAAAGTCAATCTTTATATCTAATAGATTCTGTACTGTATCAATTGTACATTGTCTAGAAATTACTCGAGCATGAGTAATTTTATCAGATGCTTGGTCGGTATAACATGCAATTGGAACATAGCTATCTCTAGCTATACTGGTTAAGGTAGCTTTGAAAGTATACGGATTAAATGTTGCTACAATTAATGTATCGGATAAGCTACCATCGTTACCCATTATTAAAACCGTAAAAGGAGTTTTAGTAACGTCGAAATCTACATCAGATACACTCGTAATGTCGACTTTTGTTTGATAATTATAAATGACTTCAGTCTCATCTAAATACTCTTCATAGCCTTCATTAACAATAAACAAACCATAGAAATCATCTGGCATCGCTGCAACATCCACTTCACCTGCTAATAAGCCTAAGTAAAGATCATTATAATTTCCATATTCAACGAAATCTACGGAAATATTATTCTTCTCTAGTTGTTCTTTTGCCAAAGAATTTCCTTCTAAGAATTCAGTGCTTGAAATTACACCGAATTTCTTTCCACTGACATCATCAATATCTTTAATGTTTGGTGATTGATAAGTAATAAATACACCAAAAACTGTTTCTGTTTGAACATTATCAACAATTATATTATCTACACCTTGATTTACTCTATTGATAATAAACGCTGTCACTGTGCTGAAAATGATAAAGAAAACGAACACAATAAGAATAACAATATCCATTTTCTTACTGTTCTTACGAATTGACATTATTATTGCGATATCAATTAGTATAAGTAATAATAAACCAACTCCATTTATTACTAGAAAAATTGTAGAAGAAAATGAACTATAACGTGTAAGATTAAATAAAATATAAAGTATTTCTAAATTCACTAATATTCCAATTACTTGTATTAGAATATCAAGAAGTTGCTTATTTATAATATTTTTTTTCATATTTTTACCACACCAAGAATTGAGCAATTTGCATTACACCATTATAATCAATAACGGTAAATGCAGCTTTCATTTGAAATTGCTCTTCTGGGAATTCATCTCTAGGGACATAAGTCCACTCTGCTTCAATATAGTAAGCTTTATAATTTACATCTAAGAATGTGAAATCAGCCGCATAAAATGGATTTGTCGTAATTGTTTGTACTTCAATTAATTGATCTTTTCCGTATTTTAAAGCGAATGCATCTAAATCTTTATAAAAATTCAGTCTTGAAGACTCCATTAAATAAAGGTATGAGTGATTAACAATATAAGTTAGTCCACCAACATCATAACTTCCTGATTTATTCGTCCAAGTGTAATAATCCGCTATAAAGTTTTTAACTACTAAATCAGCAACTTTAATCTGATCATCCGTTTCAATTTTTACTTCTTCACTTAAAGATTTATAAAGTTCTTTTTGTAAATCAGTTGGTTTTTGCGGAATAGTGTAAACTTCGTTATCTGTTAAACCAGAGTTATTATTACCATTGAAATTTGATTGTCCTAAAACAATACTTCCCATGTTAAAGAGAATAGCCAATATTCCTATGCCCATAATTATTTCTATAATAATCGTTTTTGTAATTTTAATTTTCACAAAATACCTCCAAGTCTTCTTTTTAGTTATTAACTAAAATCTAAAATAAATAAATGGATTATATGAATTACTAATCAAGAACATTAAACTCAAGTATGTTATTAATGCTAGAAATGCAAAATAGACAAATTGACCAAAACGATTCTCTTTTAACTTAAATAAACCTAGTTTTATGAATGGAGTTGACCCTATAATTCCCATTAAGAAATATGGCCATAAATATAGAAGTCTCGCATCCTTGATTAAAGTTATACTTATACCTTCATTGATAGATACCATTTTTAATAAAAGTGTATAAATTTGAGTGAAACTGCTTGAATTAAACAATACCCAACTTATCATTACTAGTATTAAAGTATAAATATACTTAAATGGTCCAATTTTTTCAAGTGCTTTAGAAAAAATAAACTTCTCTAGAATTAATATAACACCAAAATAAACTCCCCATAAAACAAAATTCCAATTTGCACCATGCCAAAGTCCTGTTAAAAACCAAACTGTGAAGATATTAAAGATCCATCTAGCTTTATTTACACGGTTTCCACCAAGTGGAATATAGACATAATCTCTAAACCATGTACTTAAAGACATATGCCAACGTCTCCAGAAATCAGTAATAGATGATGCAATATAAGGATAATTAAAGTTCTCTAGGAAATGGAATCCAAACATTTTCCCAAGACCTATTGCCATATCACTATATGCACTAAAATCGAAGTATATCTGTAATGTATAAGCAATTACACCTACCCATGCCATTGTAAAGCTAATATCATTAATAGGAAGTAATGCAAATACATAATTCGCCGCAATCGCAACATTATTCGCTATGATTACTTTCTTTCCTAATCCAAGTATAAATCTTTGAAGTCCAGAATTAAACAATTCCCAACTCTCATGACGACCTTCCATCTCAGCTTCTACTGTTGAATACCTAACAATTGGGCCTGCAATGAGTTGAGGGAAGAAAGATACGTATGTAAGTAGTAAATAAAGCTTTCTTTGAACTTTTACATTATTGCGATAGGCATCAA